>OBJA01000919.1_pt1 | contig 22782 bp, 18 predicted proteins | sample 1519751 | NCBI WGS metagenome assembly OBJA01 (sample SAMEA3881238, study PRJEB22517) | soil metagenome | biome: lake sediment; feature: soda lake sediment; material: sediment, water from around vicinity | place: India | collected 2013-12-23 | depth 3 m
CCGGCTACTGTGCGACGAAGGGCGCGGTCGAGCTCATCACCAAGGCGCTGGCGCTGGAATGGGCGCCCCATGGCATCCGGGTCAACGCCCTGGGGCCGGCCCTGGTCATCACCCCCGGCACCAGACATATCGCCGAGAATCCGGAACTGGCGGCCAAATACGCCAAGGCGGTGCCCATGGGCCGGATCGGCATGCCCGAGGACATGGTGGGCGCGGTGGTCTACCTGGTGAGCGAGGCGGCGAGCTTCGTCACCGGCCAGACCATCTACGTCGACGGGGGGCTCACCGCGGCATGATAACAAAGGGATGAGTGCTGAGTGCTGAGTGGAGTTTGTCAGTTCACGGTTCCCTCCTCAGCACTCAGAACTCAGTACTCTCTTATCGGCTTTTGCCGGGAATTTCAAAAATAGTGTGAGGAAGAATCGATGACCACATCCCAGATACTCAGTCAGGCAAGACAAGAGAAGCGGACAGTGCTCACGGAGATCGAGGCCAAAGAGATCCTGAAGGAGGCAGGGATCGACTGCACGACCACCGTGCTGGCGGAAACCAGGGAAAAAGCCGTCACCGTCAGCGAGGAGCTGGGCTATCCCGTCGTGCTGAAGGTGAGCTCGGTGGATATCTCCCACAAGTCCGACGCCGGGGGCGTGAAGGTGAACCTGAAGAACAGGGCGGAAGTGGAAAAGGCCTTTGACGAGATCATGACCTCCTGCCGCGTCTACGCCCCCGACGCCCGCATCGAGGGCATCTCGGTGCAGCCGATGGCGAGGCCGGGCACCGAGATCATCATGGGCATGATCAAGGACGCCAGCTTCGGCCCGGTGGTGATGTTCGGCCTGGGCGGGGTCCTGGTCGAGGCGCTGAAGGACGTCTCCTTCCGCATCGTCCCCATCGACAGGGTGGACGCCGCCGAGATGCTCGATGAGATCCAGGGCAAAAAGCTGCTGTCGGGCTATCGCGGCAAGGAGCCCGCCGACGTGGCGCGTCTGACGGAGATGCTCGTCAAGTTGTCCGATTTCGTCAACGCGACCCCGGGTGTCGAAGAGATCGACATGAACCCGGTGTTCGCCTACCAGGATGGCGCCGTTGTTGTGGACGCCAGGATCATCTTGTCCGCGTAACTCACCCAATTCCAAGGTACTAAGGACGGTGCAATCATGATGGAACTCTTTTTCAAACCCAAGTCCGTAGCGGTCCTCGGAGCCAGCGGCACGCCGGGCAAGCTTGGCTACGTCATCGTCAACAATATCAAAAACAGCGATTTTGCGGGGGAAGTGTACCCGGTCAACCCGAAATCCGACGAAATCCTGGGCTATAAGGTCTACAAGTCGGTCTCGGAGATCCCCGGCAATGTCGACCTGGTGGTCACGGTCCTGCCCAGCCCCAAGCTGACGGTTTCGGCGCTTACGGAATGCGCCGCCAAGGGGGTCAAGGCGGTCATCATCGAGTCCGCCGGCTTTGCCGAGATGGGCGGCGAGGGCAAGGCCTATCAAAAGCAGATCGTCGATATAGCGAAGGAAAATAATATCCGGGTGATGGGGCCGAACTGCTCCGGCATCGTCTCCAGGGATATCGTCACCTCCATCTACCCGATGACCAAGAAGGTCCCCCAGGGCAACGTGGTGCTCATCGGCCAGTCCGGCCTGCTTGCCGCCGGCATGGCCGCCGACATCGTCGCCAACGAGAGCCTGAACGTCAGCAAGGTCTGCTCCATCGGCAACAAGTGCGATGTCAACGAGAACGATCTGCTGGAATACTTCGGCAGGGAAGAGGGCGTCGACGTCATCTCCATGTACCTGGAGACGGTCTCCAACGGCCGCAACCTGACCAGGATCGCCAGGGAGGTGGCGGCGAAAAAGCCGGTGATCTTCCTCTCCGGCGGGCGGACCGCCGCCATGAGCCATACCGGCTCCATCGCCAGCAATGCCAAGATCGTCGAGGCTGCGGTCAAACAAACGGGCATGATCATGGCCGACGACTTCACCGAGCTGAAGGACTTCGCCAAGGTCTTCTCCACTCAGCCCTTGCCGAAAGGCAACAGGGTGGCGGTGATCACGCTGGCCGGCAGCGTCGGCGTGGTCGTCTCCGACCTCTGCGCGAGCCACGGCCTGGAACTGCCGAAACTGACGCCGGAGACCACCGAGAAGCTGAAGGACATGTTCGACACCCCGGTCTCCAACCCGATCGACCTCTATTTCAGCGTCACCAAGATCGGCTTCACCAAGACGCTCGAGACCACCTTCCCCGACGCCTTCCGCGACCCGAACATCGACGCGGCGGTGCTCATCCTGGCCGGTTTCGAATACACCCAGGAGGCCGTCCACAAGAAGATCATCCAGAAGATCGTCCAGGAGGTCGGCAAGCCGGTGGTGGTCTGCATGATCGTCGGCTACAACCAGTATAAGCACGTCATTCTGGATGAGCTGGGCAAGGACCTGCCGGTCTTCCCCTCGCTCATCTCCGGGGTCAAGGCCCTCAGCAAACTGTGTCAGTACGGCATGCGCCGGCAGAAACTTTCATAACGCTCATTTTCAAAAGGGGATAGGCCCCCTAAAGACAAGGGGATAAAGGGAAGCATATGGTCTACGAGAACATCATTCTGGAAAAAGAAGAGAATATCGCCGTCATCACCTTCAACCGGCCCGAGGCGATGAACGCCCTGAACAACCAGACCAGGGCGGAGTTCCGCGAGGCGATCGCCGACGTGGCCGCCGACGACGGCGTGAAGGTGCTGATCCTCACCGGCAGCGGCAAGGCCTTCGTCGCCGGCAGCGATATCAAGGAATTCAGCAAAACCACCCCCTACGGCGCCCACAACATCGTGCGGCTGGGAGAGCTGGTGGAAAAACTCGAGAAGCCGGTCATCGCGGCGGTCAACGGCTTTTGTCTCGGCGGCGGCTGCGAGATCGCCATGGGCTGCGACATCATCATCGCCTCGGACAAGGCCAAATTCGGTCAGCCGGAGATCAACCTCGGTATCATCCCGGGCGGCGGAGGCACCCAGCGCCTGCCCCGGCTGGTCGGCGCCTGCCGCGCCAAGGAGCTGATCTTCACCGGCGACATCATCCGGGCCGAAGAGGCCGACCGGATCGGCCTGGTGAATAGAGTGGTCCCGCTGGAGGAGCTGATGCCGACGGCAAAAGAGATGGCAAAGAAGATCGCGGCCAAGAGCGCCGCCGCCCTGAAGCTCGCCAAGACCTCGATCAACCGCGGCATGCAGACCGACCTGGAGAGCGGGTTGAAGTACGAGTACGAGCTCTACAGCCTCTCGCTCACCCTGGAAGACAAGGCGGAGGGGGTCAATGCGTTTTTGGAGAAGCGGCCGCCCAAGTTTGTGGGGAGATAGCGGTCAGCGATCAGCTGTCAGCGTTCAGCTAACAAGTAGCTGAACGCCGAGTGCTGAAAGCTGATGGCCTGGTCTGTTAAAGATTCACATAGCTTAAGGAAAACGACAATGGAAAACATGGCAAACAAGGTCGCACGTATTCCCAACCTGGTGGACTGGTCGACCGGCGAAGTCCGGCTGATGAGCGCGAAGTGCAACTCCTGCGGCACCTACTTCTTCCCCCGGGAGCATTATCAGCATCGCCCCGGCTGCTCGCGGGAAGGGGTGGAAAATGTGCTGCTGCCGAACAAAGGCAAGCTGGCGAGCTACACCATTCAATATTATCCCTGTCCCCCGCCCTTCAAGACGGAGGAGAAGATCACCCCGTACGGCATCGGCCTGGTCGAATTCGAGGACGAGAAAATCCAGGTGGCCGGCATCATCACGGGCACCGACCTGAAATCCCTTGCTTTGGGGATGGAGATGGAGACGACCACGCTGACGATGTTCACCAACGAGGAAAAACAGCAGGTGGTGACCTGGGCCTTCCGGGCGGTGAAGTAACCTATTTCAACACAACAACAAAGGGATAAGACCATGAGAGACGTATATATAATCGGCACCGGCATTCACCCCTGGACGGGCTTTTCCGAGAAGGTATTCGCCGATTTCGCGGCGGTGGCGGTCGACGGCGCGCTGAAAGACGCGAACATCGAGTGGCGGAAGATCCAGACCATCATGGCCGGCATCTTCATCTACGGCGGCAACGCCGGGCATCTTTCCGGCCAGTACCTCGAGTCGATCTTCGGCGAGACCGGCGTGCCGGTGGTCAACGTTTACAACGCCTGCGCGACCGGCTCGGCCGCCATCCGGATGGCAGTCAACTCCGTCGCCGCGGGCGAAACCGACACCGCGCTGGCCTTCGGCGCCGATGTCTCGCCGAAGGGCTTTTTGACCGCCAAATCGGACAATGCGGTGCAGGACCGGGACGTCATCCGCTGGAAGATGGGCGGCATGCCCAACCCGATCTACTGGGCGCTGGAGTGCCGCAAGAGGATGGCCAAGTACGGCACCACCGAGCAGGACCTGGCCCTGGTCAAGGTGCTGATGAGCGAGTACGGCGCAAAGAACCCCAATGCCCGGTTCAAGAAGGCCTACACCCTGGAAGAGGTGCTGAACTCCACCTATGTCTGCGACCCGCTGAGACTCTACGAGATCTGCCCGGTCAGCACGGGCGCCGCGGCGATCATCATCACCGCCGACAAGGACCTGATCGCGGGGGCCGACCGCCCGGTCAAGATCAACGCCACCACCATGGGCAGCGCCATCTACGGCGACCCGACCATCCGCATCTCCGCCCTTTCCTGTCCGGCGGTTCCCGAGGCTCCCATGCTCAGCGAGAGCTATTCGGCCTCCCGCCAGGCCTACGAGAAGGCCGGTATCGGCCCCGATGATGTCGACGTGCTGGAACTGCCGGACAACAGCTCCTGGCATTACCTGGTATACCTCGAGACCTGCGGTTTCTGCGGCGAAGGCGAGGCGGACAGGATGCTGCGCGACGGCATGACCAGAATCGGCGGCAAGCTGCCGGTCAACCCGAGCGGCGGCTTCTCCTCCCATGGCGAGGCCCTCTCGGCCCAGGCCATCTGGCAGGTCATCGAGTGCGCCAACCAGCTCCGGGGCAGGTGCGGCGCCCGCCAGGTGGAAAACCCGAAGGTGGCCATGGCCCAGACCTACGGGCTGATGGGCAACAGCGGCACCACCATCATGAGTATTTAGTACCTTAGAAATTCGTTTCCGCTGTTTGAAACGAATTTCGTGAAGGTACTTATCCCGTCTATCGGGGCTAGTACCTTAGAAATTCGTTTCCGCTGTTTGAAACGAATTTCGTGAAGGTACTTATCCCGTCTATCGGGGCTAGTACCTTAGAAATTCGTTTCCGCTGTTTGAAACGAATTTCGTGAAGGTACTTATCCCGTCTATCGGGGCTAGTACCTTAGAAATTCGTTTCCGCTGTTTGAAACGAATTTCGTGAAGGTACTTATCCCGTCCATCGGGGTTAGTATCTTAGAAAAGCATTTCTTGTTTAAATGATTATCTCTGGTATTTATCCCCTCTGCTGTTGGAGGGGATAAAATCCTGGGTGGCGGGCGTCAGCCCGCGTTACATATCATTCTTGAAGACGGGAGGGCATCCGCCGGATTCTCTCCCGCAGGAACAGGCAATGACCGACCGCTGGGAAGAGATAAATGGCAGGGCGATCGAGCACCTGCGGCATGCACGGCACGAAGAGGCCCTGCGGGACGCCCTGGCCGCCGTCGACCGCGCGGCGGGCGAGTTCGGCGAGGCCCACCCGAACGTGGCGGTATCCTACCATAACCTCGGCGAGGTCCACCGCCACATGGGCAGCCGCGAGCTGGCCGGAGAGGCCTTCGCCAAATCGCTCGCGGTCTATGAGAAGGTGCATGGCCCGGAATCCGGGGAGGCGGCCGAGGCCCTGGTCAACCTGGCGACGCTCGACCTGGAGACGGGACGCCTCGAGCAGGCCGAGCCGAGACTCAGGCGGGCACTGGCCGCCGTCGAGAAGACGGAAGGCCCGGAAGGGGCGGCCTTTGCCGAGATCCTCTTCCTGCTCGCCGAGATTCATCTCGCCTGGGGCGAGTACCAGGCGGCCGAGCCGTTGTTCAACCGGGTGCTCGACATCCTGAGCGACATCCTGCCCGGCAGCCACCCGCAGATTGCCGGGGCGCTGGAACGGCTGGCGGAAATCCACACCGTCACCGGCAAGCCCGAGCGGGCGGAGTATCTCCTGAAGGAAGCGGAGAAGATCTATGTGGAGTCGCTGGGCGAAGAGCATCCCGATCTGGCCCGCTGCCGCAACAGCCTGGCCGAGTTCTACCTCAACACCGGCAGGCCCGGGACAGCCGCACCCCTCCTGGAAAAATCCCTCAAGGCGCGCGAGAAGGCCCTCGGCGGCAGCCATCCGGCGGTCGCGCAATCATACAACAATCTCGGGGTCATGCACAGCCTGCAGGGCGAACCCCTGCTGGCGCTGAAACAGCACGGCCGGGCGCTGGCCATCCGCGAGAAGGCCTTCGGCCCCGACCATCCGGCCATCACCCAGTCCCTCGACAACCTGGCCGCCATCCACCGGGAGCAGGGCAGGTTCGCCGAGGCGGAAGAATATCTCAAACGGTCGCTGGCCGTCTGGGAAAAGGCGCAGGGGCCGGACCATGCCGCCACCGCCCAGGGTCATCACAATCTGGGGGCGCTGTATCTCCTTTCCGGACGATACGACGAGGCCGAGAAAGCGCTGCTCTCCTCCCGCAGGATTCTCGAAAGCGGGCCGGAAACAGGCAGGATGTACCTGCTCACGGTCTTCGAGACCCTCGCCAACCTCTACCAGAAGATGGGCCGCACCTCGGAAAGCAGCGAGTACGCCGCCCGCATCCACAAGATCCGCAGGCCCGAGCAGATGCGGCGCCAGGGCAGCGCCTCCTGAACCGAATCAAATCCTGGCCACCCCCAGGAAGATGGCGTGCAGAACCGTCACGGCGATGATGAAGCCCGACCGGGCGGCCGCGCCGCTCAGGCCCGGGAAGCGGTAATGCAGGTGTCCCTGCGGACAGCCGGGCAGGCAGTCGCCGCACAGGGAGCAGCTGAGCCCCGGCCGCCCGAGGGCAAGGTCGTCGGGGGAGAGCGCGCCGTAACGGCAGAAGCGGGCGCAGGCATTGCACTTGCTGCATTCCGGGCTGATGGCGATGCGTCCGGGATGGATTTTTCCAAAGATATTGGCGATCAGGCCGATGGGACAGAAAGCGGCGCAATGGAGCATGACCCCCTTGCGCCGTGAATAAAGGAGCATGACAGCGATGCCGGCGACCCCGAACGAAGCGGCGAGGGCGATGACCGGCAAAGGTTCCAGCCCGCTCCTGCCGAGAATTGCGGCGGCGGCGACGACCAGGACACAGATGATCCATCGAGCGGTTTTCGCCAGTCGGGGCAGGCGCGCGGGCCTCCGCTGAACGTTGGCCGCCGCATTGTCCCAGGCGCCGAAATAGCAGAGATAGCTGCACCAGGCGGGACCGACCAGCAAGACGGTGACGGCGAAGAGGATGATCATGAAAAAGCCTTCGCCGCGATAGAGTGGCCCTGCGACGATCAGCGCCGGTATGGGCAGGTGGAGGTTGCCGGTCATCAGAAAGCGTTCGAAACCGGCCAGCCCGAGAAAAAGCTGGAAAAAGAAGACCAGCGAAAACAAGGTCCACAGCATCCTCCGCCATCTGGCCGAACTCCGCCCATCGAGCAGTTTCCCCGAGATCCAGGCCCCGTAGAGGCCCAGCAGGATGATGACGGGCCAGCCGGCGCCGGGGAGAAAACGATCGGCGAGGATGATGTCCATTGGTGTCATCTGTCTGGCAATCCCCAGTCCGGCGATGGTCAGCAGGAAAACGGCCGCCGGCGCCACCTCCGCGGCAGATGTCCGGCGGCGGGCGCGGGCCAGGTTCATCAGCAAGGCCAACAGGCAGAGCAGGGTGCCGATGACCGGAAGGGCTGCCTGACGCATCCAGGGCAGGCCGAAGGCCATTCGCTGCTCGACGAGGGGCAGGGCGATATCGGCCCAGAGCCAGGCGCCGACGCCGAGGAGACCGGCAAGGGCCAGGTTTTTCCAGGCAGCGGGAGATGCCGCGAGAACGGCGGCGATGAGCCAGAAGAGGGCGGCGCCGATACTGCCGAGACGGAGGGCATGGGCGGCAAGGAGGAGCAGGGAGATGCCTGTGGGGATGACGGTAGCCATATGCCCGATATTCTTCCTTGGCAGGGTTGGGAAAGGGTTCACGAGTTCTTTCTTTTCAGCATACCCACCTCATCCATGCATTCCTTGACCTGAGTCAAGTCGAAACGGAATTGGGGTGGTCCGGGGTTGTCTGCGGAGGGCCATGAAGGTCCTGGACATCAAAGGGAAGCGCTTGCAGGCTGCCGGGGCGTCAAAAACGTTGTCTCGATAGGGGTTCTTTGACTAACACTCCACAAGGGGGTATAAGTACCTTCAAGAAATTCATTTCCGAAAAAAATGAATCTAAGGTACTCGTCGATGAATGCCAAGGCCTGAGAGTCTTTCTCGATCGTCTCCCGGTCACCTCATTTCGAGATGACGTATATCCGTTCCGGAGCCATATGACGAATAAAACCAAGGGACAGGTGGAGTCCGAGGTCTGCGAGGCCGTAATCCGCTTTGAAAAAGAATACATGGGGCGAGGGCCTCTCGAAACCAAGGCATATATCCTCGACGACATGGTCCTGGTAAGGCTGAAAAACGTCCTGACCCAGGCTGAACTGAGGCTGGCCGACACCGGCGATCGTCGCAACGAGGGGCGGGAATTGATCAAGCGCATCCGGATTACCCTTCTGGAGCAGGGCCGTCCGTTGCTGGAAGAGGCGGTGGAAAAAATCCTGGGGGTCAAGGTCAAAAGCCTTCATACGGATATAAGTACGGTCACCGGCGAAAGGGTGATTCTCTTCACTCTGGATTCATCGCCTCCCGTGAGCCAGGGCGGATATCGAGCGTAATTTCCTTCGTGTGATCCGGAGAGAACGCCAAAAGATAATTGACAAAACAGGACAACATAGATATTTTTGCCACGATCTGCCGGGGGAGGGGCGCAATCGTGCAGTTTTCCCGGGGGATGTAGATATGGCTTAGAGTTGGAACGGACCCTTCGGCGAAAGGGGTGCGTGAGAAATACAGGCCGCTGCTCGTATATCGAGCAGCGGCCTTTTTTTATGCCTACTTCCCGTTTTGGAATCGGGATGTCGTGGCCCGGATGGCGGAAAAATACGATGAGGCCTTCTTGCGCAGCTCTATCGATAAACCAATGGTACAAAAAGGAGGTAACGACATGATCCAGAGAAATCATGCGGGGGACAAGCCCCGGGTGGACCCCAGCGCCTATATTCACCCTTCGGCCGTCATAATCGGCAATGTCCGGATCGGTGAAAATGTCTTTGTGGGTCCCAATGCGGTCATTCGAGCCGATGAGACATGTGCGGAAGGTAGAGTGGAGTCGATAGTCATCGAACCAGAGGTCAATATTCAGGACGGGGTGATCATCCATTCCCTGGGCGGCTCGACGGTTCGTATCGGCAAAGGCTCCTCCGTCGCCCACGGGGCCGTGGTCCACGGGCCGTGCGATGTGGGGGAGAACTGTTTCATCGGTTTCAAGAGTGTAGTGTTTCAGTCGACCCTGAATGACGGCGTCGTCGTCCTGCATCAGTCTTTGGTGGAAGGGGTGACCATCGATGCCGGTATGCATGTGCCGTCCATGACCGCCGTGCGCGACGAGGAAGATGTGCAGGGACTTCTTCCGGCGTCGCCGGAATTGACGGCTTTTGCCGACAAGGTTCGGCGTACCAATGTCTTTTTAGCGGAGGTGTATTGAGATGAATGAGACAGCGACAAGGACGCTTCCCCGGGTGGCCGTGGTCATGGGAAGCAAGTCCGATTATGAAGTGATGAAGGAAAGCGCGAAGGTGCTGGCCGAGTTCAATGTGCCCCACGAAGTGCGGGTGATTTCCGCTCACCGCACGCCGGACCGCGCCCATGAGTTCGCAACCGGCGCCGAGGAGCAGGGTGTCGGGGTGATCATCGCGGCCGCGGGCAAGGCGGCCCATCTGGCGGGTGTGCTGGCGGCGCTGACCACGCTCCCGGTCCTCGGCGTGCCCATGACCACCTCCGATCTTGGCGGCCTCGATTCTTTGCTTTCCATGGTCCAGATGCCGGCCGGCATCCCGGTGGGCACCACGGCCATCGGCAAGGCCGGCGCCAAAAACGCCGCCTTGCTGGCGGTCGCCATCCTGGCCTTGTCCGACGACAGGCTGCGCGGGGAGCTCAAGGCGTACCGGGATCGGATGCGTGCCGAGGTGGAAAATGACGATGCCGAAATACGGCAGGCGACCTCGCACGCGTGATTCCTCTTCCTGAAAGGCGATCGGCTGCGGTCCTCGACCGCCATTTTCGTATCGCTGACGGCAGGAATTTCGAAAAGAGGGGGGAAGAATGATGCGGGCTGACGCCTGCAAGCTAAGGGTTGTTCCCTCCCACTGAGTCCATCTCCTGGGGTTGGAGCACCTCTACGGCTTTATCGTTTTTGAAAAACCAGGATGAACTCCTAAGGTAACACATTTCAACGCAATTTATATGACACCACGCCATGGCGTCTCGCGTGCCTAACAAAAAATAACTTGAGACCCTCGCTCCTTTCCTTTATCCTCTCTCGAGGGTGATTTGACAATTCCCCCTCCCCGGGGCCTTGATGCCCCGGGCTTCACTCTCCATACTGCACCTTTTGTCGATTACAATCGAGCGGAGCCTGCGCCGGCTCGCGGGCCAGAGGTTGGATGCCGATGAGCAAGGAGAAGTCCATTCTGTTTGTAAACCCACCTTCGTTCGAGGGGTTTGACGGGGGGGCGGGAAGCCGGTTTGCGGCCAAGAGGGAAGTCCGCTCGTTCTGGTACCCGGTCTGGCTGGCCCAGGCCGCGGCGCTGTGCCCCGGCGGCAGGCTGGTCGATGCGCCGGTCGAGGAGCTGACCTTTGCCGATACCGTGGCGCTGGGCAGGGGGTTCGATGCCGTTATAATCTATACCAGCACCCCTGGCCTGGCAAACGATACAAGTCTGGCCGCCGAATTCAAACGGCACTATCCCGGCATGCTGATCGGCATGGTGGGGCCGCATGTGACCGTCCTCCCCGACGAGGTGCTGACCGACGGCGCCTGCCTCGATTTTGTGGTTCGCGGAGAATTCGATTATGTGTGCGCCGATATCGCCCGGGGAAAACCCCTGGCCGGCCTGGACGGCGTTTCCTACCGGCGGGGCGGTGAAATCGTGCACAATCCCGACCGGCCGCCCATCGAGGACCTCGACGCCCTGCCTTCGGTCCTCGATGTCTACCAGCGTGACCTGCCGATCGACAACTACGCCATCGGCTATCTGCTGCATCCTTACCTGTCATTGTATACCGGACGCGGCTGTTATGGCCGGTGCACCTTCTGTCTCTGGCCCCAGACCATCGCCGGCCGCAGGTACAGGACCCGCGACCCGCAGCTGGTGGTCGAAGAGATCGGCCGCGCCAGGGAGATGTTTCCCCGGGTGAAGGAATTCTTCTTTGATGACGATACCTTCACCGGCAAGATCGGCCGGATCGAGGAGATCGCCAGGGGCCTCGCTCCCCTGAATGTCACCTGGTCCTGCAGCGCCCGGGTCGATGTCCCGGAGAAAACCCTGGCGACTATGAAAGAGAGCGGTTTGCGCCTGGTCATGGTCGGGATCGAATCCGGCTGCGACGAGATCCTGCAGAACGTCAGGAAGGGGATCACCAGCGAACAGTCGCGGCAATTCGTCAAGACCTGCAAGAAACTCGGCATTGCCGTTCATGCCAATTACATGATAGGCCTGCCGGGCGAGACGCGTGAGACCATCCGCCGGACCATCGACTTCGCCAAGGAACTCGACACGGAGACGCTGCAGGTCTCCATCGCCACGCCCTTTCCCGGCACGGAATTTTACCGGCAGGCGGTGGACAACCATTGGCTTCTCGATACCAGGCTGGTGACCGGGGCAGGCTTCCAGCAGGCCTCCCACCAATATGACACACTCAGCGCCAGGGAGATCTTCGCGGCGGTGGAGCAGTTCTACCGGGCCTTTTATTTCCGGCCGAAACCCATCCTGAGAATCCTCAAGACCATGCTGGCCGACCGGGAGGTGTGCCGGCGCCGGCTCCGCGAAGGCCGGGAATTCTTCCGCTATATGCGCGAGCGCAAAGAGGGAGCTTGAGCGCATGGCATGGCAATTCCTCCTGCTTGTCCCCGTCTGCCTGGCGGTGCCGTACTGGCTGGCCTCCGCGGTCTGCGTGGCGATCTTCATGGCAAACGGACGGATAGGTCCCGCCGCCGCCTCCCCTGCGCCTTTTGTGCCTTTCGTCTCCCTGCTCAAGCCGGTTTGCGGCCTGGAGAAGGACTTGGCGGTCAACCTGGCCACCGCCTGCCGCCAGGAGTATCCGAAATACGAGGTCATCTTCGGCATCCAATGCCAGAGCGACCCGGCCCTTGCCGTCGTCGAGGAGGTCGCGGCGGTCTGCCCTCGCCAAAACGCGAGGGTCGTGGTGGACGAATCGGCCCTCGGCAATAACGGCAAGGTCAACAACCTGCACAATGCCAGCCGCGTCGCCAAGGGGGAGGTATTGGTCATTTCGGACAGCGACATGCGCCCTGCGCCCGACTACCTCCTGCACATCGTTTCGCCGCTCGCGGATCCCGGAACCGGAATCGCCTGCACCCTGTACCTGGCCGAGCGGCCCGAGAACATGCTCGAGGTCCTCGAACTCCTCTCCTACAATGGCGATTTCGTCGTTGCCATGCTGTTCGCCATCGTCACCGGCACAGCCGTAGCCTGCCCCGGAGCCAGCCTGGCCATCCGGCGGGAGGTCCTGGACGAAGTCGGCGGGCTGGCGCCACTCCGCGACGAGCTGGTGGAGGATCATGCCCTGGCCAGGCGGGTGCTGGCGGCAGGGTACCGGATCCGCTTCATCCCCTATGTGGTGGGGATGGGTCTGGATCTGCAGACCCTTGCCCACTGGTGGCGCCACCAGGTTTCCTGGGACCAGAAAACCAAGTCGGCAAGTCCGGTCGGGTACGCCGGTACGCTGTTCATCCGGGGGGTGCCGTTCGCCTTGCTCTATGCCATGAGCGGCGGGCCGTATGGCTGGACCGTAGTTCTCGCAACCGCTCTCACTCGGATTGCCACCGGCATCGCCAATGCCGGCCGCTTGGGCGACCGGGACGGCTTGAGCTGGATCGTGCTGCTGCCGATTCGCGATGTCCTCGGACTGCTGGTCTGGGTGGCGGCCCTGGTTAAACGCCGCGGGTCCTGGCGGGGGAGGAACTTTCTCCTGAAAAACGGCAAGATGCTGGCGGAAAAAGAATGAAACGGTTGATTGTCACGGCGGACGATTTCGGTCTGTGCCCCGAGATCAACCAGGCGGTGATCGAGGCGCACGTAAGCGGCATCCTGACCTGCGCGAGCCTGATGGTAACCGGCGAAGCGGCCGAAGAAGCCGCGATGCTTGCGCGCAAAAACCCGTCGCTGAAGGTGGGGCTGCATCTCGTGCTGGTGGACGGGGCCTCGGTGCTCCCGCCGGGAGAGATCCCGGATCTGGTCGATAGCAATGGTTGCTTTTCCAGTCGTCTGGTCGCAAGCGGCATCCGCCGATATTTTTCGGCAAGGGTGAGAGAGCAGATCACCAGGGAATGTGAAGCCCAGATACGAAAATTCAGGGACATGGGACTGGAGATGGATCACCTCAACAGTCATGCCCACCAGCACATTCACCCCGCGATCTGCGATATCGTGCTGCCGCTGGTACGTAATTACCGGATCCCGGGGGTGCGGCTGCCCCGGCCGCGGCGACCGGCTCCCCACCCGAAGGCGGCGGTGATCGCCTCGGTCATGGCGCCCTGGGTGGCGCGTCTGAGGCGCCGGCTGGTTGCCGCGGATATTCGCCACAATCAGGAGATCTTCGGTCTTCATGAAACAGGGGCAATGGTGGAGGCGGCATGGCTCTCCATCATTCCCCGTATCGGCCGGGGCGTGACCGAGGTCTACTGTCATCCGGCAGTGGGAAGGTCAGTCACTCTCGAACGGAGGATGCCCCGCTACGACAGCCAGGGGGAATTCGCTGCCCTGACGAGTCCGTTGATTCGCAAGGAGCTGAACAGCCGGCAACTGGAACGCACCAGTTTTTCGGCGCTTGGCTGAAAGCGGTTTTTTTCTTGCATCCTGACATTAATTTGGTGTTATCTAGGGGTATGAACCCTATCAAATAGGTGGAGATTGAATCTGGTAACCGGTGCAAGCGGGTTTATTGGCGGGCGCATCGTCCATGCTCTGGCCGAACGGGGTGAGAGGATTAGAATCCTGGTGCGGCCGGGCGCCGATCTCACAGGCCTTGCCGGAACGGACTGCCACATAGCTGTCGGTGATGTCCTGGACGAGGGGAGCCTCCGGGCTGCAGTCAGAAACTGCCGCCGCATCTACCACGCCGCGGCGCTCTACACGCTCTGGTCCCGCACACCGGGACACATCTATCGGGTGAATGTGGAAGGAACCCGCAACGTGCTCCGCGCGGCGATGGCGGCGGACGTCGAACGGGTGGTCTATACCAGTTCGGTCGCCACCATCGGCCTGCCCGCCAACGGGCATGGCAGCGAGGAAACGCCGGTCAGTCTGCAGGATATGGTCGGCGATTACAAGCGATCGAAATTTCTCGCCGAATCGGTCGCCTTTGATTTTGTCCGCCGGGGCGCGCCGGTGGTGATCGTCAATCCGACATTTCCGGTCGGCCGCGGCGACATCAAGCCGACACCTACCGGTGAAGTCATCGTTCGGTTCTTGCGCAGAGGGATGCCGGCTTATCTCGATACCGGTCTCAATGTGGTCGATGTGGACGATGTGGCCTGCGGCCACCTGCTCGCCGCCGAGCGGGGGAGGGTTGGCCAGCGGTATATCCTGGGCAACCGGAACATGACGCTCAAAGGGATATTCCAGGCCCTGGCGGCCATCACCGGCTTGCCCGAGCCCCGTATCCGGCTGCCGTATTATCCGGTTTTGCTTTTCGCCGGGCTGGACGCCGCCCTGGCGAAACTCATGCCCCGCCGCACGCCGGTTGCCGCGCCCGCCGGGGTAAGGATGGCCAAAAAGAAGATGTTCGTCGATTCGACCAAGGCAGTCGAAGAGCTCGGTCTGCCCCAGACCCCCGCCGAGGCGGCGCTGGAAAAATCCGTCGACTGGTTCCGCTCCCATGGGTACGGATGAGGCGGCTCGATTTACTCGATACCTGAACGCTAAGGTGTCGTAATGCGGGCTGGCGCCCGCAACCCCAAGAGTGAATTTCTAAGGTACTCACCCCGTTGTCGGGATAAGCACCTTCACGAAATTCATCCTTAAAAAGCAAGGATAAATTTCTAAGGTACTCAATACACAACGAATCAACACCAGAGATGGTGCCACACCCACCCGGATGGAGACAGCTATATGGAAATCCAGATTGGCAAGTATGCTGGTTTTTGCATGGGTGCACAACGGGCCGTCGATATGGTACTCAAGATATCAGCGAATGAGAATGGCACTCCCATCTCAACCTTCGGCCCACTCATCCATAACTCGCAGGTCATGAACCTGCTGGCGCAAAAAGGAATCACCACCCTGAGCGAGATCCCGGAAAAAGGGTCGGGAATCGCAGTGATCCGGGCCCATGGCGTCCAGCCCGGCGTGAAACAGCGACTGCAGCAGGCGGGGTTCGAGGTCGTCGACGCCACCTGCCCGCGGGTGGTGCACATCCAGGACATTATTCAGACCCACAGCGCCAGGGGATTTGCCTCCATCATCGTCGGGGATCGGACCCATCCGGAGATAGAGGGACTGCTCGGATACGCCGCCGGGGGGAAAGGTCATGTGGTAGAAACCTTGGAGGAAATCCAGGCCTTGCCTGCCTTCGGCCAGGCAGTTGTCGTTGCCCAGAGCACCCAGGATGTCGCCCTGTACCGGAAGGTGCGGCAATGGGTCGCTGAAAATCATCCCCACTACCAGGTGTTCGATACCATCTGCGATTCGACCGAACGCCGTCAGGCGGAAATCGTCGGACTGGCCGGAAACGTCGATCTCCTCCTGGTGGTGGGAGACCGCAACAGCGGCAACACCAGGCGGCTCTACGAGGTGGCGAGCACCACCGGCAAACCCGCCATTCTCATCGAGACCGAAAAGGACCTCGAACTCCTTGACCGGGAGATGATCGCCTTCGCAGGCAGGATCGGGATAACCGCCGGCGCCTCCACACCCGACTGGGTGGTCCGGGAAGTTCGCCGGGAATTGAAAAATATCGGCAGATCGGTCGCGGGCGGGCACACGGCGAGAGGTAAGAGCATCGGCATTGCGGAGGTGGAAGAGGAACTCCTGGAGGGGGTTTCCAGATCCTTTGCCCTGACCATTCCCCAGCTGCCGGCAGGTTTGCGGGAGCGGGTGACCAATGCCTATCTGCTCTGCCGGATTGTCGATACCATCGAAGACGAAGAGACCCTTCCCATCGAGGCAAAACGGGATTTTTTTCACGAATTCATCGTCCTGCTCGGCAAAGGGGATATCCCGTCGGTCATCGCCTTTGCCAATCGTCTCCTGCCGCTGCTCTCCGGCAGCACGCTCCCGGCGGAAAAAGAACTCGTCCGCAAGGCCTGCCTGGTCCTCCAGAGCTTCTTTGCCATGACCGACAGGCAGCGGGAGATCCTCGCCAGGTGCCTGCGGATCATGTCCGTCGGCATGCTCCGCTTCCAGGAGAGCAAAAGCAGCGCCGGCCTGCCGACCCTCACCGACATGAACGCCTATTGCTATCACGTGGCCGGGGTCGTCGGGGAAATGTTGACCGAGCTTTTCAGCGACTATTCCAGTGAGATCGCGGCCGGGAGGGACAGCCTGCTGGCCTTGGCCCCGTCCTTCGGCCAGGGGCTGCAGATGACCAATATCCTCAAGGACATCTGGGAGGACCGGGAGCGGGGCGCCTGCTGGCTGCCCCGGGATATCTTTCTCGAAAACGGTTTCGACCTGCACGACCTTGGCAGATCGCCCTATGTCCCCGGGTTCGGCGCCGGCTTGGCCGAGCTGGTGGCCATCACCCACGGGCATCTGCGCAACGCCCTGGACTACACCCTGCTCATCCCGAAAAAAGAAACCGGCATCCGCAAGTTCTGCCTGTGGGGCATCGGCATGGCGGTGCTGACGCTGCGGAATATCCACCGTCTGCCGCAGTATACCGACTTCGAGCAGATCAAGATCACCCGCCGGGAGGTGAAGAAAGTGGTCCTTATTTCCAACATGTGGGTCAAAAACGACTTCATGCTGAAAAAGGCTTTCCGCATCGCCGGCCGAGGCCTGCCCATGCGGGAAGCGAAACCCGGGGCTCGGTGTTCCGTCTGGCATGCCCCGGAGGGGGCAAGCCTTTTGTATCAAGAGATGTAGAGCCGCATTCGAATGTCCGACAGCGCCGCAGCTGCTGTCTTTCAGGTCATCTGCGACGGAAATGAGGAAAAATCGTGGGCATCTCCAGGCAACAGAAAATCTCGATCACCGGCCATATCCTCTGGCAGAGACTGCTTGGGAGAAAAAAATACTCCCTGGTTCTCATGCTCGAACCGCTCTACCGCTGCAACCTGAGGTGCCGCGGTTGCGGGAAGATCGCGCTTGCCGACCTGGCGCCCGATAAAAAATTGACGGTGCAGGAATGTGTGGACGCCGCCGGCGAAGCCGGGGTGCCGGTCGTTTCGATCACCGGCGGCGAACCGCTGCTCCACCCCGATATCCCCGAAGTGGCGACCCGCCTGATCGCCCGGCGGCGCTACGTCTATCTGTGCACCAACGCCCTTTTGCTGGAGAAGCGGCTCGAAGAATTCTCGCCGTCGCCCTATCTTACCGTCAACGTCCATATCGACGGCCTGGGCGAACGGCACGACGCCCTGGTCGGTCGGAAGGGGGTATTCGACACCGCGATGCGGGCCATCGGCCTGCTGCGCAGGCGGGGGTTCCGGGTAACGACCAATACCACGCTCTTTGCCGACGACGATCCGCGAAGCGCGGCGGAGCTTCTCGATGCGCTCACCGCCCTCGGTGTCGACGGCATGACGCTGGCGCCGGGCTTCAACTACGAGTCCGCCCCGGACCAGGAGCATTTCATGGCCGATCGGCAGGCGACCCGGAATTTTTTTAGCCGCCTGTTCGCCATCGGGCGCGGTCGAAACTGGCAGCTCAATCACAGCAGCGTCTATCTCGATTTTCTCACCGGCCGGCGCGATTTTCCTTGCACCCCCTGGGGGAATCCGACGCGCAATGTCTTCGGCTGGCAGAGGCCCTGCTACCTCCTCCGGGAAGGATACGCCGCCTCCTATCGGGAGCTGCTGCGGGATACCGACTGGGACGCCTACGGGGTGGGCAAAAATTCGAAATGCGGTTCGTGCATGGTCCACTGCGGCTTCGAGCCGACGGCGGTGCGGGAATCCTTCGCCCACCCGCTCCGGCTGTGGGCCGCAAGCCGGCGCTACCGGCCATGCTGAGTTTTTGTTACTGAGAAAGGACACCCTTGGTTTGCGGGCGTCTGCCCGCATGACAAAAGAGGAACCTATCGCCGGGCCGCGCGGCCGGCCAGAAGGGAGGGGAAGTCGGAGGCCCGAAGAATATTCCAGGCCTCCCGCAGGGCCAGACAGGCCGTCCGGAACCGCAGCCGCATGTGGAGCAGCTCGGTCACGGCGGCGGGGCGGCGGAGGAGGGCGCCGGCCATTTGGGCGAAGCGGACGCTGCCATCAGCGTTCAGGACCTCGAACAGCCACGCCGGCACCGACTGGTCCGCCGCATCGCAGACCGCGCGGAGCATGAAACAGGGGTGCCCGGATTCTTCGGCGGCCATGGCGACGCCGGCGCTTTCCATATCGACGGTGAGCGCCTGGAATGCTTCGGCGAACTCCTTTTTCACGGCCGTGGACAGAATCGGCCGGGGCGAAGAGACGATCGGGCCGAGCGCGGCAAAAACCTGCCGGGCGGCGAGGCGTTCCCCGGCCTGTCGGGCAAGCTCGCCATCGGTCGGCCAGCGGTTTTTGGCCCGGCCCTCGTCGGCCAGCAGCACACTGTCGGCAATGACCAGCTCGCCGGGGCGCAGCTGCGGGGCCAGTCCGCCGGAGACCCCGAGGAGGATCAGGGCCACGGCCCCGTCGGCGATCAGACGCCGGGCGGCCAAACGAGCCTTCTCCGGCCCCATGCCCGAGAGGCCGATCGCCAACTCGACGCCCCCCGGCAGGGTCTCACGCCGGGGAGGGTGCCCGTCGCCGTGCCGCCGGCCTCTCCGGCCAGTGATCAGGGCGGCTTCCGCCGGGAGTGCGATAACGATGCCGATAATTGGTGACATGAATGAAAGCGTTCAGCGTTCAGCAAAAGAATGAACTATCACCATTCAAGGCAGTTCAGACCCGATAGCTTTCGCAGGACTTAGGGAGTTGTTTTTCAGCTGATCGCTGACCGCTGACAGCTGATTGCTCAAAGAGGAGCATAGACGAAATATAATGCCAAGCCAAGCCATTACCGAAATGCAACCGATGGCCGCCGTGATCGATGACGGCAGCCGGCAGGACGACCCACTCGACCGGGCCATCGCAGACGCCGTTTCCTGGCTGCACGAGCACCAGTACCCGGAAGGATACTGGGTCGGCGTGCTGGAATCCAACGTCTGCATGGAGGCCGAGTGGATCCTGGCCATGCATGTCCTGGGCGTGGCGGACGACCCGAAGAGAGAGGGTTTGCGGCGGGGAATACTGGACGAGCAGCGACCGGACGGCTCGTGGGAGACCTACTACCAGGCCCATGCCGGCGACATGAGCGCCACCGTCGAGGCCTACGCGGCCCTGCGCGCCGCCGGCATGCCGGCAACCGCCCCGCCGCTTGTCCTCGCCCGCCGGTGGATCGTCGAGCACGGCGGCCTCGCCAAGGTCCGGGTCTTCACCCGGTATTGGCTGGCCCTCCTCGGCGAATGGCCGTGGGAGAAGACCCCGAACATCCCGCCGGAAATCATCTTCTTCCCCCGCTGGTTTCCCTTCAACGTCTACAACTTCGCCTGCTGGGCCCGGGCCACCATCCTGCCGCTGGCGCTCCTCTCCGCCCGCCGCCTGGTCCGGCCCCTGCCCTCCGCGGCCAGGCTCGACGAACTCTTTCCCGAAGGACGGGGGAACGCGGACTATGCCCTGCCCCAAAAAGGCGGCGCCTTCTCCTGGGAACGTTTTTTCAGCCTCACCGACCGCCTGCTGCACCGCTGCCAGCAACTCGGCCTCACCCCCGGACGAAAGGCGGCGGTGGATGGCTGCCTCTCCTGGATCCTGGCCCGGCAGGAGGCCGACGGCACCTGGGGCGGCATCCAGCCCCCCTGGATCTATAGTCTCATGGCCCTGCACGGCGAAGGGTATCCGGTCAGCCATCCGGTGCTCGAGAAGGGTCTGGACGCCTTGAACGGCTACTGGTCGTTCGCCCGGGGCGAGGGGCTGCACATCCAGGCCTGCGAATCGCCGGTCTGGGATACCCTGTTGGTCCTGCTGGCCTTGACGGATTGCGGGGACGACTGCCGAAGTTCCCCGGCCGTGCGAAGAGCCGTCGACTGGATTCTGGACCATGAGATCCGCAGCCGGGGCGACTGGCAGTTCACGATTTCGGGGGTCGAGCCGAGCGGCTGGGCTTTCGAGCGGGCCAACACCTGGTACCCGGATGTCGACGACACCGCCGTGGCCCTGGTCGTCCTGGGCCGGCTGCGCCACGGCCATCCGGATCGACAACGGGTGGAGGCGGCGATTGCCCGGGCCAGCCGGTGGATCATCGCCATGCAGTGCCGGGACGGCGGCTGGGGGGCATTCGACCGGGACAACGACCGGCAGCTCCTCACCAGGATCCCGTTCTGCGATTTCGGCGAGGTTCTCGATCCGCCGAGCGTCGATGTGACGGGCCATGTTCTCGAAGCCCTCGGCGTACTGGGCATGGATCGTTCCCACCCGGTCATCCGGCGGGCCATGAAATTTATCCGAGAGGAGCAGGAGGCCGAGGGCTGCTGGTTCGGGCGCTGGGGGGTCAACTACATCTACGGCACGGCGGCCGTGCTCTGCGGGCTGGCGGCCGTGGGGGAAGACATGCAGGCCGGCTATGTAGTCAGGGCCGCCGACTGGGTCGCCACCTGCCGCAACCCGGACGGCGGCTGGGGCGAGTCGTGCGGCTCCTACATGGATGACGCTCGTCGCGGCAAGGGCGAAAGCACGCCCTCCCAGACCGGGTGGGCCATGATGGCCCTCCTGGCGACCATCCCTTCCCGCTACCGCCAGGCGATCGAGGCCGGGGCGGCTTTTCTCGCAGGCCGCCAGCAGGCCGGCACCTGGGAGGAGCCCCAGTTTACCGGCACCGGGTTTCCCGGCTACGGCATCGGCCGGCGGATCGACCTTCAGAGCGAAGGGCTTGGCGAAAAACTCTGTCAGGGCGCCGAGCTCAGTCGCGGCTTCATGATCCACTACGATATGTACCGCCACTATTTTCCCCTGATGGCGCTGGCACGGGCGCGGCGTTTCCTTGGCGCTGACGGATAAAAGTGCCCCCCACAAGGGGGGATAAGTGCCTTCACGAAATTCGTTTCAAAAATCACGTAACGAATTTCGTGAAGGCACTAAAGAGAGTAACATCATGCTGAACGCACCAACAGCGGTCCCGGGCCTGCTCGAGACGATCGACGCGCCGGCGGACCTGAAGAAGGTTCCCCGGACGGAACTGAGTCGGCTGGCCGGGGAAATCCGCAGGACCATCATCGAGGTCGTCTCGAGAAGCGGCGGGCATCTCGCCTCGAGTCTCGGGGTGGTGGAACTCACCATCGCCCTGCACTATGTCTTCGACCCGCCCCGGGACAGGTTCGTCTGGGATGTCGGCCACCAGGCCTACGCCCACAAGCTGCTGACCGGCCGCCGGGACAGGTTCGCAACCCTTCGCCGGCACCGGGGGCTCTCCGGCTTTCCCCGGATAAGCGAGAGTCCCTATGACGCCTTTTCCACCGGCCACAGCAGCACCTCCATTTCGGCGGGACTCGGCATCTCCTGCGCCAAATACCTGAAAAACGAGAAGAGCAAAGTGGTATGCGTGGTCGGGGACGGCTCGATGACCGGCGGCATGATCTACGAAGCCCTCAACCAGGCCGGCGCCCTGAAGCGGGACCTGATCGTCATCCTCAATGACAATGAGATGTCGATATCCCGCAACGTCGGCGCCATCTCCTCGCTGATGAGCCGAACCTTTTCCGCGAAATACTTTCAGGAGTTCCGCAGGGAATTCGGCGATCTCCTCCGCTCGCTGCCGAGGATCGGCATGGATGCCTACCGGTTCGCCAAGCGCGTCGAGGAGTCCTTCAAGACGCTGGTGACGCCGGGGATGCTGTTCGAGGCGTTCAATTTCGACTACTTCGGGCCGATCGACGGGCACCGTCTGGACCAGTTGATCGATATCCTGAGCAACATCAAGGAACTGAACGAGCCGGTCCTGCTGCACGTGACCACCACCAAGGGCAAGGGCTATGCCCCGGCGGAAAACAACCCGATCCATTTCCACGGGGTCGGCGCTTTCGAGGTGAAAACCGGCAACGGCAACGGCGGCGGTCGCGCATCGACCTACACCCGGGTCTTCGGCGATACCCTGGCGGAATTGGCCGCAGAGGACGGCAGAATCGTCGCCATCACCGCGGCCATGCCCGAAGGAACCGGGCTGACGAAATTCTCCAAATTGTTTCCGGGTCGATTCTTCGATGTGGGCATCGCCGAGGGACACGGGGTGACGTTTGCCGCGGGCCTGGCCGCGGAAGG
>OBJA01000920.1_pt1 | contig 22712 bp, 22 predicted proteins | sample 1519751 | NCBI WGS metagenome assembly OBJA01 (sample SAMEA3881238, study PRJEB22517) | soil metagenome | biome: lake sediment; feature: soda lake sediment; material: sediment, water from around vicinity | place: India | collected 2013-12-23 | depth 3 m
CGCACGGCGGCGGCTTTGAGGTACAGGGGCTTGCTGCAATAGCGTTTGGCGATATCGGCGTTGCACAGGATCAGCGCAGCGCCGCCCTCGGCGGGGTTGCAGAACATGTATTTGCGCAGCGGATGGCTGACCATGGTGGATTCGGCAATCTGCTCGTAGGACAGGGCTTGCTGACGCCAGGCGGTGGGGTTGAGGGAGCCGTTGCGGAAAGCGCGCTCCGCCACGCGGATCAGGGCATCCTCGGTAATGCCGTGGTCGTGCATATAGCGCTGGATCTTCATGGCAAAGAACTGGGTGGTGAGCATCAGCCCGGTTTCGCCGTACCAGTCGTCGAGACCCCAGTCCCGGGGTTTGGCGTTGAAGGCGCCGCGGGGATGTTTGTCAAAACCCACCACCACGCCCATATCGTAGGCGCCGGATTTGATCGCCGTGTAGGCGGAGTGCAGCGAGCTGCCACCGGTGGCACAGCCGTTCCAGATATTGGTGAACTGCAGGCCGGTGAGGCCCAGCTCGTTGACCAGTGCATCGGCATTGCCCGCATCCTGGCTGCCACCGTAGGCAAACTGCATCTGCTCCCAGGTGAGGCCGGCATCGGCGAGGGCCGCGCGCACGGCGGCGGCACCCTGTTTAAGCCCGGACATGCCGTCGGTGCGGCCAAAGGGGTGCAGGCCTATACCGATAATGGCTACATCCATGGTGCTGACCTCGTCATTCTTGTCTGAGTCATGGGTTTCAATTCTCTTCAATGCGGTGGAATTCAAAGGTCATCAGTTCGTTGCCTTCGGCATCGGTGCGAAACGGCACGATTTCCAACTGCATGGCCATACCGATGCACAGGTCTTCAGCGTGGTTTTCGCGCAGTCGCGCCTCGACCCGCACGCCGCCGGGCATTTCAACGTAGCCGACACCGTAGGGGGTGAAGTCTGCTTCTGTCTCGCCGCTGTTGTAGGGGGTTTTGGGTAAAAATCCCTGGATGGTCCAGGTCCACAGGGTGCCGCGATCGCCGATGGGCACAATCTCGCTGTCGGAAGCGCTGCAACTGCGGCAGTCGTCCTGGGCGGGGAATGCTGCTTCACCGCAATTGCGGCAGCGGCTGCCCAGCAGCTGCGGGCGCTCGGCGGGCCAGGTGAACAGGCCGGGGTGTACAGGTATTTGCTTGCTCATAGTGATCGCTTCTTGGTCCTACTGGTGAATGGCGCGGTCAAAGGCCGCCAGCATGGATTCGTGCATGGCTTCCGACAGGGTAGGGTGGGCAAACACGGTGTGCAGCAGCTCCTCCTCGGTGGCCTCCAGGGCCTGGGCGATGCCAAAGCCCTGGATCTGCTCTGTCACTTCCGGGCCGATCATATGGGCGCCCAGCAGTTCACCGCTGGCGCTGTCGAAAATGGTTTTGACAAAGCCCTGACTGTCGTTGCTGGCCAGGGCCTTGCCATTGCCGTTGAGATCGCAGCGGCCAACTTTAATGGGGCGACCTAAAGCCCGAGCCTGCGCTTCATTGAGGCCGGTGCTGGCAATCTGGGGGCGGCAGTAGGTGCAGCCGGGAATGCGGCTCTTGTCGAGTGGATGCCCGCTGCCAACACCGGCAATCCTTTCTACGCAGAGAACCCCTTCATGACTGGCCTTGTGGGCCAGCCAGGGTGGGCCTGCCACATCGCCAATGGCGTACAGGCCCACCAGGTTGGTGCGGCACTGCTCATCGGTGACAATAAAACCGCGCTCGGTGGTAACTCCCAGTGCTTCGAGGCCCAGGTTTTCAATATTGCCGGTGATACCCACAGCGAGGATCACCCGGTCCACGGTAATGGTCTGCTCGTTACCGGCTTTATCTTTGAGGGTGGCGCTGGCGCCGCTGCTGTCAGTGCTCACAGCGCTGACGGTGGTGCCGGTGTGGATCTGAATGCCGCGTGCCTTGAAGGCCTTGAGGGCAAAGGCGGAGATATCGGCATCTTCAGCGGGGACAATGCGATCCAGTGCTTCCACCAAAGTGACTTCGCTGCCGAGGTCGGCGTAGAGACTGGCAAATTCGACGCCGATGGCGCCTGCGCCAATGACCAGCAAACGCTTGGGCAATTCAGTGGGCATCATGGCTTCCCGTGCGCCCCAGATGCGCTCTCCATCCACGGCGATGCCAGGCAGATTGCGCGCCCTGGCGCCGGTGGCGAGGATAATATGGTCGGCCTTGTAGCTGGTGTTTTTACCTTTGTGGCTGACGGTCAGCTGGCACTTGCCGCTGACTTTGGCTGCGCCGTCGATGACAGTGATGGCGTTTTTCTTCATCAGGTAGCCGATACCCTGGCTGAGGCGACCGGCCACGGTGCGGCTGTGGGCTACCAGCTTTTTGATATCAAAGGTGATGGGGCCGACAGTGAAGCCAAAATCCCCGGCGGTTTGCAAGGTGTGGGCTACATCGGCGCCCTTGAGCAGCGCCTTGGTGGGGATACAACCCCAGTTGAGGCATACGCCGCCCAGGTGTTCGCGTTCCACCAGTGCAGTTTTGAAACCGAGCTGGGCGGCGCGAATTGCCGCCACATAGCCACCGGGGCCACCGCCCACCACGATCAGGTCGAATTGCTTGTCCATAAGGCTCCTCAACCCAGCATGGTGGCGGGCTGTTCGAGGTAGCCCTGCAATGCCGCCATAAAACGTGCCGCCAGGGCGCCGTCGATAATGCGATGGTCGCTCGACAGGGACAGGCTCACCACGGTGGCGATCTCGATCTGGCCATTGACCACCACCGGGCGCTGCTCGCCAGCGCCCACCGCCAGGATGGCGCACTGGGGCGGATTGATAATGGCATCGAACTGCTTGACCCCGAGCATCCCCAGGTTGGAGACGGTAAAGGTTCCGCCCTGGAATTCCTCAGCCTTGAGAGTGCCCAGTTTGGCGCGGGTGGACAGATCGCGCAGCTCGTTGGAGATGCCGATCAGCCCCTTTTTGTTGGCGCCCCTCACAATGGGGGTAATCAGTCCTTCATCGAGGGCCACCGCCACGGCGATGTCCGCGTCGGCAAAGCGCCGCACCGTGGTGCCATCGAACTGCACATTGACGGCGGGAACCTTGATCAACGCGCTGGCGCAGGCCTTGACGATAAAGTCGTTGACGGAAATTTTGGCGTTGGGATTGCTGTCGTTGAGCTGCTTGCGCACCGCCAGCAGGGCATCGAGGCGGGCATCCACCTGCACCCGAAAGTGGGGCGCGGTCTGCTTCGATTCCTGCAGGCGCGCAGCGATGGTGCGGCGCATGCCCGACAGGGGTGATTCTTCAAACGCCGCAGGCAATGGTTCATTCGGCTGGGTTCGTGCGCCTGGGGCTGTGGCTTTCTGCCGCTGCGCGGCGAGGGCTTCCACATCTGCCTTGGACACTCGCTGGCGAGTGCCGCTGACACGACAATCGAGCAGGTTGATCTCCAGCTCGCGGGCGAGGCGGCGCGCCACCGGTGTGGCGTGTACATCGCTGTCGTCCCGCTCTGCTTTGGCAGGGGAGGGCGCAGATCCGGCCGGGATGGTCGATTGGCCACCGGCAGTTGTGACGGCCTGTTCCAGGTCTTCCAGGGTCACCCGGTCATGGCGACCAGTGCCGGTAATATTGTTGAGGTTGATACCCTGTTCTTTCGCCAGGCGGCGGGCAATGGGTGTGGCGGGCACTGCGCTGTCATCGCCGCCCTCTGCCAGTTTTGCCATGGCTGCCTGATGGGTCTGTGTTGATTTTACTGGTGCTGAGCTGGCTGGTACCTGTGGGGATTCTGGTTTCGCTGTTGCTGGTTTCGTGGGTGCCTGCGTGGCGGATTTTGCTGTTGCAGGAGCTGGTTCAGCTTTGACTGTATCCTCAGTGACTTGAGCAGCGCCACCCAGGTTCTGGATAAATTGCTCGATATCAGCATCGCTGACATCGGCAGCAGCCAGTACACCCAGCAGGGCGCCTACGGGCAGAGTTTCACCGGACTTGGCCACCTGGCGACGCAGGATGCCGCCAGTGTGGGAGGTAACAGTGTTGACGATCTTGCTGGTCTCAATATCGACGATGTCGTCACCGGCACTGATCTTGTCGCCCTCGGCCACATGCCACTCGGCGACCACGCCCTCGCTCATTTCCATGCCCCACTTGGGCATGGCGATTGCCTTGATGTCTGCAGCCATGATCAAGCCTCCAGTACGTCGCGCACCGCTTTTTCGATACGTTCGGGAGTTGGAATGTAAAGATCTTCCAGCACCGGGGAAAAGGGCACCGGGGTGTGCGGCGCGGTGACTTTCAGGATAGGGGCGCGCAGATGGTGGAAGGCTTTTTCAGCAATGATGCTGGAGATGTCTGCCGCCAGACTGCAGCGCTCGTTGGCCTCGTCCACAATCACCAGCCTGCCGGTGATCTGCACACTCTCGATAATGGATTCCACATCGAGGGGCGATACAGTGCGGGGGTCGATGACATCACAGCTGATGCCTTCCTTCGCCAGCTTGTCGGCCACTGCATTGGCGCGGTGCACCATGGCGGAGATGGCGACAATGGTCACATCGGTGCCTTCGCGGGTGAAGGCCGCCTCGCCAAAGGGAATGGTGTAGGGATCGTCAGGCACCAGGCATTTGGTGTCGTAAAGGATTTTGTGTTCGAGAAAGATTACCGGATCGTCATCGCGAATGGCGGCGATCATCAGGCCCTTGGCGTCGTAGGCATTGCTGGGCATGATCACCTTGAGACCGGCAATATGGGTAACTACCGGGTGCAGCATGTTGGAGTGCTGGGCACCGGCGCGCCAGCCGGCGCCTACAGTGGCGCGGATCACCAGCGGGGTGCGGGCCTTGCCGCCGAACATATAGCGGAACTTGGCCGCCTGATTGAAAATCTGGTCGAAGCAGACACCGATAAAATCGAAGAACATCAGCTCAGCCACTGGCCGCAAGCCGGTCAGGGCAGCGCCCGCCGCAGCGCCGATGATGGCGGATTCGCTGATGGGGGTATCGATCACGCGACCGCGACCAAACTCGGGCATCAGCCCTTTGGTCACACCGAATACGCCGCCGTAGGCGTCGTCAGAACCGTCCGTCCCGGCACCGCCGGAGACTTCTTCGCCCATGACGATAACAGTAGGGTCGCGGCGCATTTCCTGAAAGAGCGCTTCGTTGATGGCCTCGCGGTAGGTCTTGATGGAGGACGTGCCGGTGGATTTTGCCTGGGTTGCTTTATTGGTCATGGCGGGGTCCTCAGTATGAGCAGTAGACGTCAGAGTACAGATCGGCGGGTTCCGGGAATGGGGCGGCCATGCCCTCGGCAACGGCTTTTTCGATCAATGCCGCCACTTCTCCATCGATTGCATCCATTTGCGCGGCCTTCAGCCATTTTTCCTTGATCACGCGGTCGCGGAATATTTTCAGGCAGTCGCGGCTTTTTTTGATGTTCTTGATTTCGTCCTTGCCCCGGTACAGTTGCGGGTCGCCAATAAAGTGGCCGTCAAAGCGCACGGTTTCCGCCTCGATGGCGCTGGGGCCACCCCCTTTGCGGGCCAGCTCGATAAACTTGGCGGCTTGCTCGTACACGGCAAAAAAGTCGGTACCGTCGATGGTGGCGGTGGGCATGCCAAAGCCTGCGGTGCGATCGCCGATGCTGTCGCAACCGACTGCATAGCGGGCGCCTGTGCCTTCGCCGTAACCGTTGTTTTCCACCACAAACACATGGGGCAATTGCAGTACCACCGCCAGGTTGAGAGCCTCCATCACGGTGCCCTGATTGCTGCTGCCATCACCGCCGAAGGAGACGGCGACATTTTTGGTGCCCAGGGTCTTGGCTGTGAGGGCGGCGCCGTTACAGAGGGGTGGCCCACCGCCGACAATGGCGTTGGCGCCGATCATGCCCTTGTCAAAATCGGCAATGTGCATGGAACCGCCGCGACCTTTGCACAGCCCGGTGGCCTTGCCCATGATCTCTTTCATCATGCCGATCACATCGCAGCCCTTGGCAATGCAGTGGCCGTGACCGCGGTGGGTGCTGCCAATCACATCGCTGTCGCTCAGATGCATGCAGACTCCGACGGCAATCGCCTCCTGGCCGTTGTAGGCGTGCACGAATCCGGGGATATTGCCGCGCTCGAATTCGAGGATGCAGCGCTCCTCAAAGACGCGGATGGTTTTCATGGTGCGGTAGACATTGAGCAGGAAATCAGTTTGGTATTGCATAGGAAGCCTCTTATGTATGGTTACTGTCAGGCGGTGTGGTGCCACTATACATAAAATTTATAAAAAAACAAACGAGACTGTTTTGTGGGTTGCATTGTATGTGCACGCCCTTTTACAATCCTGTGGCGCACCATTACAATCCCGGGTGTTTTTTTCAATCTTACTATGGCTCCGAATTTGCTGTCGGGTCAGCTCTTTTCACATATCGTTCTGTAATCGGTACCAGTTGATGGCCAAAATGCCCAAAAAACCACAAAAGCGCCCGGGTAGAACCAGCAGCGGCTGGCAGGCAGAAAAAAGTGCAATGACCCGCAGGGCCATTCTCGATGCGGCAGTGGAGTGCTTTATTGAATTGGGCTATGCCAATACCACCACGGCGTTGATTGCAGAGTACGCAGGGGTGTCCCGGGGCGCCATGATGCACCACTTCCCCTCGCGCCTTTCCGTCCTGAAGGCCGTTGTCGAGTATCTCCAGGATCTGCGAATTCAGGAGTACAAGGGCTTGATGACAGACATCGATGTGCCCGAAGAGCAGCTCAGTCGTGAGCGCATACGGGATTCAGTGGAAGCGGCATGGCGCTACGTCAATACCCCTTCCTTTATCGCCTATGAAGAGTTGTTGGCCGCTTCCCGCACTGATCCTGAATTGAACAGCGTGCTGCAACCGGTAGAAGAATATTTTGAAGCCCAGTTCATGGCAGCGGTAAAACTTGTTTTTCCCCATTGGGAAAAACTGCAGATCCTGGATTTGGCCAATGATCTGGTGCAGTTCCTGATGCGGGGCATGGCCCTGAGTCATATGGCATCGAACAAGGAAGAACGGGCGCGGCGCATTCTTGACTACCTTACCGACGCCCTGGATAAGCTGTATACGGAATATGCCAGGCTCGAAGAGCTCAAGCAGTCCTACGAAGACCAGGTTGCGGGTTGATGCTGCGCCCACCGCTTCATACCGGGTTTGATTTTCGCGGAGGCGCCGTAGCCCGTAGCGGTGACGCCGCCAATGCCCGCGATCTCACGCGGTCTGCCTGTAATCTGACCAAGCGTGAAATTGAATGTCTTACCTGGGCAGCCAGAGGAAAAACGGAGGAGGAGATTGGCATGATTATCCACCGCTCCCACTCCACTGCCCGGTTTCATTTGCGCAGTGCGATCCGCAAGCTGGGGGCATCCAACCGCAGTCATGCCATCGCCATTGTCTGCTCCCTGGGGCTGATCTCCGTCTTTTGATTGCTACTGCGTTGCTGCTACTGACTTAATCTGACAAGGCATTTGCCCATATTGTGGCCAGTGAGCATGTCGCAAAAGGCCTGGGCTGTGTTTTCAATGCCATCGACGATCACAGCCGGGCTTTTCAGTTTGCCCTGGCGAATCCACCCTGAAATGTCTTCCATGGCAGCGGGGTAGCGCTCCACATAATCCGAAAACATAAAACCTTCTGCCCTGGCGCGCTTGGTGATCAGCTCCCACAGGTGGTGCGCGCCGCTGTGCTGGCCTGTCTTGTCGTACTGGGAGATGGCGCCGCACAGGACGATGCGGGCCTTTAATGCCAGGTGTTGCATGGCGGTGTCGAGTATCTCGCCACCAACATTGTCGAAGAAGATATCGATGCCTGTGGGAAATTCCCGCTGTATCTGAGCAAGCAACCCCTCGGCTGCGCGGTGGTTGATCGCGGCGTCGTAGCGCAGTTCCTCTCGCAACCAAGCACATTTTTTGTCGGAACTGGTGATTCCCACCGTGCGGCAGCCCTTGATCCGTGCGATCTGACCGACCACGGAACCCACGCCCCCGGCGGCAGCGCTTACCAGTACATTGTCTCCTGCCTTGACCTGGCCGATGTCAATCAGGCCGAAATAGGCGGTCATCCCCGAGGGCCCCAGAGCGCACAGGTATTCATGCAAGGGGATGTCCGCCGCAGTTTCAATGACCGTCATCAGATCGGTGCCGTCGGCAATGCTGTACTGCTCCCAGGCGGTGCGTCCCATCACGGTCATTCCCGGCGTAAATGCCGGATTGCGGGACTCGACAACCCTGCCCAGGACAATACTTTGCACGGCTTGATCAAGGGGCATTGCCGTCAGGTAATTATCGCTGGCGCCTTCATTCATCCATTGGCGGAAACCTGCATCCAGGGACAGGTAGAGGTTCTCTACCAGAAACTGGCCGTTTTCCAGGGCGGGAAGCGGGCGCTCCGCCAGGGTGAAATGTTCGGGTCCCAGGCTGTCCGTGGGGCGCGATGACAGCAGAATTTGTTGATTATTGGTCATGATTTTTCCATCACTGTGTTGAAGGGTTATGACCCTGATTGGGTGGTTTGATCGGTATTTTAATCCAAACAAGTTAGATTGTTTTTATGTGATCATAGTGTTTTAATGGGTGATTCACAATAATTATCTCGGAGGTGCGCAATGGCAAGATTGGCAGGCAAAGTGGCTTCGGTACTGGGCGCCGCAGGCAAAGGCAATATGGGGCAGGTGATCGCCCGGCGTTTTGCCAGCGAGGGCGCAAAAGTGGTGGTGTCCGGCAGGCATGAAGAACCCCTCCGCGAGCTGGCAGAGGAGATAGGCGGCGATTGGGTGCTGTGCGATCTCAACCTGAAGAGCTCAATCGACAACATGATAGAGACTATCGTTGAGCGTCACGGCCATCTGGATGTGGCGGTCAATGCCACCGGTTGGGGCCTGCTGGTTCCCTTCACAGAAAACTCTGAAGAAGATCTGATGACCATCATCAACCTGCAGTTCAAGGGGCCGTTCCAGTGGCTGCAGAAACTGGTGAAGGTCATGCAGGAGCGCGGCGGCTCCATCATCCAGATTTCCTCCGCCACCGCCAAAATCATGGTGGACAACCACGCTGCCTATATGGGCACCAAGGCGGGTATCGATCACGTTATCCGCTGTGTCGCCAATGAATTTGGCGAGAAGGGCATCCGCGCCAATTCCATCTCTCCCGGCCTTACGGCGTCGCCCATGACGGCGGGGCATATGGAGAGCGCATCCCTGGTGGAAACCTTTCGCCAGTGCTACCCCCTCGGGCGCCTGGGCACCAGTGAGGATATTGCTGCGGCAGCAGCGTACCTCGCCTCGGATGAGTGCTTTATGACCGGAGAAAACCTCCAGGTTAACGGCGGCCTTACCCTGCGGCGCAATCCCAGCAACAAGGAATTGATTGAAGCCGCCATCAGGGCTGGCGAAATACCCGCCTGAGCTGCGGCCTGCGGCGCTGGAACGATAATGAATTTAGCCGGGCGCAGTTTGCAGCCCTGACCGACACAGGAAAATCACCATGAAACTGAAGGGAAAAACAGCCCTTGTCACAGGGGCGGCAGGGGGTATTGGCCTCGCTACAGCCATCCTGTTTGTGAAGGAAGGCGCCAATGTGGTGCTGGTGGATATTGACAAGCAGGCACTGGAGGCAGCAGTCACCACTATCGGCTCGCCCCAGGTGAGTTGGGTGGTGGCTGATGTCAGCAACCAGGAGCAGGTGCAAAACATGGTGCGCACAACCGTGGAACGCCATGGCGCCATCAATGTGTTTGTCGCCAATGCCGGTATTGAAGGGCAGGTGGGGGAAATCATCGATTCCACCGTGGAAAATTTTGACCGGGTGATGGCAATCAATGTGCGGGGCGTGTGGCTGGGGTTGAAGTATGTGATCCCGGTGATGCGCGACGGTGGCGGTGGCAGCATCCTGATTACCTCATCCGGGGCAGGGGTCATGGGTTCGCCCAACCTCGCCCCCTACAACACCAGCAAGCATGCGGTGATCGGCTTGATGCGCTGCGCGGCATTGGAGTGCGCCAAATACAATATCCGCGTCAACACCGTCAATCCCGGCGCCATCGAGACACGCATGATGCGCTCCATCGAGGAAGGGTTTGTGCCCGGTGACGGGGAAAAATTCAAGGAGCAGATCAGTGCCGCGACCCCCATGGGCCGCTACGGCACAGTGGATGAGATTGCCGCCATGATGCTGTTTCTGGCCAGTGATGACAGCAGTTACTGCACCGGTGGTGTGTATATGGTGGATGGTGGCAATTCCACCTGACGGGACCCTGGCCCAGACAATTCGGCAATCACTATTTATTTCAGTAAAAGACAATAACGAGGCAAATCATGTCAGATCAGTTCAAAGATAAGGTTGTGTTGATTACCGGCGCAGGTTCCGGCATTGGTCAGGCCTGCGCCCTGGCCTATGCAGCCCAGGGCGCACGGGTTGCGGTGGCGGATATATCGACCACTGCTGCGGATGACACCACCACAAAAATTCACCAGGCCGGTGGTGAAGCCATCAGCCTGGCCTGTGATGTCAGCAACGCCGCACAGGTTGAAAGCATGGTGGACGGGGTTGTTGCTGCCTGGGGTCGGCTGGATATTGGCGTCAACAACGCGGGTATCTCCTCTCCCCTTCAGCCTGTGGGGGAAACACTGGAAAGTGATTTCGACAAGGTGATGGCGGTCAACGTCAAAGGCGTGTGGCTGTGCATGCGCGCTGAAATCCAGCAAATGCTCAAACAAGGTGGTGGCAATATCGTCAATATGGCCTCGGCCTTGAGTCACAGGACATCCGTGGGTTCTTCCTTTTATGTGGCGAGTAAGTATGCCGTGGCGGGCCTGACCCGCAACGCGGCAGTGGAATACGCCACGGCCGGCATTCGTATCAACGGCGTTTGCCCCGGCATTATCAGCACGCCGCTGTTTGAAAAATCTGTTACCGATCCGCAAACCATCGCCATGATGAAGGCGTACCACCCCATGGATCGTTTTGGTACCACTGACGAGATTGCCAATGCGGTGTTGTGGCTGTCATCGGAAGGCGCGTCCTTCTCAACCGGTTCACTGATGGCTGTCGATGGTGGCTGGACTGCCAGCTGAGAATCTGGTGGTCGTGAATCGACAAATATTACATTGAGGTTTTTTATGGGAAAAGTTGACGGAAAAATTGCCATGGTGAGCGGCGGCTCCCTGGGTATTGGTGCAGGCGTAGTGCGTATGATGGTGGCTGAAGGCGCCAGGGTAGCCATTGCCGATATTGCTGTTGAAGCCGGTGAAGCCCTCGCGGCAGAACTGGGTGACAAGGCCATGTTCATTGCCCTGGATGTGCGGGAGGAGGCCCAGTGGCAAAAAGCCATGGAGCAGGTCGAAAGCAGATTCGGGCCGCTGGATATTCTGGTACAGAGCGCCGGTATATCCACCCCCGCCCATATCGAAGCGGCAACCCTTGAGGAGTGGCGTGACCATATGAGTGTGCATGGGGAGGGCGCTTTCCTGGGCTGTAAATACGCCATTGCCAGCATGAAAAAATCCGGTGGCGGCTCCATCGTCAATATTTCCACGGTGGAAAGCATCCGCCCCGGCCCGCTCTTCGTCTGTTATGGCGCCGCCAAGGCCGCCCAGGATGCGGTCACCAAGACCGTGGCGCTGCACTGCGGCGAGCAGGGTTACAACATTCGCTGCAACTCGGTACATCCGGCGGCCACCTATACCCCCCTGCTGCAACAGTACCTCGAAAGCGCCCCGGACCCGGCGGCCCTTGAGCGTATTTACGCCGGTATGCAGCCCCTTAACCGTATCGCCACTGTGGACGAAGTGGCCAACGCCATTCTGTTTCTCGCCTCTGATGACGCCAGTTTTATTACCGGCCACCAGATGTATGTGGATGGCGGCGTGCTGGCCAAACCTTACCCTGCTGGTGAGGGTGCCTGAATCTCAACAGTGAATCTGATCTGTATACAGATCAGATTATTCAAAATATAAAAGTGAGGCGTTATGACTGACAAACTGACTATTGAAGACCGGCTGGATATCACCGATTTTTTTAACCGCTACTGCTATCTGGTGGACGACAACGAGCAGGAAGCCTGGCTCGATCTGTTTACCGAGGATGGCATTTTCGAAGTACCGGGCCTGGGCTGCATGGCGGGGCGCGAAAAACTGCGCGGCCTGATTCAGATGGTGGCCGATGGCAGTGGCGGAAATTGGCGCCACCAGCTCACCAATATTCTGGCGCAAGCGGGGGATCAGCCGGGTACGGCGAAAGTGCGGGCCTACGGTCTGGTGACGGACTGGCGCGACGGCGGTAAGGTCAGCACCTTCAACAACTATTTGTGCGACTTGCGCAAGGTGGATGGCGGCTGGCGCATTGCCCGCCTCGAAGCGCAGCCTACGCAAATTACCGTTTAGCCAGACATTTTTATCAGACTCTAACAACCCTAAACAGTATTTATACATTCATTCAGGTAGGTAACCCATGTCACGACTTTCAGGAAAAGTAGCCATTGTCACCGGCGCCGCCTCCAATCCCGGCCTTGGCCGCTCCATTGCCCTGCGCTTTGCCGCAGAGGGGGCCAAGGTGGTTATCACGGACATCGACGAACAGGGCTTGCAGGCTTGTGAAGCGGAAATCCGCAAACTGGGTGGGGGTGTGGTGAGCTGGCGCCAGGATGTCACCAGTGAGGCGGAGTGGCAGCAAACCGTCGACCGCACCGTGGAAACCTTTGGCAAACTCGATATTCTGGTGAATAACGCCGGTATTGCCGTGCTGCGCAATATGACCGATATGACGTTGGCCGATTTCGAAAAGCAGATGCTGGTGAATATGACGAGCGTGTTCCTCGGCACCAAGTACGTCATTCCCCCCATGCGCGCTAACGGCAGCGGGTCCATTGTCAACATGTCGTCAATATTGGGGCTGATTGGTGTGCCTGGCGGCGCGGCCTACGCAGCCAGCAAGGGTAGTGTGCGGCTGTTCACCAAAACCGTTGCCCTTGAGTGGGCCAAGGAAAAAATTCGCTGCAATTCCGTACACCCAGGGATCATCATGACCAATATCCAGAATGATGCCCTGCGCGACAATCCCGAACAGTTCGATATTCTCAACGCCACCATTCCCATGGGTTACATGGGAGAACCTGAGGATATTGCCAATTGTGTGCTGTTCCTCGCGTCCGACGAGGCCAAATACATCACCGGTGCTGAGTTCGTAGTAGATGGTGGTTTCACCGCACAGTAACTCTGTTAACTAACTTTTTAATTATTGAATTGAGTGGAGTAAACGATATGAAAAGATTGCAGGATAAAGTGGTAGTGATTCTCGGTGCTTCCGACGAGCGCAGCATGGGTGCTGCAACGGCCAGGCGCTTTGCCAAAGAAGGCGCAAAACTGGTGCTGGCGGCGCGCAGCCTCGACAAGTTGAAGCCCATCGCAGAGTCGGTGGGCGGTATCGCGGTTGCCTGCGATATTACCAAGGAAGAGGATATTGCCAATCTTGCCGATGCAGCTGTCAAGCAATTCGGCAGCCTGGATGTGGCTATCAACTACAGCGGCGTCAACTCCGCGTCCCCCATTGCCGACCTCACCCGGGAGATTTTGCAGGAGGCCTGTGATGTACACTTTATTGGCTCAGCCCTGTTTTTCAAGCATATGGGGGCGCGCATGTCCGATGGCGGCGCCATGCTTACCACCTCATCGCTGACAGCGCTGGTGGCGCCTGTGGGGCTGGCTGCCTACGCGGGCACCAAACGCGGAGTTGATCAGATGATGCGCATTGCGGCGATTGAATACGGCGCGCGCGGTATCCGGGTCAATTCCATTGCCCCCGGTTTTACCCTGTCGGCGATGACGGAAGGCTATTTCGAGTATCCCTCTATCCCCAGATCCTTTATCAAGGAAATTCCTCTTGGCCGCCTGGTGACGGTGGAGGATATTGCCAATGCCGCCCTGTGGCTGGCGTCCGATGAGGCCTTTATTACAGGTCAGATCGTGGATATTACGGGTGGGCAGTCGCTGCGCCGCACTCCTACTGAAGAGGAAATGATGTCTGCCTGAGTTCTGAGCTACAGGTTACACATGGGTGCAACCTGTAGCTCAACATACCGCTCAGTTAATGCCCAACCCGCCATCCACGGTAAAGGCGCTGCCAGTGATAAACGACGCGGCGTCGGAGGCCAGGTAGACAGCCATCCCGGCAATATCCTCAGGCACGCCGATTCGGCCGATGGGGTGCATGGCTTTGTAGCTGTCCATCAGGGCTTCACCGTTGTCCACCTGGGCAATCACTTTATCCAGCATCGGCGTATGAATGACGCCGGGGTTGATGGAGTTGCAGCGGATGCCGTAACCGCTTTTTGCGCAGTGCAGGGCAATGGATTCTGTCATTAGCGCCACGGCTGCCTTGGAGGCGTTATAGGCCACCAGCTCTGGCTGGGGCTTGAAGGCAGACACCGATGCGATATTGACGATGGCACCGGATTTTTGCTGCTTCATCAGGCCAATGGCAAAGCGGCATCCAAGAAAGGTGCCGCGGGTATTGATGGCCCAGGTGCGGTCAAAATCCTCGATGGACACATCCTCCACTGATCCCATCAGGGTTACCCCGGCGTTGTTGACGAGGATATCCAGACGGCCAAAGCTTTCTTCTGCCACAGCGATCAGCCGCTGCCAGTGGTCTACCCGGCTGGTGTCGTGGTGCACGAAGCGGGTACTGCTGCCCAGTTCCTGCGCCGCGCGGGCGCCGCCCTCGGCATCGATATCCGTGAGGATCACTTGCGCGCCCTCTGCTACGCAGCGGCTGGCGATACCAAACCCAAGCCCTGACGCTGCGCCAGTGACGATGGCAATCTTGCCCTGTAGTTGTCCTGAACTGTTCAAATCACTCATGTTTGCGCCCCATCAAATAACTGACCGGGATCATCCGCGTTCATCAGTTCCTGTATTTCAAATACGTTGCCATCGGGGTCGCGGCCATAGGTGGCGCGCACCGCGCCAAAATCCTGGGGCGGGGCATGAAAACGGATGCCAGCGGCCAGCAGGCGGTCATAGACCTCGTGGATATTCACCACGTCGAAGCAGATATGGGTGTGGCCGTGGTTGTTCACAGGGCGATCCGGGTTCATGGGTTCTGGTTCGGGGGTTTTGAACTCGAACAGCTCGATACAGAGGTTGGCGCCGCGCAGCATCACCTGGGTGGCACTGCAATCCACAAGGCCCAGTACCTGATCAACCTGGGCAGCACCCGGTTCCCAGCCGCCCCGCTGGATTTCCTCAAAACCCATTAAATCCCGGTAAAAACCCAGCAAGCGCTCAATGTTGGGAGTGGAGATAGCGACATGGTGTGCTCCGCGAATCATGATTGTCTGCCCTTGGCTTGCGCCAGATATTTGTCAACGGTTTGATGGAAATGCCGGGTGCGGATTTCCTGGTAATTGGCGAGGGTCTGGCCGGGCTTGATGCTGGCCTTAAAGCCGCGCTGCTGGCCGATCAGGTTGCCGGTATCCTGGTCGTAGATGGTGGCAAGGCCGGGATCAAAGCCGGGTACCTCGTGGAAGGATTGTTCAAAACTGAGTTCGACAGGCTCCGCCGGATCAGGACGCTGGCCGGAATCCGGCAGGGGCTGCATGTAGAACAGGTCAAAAATGGTGGAATCCGGGTCGCTGCCATTGGGCCTGAAGCGGTACACCATGGGGAACAGCAGGGAAGGGAACAGGCAGGTGTTGGGAAACATCGAGTACTCGATGGCATCGATGGTTTCACTCACCGTCAGGTGGGAGAAATCCCGCTGATAGGCCGCTCCCAGGGTTTTCTTCAGGTGGTCGGCAAACACCTCCCGGGCGCGTCCGCCTTCCGGTACGGTGAGCTTGTGGGAGCCGACGCCTTCTACCACGCCTTCGGCCATCAGTGCATCGAGGGTCTGCTGCTCGCTGCGGGGGTCGCTGATATGGGGGCTGGGAAAACCCACCAGATGCACAAAGCGCGATATATGGTCGCCGTAAATATCGTACTGTGAGTTGGCATCCCCTACTGTTGTTACCCCCTGCGGATGTGTTTCAAGCACGTGGTAGGACTCGAGGAAGGCCTCAAGGCAGGCTTTCCAGTTGGCGGGCAGCAGCTTGCGCACATGCATGGCGATGAATTTGTCTTCCATGTGCCAGTTGGCGAAGTGCTCCGGCAGGATGCCGAGAAACTCCGCCAGAGACTGTGCGCCGGGATCAAAGTTGATAAAGACGAAGCCGCCCCAGGTGTCCACCTTCAGTTCCGGCAGGGAGAAATTCGCGTCGCGGACATGGGGGAAGTCCCAGCGGCAGGGCACATCCGTCAGCTGGCCCTCCAGGGACCAGGTAAAGCCGTGAAAAGGGCAGCGCAGGTTTTTGCTGGATCCGCTGGAACCCGCCGGTTTTAGTTGGGTTCCCCTGTGCAGGCAGGCGTTGGGGTAGGCCTTGATGGCGCCATCCGCAGTGCGCACTATGAGGACGGATTTGTCGGCAATGTCATAGACGGTGTAGTCGCCTGGCTCGGGGATCTCCTCTTCGCGGCAGGCCCACTGCCACACCTTCATCCACAGCTGCTCCACTTCCTGCTGGAAAAACTCCCGGGAGGTGTAACGGCTGTAGGGGATATCCCCATCACCGAGGAAACGGTAGGACTCTTCGAGAATATGGGCCGGTGCGCCGCCCTTGTCGGAAGCGATGATGTCGCGGGTGCTTGGACCGGGACAGCGGGCTTCCCCAGGTTTGAGGTTGGAAGACTGTGATGCGCTCATGGGATGTTCTCCGGAAAAGAAAAGTAGAAGCGAATGTTTTGCCTGATCCAGCAGGCCCCTGGTTTTTCTAGCCCGCTGTCCAGCCGCCATCAATGGGCATGACATTACCGGTGCAGAACGATGCCTGATCCGAGGCCAGCCACAGCACGGCGTTGGCAATTTCCTGGGGGGTTCCCAGCCGGTTCATGGCTTGCAAGGCGACGATACCTTTCATCACTTGCGGATCGGTGACGGATTTTTCCAGCAGGGGTGTTTTGACATTGCCGGGGCACACGGCATTGATACGGATGTTGGCTTGGGCGTATTCCACTGCGGCAGTTCGTGTCATACCGGCAACGGCAAACTTGCTGGTGACATAAAAAGATGAGCCGGGGTAAACCCGCAAACTGAGTGCCGAGGCCATATTGATGATGTTGCCGCCGCCCTGTTTGAGCATCTGCTTCAGTTCGGCACGCATGCACAACCACACCCCTTTGACATTGATGGCCATGAGTCGGTCAAAGTCGTCTTCGCAGGTTTCAGCCAGGGGTTGTATGGGGGTGGAAATACCTGCGTTATTGACGCCAATATCCAGCTTGCCCCAAGTGTCGATGATGGTCGTCACCATGCGGTCAACCTGGTCTGCCACGCTCACATCCCCCACCAGGCTGATGGCTTCGCCGCCTGCTTCCCTGATTCCGGCTACCACAGCTTGGGCTGCTGGGGCTGATATATCTGCCACGGCCACCTTGGCTTTTGCAGCGGCAAAGGCTTCAGCGCAGGCCTGTCCGATGCCGGCACCGGCGCCTGTAATAAATACCACTTTGCCGTCGAACAGATTAGACATGAGCGTCTCCTTGTAATAATAATTGCGACAGTTTATAACGTGTAAAAAAGCGGATGAACCGCACGGCCTTCTGCCAAGCCCCGCAGGGGTGAAACAGGGGGTTCGCGCGGACAAATAAAAAACAATTAGTACTGTTTAACTTTACATCAGGCAGGTTTTAGGCGCAAGATTGAATTGCCACACACCGCATAGGGGCTCTGGTAGTCTTGTTTGGCTGTGGCTTGCCTTGGGTGAGTTGCAGGATAAAATCGAAGTCATGAATTGACTGTGAATATTTGGAGGGTTGTATGTCTACCCAGCTGATGGATATGTCGGAGGCCTCATGGCTGTCCCTTGAGACCCGTGACCGGCCCATGCATGTCGCCACCTTGTTGATCTATTCGCTGCCGGAAGATGCTCCTGCGGATTTCCTCCAGCAGCTGGTTGCCAAATTCCGCGAATCCACAGAGTTTGCTGATCCCTTTAACCGCCGCATCACCAATCCGCTGATGCGAGCCATGATCCCCCTGTGGACCACGGATCACGACCTGGATATGGAATATCATGTGCGTCATCTTGCCCTGCCGGCGCCTGGGGGCGAGCGCGAACTGGGCATACTGATTTCGCGTCTGCACAGCAATCCAATGGACCTTGCTCGCCCATTGTGGGAATACCACATTATCGAAGGGCTGGAAAACAACCGCTTCGCTGTCTACTTCAAAATGCACCATGCGCTGGTGGACGGCATTGCCGGAGTTTATATGTTGCAGCGCTCCATGTCGCCAGACCCGGCAGACCTCAATATGCCGCCCCTGTGGAGCGCCGAGGGGCCAGCCAAAGCCAAAAAAAATCTGGGCAGTATCATCAAGTCTGCATCCGATGCCATCAATTCCTACATACCGGTCACCAAAAAACTGGTGGAGGTGGCGCGTTCAGCGTTTGATGCGGACGATCCCCTGACCCGGCCTTTCCAGACGCCGGTATCCATCCTCAACCACCGCATCCACAGCCAGCGGCGCTTTGCTACCCAGCTGTATGATTTTGCCCGAATCCGCCGCCTGGCCAAGCTCGGTGGCTGTACGGTCAACGATATCGTGCTGGCGCTGTGCAGCGGTGCTCTGCGGCGTTTTTTGCTGGAGCTGTGTGTGCTGCCGGGACAGTCGCTCACTGCCGGAATCCCCATCTCCCTGCGCAGTAAGGATGACGAGAGTTCAGCTCCCGCTGTGTCCTTTATTGTTGCTACCCTGGGCACCAATATTGCCGACCCGATTCGCCGCCTCAAAGCCATCAAGGCGTCCACCAACAGGGCGAAGCAGATGATGGAGGGCATGACACGGGAGGCCATCGAAAGCTTCACCATGACCATGCTGTCGCCGCAAACCATCCAGGCGATGACCGGGCTGGAGGGGCGTACACGCCCGGTATTCAATCTCACCGTGTCCAACGTGCCCGGCCCGGCGGAACGCCTGTACCTGCATGGTGCACGCCTGGAAGCCATGTACCCTGTGTCGGCGATTACCCACGGACAGGCACTCAATATTACCTGTTACAGCTATGCGGGCACCCTGTCATTCGGTTTTGCGGGCTGCCGCGACACCCTGCCGCGCATGCAGCGCATTGCGGTGTACACCGGTGAGGCTCTGGAAGAACTGGAGGCAGCGCTCGAGTCGCGATCATCAGAGATGACCGAGGCCCCTGACGTTGAAGTGGCGAAAGCCGCGCCCGCCAGGAAACCGGGATCCCGCCGCAAAACTCCGCCAACCCGGTGAGTCATTTATGACTGCAAAGCAGCAAGGGAGGATCCGCCCTCCCAGTCTGTTCCTGACCTTTAGTGACGGCGCCAGGGCCTTTGCCGAGCGGGCAAGCATATGCGGGCATCTGCCCTGGCTTTTGCAGGCACCCAAAGGGGATGGTCACCCGGTGATGATCATTCCCGGTTTTGTCGGTGACGATACCTACAACAAGCCGCTTGGCCGTTACCTGAAAAAGCTGGGCTATCACGCCACGGGCTGGAACATGGGGCGCAATTTTGGCCACGGTCTGCTTGATCCCGATGTGCTTATCCAGCATGTCAATGACCTGTTCAATCGCGAGGGCCAGCCCGTAACCCTGATCGGGCACAGTCTGGGAGGGGTTTATGCCCGCGAGATCGCCCGCCTTTGGCCCCATGAAGTACGCCAGGTCATCACCCTCGGCAGCCCCATAGGCCAGCAGCGCGACTCCGGTTCACACGCCAATATTCTCTACAAACTGCTTAGCCCCCATCGGGGACAGGATGACGACAGTCTCTGGGCCGACGCCCCCCCAGTGCCCACCACGGCGGTCTACACCCGTGCGGACGGCGTTCTCAACTGGCGCATTGCCCTTCAGTCTGGGGGCCACAGCCGCACGGAAAACATTGAAGTCTACGGCAGTCATACAGGGCTCACGGTCAATGCGGCAGTGTGGTATCTGCTGGCAGATCGGCTGGCCCAGAATCCTGAGCAATGGCAACCCTTTGAACGCAAAAGCTGGCGCGGCCTGGTTTACCCGGCGCCTGCCTGGCAACCCGCCGAGCACAATCCCCCGAGCTGAAAATCAATCACCTGCGCGAAAGGCAAATTCAGATTTGCGATGCATCCAGGGTTGTATGGAGTTGCTTTGCATGCTATAAAACAAACAATCCTGTTTTGTTTGCGTCGCGCCTTGTCTGAAAAAAGTGGGATGACCATTAATCGTTGCATCAAAGCCGTCAGGATTTTCGCTAAACATACCTAGAATCATGCCATTGAGAGTAACCACCTATGAAAAGAAAATTATTGGCCTTGTCCATAGTCACAGCCTTGGTACCGGGGCTGACCTACACCGCACCGGCACTGTCACAGGGGCTTGAGGAAATTATCGTTACCGCGCGGAAACGTGCGGAAAGCCTTCAGGATGCCCCCTTGAATGTCAGTGCCATCTCCCAGGATCGCATTGAGAAATTTGATGTCACCAGCCTGGAAAAGATCGCGTCGTTGTCTCCGCAGTTCTTTGTGGGCAGGTCGTCCAACGGGTCCGGCGCGCAGATGACCCTGAGGGGTATTGGCTCCAGTTCCACCAGTATTGGCATTGAACAATCCGTGGCGGTGATTCTTGACGGCGTCTACTACGGCCAGGGCCGGGTTCTCAATGAAGGCATGTTCGATCTCGCGCAGATCGAATTGCTGAAAGGTCCCCAGTCACTGTTTTTTGGCAAGAACGCCACGGCGGGGGTGATCTCCCTGACCACCGCAAAGCCCACTGAGGTGTTCGAAGGGCTCGCCAGGGTGGGTTATGAGTTTGAATCGGAGCAAATGCGCTATGAAGGCATCCTTTCCGGGCCGCTGTCCGACACTGTAGGCGCGCGCCTGGCAGTGCGCTATTCCGATATGGATGGCGGTTATTTCAGCAACAAGTCAACCCTGCAGCCCTACAATGCCTTTGATGTTGCCACCGGGCAGGTGACGCCGAGCTTTGCTCCGGCGGATAACGACGACGCGCCAGGAGAGGAAGAGTTGCTGGCGCGCCTCACGTTTACGGTCAATCCCAGCGACAGCTTATCCATGGCCTTTACCGCTGGCATTACTCAGGTTGAAGTGAACAACTCCTCCTGGAACTACACCCATTTCAACTGCCCCAACGGTGTTGGCGCATTAAACCCCAACCTCAGCTGCGGCGATAATTTTGTCATTACCCAGAACAAGATGCCCTCCCTGCTGGCCAATTCCCTGCCCCATGCCCGCAGTAACGGCGATTTGTTCAACAAGTATGAATCCTACTCGCTGACCGCCAATATTGATTATGAGATGGGCGATTTCACCCTGACATCCATCACCAATTACCAGGACAACCAGAATACCTTCGGGCTTTCCGGTGACTTCCAGTCATTCCCCACCGCGACTTTTGCAACGGAAAAAAATACCTGGAATGCCTTTTCGGAAGAATTGCGCTTAGCCAGTAACTATGACGGCCCGTTCAATTTTATGGTGGGCATTCTCTACCAGGAAACCGAACGGCAGTTTGACCAGTGGGTGGCAACGGCAGGTTTGATGAACAGTGCAGCGCCATCCCCGGGGCTGGTTCACACCGCTTCGCAAAAGGACAGCTTTACAGATGGCAAAACAATTTCACCGTTCTTCCAATTGACCTATGAAATTACCCCCGACATTGAGCTCAGCGTGGGTGCCCGTTACTCTGATGAAAAAAAGGATTCAGAGTTTGTTCACCCCTACAACAATCCGGGACTGGGTGGTATCTGGCGTGAAAATGAAGTGGCTTCAGCGAGTCAGCATTTCAAGGAATGGTCCCCTGAAGCCTCCTTGAGCTGGCAGGTGAATGATGCTGTGATGGCCTATGTAGCCTACAAAACAGCCTATAAATCCGGCGGATTTTCCAACAGCGGTATTTTTTCAGCTGACTTTATGGGTGGTTCCGTTTCCGATTTTACATTTGATCCTGAAACAGCCGAAGGCTTTGAGGTGGGTGTAAAAACCACGCTGATGGACAATCAGCTGCGCCTCAATGCCACCGTCTACAGTTACCAGTATGAAGATTTGCAGGTGGATTTCTTCAACTCCCCAACTTTTGCTTTTATCACCCTCAACGCCGGTGAGGCAACAACGGAAGGGTTTGAACTGGATGCCGAGTTTGCCCCCAATGGGGTGGCTGGCCTGACGTTGCGGGGATCCCTCGCTTACAACAAGGCCGAGTACGACAACTTTATCGCGCCCTGCTGGGCAGGCCAGACTAGCGCGCTGGGTTGCAATACAACAGTGCCCGGCACCAATGGCACTCCCGGTCAGGATATCAGCGGCAAGCCAACGGCCATGGCCCCTGAATGGTCTGCTTCCTTTGGCCTGAGCTACAGCGGTGTCCTGGATAATGGTTGGGGCTACGACTTTAATCTGGATTCCCTGTACAGCGATGATTACAACGCCTCCGGCTTTAATAATCCCCACGCCATGCGCGATTCCTACGTAACCCTGGATGCCAGTGTCGCACTTTCCGGTGTGGATGATCGCTGGGAAGTCAGATTGCTGGGCAAAAACCTGACGGACGAACACATTGTTTCCGGTGTGGTGGATGGTCCAAGTACACCCCTGCCCGGTGGTGAATACGCCGATCAGCTTGGTTTTACCTCCCTGCCCCGCACCCTGGCGCTGCAGCTGACCATGCGGTTCTGATCCGTTGTTCAATCAAGTCGGGCG
>OBJA01000921.1_pt1 | contig 22682 bp, 15 predicted proteins | sample 1519751 | NCBI WGS metagenome assembly OBJA01 (sample SAMEA3881238, study PRJEB22517) | soil metagenome | biome: lake sediment; feature: soda lake sediment; material: sediment, water from around vicinity | place: India | collected 2013-12-23 | depth 3 m
TTATATGGTCTCCTGCTGCCGCAACAGAAGGATTAAATGTATCTCCGACAACTCCTGGTCCTGCCCAAGTTCCTCCTCCGTCAACTGCAACAAGGGGAACTGCTATATTCTGATCTTCGCAGAAAGGTCCAATTGCAGTAATTGTTGCATCTGGAAGTGCGTCTACTGTAATAAAAATTGTTGTATCTGTCTGACATATTCCATCATCATATAAATAGTTTACTGCATGGACTCCAGAACCGGCAGATATTGGACTAAACGTTCCACTATTTGGGTCAGTAATTCCTGTCCCGCTCCAAGTCCCTCCTGCTGGGCTAGCCATAATATCTGTTGGGTCGTCAGTTTCACAAAATGGTCCTGTGTTTGAAAAAACAATAATCTCAGGATTATGGACAGTAATCGTTACACTATCTAAAGCAGAGCACAATGGGCTAAAAAATATTCCGTCAATTGCAAAATCATTTCCGTTTGCTATTGTATTTTGATTCACAATACAAATCTCTATAACCGTATTTGCTTCTGAATTCCACACCTCATAAAATTGATTCCATTCACAGGTTGTAGCTGTTGCAGGGAATGGGTCTCCAAGTAGATCTCCATTTACAGAAAATTGTAAGACAGCAGGATTCGCGGGATGAACACTAGTAAGCCATGTAGAGAACACGTAATCTGTATCTGGATTAACAGTAATAGTTTGACACCAAACTTGCTGATTAGGAGAAGGGTCTCCATTAAGAATCATCATATTTCCGTCTCCGGACTGGTCTGTGCAGTGTGAGAAATTAGCATGATAATCATTTGGATTGGTTCCTATATAGTAATTTCCTTCAGGATAAAGATTAGGGCTATAGTTATATTCCGTACTAAAACCCATATTTCCCTGACTGAAATCTCCATTTGCAATTACATTACATGAAACATCATAGCCAATAACATAATAAGTTGTTGTAGAAGTCGGACTTGCAACAGGATTTGGTATGCCTGCATCACTCAATCCCTCAGAAGGATACCACAAATAAAACATTGCACTATTTGCCTGGAGGAGTACTGAATCTCCCAGACATATTTCCTGGTCGGCTGTTGTAATTTCAATATTGGGAGCTTCACAAACTTCAACAGTTATATCTGCTGTAGCAGTACATCCGTGGTTGTCTGTTCCAATCACTGTATAAGTTGTGGTTTCGTGATGAGATGCTGTTACAGTGCTTGCGGTGGTAGATGATAATCCGTCCGGAGGAGACCATGAATAGTCGTTTGCTCCTATAACAGTAATGTCAACGGAACTTCCTTCGCAAAAATAGGGGCTAACCGGGTCAAACACCAAAACCGGATTTAATCGCTCAATAACTTCTACATTAACAATAAAAGGTCCGCACTGAGGATATAATGAATCATATACAATTAGAGAATAATTTCCTTGGTTTGTAGCAAAATAATCTTCGTCTGTTCCAAGTAAATTTCCAGTTCCATTTGCCCCATCATACCACTCATAAGTATATGGAGGAACTCCGGCTGTTACATCTGAATAAAGCCATACGCCTGCTTGTCCATCACAAAAAAATGCAGGATTAGGGTTTACAGCAGTTACAATTGTATCATAAAAGTACACTCTAATTGTATCGCAAAAATTAGTTCCTGCAAGGCAAGCTGAACCTTCCGGTTCTCCGCAAATCAAATAGTCAGCAAACTCAGGGAAGGTTCCACTAGGGGTAACAAGAGGATCTTCGCAATCTGTACAACTTAAATATGATAAATATGCTCCACCACCTGTTAAGTCCTCAATTGTTATTGAGCCAGCCAACATTCCGGTAATAGTAATCTGAGAAGGACAGTTTTCTGTTGCAAAATTTGGATCAGTTATAGATGGCAGAGGAATTGATGTTACCGCGTATGTGTTTACATTATTTCCGGGTTTGCAAAATGTAAGTGTATGTGGTCCCACTCCTGTCAAACAAATAGGTTCTCCTACCTGGACAGGAGGTCCGCAATTAATTTGATAAAATAAGGCTCCAGGAGGAACCGCTCCTGAGGCAATTTCGAAATTAATTGCAATTGCATCAGGGTGTAAGGTAATCTCAAATTCAAGACATCGTTCAGGATGCGAAACCCCACAGCATTGATTAGAACGAATAAATGGATCTGAAACCCAAATAGCATCAGGGGAAGCAGATAAGTCAACAACTTCAAAAGGAACTCCCGGGTTACATAAACCCGACTGGGCACTTATATGTGAGGAAAGAAATATCAGAAGCAGAAAACTTAAAAAGTTCAACATTGGATTTTTTATTATACCCGGTCGCCTTTTAATCCAGGGAAATGCCAAGTAGTAGCTTTTTGCTTCCATAACTCATAATTTTAAATTACTATGCTCAATTTAGATCCATCACTTCTTCTTTGTTTGGTTAATGTATAATATCTTACCTCTCCTTTGTTATTAATTAAAACGAAAAAACTGCAATTAGGTTCTGTTTTTTTTGATTAAAAAATTAAAAAAAGATTATTTCCATTTAGTTTAAATTAAAATAGCAATAAAAAGAAAGATTATATTTATTATCAGTGCGTTCTGGTCTATAATAATTATATTGATCAGTATTGTTTTATTTGAGATATTTTCAAAATCATGCAATAAAATATCTTTATATTTGTATCAAAATCATTTAAGACTTAATTTATGTCAATAGAAATAAAAAATGTAACTAAGATATATGGAGAACAAAAAGCTCTTGATAATGTTAGTTTTAGTATTAAATCAGGCGAGATAGTAGGTTTCTTAGGTCCTAATGGAGCGGGTAAATCAACATTGATGAAGATAATAACCGGTTTTATTCCTCCAACAGTTGGAGATGTTTACGTTAAAGGTCTAAATGTATTAGAAGATTCTTATGAAGTTAGAAAATTTGTAGGCTATCTTCCTGAGCAAAATCCTCTTTATACAGATATGTATATTGTTGAATTTTTGAATTTTATTGCAGGTCTTTATAAAATAAGTAATAAATCAGGGAGAATTGATGAAGTTATTGAGATTACAGGATTACTTCCGGAAATAAATAAAAAAATCGGGGCACTTTCAAAAGGATACCGCCAAAGAGTTGGGCTTGCTCAGGCAATAATTCACAATCCAGATGTTTTAATATTGGATGAAGCAACATCAGGATTAGACCCTAATCAAATTATTGAAATAAGAAGTTTGATTCAAAATTTAGGTAAGGAGAAGACAGTGTTGCTTTCAACTCATCTTATGCAGGAAGTAGAAGCGATTTGCGATAGAATTATTATTATCAATAAAGGAAAAATTATTGCTGATGAGAACAGACAAGGTTTAAAAAAACATGGATTGCAGAATAAGAAAGCTTTAATGGTAGAGTTTGAAAAAGAAATGGATGAGCAATTGTTAAGAAATATTGAAGGAGTTAAAGGTGTTGTAAGAATAAAGACTAAAGAGTTTATTATTGAGTTTGATGAAAAATCAGATATTCGCTCAGGGGTTTTTAAAACTGCCGTGGAAACCGGTAATTCTGTAATGAGCATGGCAATAAAAGAAAAGAGTTTAGAGCAATTATTTAATGAAATTACTCTAAAATCCTAGAGTATTATATGGACAATACATTTCTGATAGCATTTTTGATTACCCTATTTGCAGGACTGTCAACCGGAATAGGCAGTATAATTGCATTTTTTGCAAATAAGACAAATAAAACACTTTTGTCCTTCAGTCTGGGCTTCTCTGCCGGAGTAATGATTTATTTGTCTTTTGTTGAGATACTCCCTGAATCTATCGAACTGTTATCTGCTGAACAAGGAGACCGAGGAATGTGGTATGCTATTTTAACTTTTTTTGGAGGGATACTCTTGAGTCTTTTAATTGATAAGTTGGTTCCTGAAAAAAATAACCCTCATGAGCTGAGACTTGTTGAGAATATGACAGATGAGCTGAAAAGAAAGAAGCTTCACAGATTGGGAATAACTACTGCTATAGCTATTACTATTCACAATTTTCCTGAAGGTATTGCGACTTTTATGGCAGTGTATAATGATCTTGAAATCGGAATTGCTGTTGCTATTGCAGTAGCTATTCATAATATTCCGGAAGGAATTGCTGTTGCTGTTCCAATCTATTTTGCCACAGGAAGCAGGCGTAAGGCTATGTATTGGTCATTTCTTTCCGGTTTATCAGAACCTTTGGGTGCAGTTCTGGCATTTCTTATTCTAATGCCATTTTTTACTAATACCATGTTTGGACTGGTTTTAGCGTCTGTCGCCGGAATTATGGTGTTTATCTCTTTTGACGAGTTACTTCCCGGAGCCAGAGATCATGGAGAAAATCATCATATGTCAACATATGGAGTATTAGCAGGAATGTTTATTATGGCAATTAGTTTGTTGTTATTGCACTAAAACTCTATGAATGAAAGCAAAGCAGCTATATATTGTATTGTTTATTTTTATCTTATCTCTTGTTTTTTCATCGTGCAGTGAGGATGATGGTTTCGAACCATTATTTTCATTTTATGAAATAGAGATTCCAGAAAATGTGACAATTCGTAAAATTTTATTTGTTGATAATTATACAGGATACTTGTTGGGTCAAAACTTTGAATTGAATTATTCTTCAATTTATAAGACTGATAATGGCGGAGAAACATGGTTTAGGATATTAGAAACAGACGCATTAATAATCAATGATATTCATTTTCATAATTTTGACTTAGGATACATTTGTGGAGAAAGGTCAACAGTAATGAAATCAGAAGATGGAGGATACAATTGGGAAGTTATTGCAATAGATAATCTTAATGGGGGGGATGATCCTGTGAGTTATCACCAGATTATATCAGATGGAAATGATAATCTTTTTCTAGCCGGTGCAATTGGAGAAGATGATGGGGTATTTAGTAGAAAGACATCAACAGAGGGATTTATACACCAATATTTTGAAACTCCATTATTATCCTTTACATACTTAAGTGATTATGTTTTTTTCTTTGGAGCAGAAAACTTTGTGATTTTAACTGAGGATGGTGGTAATGTTTTTTATGAAATAGAATTTTATGGCAAGTATATTTCACAAATAGTAGCAGATTCATTTAATAATATTTACTTTATTAGTCCGAAGCATGGACTTTTTATATCTTCAGACTTAGGTTTTAACTGGCACAGACTATTATATGATTGGAATAGCGAATTTTATTGTCTGTCTTTTGGAGAGGCATTTAGTCTGGTTTGTGGTTCAGATGGCTTGATGTTTGCTAGTTATGATGGCGCTATAAATTGGAAAAGAGTAAGAAATGCACCACCTGTTAATTTTAATTCTTCTTTTATAAAATCCAACCACGAAATATTTTTAGGTTCAGATAATGGGAAATTATATTGGGTAAACCGAAGAAGATCCATTTAAATAGTTGTTTACAGATAATCATTTTCAGCATCAAGACCTTTTAAGAATGGTTTAATAGCTCTAGCGTAAATACCTTGAATGTATGCTATGAGCATTCCGTAATTTGTAACAGGAACTCCTGCTTCAACAGCAGGTTTAAGTCGATTAATTACCTGTCTTTTTGTAATTACACATCCACCACACTGAACCAATAGAGCATAGTCTTTTATATTTCCAGGTACTTCGTCCAAACCAGTAACAACGGTATATTCAATCTTTTTTCCAGTATAATTATTTATCCACCTTGGGATTTTCACCCTTCCAATATCATCACAAGCAACATGATGACTGCAGCTTTCAAGAATCAGAATTTTGTCATTATCTTTTAAATCTTCTACTTTAGGCGTGCCTTTAAGGTAGTTAACAAAATCTCCTTTTTGCCTAGCTAGGAGAACTGAAAATCCGGTAAGTGGAATGTCAGCAGGAATAACTGCATCAGCTTTAAGAAATATTTGAGAGTCAGTAATTGCAAGTTTTGGTTTGATTTGTGTCTTTCTTAAAAAAGCATCTACCTCTTTTTCTTTAAGAACAATAGCAACACAATCATTATCAAGAATATCTCTTATAGTTTGAACTTGAGGAAGAATAAGTCTGCCTTCAGGGGCTTCTATATCTATTGGAGTAATAAGCAGAACTATATCTCCATAAGATACAAGGTCTGCTAGCATTGACTCATTTTTCCAAGATGATTCAGGTATTGTTTTCCGTATTAAACGTATTATGGGTTCAGCATCAATATTTTCGATTGCGCTAAAATCGATTACCTTAGCCTTGAATTTATTCTCAAGTTCTTTCTTAAAATCTGGGAGTATTTGTGCTATGTCAGATTTATTATGAACAATAATAAAAGGGATTCCGTCTTTTTTTATGTTGGTTATTATCTCATGGTCAGACTCTGAAATTCGATTATCGGAAATAACCACAATTGCCATGTCAATTAGATTTAGGCTTTTATATGATTTCGCAACTCTTAACTTCCCTAAATCTCCAACATCATCAATTCCGGCAGTATCGATAAGGATTACTGGTCCAAAGCCTGTAATCTCAAAAGATCTTTTTACCGGGTCTGTTGTAGTTCCGGCATAATCAGCAACAATGGATATTTCTTGGTTTGCAATTTTATTAATAAGAGAACTTTTCCCTACATTTCGTTTGCCGTAAATTCCAATATGAGGTTTGTTTTCTCGACCTTTTTTCATAAGCTACATCTTCTAATATTTTTTTCTACTAAGCACAAAAGCATGTTTTTCTACTATTTGTTTACCACTAAGACTAAACAATTCAGCATATAATACATATATCCCAATAGGACAAGGATTATCTTTATTGTCAAAGCCATCCCAATAAAAATGTCCGCTCGTACCTAGAAGTTCGTTTTGGGCAAGGAACTTAATTAATATTCCAGAAGAGTTATATATTGCAATTGTTGCTGTATATCCAGGCTGATCAAATTCGTATGCTATATTTAAAAGGTCATCATATCCGTCATTATCAGGAGAAAAAACTTCTGGGAAAACTTCAATTTTTGAGACAATGTCAATCTCTTCTTGATATTGCGAGTTTTCATATCCTGGAGTTGCGAATCCTACAGATTCTGCTGCAGAATGCCAATTACCTCGATCTGAACTTGGTCTGTTATAATTTAGTCGTTCTAGTGATACTCCTTTGACATTTGCCAGTAATTTGTAATGTTGTTTTTCAGTATATGAAATTTCATCAATCATATTGAAAAATCTATCTGTAATAATTACGAAACCTGAAGCATTAGCCATTGATGGTAGGCTTGTTGCTTGAAAAAGAGCCTCCTCATTCGGCACAAAATATGTGTTCTTAATATTTTCATTATTTGTGTTAATCGCACAAAATTCACCTGGTAGTACAAGACGACTTCTATCACTTATCTGACGAGAATTTGCAATGTCTCCTGCACTGTTTCTGTTACTAATCCAAAGTTTTTTTAAATCCAGAACTTTATCAGACTTATTATAAACTTCAACAAAATTACTTCCACCTGTATACGGATTGAAAAGAATTTCGTTGATAACCAAATCTCCTGCAGCTATTGAGTCAGCCAAACCTAAGCGGATGGAACTGTATGCAGCTACAAGATTTTCGCTGCAATCTCTAATGCTGTCAATTATATCAAGATAATAAACCTGCCCTAGCTCGAATTCAGCATTAAACTTCATAGATATTTGAGAATATCTTGGAGGGTGAGCTTTAATCCATATAGGATGTCCAAAACCATCGATGCTGAAGTTTTGTGAATTTTCAGCAAAATCTTTTAATAATATTTCATTGAACCAAACTATAACGGTATCGGGAGCAATCGCTTCTGCAGCAACGGGATATGGTGATATAACATCAGGATTTGTTCCTGAAATAGAATTCTGGCTCCCAGGTGTCCCTCCTCTGCTGTCTTTTGATTCTCTCCAGTTATTAGCTTCTTCGCATGGATTATCTGTATCAATCATCTCAAGTGACCAACCTCCTTGTTTTTTGAAATTTTCTTTAAACCATGTATCACTATAGGTAACAGTATGAATTACTTCATCATTAGTAAACTGAAGAGTTAAACTTGTTCCAGAGTTAGTTAATGCCGGAAAACTAGCCACTCCTAAAACATCTCCATAATCAGAAAAAAGATGTTTGTTATTTTCATGACAAAGAATAATATACGATTTTGCTTTTATTACTCCAAAGGGCAGAACTCTTGTACTTGTTCCGGCACTAAATTTCCAGTTGCTTAAGTCAATGTCAAAGTCAGTGGTATTGAATAATTCAACATATTCTGCATTTGGTAGCACAACTACAGGGTCAGGTTTCGGCATTATCTCAGTTATAAGAATGTCAAAAGCTTTAGGATTATATACTAGGAAACTAATCTGTTGACTTCCCATGATATTATTACAGAAATCACTAATATTTTCAACGAGCAGAGTATAGTCTGTATTTGGTGTAAATGCATACAGAAATTGAAGAATAACTGTTTTTAAGTCAGATGATTGTAATGCATATATAGGATTTCCGTATTCCGGCGACACATAATAATTATTCAAATCCAAAGCATTTTCAGCTATAACTCTTTCAGAAAAATACACAGTAATTTCATTCGCAGCAGTAACTTGAACAAATAAAACTTCTGGAGCAACAGTGTCAATATTTGGTGCATTCACAGAATTTATAAATCCAGGTGTTCCCCCGAGAGGATTAACGGATGCCTTCCAGTTATCGAAAGTGCCACAAAAGTTCAAAGGGTCTATTTTCTCAAGTGACCACCCTCCATCACGTTTCCATGTTTCAGTGTACCATGTTTCAGAATATATTACTTGATCAATTATATTTGAATTATTATCGAATAGTATAATAGTTTGTCCTGTATTATTCATAGCCGGAAATCCCGGGATTGGGATTACATTTCCATATTCCATATACATAGCAGCATGAGTTGTATCGCACAATATAACATATTCTCCGGGAGACATTATATAGTTTGGTAGTGTCTTTGAGTATATACTTATCTTATAAATCCAGTTTGAAATATCTATTTCAAAGTCTGTTGTGTTAAATAATTCAACATAGTTTCCATTTGGAAGTCCAACCACAGGTTCTGACTTTCTCATAATTTCATTGATAACTACTACCCCTGGTTCAATTATAAAGAATAGAAAATTAATACTATTTGAAATAATCGAGTTTCCATAAGCATCTGCAATATCTTGAAAATATAGTGTGTAGTAATTTCCACTTGAAAATGAGTTTGAAAATTGAAGTAATACTCTGGTGTTAATTTGATTGTCAAAACTAACAGTTATAGGACTGCCAATTTGATTATTGATAAAATAATTTGATGTATTAAGTGCGCTAGTTTGGTCGAGTTCTTTATTAAAATTTAGTGCAATGTTTTTGTCATCAATAATATCGTATGAAATTATTTCAGGTTGCACACTATTATCAGTAACAATAAATTCATTAAAATAAATAAGATTCCAACGTGAAGCAATATACGTACAATGAACTCCAAAATATGAAGAATTTGTGTATGTACTATCAAAGACGCTTCCTTCATGATAATAGTCACGACCTCCGGTTGTATCTGAATATAAATTCCAGTTTCCACTTAGGTCTCGTGTGGCTCTTACTCTTACTCTTACATTTGTAACATCAAGTCTTTTATCTGTTCCGTCAATAATTTTTACTGCAGCATTCCCATCTTTCCTATATAAACTTACATCATCACTTGTGTCTCCTATGCGAATAAAATAACCGTTTAGGCTTGAATTTAGATTTTGATTATCTGAAATTAGATAAACATCAGCAAAACTTGTTGAAGATGGATTAAACGCAAATCTAACAATGAATTCCCAACTTGCGCCATTAACAGCCCCAGATTCAGTAACAAGATAAGATGGTGAAGTTTGTAATTCATCAAATAATTGTAACTCTTTGTTATTGTTAACAATGAATCGTTCTATGTCTCCTATCCAAACAGGATTCTCAGTAAAATTACCATCACTGAAGTCATCGGTAAATTGCCCTTTACATATAAAGGGAAAAATTGCCAATATTAAAAAAAGAAATCTCATATATAATTATAAAAATAAACAGCATCAAATTTAGTAAAAAAAATATTGCATCACTAAAAACAACCAACACAATACTGTTATCTTAGTTTTTTTTTATTTTTACAGAAAAAATTTATGATATGAGATTAGCGATAGTTGGGGTAAGTGGTTTGGTTGGTAGAACTATAATCAAGGTCTTAGAAGAGTTGTCCATTGATGTTGAAACATTATATCCGGTGGCTTCTTCTTCCTCGGTCGGTAAAATGATTGATTTTAAGGGTAATAGTCATGAAATTATAAGCATTAGTGAATGTTTGTCGGTAAAGCCAGACATAGTTATATTTTCTGCGGGTAAAACTGTTTCGCTAGAGTGGGCAAAGAGGTTTGCAAATGAAGGGGTTTATGTGATTGATAATTCTTCGGCGTGGAGAATGCAAGATGATGTTAAATTGATTGTGCCAGAAGTAAATATTACTAATCTTACAAAAAATGATTATTTGATTTCGAATCCCAACTGTAGCACAATACAACTTGTTGTAGCTTTATATCCATTGCATAAAAGTTATTCACTTAAACGAATAATTGTATCAACTTATCAGTCTGTTTCGGGGAGTGGAATTCAAGGCATTAATCAATTGTCAGACGAGCGCAAAGGAAATATGTCTGCTCAACCGATTTATCCTCACCGAATTGATTTGAACTGTATCCCACAGGGTGGTGCATTTACCGATAATTCATATTCCGAGGAAGAAATGAAACTTGTAAATGAATCTAGAAAAATTATGAATATTCCTAGCCTTGGAGTTAGCGCAACAGTGGTTAGAGTTCCTGTAATAGGTGGGCATTCCGAAAGTGTTTATGCAGAGTTCCAAAGTGAACCGGAAATTGATGAAGTGTATAATATTTTAAACAACTCTCAGGGTATTTCAGTAATTGATGATATTCATAACAATATATATCCCATGCCTATAACATCTGAAAATCACAATGAAGTTTTTGTCGGTAGGATTCGGAAAGATTTATTTTGTAAATACTCGATAAATCTTTGGATATGTGCAGATAATTTGAGAAAAGGCGCAGCTACGAATGCTGTTCAGATTGCGGATTTTGTTTACAGAACATTTATTAGGTAATGGCAAGGAGAAAGAAAAGGAAAACCAATAATAGATTTGTAGTTATAAGCTTGATTTTATTTTTAACAGTAGCATTTTTTGTTGTTTATCAAAGAGACACTATTTACAGAGTGTTCAGACCTGCAGAGCAGCAAGCGAGGACTTATAGGTATTACCAAACTTATTTTAATAAGTACTCTGTTTTTGGAATAGATGTCTCCTTATATCAGGGAGATATTAATTGGACTAAACTAAGTTCAAAACAAAAGATAGATTTTGTTTTTATTCGGGCTACAGCAGGCAATAACCGTGTAGATAGTAAATTTGCATATAACTGGGAATATGCAAAAAAGTATAATATTAAAAGAGGAGCATATCACTATTATCGTCCTAATGAAAAAAGTACTGATCAGGCAAATTTATTTATCAATACAGTTGTTATAGAAAGTGGAGATTTGCCTCCTGTTCTAGATATTGAAGAGTTTAGCAAAGTTCAAAGCATTAGAAGTTTGAAAAGAGGGCTTTTAAATTGGTTGCATTTAGTGGAAAACCATTATGGAGTTACTCCAATGCTTTATACATATAATAAGTTTTATTTTCAACTTTTTGCGAAGGATGAAAGGTTTAGTCGATACCCTCTTTGGATAGCTTGGTATAATATAAATCGTAATCCTGATGAAATTATAGATGATTGGTCGTTTTGGCAATTTACCGATAAGGGTATACTGAGAGGAATTGAGGGTGGGGTTGATATTAATATCTTTAACGGAACGCCTGAAGATTTCAAAAAACTATTAATCCCCTAAGAAAAATTTATTTATAGCTCGAAAATATTTCTGTTGATATATCTATTGCTTTTTTAAGTTTATTTAAATCTACTTTGGATTCAATACTTTTCGTTCGGAGAAACTCAATAAGTTTAATTGTATCAAGATTTCCAGTAAGTTTCCCCCCCAAAGCAAACGGACAGCCACCAACTCCATTAATTACCGAATCAAACCTTAAACATCCATTATCTATAGATGCTTCAATTTTTTCTTGCCAGTCTTCGTTTCGGGTGTGAAGATGAAGTCCAAAATCTATTTCCGGCAAGTTTTTTTCAAACCCTTTACAAAGCCTTTCAATATCTTTTGTTGTTGAACAAGCTACAATGTCACTGACTAGAATTGTTTTAACCCCTTCTTTAGCAAGCTTTTCCGCCCAATAAATAGTGATTTCGGGATTCCAAGTTTCTTGATATGGATTTCCGAGTCCCATAGTAATGTATACAATGAAATCTTTATTATAAGAATTGCAGATATTTTTCATTTCTACTGAACGTTTAAAAGCATCAGAAATACTTATATTAAGATTGTTCTTTAAAAATACTTCTGAGACAGAAAAAGGAAATGAAATAGAATCTATTATTAGCTGTTCACAGGCTTTTATACAAGTTTTTATACTTCCAGCCAGAACCATTAGTTTTGATTTTTTGCCTTTATTTTGTAATGATTTTATCACAGTTTCTGTATCTTTCATCTGAGGAACAACATGAGGAGACACAAAACTTCCAAAGTCAGTGTAGTCAAAACCTGAGTCAATAACTGCATTTATATATTTAATTTTATTTTCAGTAGCAATAAACTTTTTAATTCCTTGCATTGCATCTCTTGGAGATTCTGTAAGAATTGCATATTCGTTTTGCAAAGCTCCTATTTTTTATTAGTTATTATTATGTAAAAATAATAAAAAAAAGCATGATTATGTGATCATGCTTTTTCTTAACGGGTAAAACTGTTATTTAAGATTTTTGGGTATCCTTCCGCTTTTAATAGTTTCTGACCGAAGTTTTCGTCCAACAATTCTTTCCACCATATTTCCAATTTCCAGTACTTTATCAATATCTAGATTTGTTTCAATTCCCATTTCATCCATCATTACGACCATATCTTCTGTACTCACCATGCCTGCCAAGCTTGGATCTTTGTAATAATAATCTCCAGTACCACTAACAGGGACACCACTTACAAAGTTTGCTGGTTGACCTCCCAAGCCTCCCATACAAGCTTCATAGTTTGTCATTCCTGCTTGAAGTGCGGCTAATACATTTGCATTTCCCCATCCTCTAGTTGAGTGGAAGTGAACAATGTGTTTCGATGGGTCCTGAAATTTGTCCATTAGCATTGAGAAATATCTGTAAACTCGGTCAGGAGAAGCAGAGCCATCATGATCGGCGTGCTCAACGTCACTAGCTCCAATGTCTATCCATCTTTGTGCAAATTCTACAGCTTTTGACATTTCAGTTGGTCCTTCTATAGGGCATCCCCAAATGGTACTAACAGTTCCATTAACTTTAATTCCGACATCTTTTGCTTTTTTTATACAATCTTCAGCCATTTTAAAATATTCGGCAATACTTAGTCCTGAATTTTTCTTTTGATGTGATTCGCTTGTAGAAACCATAAGAAGAATTCTGTCTGGTCCCACTCCTTGTTTTTTTAGTTCGATAGCTCTTTCAACAGCTCTTTCACGTATTGTTATTGCTGTTACGCTTACATCATCAATGAGATGCTTTACTACTTTACTTTGTCTTAACATTTTAAATAGAGGCTCTGCATCCTTGAATTGAGGCATTCCTTTGGGATTACCAAGATTTGTTAATTCAATGTGTTTAAACCCTGCAAGAATTAGTTGTTCAGCTAGCCATAGCTTTGCTTCTGTTGGGATAAAGATCTCTTCATGCTGAAATCCATCTCTTACAGTGATGTCTCCGATCGTTACTTTTTTAGGATAATTCATAGTTATAAAGATTAGGTTAATATTTAGTTTTTAGTTATTTCGGTTGATAAAATGGTTCATACAAAAATAATTTATTTTTAATATTTTGCAAATATTTCAAAATACAAATTGTTATTATTTTATTCATGTAACCAATCTTGAGCTAATATTGTTTATTAATCAAAGCAAAAGTACTATCCCAAAGTGATATATATCATATTAGAATTTGGTTCAGAAACAGTGAATATTAGCAGCCGATATGTCTTGCAATTACTAGTCTTTGTATTTCAGAAGTCCCTTCTCCAATTTGAAGAAGTCTTTGGTCTCTATAAAATCGTTCAACATCGTAGTCTTTCATCAGTCCATAGCCACCGTGTATTTGAACAGCTTCGTCGGCTACATTTTTGGCTATTTCTGAACAATATAATTTTGCCATTGCTGATTCTTTTGCAAAAGGTTTCCCATTATCTTTGAGCCAGCATGCTTTATACAGTAGGTTTCTTGCCAATTCAATTTGTAGAGCCATGTCAGCAAGTTTATTACCAATAACTGGGATTTTGCATATTGGTTTTCCAAATTGAATTCTTTCCTGAGAATAATGAAGAGCAAGTTCATAAGCTCCTTGTGCACATCCTAGTCCCATAGCTGCAATGGACAATCTTCCTAAATCCAGGGTGCTTAACATTATTTTAGACCCGTCGCCTCTTTTTCCTAGTAAATTTTCTTCCGGAACAATGCAATCATCCATGAATAATTCCGCAGTATTAGAAGCTCTCCACATCATTTTGTCGTGCATTGTTTTAGCAGTATAGCCAGGAGAATTTTGTTCTATTAAAATTGTTGAAAACTCCTTCATTCCATTGTTTTCTCCCGAAATAAGTTGAATTGTAGAGCCCATTGATATTATTGCAGATGCATTGGTTATGAAAATTTTTGAGCCATTTATAATCCATTTCCCGTTCTCCAGTTTTGCGGTAGTTTTTGATGCTCTTGAGTCGGATCCAGCTCCGGCTTCAGTTAATCCAAATCCCCACAAACTTTGCCCTGTGCAAAGTTTTGGAAGATATTTCTTTTTTTGTTCTTCATTACCAAAATAGTAAATTGGGTTTATTCCAAGCGAATTGCCTGCAGCAATAGTTGCTGCCTGCGACCCATCAATTCTTGCAATTTCCTCAACAGCAATGATGTATGAAAGATAATCAAGATTTTGACCTCCGTAATTCTCAGGAATAACCATACCAAAAAGTCCCATTTCTCCCATCATCTTTGTTAGTTCAACTGAGAATTCCTGTTTCTCGTCAAGTTCTTTTGCTAATGGTTTAATCTCTCTTTCTGCAAAGTCTCTTACACTTTCGCGAATAAGTTGTTGTTCTTGTGTTAGTTCAAAATTCATAGTAGTAGGATTATGTGATTAAAGTTAAAACAATATTAGAATTTATTCATCAGTGAGTTCTATTAAAGTGGTTGTGGCCTCAATCATGTCTCCCTCTAAAACATTTATTTTGTTAACAAAGCAGTCTTTCGGAGAATTTAAATAATTCTCCATTTTCATGGCTTCAATAATAATAAGAACATCTCCTTTTTTTACTTTTTCTCCAACTTTTACCGGAATATTGAAAACTTTTCCTGGCATGGGAGATTTAATAATATTTTCCGGCTTCACAGGAGCAGTTGAGGGAGTAAAAACTTTTATATCTTTTTTTTCATTTTGCAGTTGAGTATCTTTTACTGGAGTGGGTTCATCTTGCCTTTTTTCTTCCTGTATAATTGGTGTTACAATATACTTTTTATGAACGAAATCTTTCTTTATAGCCATAGCCTCTTCTGAAATGTCCATCTTTTTAATATTATAAATCTTCTTATTGATTTCAATTTTCAATTTATCTACACCTTCAGTTATATACGTTAGAAATAAATCTGAATTAATCTTTATGTCCAACCAATTAGAGTTTAACTCCATAAGGGATACTCGATATGAATTTTCTCCAATTTGGAAATCATATTCATTTTGCCGATTTTTCATGAATGAAACAAAAATATGCTCGTCGTTGCAGACTAAGCCTATATTACTCAAATTTCTCCAATATCCGATTTCATTCCAAATATTTGGTTGATTACATCCGCAGTTACATATGTCATTGTTTGTCTTATTCAGATCATAAATCATAAATGCAATTGCTGCAAATTTTTCATTCGAGTCTTTTATATTATAATTGCTTCTATCTTTTTTTACCTGATTACTATTCATAATTTCTGTAGTTTCATTAATCGTTAGTACATTATTTTTTTCTTTCGCTCGCTTGAGTTCTTCTTCAAAATTAAGCTTTGCTTTACCTGATTTGTAATCTCTATATTGTGTTTCATGCATTGCAAATTCAAATAGCTCTTCATCGTCAGTCCCAGTTTCCCATCCATTTATTTTCATTTCTTTTCTATATTTATCAAGTATATTCGGATATGCGTCTTGTGGAAGTCCTTGATAGAATTCCTTCCCTTGTTCTTTTGCTTTTTTTACAAATATTTTATCAATCTTTCCAGGAAGCTGTCCGGCTTTCCCTAGCAGCATATCCCATGTATTAGGATCAATTTGCTCGAAACGCTCTTTACCATTAGCAAGATTTAAGATATTAATTAATGCCGTATTTTTTACATACTGACTGAAAGGAGTAACCAATGGAGGGTATCCCATCATTGGCCAAATATATGTAACTTCGTCGAAAAGCCTTACGAGAAGTTGATCTTCAGAGAGTTCAGGTTGTCTGGAATTTTTCAAAGCCATATTGATGGCTCCGTGTATGCCTTTCATATCTGCCATTAAGCTACCCATCATTCCACCTGGCAGACCAGAGTCTATCATTAATGATGACAAATATCTGTTTTTGGGATCAATAAAATATCCGAGAAAATCATCAATAAATTCCTGTGTTAAAGCTCTGGCTTCCATATAAGCTTCCATATTTATTTCAGGAACATCGAAACCTGCATCATCCAACATATTTCGTATTGTAATAATATCAGGATGAACCATTCCCCATGATAAAGGTTCCATTGCTACATCTATATAATCTGCTCCGGCTCTTGCAACTTCAAGCATTGAAGCTACTGCAAATCCGGGTCCTGAGTGTCCATGATATTGGATAATTAAATGTGGATACTTATCTTTGACAGCTTTGGTTAATCTTCCTAGGCTTGCAGGTCTGCCTATACCTGCCATATCTTTAAAGCAAATTTCATCTGCTCCGTATTCTACCAATTTATCGACTATGCCTAGGTAATACTCTACGGTGTGTATTTTTGAATGAGTAATGCTCAAAGTTGCCTGTGAAATCATTCCAGCTTCTTTAGCATACTTTATTGAGAGCTCCAAATTTCGAGGATCATTTAGTCCACAAAATGAGCGTGAAATATCAACGCCCTGCGCTTTTTTTACCTTAAACATTAATTCTCTAACATCTGCAGGAACAGGAAACATTCTTATCCCGTTCAAGGCTCGTTCGAGCATATGTGTTTGAATTCCTGCTTCGTTAAATGGTTTTGTCCACTCTCTTACTGAAGTATTTGGGTTCTCTCCATACAAAAGATTTACCTGTTCAAAGGCACCTCCATTTGTTTCTATTCTAGCAAAGCAGCCCATATCAATGATTACTGGAGCAATCTTTTTTAACTGATCAACTCTGGGAACATACTTCCCTGAAGATTGCCACATATCTCGGTATAGTAAACTGAATTTTATTTCTCTTTTCATTTTATTTCATTTATTTATTTATTTTACCCAGTCGGGTTTTCTTTTGCCGAGGAAAGATGCCATTCCTTCTTGTCCTTCACTTGAAGCTCTCAGGTTTGCTATTGTTTTTGCAGTATAATCTATTGCATCTTCAAATAGTAAGTTGTTTGAAATCTCGTAAATGAGTTTTTTACACTCAGCAATAGCGTCGGGTCCACTAGTTAATAATTCCGAAACAATTTTTCCTATATAAGTTTCAAGTTCACTCTCCGGAATGGATTTATTTACAAGTCTGTAATATTCTGCTTCTTCGCCGTTAAATCTTCTTCCTGTTAGCATCAAATCTCGGCAACCGAATTCTCCGATTCGTTTTGAAACATAGAGAGAAATTGTTGAAGGAATTATTCCCAGTTTTACCTCACTGAAAGCAAATTTGGTCTCAGGTGTACAATAAACAAAATCACATGCAGCAAGAATTCCGTTTGCTCCGCCAATTGCAGCACCATGGACAATTGCAATTGTAGGCTTGGTACAGTTATATATAACATTGAAACATTTTGCGAGTTTTAACCCGTCCTGATAGTTTTCTTCATATCCAAACTCTGCAATTCCTTTCATATAGTTAAGGTCTGCTCCGGCACAAAAAGACTTTCCTCGACCTCTGATTATGACAACTCTAATGATGTTCAAATCGTTTATATTATTAAAACAATCAATGATTTCTGAAATCATTATATCGTTCATTGCGTTGTGCTTATCTGGTCTATTGAACCAGACTGTGCCAATGTTTTCTTGAATTTGAAATTCTATAGTTTCGTATTTTTTCATAATCAAGGCGTCAAATTACATTCTGAATACTCCGTTATTATGCTCAGGATAAGGATTGTTTAGCGATGTGGCAATCCCCATTGCAATTATGCTTCGTGTTTGTATGGGATCAATAATGCCATCGTCCCAAAGTCTTGCAGTACTATAGTATGCCGATCCTTCCATTTCATATTTTGCAAGTATAGTGTTTCTCATTTTGTCAATTTCTTCTTGAGGCATTTTTTGATTTTTGAGAGCATATTGTTCCATTTTTACTTGTATCAGGACATTTGCTGCCTGTTCACCTCCCATTACCGATATTTTAGCATTAGGCCACATATGTATAAGTCTGGGACTATAGGCTCTTCCTGCCATACCATAATTACCTGCCCCAAAAGACCCTCCTATTAATACTGTAAATTTCGGCACATTAGTATTTGCAACGGCATGAACCATTTTTGCACCGTCTTTAGCAATTCCACCCCTTTCATAAGCCTTGCCAACCATAAATCCTGTAATATTTTGAAGGAATAAAAGAGGAATTTTTCTAGTTGTACAAAGTTCTATAAAGTGAGTAGCCTTTAAGGCTGATTCGGAAAATAAAACGCCATTATTTGCTATTATTCCAATAGGAAAACCCATTATTCTTGCAAATCCGGTAACAATAGTTGTGGCGTACCTTTGTTTAAATTCATGGAATTTGCTGCCGTCAACCATCCTCATTATTACTTCGCGGGGATCAATCATTTTTTTGAGATTTACTGGAGCAATTCCGTATAGTTCTGTAGGGTCATATATTGGGTCTTCAATTTGAGAAATATCTAATTTTTGCTTTATCGAAGCTTTAAGTGATCTAAAAATATTTCTGCAAATCTCAATTGCATGTGTGTCATTATCAGCCATATGGTCTGCAACACCCGAGATTGATGTGTGTACATCTGCCCCTCCAAGTTCTTCTGGAGTAACTTCTTCTCCTGTAGCAGCTTTCACAAGTGGTGGTCCTCCGAGAAATATAGTGCCTTGCTCTTTTACAATTATTGTTTCATCACTCATAGCAGGTACATATGCACCACCGGCTGTACAAGAACCCATAACCATTGCAATTTGAGGAATTCCCATTGCGGATAGCCTTGCCTGATTATAAAAAAATCTGCCAAAATGTTCTTTGTCCGGAAATACTGTATCTTGTTCAGGCAGAAATGCTCCACCACTATCTACAATATAAACACAGGGTAAATGATTTTCCATTGCAATTTCTTGGGCTCGCAAATGTTTTTTTATAGTATATTGCATATAAGTGCCGCCCTTTACAGTTGCATCATTTGCAATAATTATTGTTTCTCTGCCATGTATTACTCCAATTCCGGTTACTATGCCTGCAGATGGAAATTCATCATTATATAATCCATATGCAGCAAGAGAAGATAACTCAAGAAATGGAGTGTTAGGATCAACAAGTAGATTTATCCTTTCTCTTGCGAGAAGTTTCCCTCTAGATTTATGCAATTGTATTGCTTTTTCTGACCCTCCTTTTGTTACCTTGCTCAGAATCTCATTGTATTTATTTAATAGTACAAGAAATTCATCTCTGTTTTTTTTAAAACTATCAGAGCTTACGTTGATTTTCGTTTCTAAAGTGTACAAGATGTTTTGGTTTATGGTTAATACTTAATACAAATATAGTATTAAGTTTTTGAAACCTGAAAATATTTAAAAAAATCTATATAAATTATTTGCATGAGAGAAGAAAAAATATTTAAAATTGCTTTGAGTATATAAAAATATATTTGTTTACAACTTATGAAATAAGCGTTTTGCTTTTTTTAGATTTGAATAAATCTATCTCCTCTAAACTAATTACATTATTTTTTCCAGAAAGAAAAATAACAATGGAAGCGTAATTATAGAGAGTAGCGTACTTACAAATATATTTTCGACAGCCTGTTTATCATTAAGACCCATATCTTTTGCGAGAACCGAAACTATTATCATGCACGGCATAGCTGCTTGAAGAACTGAACAAATTATAGCAGTTTGCGAAATGTTTACTCCAAAAGATTTAAGTAGTACAAAAGTACTACCGATAATAATTGGTCCAATCAGCAATTTATTTAAACTAAGCAAATATGACCGAAGATTACTTACTAGTGATCGAGGGCTAACTTGTGCTAGAACTCCGCCTACATAAATCATTGATATATATATGGTAGTGTGTCCGATTGAAAAAAACGTATTAAATACTATTTCAGGGATAGTTATTTTTGAGATAAGGATAAGAACACCAGCAGCAAATGCAATAGTGTTGGGATTAATTATATGTAAAAATGCTTTTTTCTTTTTGGTTTGAGAGTCGGAGTTAAGAATATATATGCCCCAAGTCCACATAAGACTGTCGTGACCCAGTTGAAAAATTGCGGCATAAATCAAGCCTTCTCCACCTGGATAAAGAGCATTAAGTAAAGGAAATCCCAAAAAAACAACATTACCAAACATAGTATGAACACTGTGCAGAGATTTGTTTTGTTTGTTGAGGTTTAATATGGCTCCGGTAATTTTACTTAATCCAAATAAAACAGTTACAGATAATACTGAGGAAGCAATTACCAGAGGAAAGTTTACCAGCATCTCGTCTGTTATTTCGGCACCTGCAAAGCTTGTAAAAATTAATAATGGCAGAGTTATTCTAATTATTATTCTGACTAGACCGGTATTATTCTCTGCACTAATTGCTTTTAGCTTAAAGGCTATAAAACCTGTAAGGCTTATTAGAAAAAGAATAAATATTTGCTCAAGAATTATAATCATTACACAAAATTAGCTTTATTATTGTGATTGAATTTTATTTAATGCTATTTTTACAACATAAACATTGTTGATTTTACGAACATTATAGTTTTAATAATAATTTTATAAAAAAAAATGCTAAAATTTTTTTGGATAGAATTTTTTTTACACATTTACGAAGTTTTATTTTTTAGATAGTTAATATTAAAAAACATTGATATGAGCACTAACAAACCCAGAATTATTAAAGACTTTGTTAAATTAAGCAAAGAAATTCAGGAGCAGATAAAACTTGTTTATCCTGAAGGTTTCAGTCAACACTTGATTAGATTTACCAATAAAGAGGGTCAATTTGTAAGTGCATTACCATTTGAAACTGATGAGGCTTATTATTTAATTAAGATGACAATTCAAGAAGCCAAAGATATTATTGAAGAAGATGAAGACTACGATAGCGATGGCTTGTTGAAGGAGGAAACTAGAGATGAATATGCCGGCAAATATGCTGAGGTTGACTATCTTAGTGAAAAGATTGGTAGCGATGAAGATGAAGATGAATACGATAAGCCTGATGAGGAATATGATGAAGACGACGATGAGGAGGATATCTAAAAACTAATTCAAATGCAGTTTAATTAATCTTGTTAATTAATCTTGCCTGTATATTCCTTCTTGATTTACCATCCATTCAGCTTCAATAAGTATTTGTTCGTCAATAGGAATATTGTTGTTTCCTGATTTTGTTTTAATTGAATTATACCATCCTGGATTATTATTAATTGCAGCAATATAGAAATTTAATCTTTCATTGAAATATTCATTTTTAAATGATATTTTCCCATCAAGATAATCGTTTATTCTGCCTAAAAATGCATCATAATCGTAATGATATAGTAATGTTGATGAAGCATATATTATGATATAATCAAGATTATCAAATAATTTGTCCAAATTTATTTCTTCCGGATGTACAGTACGTGTAAAGCTTTCAGGAAAAACCTTAATATTGTAGAACCAGTATGTTAAATTACTAAATGAATTCTGAGGTATTTGATTATTATATAAAGCCCAGAAAAAACTGTCTCCGACTGTAAGAACTTTTGGTTTAGTTTTCCCAACAGTGTCAAATCTTATATCATAGTAAAGTGTTTTGTGTACTTTTAATTTATGGGCTATGTTCAGCAGGTTTTCTAAATCGTGTTCAAAATGTTTCATTGTATCATAATATTCTCTTTCGATTATGATATCGGGAATATCGAATCCTTTTAGAGATTCCATATATGAGAACAAGGAATCGGCAACCCAATACGAGCTAAAATATGAGTAGTGTGTTCCTGTTTTTGGAAATAAAGGATATTTGGCTGTATCTTTCATTTCCATAAACCATTTGTTAAAATCTATGTAATTTATTCCTTGTTTTTCTAATTGACTTACATATCTATCATAGTCATTTTCTCTTTTTTCAAGATTGGTTTCATCGCAGTAGAGCAAGTACATAG
>OBJA01000922.1_pt1 | contig 22675 bp, 23 predicted proteins | sample 1519751 | NCBI WGS metagenome assembly OBJA01 (sample SAMEA3881238, study PRJEB22517) | soil metagenome | biome: lake sediment; feature: soda lake sediment; material: sediment, water from around vicinity | place: India | collected 2013-12-23 | depth 3 m
GTATAGTATCAAACACATATCCAATTGTCAACGCTTTTGTGCGCCTTGCGGGAAAGTTTTTTACGCATTTTTAAAGCTAAACGCAAATGGCGATAAAATCTTGTGTTTGCTCTTTTTTTAACCACACAACTTATAACGGAGAAACACCATCAGTCACAAAACGTTCATAAATAAAAGCTCGATAATTTGATTGTAACGAATACAAAATATAGAGACAGAGCTCTTCCGCTCTGTCTCTATTGCCATGTTGCCCCTACTATTGGTTTGTAATCTTTGGCTCGCGCTGACAAAAGTGCTGTTGCATGTTTTCTACATTATATATACCCTCAATCGAGCAAATGAATCGTTCGTTTTATCTTGATACACTCGTTCTAATCCATTCGCCCGTACTTGCGTTGAGTACTGCCCAATAAGCTCGCTTCCACGGCAAAGGTTTAATATATTCGCCATCGGCATTTTTCATTAACTCAAAGGCCAGAACCCAAGAGACAGAGCCTTCAACCTCAACCATATTCGCCGTTACGGTATAGTGTTCAAAACCCACTTCATATCCTTCGATTTTAAGTTGATCGAGTGCAAGTGAGATGGCAGTTTCTTCCGAAATATATTCGCTTTTCTCAAGCTCCTCATCTGATACATCGCTACGCAGACCAAAGAATACCGTTGCCACATTGCCCAGCATATCTATATTGACGGTAATGGTATTTCTCTGTATGCCACTTGCAGTATGTTCTGTAAAAGTTATACGCCAATCAGGGTAATGCGGAACGTCACTTTTTTCGCCCCATACTTTTACCGTAAAGCGCTCTGACGTATCCTCCGTATAGTTATCACAGTATTTCAAAACTGCCGACCTTGCTAAAGCTACAGCTTCGTCCTCTGATAACCGAACCCAATTCTTATTGATGGCTGGATCATATTCACTAGGATTATCGATTAAATATGATGCCATGACGCCCGCTACAGCTCCGTCTTCGGAGAAAAAGTAAATATATTGGTCATCTTCATAGCAATCGAGAGTTAAATCTCTGCTATCCGTTACACCTAAACTCTTCGCAATTGTTTGTATATTTTCGGTGCGTCGTACGCACAAACTCACCACTCCATATTCTTGCTGTTCAATAATTTTATCCTTAGTTGAAAGTAAAACAATAGATTCAGTTGGTGCAACTGTATATACTGGACTTTCAACCACAATTAAAGGGTTATTTGTATTCTCTACCAAAGGTAATGCAGAATGATTTTGGTTTACTGTATGCTGAATCCAAAAGACAGATCCAATTGCAACTATAACCAGCACTGCTGCTACCGATACTGTGCGTAATACCTTAGTTTCACTATTTGACTGTCTGTTTTTCACGGCAGACATTTTCATTATAGTATTTTTATTAAATTCCTCGCTAAACTTCATTTGCTCCATAGATTTCTTATATATGTTACTCATACAAATCATCTCCTATCATAGATTTTAACAGTTCTCTACCCCTTGAAAGCCAAGTACCTACCGTAGCATATTTGGTTTTTAGCAACTGCGATATCTCTTTAACAGAATATCCTTCGTAATAATATAAATGAATGGGTATACGATATTTCTCGTTAAGAGATAAGACACATGACAACACATTGGCATTATCTTTTGGCATATACGAAAGTTCTTCCTGCATGGTTGTATTGAGTCTTTTGCATGCAGAGTTAAGAATGTTCTTGCATTTATTCGCGGTCACCTGCATCAACCATGATTTTTTCTTTGCTTCTGTTATGCAAAGTGGTGTTTTTTGCATGTATGCAACAAATACATCCTGTGCAACATCCTCTGCTTCAGAGTGATTGTTAAGATATGCATAAGCTAATCTTAGTATGCTGTCACGGTAGGTTAATACTGTTTTTTCAATATCATCTTTGCGATTAGATGAGATAGAGGAGGTCATCATCATATTATTTTAAACCTCCTATACTAATAAAACAAATTAGGTAGCGAGTATTTTTCAATTATTTTATAAAAACGAATATTTTTATTGCCAAACCTCCTACTGTTGGCAATTTTCAACACATTCAATATTCATGTATGAATTAAAGCTAATGTATGTCTCTCTTTTTGGCTAGAAGCGTCAACCAGCACTTGGCTCATAAAGCGATCATAGCATCCTCCTTTCACGAGAAAACTTTTCTATCTTAATTCTGCGTCTTTATCCACTGTGGATGTTACTTGGGAATTAACTGAAAACTGAAAACTCCTGTCCTTTTCTTGACAAATGCGCACTCTCAGCATATAATACGGTAAAGGTAAACCACAGAGCAAGACGAGTATGAAACTTCGGGTGTACACAGAGAGCCGCCAATGGTGGGAATGCGGCAGCACAGATTTTCAGAATGGACTTGTGAGGGCGGCCCGAAACCGTTAATGCGGGAGTAGGCGCTGACGGGAGCCCCTTCCGTTATCAGCGGGGTGCATATGATGGTATGCAAAACGAGCGGATGACTTTGTCATCAATTTGGGTGGTACCGCAGAAGCTTTCAGGCTTTTGTCCCTTGGGGACAAAAGCTTTTTTTGTTTTCCGCAACACCAAAAACGAGAAAGGAAAAGCATCATCTCCATCAGGATGAGCAGGTAATATCTATGATTTATCCAAACTGCGAGACGATTGAGCGCCTCGCAACGCCGTACAGCATGATACCCGTCTGCAAGGAAATCTACGCGGATATCATCACGCCCATATCGCTGCTGCGAAAATTATCGCAGCTCAGCCAGCGCTGTTTTCTGTTGGAAAGCATTGAGGGCGGAGAGAAATGGGCCCGCTACTCGTTTCTTGGGCTCGATCCGCTGATGCGCGTCACTTGCCAAAACGGCATTGTCTGTATTGAAGGTGATCAGACAAGAACGGTGCAGACAGACAGGCCATTTGATGTGCTGCGCGAAATCATGTCCGCATACCGCGCACCGGCATTGGACGGCTTGCCGCCTTTCACAGGCGGCCTTGTGGGCTATTTCTCATATGCGATGATCGGCTATGCGGAGCCTGTGCTGCGTCTGAAAAAGGGCGATGGCTATGATTTTGAGCTGATGCTGTTCGATAAGGTGGTGGCTTACGATCATTTTAAGCAAAAAATCTGTGTCATCGTCAACATGCGTACTGACCGCGTGATGGAAAACTACGGCAAAGCGGTATCACAGATCGAGAAAATCGTACGCATTATCATAGGCCGCGAACCGGTTGCCAGTCTGCACAACGAAGATAAGCCGCAATTTGAGTGCAATGTCTCAAAGGAAGACTTCTGCGCTAAAGTTGAAAAAACGCGCGACTATATCCACGATGGCGACATCTTTCAGGCTGTGATTTCTCGGCGTTTTGAGAGCCCCTATCACGGCAGCCTGCTCAACGCATACCGTGTGCTGCGCACCACAAACCCGTCGCCATACATGGTTTATATGCACTTTGACGACCTTGAGATCATCAGCGCTTCGCCCGAAACGCTGGTGCGTCTGCAAGACGGCCGTCTGTCCACGTTTCCCGTTGCAGGCTCGCGGCCGCGCGGTGCGACGGAGCAGGACGATAAAGCACTCGAGGCTGATCTGCTCTCCGACGAAAAAGAGCTCTCAGAACATAACATGCTCGTCGATCTTGCGCGCAATGATCTTGGCCGGATATCAAAGATTGGTTCCGTCAAGGTAATGGATTACATGATGATACACAGGTATTCGCGTATCATGCACATCGCCTCTCGCGTGGAGGGCGATATGCGCAGCGACTGCGATGCGTTTAACGCCATCGAAGCCATACTGCCCGCCGGCACACTTTCCGGCGCACCAAAGATACGCGCCTGCGAGATCATCGATGCGCTTGAGCAAAGCCCGCGCGGCATCTATGGCGGAGCACTTGGGTATATCGGCTTCTCGGGCAATCTGGATACCTGCATCGCGATACGCATGGCCGTCAAGCAAAACGGGTGCGTAAGCGTGCAGGCCGGAGGCGGCATCGTGGCGGACAGCGTACCCGAGCGTGAGTATGAGGAATCGGCCAACAAAGCCAAGGCGGTTATCAATGCCATTATGAATTCAAGCGAGGTGGATCAAACATGATACTGATCATCGATAACTACGACAGCTTTACCTACAATTTAATGCAGCTTGCCGCGAGCATACGCGACGACATACAGGTGGTGCGCAACGACGCGATGAATGTTGAACAAATCACGGCGCTTTCGCCGTCGCACATCATACTCTCGCCGGGGCCCGGTTATCCCAAAGACGCGGGCATCTGCGAGACGCTTGTGTCGTCACTGTGCGGCAGCATTCCGATACTCGGCGTCTGTCTTGGGCATCAGGCCATATGCGAAGCGTTCGGCGCAAAGATTTCTCACGCTTATAAGCTGATGCACGGCAAAACGAGCCGCATCAATATCGACAACGCTGATCCATTGTTTTCGGGCTTGCCGCCTGCCATCGAAGCCGCGCGCTACCATTCGCTGGTCGCCGTGCGGGGCACATTGCCGGATGTGCTGGCTGTCACTGCCGAGGACGAAAACGGCGAGGTCATGGCCGTTAGACACAAGCAGTACAATGTATTCGGTCTGCAGTTTCATCCAGAGTCGGTATTGACACCGGATGGCTGTCAGATCATGAAAAACTTCCTGGAGGTTTGAAAAATGATACAACAAGCGATACACGAAGCGATAAAAAGACATGACTTGCCGTATGAAACAGCGGCACAGGCCATGCGTGAGATTATGCAGGGCATTGCGACGCAGGCACAGATCGCCGCATTCTTAACAGCGCTGTCTATGAAGGGCGAAAGCGTGGACGAGATTACCGCATGCGCGGCTGTCATGCGCGAATGCTGCACGCACCTTCCGCACGATTTGGATGTCGTCGAAATTGTCGGCACCGGCGGCGATCAAGCGTACACCTTCAATATTTCAACAGTGTCGGCATTTGTCATCGCAGCGGCGGGCGTCCCCGTGGCCAAACACGGCAACCGCAGTGTGTCCAGCAAATGCGGCGCGGCGGATGTGCTCGAAGCGTTGGGTGCGCGGCTTGATTTATCCGCGGCTCAAAGCGCCAAGGTGCTTGAGAATACCGGCATCTGTTTTATGTTCGCGCCGGGCTACCATGCGTCGATGAAGCACGCCATGCCGGTTCGCAGAGAGCTGGGTGTTCGAACGATATTCAACATTTTAGGCCCGCTTTCCAACCCTGCGGGCGCACAGACGCAGCTGCTTGGCGTGTATGACAAAGCACTGATCGAGCCGCTGGCGCGTGTGCTGTGTGGGCTTGGCATACGGCGCGCCATGGTGGTGCACGGCAACGACGGGCTTGACGAGATCACAACAACGACGACGACGCAGGTTTGCGAGCTCAATAACGGTGCCTATCAAAAATATGTATTGGATCCGCGGCATTACGGCATGTCGCTTTGCGCACCCGAGGCGCTTGTCGGCGGCGATGCTTCTGAAAATGCGCAGATCACACGCCAAATCCTAAGCGGCAAAAACGATGCCAAACGCGACATCGTGCTGCTGAACGCGGCAGCCTGCCTTTACATGGCGGGCAAAGCGCCGAGCATCGCGCAGAGTGTCATGCTCGCGGCGCAAATGATAGACAGCGGCGCGGCGCAAAATACGATGAACGCGTTTATCAGCGCGACAAATGAGGCGGCATTATGATACTCGATCAACTGGCCGCATCAACGCTGTGCCGCATAGAAGCCGCAAAGCAACAGATACCGTTAAGCGAAATGAAAAAGCGTGCGCTGACCAGCGTAAATGAGCCGCATCGCTTTGAACGCTCGATCAAACAGAGCAGCGTATCGCTGATATGCGAGGTGAAAAAGGCATCGCCGTCCAAAGGGCTGATCACGTCAACCTTTGAGCCCGCCGACATTGCACGTGCTTACGAGGCAGGCGGTGCCGCTGCCATATCGGTGCTGACCGAACCCGAATACTTTATGGGCAGCGACGCGCATCTGACCGATGTCAAGCAAGCGGTTTCGCTGCCTGTGCTGCGTAAGGATTTCACGCTGGACGTCTACCAGATCTATCAGGCCAGATGCCTTGGTGCCGATGCAGTACTGCTGATCTGCGCTCTGCTCAATTCCGATACGCTGCGCCGTTTCATCGGCGTTTGCGACACGCTTGGCCTGTCCGCTCTTGTCGAGGCGCATACGGCAGCTGAGGTAGAATCAGCGCTGACAGCGGGTGCGCGTATCGTAGGCGTCAACAACCGCGATTTGGCAACGTTTGAGGTGAAGCTCGATAACTGTTTGAAGCTGCGCCCAATGGTGCCAAGCGATGTGCTGTATGTTGCGGAAAGCGGCATCCGCACACCATGCGATATTGCCGCACTGCGTGAAGCGGGCGTTGACGCGGCGCTGATCGGCGAGACATTGATGCGCAGCGATGACATAGGCGCAACGCTGGCGCGCTTTCGAAAGGAAGCTGCCTTATGAGCCGTATCAAGATTTGCGGGCTGACACGCAGTGAGGACATCAGCGCAGTCAATCAGGCGCTGCCCGACTACATCGGCTTCGTTTTTGCACTAAGCAGAAGGCAGATTGATGAAGAGCAGGCGCGTACACTGAAAAGCATGCTGGATGAGCGCATTTTGGCCGTCGGTGTGTTTGTCAATGCGGATTTGGAGCAAATCGCCCGCCTGTGTCAGAGCGGTTTGCTGGACATGGTACAGATGCACGGCGATGAAGACGCAGCCTACATCGCTGCGCTTCGCAAACGCATATATGTGCCGATCATCAAGGCTGTGCGCGTACAAAACACGGCCCAGATACAAAGTGCACAGGAGCTTGATTGTGATTTTCTGCTGCTCGACACGTACACGAAGGGCTGTGCGGGCGGCAGTGGTACACGCTTTGACTGGTCATTGATACCGCCGATGCAAAAGCCCTTTTTTCTCGCAGGCGGTATTGATATTGGCATGCTGGCCGCAGCTTTGGCACAAAAGCCGTTTGCGGTCGATATCAGCAGCGGCGCGGAAACAGACGGATACAAGGACAGGCACAAAATCGAGGCGCTTGTCCGCACAGTAAGGAGTGTGACATAAATGAGCAAGGGACGTTACGGAAAACACGGCGGGCAGTTTGTGCCCGAAACACTGATGAACGCGTTAGCCGAGCTTGAGGAAGCGTATGCGCAATACAAAAATGATGACGGTTTTTTAGCCGAGCTTGATGCACTGCTCAAAAGCTACGCGGGCAGGCCATCGCTGCTGTATTTTGCACAAAAGATGACGCGTGATTTAGGCGGCGCAAAGATTTATCTAAAGCGTGAGGACTTGAATCACACAGGCTCGCACAAAATCAACAACGTTTTGGGGCAGACGCTGCTCGCCAAGAAGATGGGCAAAAAACGCGTGATTGCCGAAACGGGCGCCGGACAGCACGGCGTTGCCACCGCCACAGCCGCGGCGCTGCTTGGGCTTGAGTGCGATGTGTTTATGGGCTATGAGGATACGCAGCGCCAGTCTTTAAACGTGTACCGCATGCAGCTTCTGGGTGCCAATGTGCATCCTGTTAAAAGCGGTACGCAGACACTCAAAGACGCTGTCAACGAAACACTGCGTGAATGGACGGCATGCATCGGCGATACGCATTATGTGATGGGTTCGGTAATGGGGCCGCATCCGTTCCCGATGATCGTACGTGATTTTCAAAGCATCATCGGCAAAGAGGTACGTGCGCAGATGCTGGATAGAGAGGGACGGCTACCCGACGCGCTGGTGGCATGCGTGGGCGGCGGCAGCAACGCAATCGGGCTGTTCTATGACTTTATCGGCGATGAGACGGTCAGCCTGATTGGCTGTGAGGCGGCCGGTCACGGCGTGGATACCGATCAGACCGCAGCCACGCTCACATGCGGCTCACAGGGCATTTTCCATGGCATGAAATCGTATTTTTGTCAAGACAAATACGGCCAGATAGCGCCCGTGTATTCGATATCGGCAGGGCTTGATTACCCGGGCATCGGGCCTGAGCATGCCTATCTTTTCGACACAAAGCGTGCACAATACGTGCCTGTGACCGATGCCGATGCCGTTTCTGCTTTCGAATATCTATCCTGTACGGAGGGCATTATTCCGGCGATCGAGAGCGCGCACGCCATCGCGCATGTGCGCAAAATTGCGCCGCAAATGCAGGGTAAAATCATCGTCGTCAATCTTTCGGGTCGCGGCGATAAGGACGTCGCCGCCATCGCGCGGTATAGGGGGGTGCAGGTTCATGAATAGAATACAAACGGCGTTTGCCAATGGCAAGGCACTGATACCTTTTATCACCGCAGCAGATCCGGACATCGAGACGAGCGAGCAGCTTGTGCTGCGCATGGCAGAAGCCGGAGCCGATTTAATCGAGCTTGGAATACCGTTTTCCGACCCTGTCGCGGAAGGTCCTGTGATACAGCAGGCGGATGAGCGCGCGCTGGCATCCGGTGCCACGACGGACGCAATATTCGAAATGGTGCGGCGGATTAGGCTGCGCACAGACGTGGCGCTTGCGTTTATGACATACGCGAACCCGGTTTTTGTATACGGCGCGGATGCATTTTTAACGTCATGCCGCGAGATCGGCATCGATGCCATCATCGTGCCCGACCTGCCGTTTGAAGAAAAGGATGAGCTCTCCCCCGCGTGCCAGAAAAACGGCGTGTCGCTGATTTCGATGATCGCGCCCACATCAGATGAGCGTATCGCCATGATCGCGGAGCAGGCAGAAGGCTTTTTGTACTGCGTCTCATCGCTCGGCGTGACCGGTGTGCGCGAGAATATCACCACCGATATCGCGCATATGGTGGCAAAGGCGAAGGCCGTCAGCTCAATTCCGTGCGCGGTGGGCTTTGGCATTTCAACACCGCATCAGGCACGCGACATCGCGGCTGTTAGCGATGGCGTGATTGTGGGCAGCGCAATCGTCAAGCTGGTGGCACAGCATGGCCGAAGCAGCGCAGCGCCCGTGGCCGATTTCGTGCGGCGGCTAAAAACAGCCGTCAGCGGTAATTAAGGAGACATTATGGTTTTTGTATTAAAAAGCGGCGTGCCGCAGCAAAAAATCGAGCAGTTTATAAGGAAGATAGAACAAAAAGGCTTCTCCACTTTTATCAGCAAAGGAACCGAGCATACCGTCGTCTGCCTGATTGGCAACACGGCGACGATCGATTTGGATTTAATGGTACAGACCAATGACATCGTGGAGTACGGAAGGCGTGTGACAGAGCCATACAAGGCGGTCAACCGCGCCGCTCATCCCGACAACACACTGATCAAAGTCGGCGGCCTCATTATTGGCGAGGGTTATTTTCACGTCATCGCAGGGCCCTGCGCAGTGGAAGGCGCACAGCAGCTTGATGCCGTGGCCACCATAGTCAAGCAAAGCGGCGCTTCAGTGCTGCGCGGCGGCGCGTTCAAGCCGCGCACCAGCCCCTATGCGTTCACCGGTCTTGGCGAAGAGGGTATCCGGCTGCTGTTGGACGCGCGCGCGCGTTACGGGCTGCCCGTTGTTTCGGAGGTCATGAACCAGACGCAACTCCCGCTGTTTGAGGATGTGGATATGATACAAATCGGCACGCGCAACATGCAAAACTTTGATCTTCTGCGCGAAGTGGGACGCCTGCAAAAGCCGGTGATATTAAAGCGCGGCATGTCGAGCACAATTGAGGAGTTTTTGATGAGCGCCGAATACATCGTCAGCTCCGGCAACCCCCATGTGATATTATGCGAGCGCGGCATACGCACCTTTGAGACGATGACGCGCAGCACTCTCGATTTATCGGCGGTGCCGCTGCTCAAGCAAAAAACGCATCTGCCGGTGATTGTAGACCCCAGTCATGCGGCGGGCATACGCAGCCTAGTGCCGGCGCTTGCGAGGGCGGCTGTGGCTGTGGGTGCGGACGGCTTGATGATAGAGACACATAACAACCCTGCTGCGGCGCTCTCCGACGGCGCGCAGTCACTTGATCTTGAAGCATTCGGCTTGCTGATGGCTGATATCAAGCGGCGTGCTGTGTTTGAAGGCAAGCAGCTTAGCAACAGCGCAATAATAGACAAGGATGTGATTTAAAATGGATGGATTCGTAGAAATAGCAACGAGCACGGATATTTCTGAGATACTTTCGGTGCAAAAAGCAGCGTTTGCGCCCGTGGCAGAGGCTCACGGCCAGCCCGATATACCGCCGATGACGGAAACGCAAGAGCAAGCCATGGATGAATTTGAGAAAATGACTTTTTTCAAGTATGTGCTTGACGGACGCATCATCGGCGCTGTGCGTACCTTCATAAACGAGGCGGGCGAATGCTACATCGGCAGGCTGGTGGTGCTGCCGCAATACCAGTGCAAGGGCATTGGCAGAGCGTTGATGGAAGCTGTTCACAGCGCTTACCCCGCGTGCGCCGGCTTTATTCTGTTTACGGCCGCGCATGATAACGACAAGACGATACGGTTTTATGCCAATCTTGGATATCGAACTGTATTGGTCAAACAGCATACTGGAATGGATATGCTGTTCATGCGGCGCGAGATAAGCTGACGGATACCGATGCGGGTTTTGCGTTTGTTGACAACAAGCAGTGCATTTCTTATAATGCTGACATATCGTCTGATATTTCGCATACTTGTGATGTTTCGCTGTTGATGGTATGCGGCATTATTTCCAAAGGAGCTTTACATTGAATAGTGTCAGCATTCGCTTTCTCGGCATTGGTGCCGTGTGCTTGGAGTCAAAAGATATGCGTCTTTATATTGATGCGTTCAACGATCGTAATGCTGCGCCAGAAATCAGCAAGAGTGATATACTGCTTTTCACCCATGACGATGGTGATCATTTTCTGGCCGAGATGGTAGAACGGCATTATCAGGGCAATCTTATCATCGGCCCGCCGAGCATTGCCTACCCGCTTCTCACAGGCGGTATTGTCACCCCCGACAAGCTGGTGATACTATATCCGCAGGAGAAAAACAAGCCGCAATGCTATACAGTCGGCGAAGTGTGTATTCAGGCTTTCAACACCACGCATTCTATCAACTGGGAGCCCGTTCATATCAGCTTTCTTATCGAAATCTGCGGGAAGAGAATATACGTAACAGGCGACAGCGGCCTTGATCATTCGTTTGCCGATATTTACAGCGATCTTGACTGCCTTGTATACAGCTTGATTCTTGAAGATGTTGTGAAAGACAGAATGCCAAAAGTAGAGGGTGTCGTTTTTCATTTGAGCGAATTGCTGGATATAAAGCGGCGCTATCATCCGAGGCTGATTCTTTGCAATCATTTGCTTCACTGCGATTGGACTGTGGATGCCAAAGCGATAAATGATGGTACACGCCATCATCAGATAGAGGGCATATTCGCGCCCGACGATTCTTCGCCGTATGAGATTGGTACCTAGCCAGCCGAGCATGGTTTTGGTGGTTGACAGCATGGCTTTGCATCTCTTATAATGTACTGGTTTCAGATACATGGAGAAGTACCCAAGTACGGCTGAAGGGGCTCCCCTGCTAAGGGAGTAGACCGGGGTAACTGGTGCGAGGGTTCGAATCCCTCCTTCTCCGCCACGTCGGAGCAAAGTGCGCTTTGCTCCATTTTTGTTTTCAATGCTACGCCAATTGCTTCCTTATTCACAAAGGTCTATTGTATTCGGTGTGTTCAAGCACCATACCTATGAGCAATTTATGCGCACCGCGTGTGATTCTGGCGCACGAGAATCGGGCGGCTTTTGCGATATGTCCTGCAAACAGCGCACGATGCTGATGTGACCATATGCACAATTCAACTTTTATGATATTATAGTTAAAATTATGTAAGGTGGGCGGGCAGATGAAAAAAACTCTTTTGATTTTGGTTTTGGCTATTGGGGTGATACTATCAGGATGCGCTTTCGATCCGGCATCGCCGTTTTACAGCGAACGCTCATCCAATCCAAATCCGGTTGATAGCGAACGCTTGTCCAATCCTGAGCTGTCGGAGACTCTTATCTCAAGGGCTCAGAAAAATATAAATGCGCGGGCCTTCGAAGGCTTTACGGATGAAAGCACATTCGGTGATTGCCTTGCGAAGATAAGCAAGGAAAGCATAAGTTACGCGATCATTTCTTATGAAACAGAGCTGCTGGGGTATCCCGCTAGCATAGAATGCTCATTCAGTAAACATGGTAACGAATTGCTTGCTGACGCATTTTCGTTCCATGTTATGTCAGTAAGCGATGCTGTTGTTGAAGAACTTTTGGATAAACTGGACGCGGAGTTAGGGAACCGCAAAACCGACCCGTTTGCGGACTACGAGTGGGAAAAGGACGGACTGAGTGTGGCCTTGTCGCATTTCAAGGATTATCACGGACAGCTGCATATATCGATGTACGCACCGAGGGCGGCAGGCGGCATATTCCCAAATGTTCCATCCATATTCCCCTGTCAGCTTGGCGCGGATATCGATACTGTTTATAACGGCATAACCATGGCTCCGCCATCTGAAGCCATGCACGGTGAAAGCTCGCTAAACTACAGGGATGGCGGCTTTGATATAAGTCTGCGGTTCATTATGGATGAAGCGGGCGCGATAAGGTTTTTAGAGGGAACGTATTATATCAATAATGATGACATGTCTTTCGAAGACAGCGTAAATTATTATGATTCATTTGCGGACAGCCTTCAGGGCATGATAGAATCAGCTCCTTTCAGACGCGGCTTTGGCGTACAAATCATATATGACGATGAATGGACAATATACGAAGTCGAATCAGACAGCAGTGATCAGCTTATAAGCGCGAAGGATATATTGGACTCGAATTCTGCGTATTACAATTTCCAAGCAGAATGGCCGGGAATCTTTTATAACGCCGAATATAATGAATACGGATGCAGTTCATTTTTGCATTTCAACTTCTTTAATGAGTCCTTAACGGACGACGAAGGCGAGTAAAGAAACAAAGGAGTATGCGATTAAAAAGCATATCATAAAAAGGCGATCCGGCATGCTCGATGTGTTTTCAAACAGTCGCTTATTAGCGTGTTAATCTGCTTTTCATGCGAAGCCGGTTTTCTTATCTTGAAAAAGCCTGTTTGGCATCAATCAAGCCTTCATCATATGCTTTTCTGATAATGAGATATTCTCCCCGCCTGCAAAAATACAGCGCGCAGTAGTTTCTCAGTATTTGCGTACCATGAAATAAATAGTACGTCATAATACCGACACCTTCATCATTGTCAATATGCCCAAGCGCAAAATCAATAAATTTGGATTCTGCCAATGTCATGCTTTTATTAAGGTGCTTCATAATTTCACCAATCGATTCCCTGGTGCTCTCTTTCGCTAGAGAAATAAAAAACTCTAATAATGATTGGCCCAAATCACATCACCTCATAAGGCCGAAATTATTAATGCGCTATCAGTGGAAATATGATGATAGCGAACAACATGAAATGCGACTGCTGTCACCCAGATCTACAAATAAGTCTCCAAAATCGCCAACGCATTTTCAACGCTTTTGGACTGATCAAAAGACTCAGGATATTTTTCTCCTGCATCAATGGCGCGTTTCAATGTCTTCGTATAGCTTTCCTCGCCATGCCTTTTGATAAACAGAGCTGTGGCTTTGGCGATGTACTCGTCATCTCTTGCGTAATAGCCGTTTTGGCAGTCAGCCAAGTCATCACACTGATAGCAGCCATACACGCCCTTCTTTTTTGCGCACGTCACGTTCGGGCAGTTTCTGTCGCCAAATAGCGCAGCAAAAGAACAGCAATTGTATTCGCTTCGGCATCCCCCGCACTTTTGGGCCAAAAAGCAATAATCGCAGTGATGCCCGCAATAGCTGACAGGATTGACACCGACACGAGCCTGCTTAACAAGCGCCGTCATAATCGCGCGGCACCTTTCGATTCTTGCTCCGTTGTCTCCATGCTCTGCATCATATGCATACCTTGTTAACGCCTCGCAAGCAAATTGCTCGCATTCGCCGCAAAATCCTTTTCCCTTGGCTTTGGCACATTCAGCAATTTCGCATTTGCCGTGAAAAGGGTTTCCGTTTGAAGCTATACAGCCATTGCAATCATATGTCGATTTGTACGCGCAATCAGAACAGCTTAGCCCGCAATAGGTATCAATCACATCCGTCATGCAAACACCCCTCATCTTTGTATTCTCGTAATCCGATAGACAAGCCATGCACTCCACGTCAATGTCAATAATGCTTGTGCCGTCCGGCATCATACGATGTATTATTATACCACGCATCGCCTCTATTTGTCATTATAATGAACTTGTGTTGTTGCACTTTGTATGCGTATCGATGATGCGGGTTTGCAGCACTTTATTGACTATATGGCAGACAAGCATTGCGCAGAGCGCAAATACACCCAGCGCTAAAAAAGGCAGGCTGTATGGCAACCAAAGAACGCTGACCGCCACCATAATAAGCGGCATTAGCAGCAGAAGACTGCGTTTACGCTCTATCAGCGGAAGCAGCAATGCATTTTTAACAGACTGTATGGCGCTCAAATCCACAAGTGCCATCATGGGAAACAGATAACAACAGGCCATCAGCAGATACAGCCCGCAGACTGCGGTCAACGCTATAGCCATCGCACTGACAAAGCCTTCGGTCATGCTGTACACCGTCCAGCCTGCCAGCACGACTGCCGCCAGCAATCCTGCGAGTACAGCTGCGGCAGCGAGGCTTTTCAAAATACCGCTTTTAAACTCACACCAAAAATCGCGCCACACATCGCAATCACCATGACGCAGCAGATTAAGAAGCACTCTGCACATGGCCGATGTGGCTTTGGGCAGCGTCACCAGCGCTGCACCGAACACAAAAAAAAGCACATTCAGGCGCAAAAGCACCCACAGTATCGTGCTGGCCGATAGCATGACGCTTTCCCACTTCTTGGCCGCAGACACTTTCTTATGAGCCTGTTGTGTATTGTCCGTCATTTGCTTCCTTCATCACTGCATCAGTATTGCTGCGTTTCACCGTAAAGGCTGATGATTTGAGGCGCACCCTTCGTCCGGGTGATCAGCGTCCCTGTTTCGCTGACCTTTACCTCAAACACACTTTGATTATACATGAATTGAAAGCGGTATGCACGCCAGCATTTTGGCAGCACAGGCGCTAGGCTTGCGCCGGTTTCGTCAATAATCAGCCCTGCAAAGCCACCCAGCACGCATAAATACGCCCCGCCAAGATTGGCCATATGCAGGCCATCCTTCGTGTTTTGGTGGCAATCGTCCATATCGAGGCGTATCGTGGCGAAAAACTGCTCATATGCCTTCGCTTCCATTCCCAGCCTAGCAGCCATAATGGAAAACACGCACGCCGAAAGTGATGAATCGTACGTGGTGATTTTCTCATAATACGCGTATGAGCGCTTCATCAGCTCTGTGTCATGCTCCTTTTGAAACAGGTAGTACGCGAGCATCACGTCCGCTTGCTTGCAAATCTGATACCGATACAGCATCATGGGATGTCGATATAAAAGAAGCGGACGTTCATCAAGCGGCATGCAGTCAAAATCCCACTTCTTTTTCTGCAAAAAAGAATCATCCTGCGGCGTGATGCCAAGCTCGTTCTCACTGGGCAGAAACATATTCTTATACGCTTGCCGAAAGCCATCTACTTCGGTGCTCTCAAGCCCTATTTTGTTAATTACTGCGCACTCTCCCCGCGCAGCCATTTTCTCGTATAGACACACAGCCCACTTCAGGTTATGCTTGGCCAGCAGATTGGTATAATAATTGTTGTTGATCATGCAGGTGTATTCATCGGGGCCGGTCACGCCGTCTATCCGAAATGCGCCGTCTTTAAAATGTCCTGTATCCATCCAGAGCCGCGCAGTCTCAAATATGATCTCGGCGCCTTCGTTCATCATCAGCTCTTCGTCTGCGGTGATTTGGCAATATTGTATAAGCGCGTAGACGATATCGGCGTTGATATGGTATTGGGCTGCACCAGCCGGAAAAAACGACGAACATTCGCTTCCCGCTATGGTGCGCCACGGGAACGCCGCGCCCTTTGCGTGTCCAAGCTGCGCTGCGTTTTGTTTCGCGGCATCAAGCCCATGGTAGCGAAACTGAATCAGCTTTTTGGCGGCTTGAGGATCGGTCAGCGTGAAAAAGGGCTGAATAAAAATCTCGGTATCCCAAAAGTAGTGTCCCGCATAGCCTTCTCCCGTCAATCCCTTGGCTGCAATGGACTTGGCGTTATGCGCGCCATGGCAAATAAGCTGATAGATACAGTAACGCAGACTCTCGTCCGCACCATCGCCGGATTCAATGTCGATATTGGCAATAGCCCAGCGACTTTTCAGATAGGCGCTCTGCATTTGATAAAGCGCATCGATTCGTGCGCTGTTTTGACGTGCCAGTAACAAAAGCGCTTCTTTCAAATTGTTTTGGCTTTGCGAGTCAAGGCAGTGAACGATCTTGACGAGCCTTATCTGCTCACCCTGCTTGGCTGTTGCTTTGAGCGTCACCTGCGCAACTTGTCCATCAAGTGCATACTCAACCTCTGCCGGAGCGGTCATTGCATGACAGATACTTGAACCGACCCGCAGACGGGAATGTTTTGTCTGCGACTCCATATAGGCAATGCCGTCATCAAAAAAAGCCTCTGTGAGTGCCAGGCATTTATCACCGCAGCTGTTGATTCTCGGATCATCACCGTCGGCATAATTGACCACATCGGCACTGCACAAAGAAACAAAACACAAATCCGCTGCAAAATTGATCGGCGTGACACGATAGTCGATGACAAAGAGCTCTTTGACTGCCAGCGAAGCCATTCTCGTGATATCGATTTTGACTTTCCTGCCCTTTGGCGATTCCCATTCGATGCATCTGCGGCAAACACCGTTTTGCATATCGATGAGTCTCTCAAAGCTGATGACATTGCCGCTGTTCATATTAAAAATCTCATCATCAAGCTTTAACATCACAGTCTGAAAGTCATGAATGTTGACAATCGTCTGCTTGCTCGTCGGAAAGCCGTAAAGCTTCTCATCATAGCTTATTGCATCCGTTTCATAAAAACCGTTGATATACGCACCGCGTATGGTTTTTTGCTGCCCATAACCTTCTTCAAAATTGCCTCTGATGCCCAAATACCCGTTGACAGTGGAAAAAACCGCCTCATTCTTCAGCAGCGTTTCTTCACTCAGGCCGCAGTCTTTGATGACCCACTTAGAATGTCGCATTCACTACTCCTTTACTGCACCCGAAACAAGCCCTGAGATGATTCTTCTTTGGAACAAAAGCACCAATATAAGCGTGGGTATGGTCACGATGATTGTCGCGGCTGTCACCTCGCCCCATAATATCTGAAACTGCGTTCTCAAAAACGATATCGCGACAGGCACGGTGTGGTAATTCACATTGGTGTTGAGCGTAACGGTTAACAGATATTCGTTCCATGACGTGATAAAACTGATGATTGCGGCGGTAAAAATGCCGGGCGCAGCCACCGGAAATACGATCCGCCACAGTATCGTCATCGACCTCGCCCCATCTATTTTGGCTGACTCCTCAATAGAAAGCGGTATCTTCTTGAAATGCGATACCATGATCCAAACTGCCAGCGGAAGCGTAATCGTCGAATAAGGCAACGCTACCCAATAGCTGTTGTTCCACCCCAAAGCCATGAATATGTTGTAAACCGGTGCGACGATGATCATCTGCGGAAACATCGAGACCACGAGCACCAGGCCTAAGAAAACATTTTTGCCTTTGAAGTTGAACCTTGATATGGCATAGGCCATCATCGATGCAATCACAACCACATAGAGCATCGTCAGCGTTGATACAATCGTGCTGTTGAGTATCGCGTGTGCAATGCCCTTTTGCAGTATCATCGTATAATTGCCCAGCGTGGGGTTGCCGGTAAAAACGTTATACGCGCCCTCCCCGAAAACCTCGCTGCCCGGCTTGATGGATGTGATTAACACCCAAAGAAAGGGAAAGACGACGATGATCATAAATACGGTCAGAACGATATAAAACAACCAGTTGGACCCATTGAGTTTTCTGTTCATAATCCCCTCTCCTTAATCATCGTTGAAAACCTCCGCGCCGAGCACCTTGATAAACAACACGGCAATGATGGCCACGAACACAAACATCATGATGACAACCACGGAACCATAGCCAAAATTGGTTTGTGAGAACATGTTCTTGTACGCGTATATAGAAAGCGTTTCCGTCGCGCCGCCCGGCCCTCCGTTGGTCAGCACTGCTATCAAATCGTAAACCCGAAAAGCGTCGAGCGTCCTGAAAAGCAGCGCCACGAGTATGGCAGGCTTTAGCAGCGGCAGCGTGACATGAAAGAACTGCTGCGCCTTGTTGGCCCGATCGATACGCGCGCTTTCATACAGGCTGTTGTCGATGGTCTGAAGCCCTGCCAGCAGCAACAGCGCCATATAAGGCGTGGTTTTCCAAACGTCGGACAAAATGGCTGAAGCCATCGCGCCGCTTGCCGTGAGCATCATATAAGGGGGATCGGGTATAAGGCCGATCTTGGAAACAAGAAACGAAATGATACCGCTTGAACCATCGTACAGATAACTCCATATCAGCGCTGAGACGACAGTTGGTATCGCCCAAGGTATCAGAGACGTCATCCTCACCGCGCCGATGCCTTTGATCGCCTTGTTCATAACCATAGCCAGCGCAAGCCCAAAAAGAAATTCAAGGCTGACGGAAATCAGCGTAAATATCGCGGTATTCCATGTTGAATTCCAAAAACGCGCATCACGCAATACAGCCACATAACCGTTCACACCGATAAAGTTGCTGCTGATGAAGCAATTGTTTGTACTGGCGATGATGGCTTTAATGCTATCCTGGTTATAGAAGCCAACGTCCGGATTGGCTGCATAGACGGTTTGTACGGTGATTGTCAGCTCATCAATCAGCGTGCTCAGTTCTGTTGACTGCTCTTCGGTGAGAGTAACGGTGTCTTCGCCTTGCTTCTTCTCAAGCCCGTTTGACAATGCAAGTCCTTTGTCCGCAAGCTCTGTCATTCGATTGAATCCCGCAATCGATTCGTCATCCGTCACCAACGTGATATCGTCCGAGACGAAGAAGCTGATATACTTCATGTTTTCTTCAAAAAGCGTGGTATTGAAGCGATCGTTCATATACAGTCCGGCTTTTTGCGGATCATTTAACTGATAATCAAATAAAGAATAGATGGCTGTTTGGATGATGGAATAGACCGAGAAAATGCATAGCAAAATAATAACCGGAAGAACAAACAAAGATTCTTTAAACTTGATTCTGTGTCTGGGTCTCATCTTCATACCTCTTTCCTGTTTTGCGGGACAGTGGTCTTAAAGGTTGGTTAAAATTCGGTTATCAAAAAAATGTCGATCAATCCTGCGTGCCGACTTGACGGCTGGCATATGTTCTTGCTGAATCGAAAACAGTTTTCAACCATTATGCAGCCTCAACGAGAGAAAGCCGGGGATGCGCGCACCTGCGCACCCCCGGGTCTTCATCACATCAATTAAGTCAGTTCCCGAGCGCCTCTTGGATTTCTGCGACGGTTGTCGCAATATCCTGATCGCCCGATAAGTATTTATGACCGCTCAGTTGTATGGCATCCGATATCTTTGAGTATTCGGCCGATACCGGTCGGGGCACTGTGTTGCTAACCGCTGCGATAAAGCCTTGCATCGTCAGCATCTCGTTGGCCGCCGCAATCTCCGCGTCCTCAAGCAGCGCATTGAAGCCGGGGATATAGCCGCCCTGTGTGGACATGATCTTCTGACCTTGCTGACCGGCCAGGAAATTGATGAACGCAAAAGCGCCATCTTTGTTAGCCGACTGTTTGTTGATCGCGAGCAGCCAGCCTCCGACAGTATCTCCTTTAGGAAGCGGCGCGACAGTCACCTGATCGACCGAAATGGTGGAATCCTCACCCTTGATCATACCATATTGATACGGCCAGTTGCGCGCAAACACCGATTTACCCTGTATAAAGCTGGTGTGCGTTTCGCCTTCGGTGTAATTGAGTATATCAACAGGCACCACGTTTGAATCCACAAATTTCTTCATCGTCTCAAGACCGGCTGAAAGATCGGTAAACGCACCGGTGAACTCCGCCAGATTGCAGACAAGGCCTTCATACTGCTTGGCTTGGAACACAAAGCCCGTTTCAGTGCCGCCCTCGCCTTTGTACTTTCCGGCCATATCGAATAGATCATCATATGTATAGTTTCCGGATACGAGCTTTGCGACATCTTCTTCGCTGACGATGTCTGTGCGGATATACAGAAGCCCCAAATCAGGGAAGAACGGCAGCACATACTGCTTGCCCTCATAGGCCCCTGATGCCATAGACCCGTTGTTATAGTCCGTCTTTTTAAGGCCCGCGTCTGCCATCATCATATCCAGAGGCTCAATATAGCCTGCAGCCGCGAATTCGCCTGCCCACACCACGTCAAGAGACACGATATCGTATTCTGCCGAGTCTCTTAAGGAAGTGAGAAGCTGGTCATGCATCTGTCCGGAATCGTTGGTCATCACCACCCATTCCACCTGATAATCATCTTGAGATGCGTTAAACGCATCGATCACCGCCTGTGTTGCGGGAGTGCTGTCCGCCTGTGCAGCAAATTTAAGTATCACCGGTTCTGCGACTGACGGCACTGGTGCTTTGGTTTGTGGCGCAGGCTCACCTTCTGGTGTGGGATCGCCCTCCGTGATTGCGGTCTCACCACATCCGGCAAGCAATGTGAGCGATAATAAACCAGCGACAATCAGTACCAATATCCTTTTCATGTTTCACACTCCTTCTCTTCTTTTTAGGGACGCCGATACAAACCGTACCGGCCTTTGATATTATCTATCATACTGTATACATTTATTTCTGTATTCAACTATTTTCATGATAGTATCAATATATTAACATGATAGATGCGTATGCCGTTATAGACTTCATATAAAAATATTAAGGAAAATTGTATTATTTTATCGTAATAACCGCCTTTTTATGACACGTATCCAAAGATGGTTTATAATTAAGTTAGTCATCCATTTGCAATTCATTAATATACATGGCAGTACATGCATCAATATATTAATAACACGAGCTAAGGAGAGCGCCGCTATGCGAAAAGCTGAGAGCATCGTTGAAGAGGATTTTTGCAGAATGAAGTCGCATAACCTCGACACCATGTATATTCACCCGCCGTATTTTCTGGAACGCGAAATGATCGGCATGATCAAAAAAGGCGATAACAAAAACGCGCAAAGGCTGCTCGTGGAGATCAACAAGCAGCAGCGCGCATGCCTGACCGATGACCCAATACGCTCACTCAAAAACTCAATCATATGCTCATGTACGCTATATGCACGGGCCGCCATTGAAGCGGGCTCGTTGCCCGAAGAAGCGTTCACGTTGAGCGATGCCTATATCAATGCCATCGAAAAGGCGAATACCAGGACCGACTTGCTCAAGCTGGAATCGGAAATGCTCAAGGACTATTGCAACATGGTTGTGGAGGTTAATGATTCTAAATACTCAAGCATCGTGCTTGCCACCATCAATAACGCCAACCAATCTTTAGCCGATAAAATGACGCTTAAACAGCTTGCCGACAAGGTCTATGTGCATCCAAACTATCTTTCATCGTTATTCAAAAAAGAGGTCAATATTTCGCTGTTTGAATACATACTCAAACGCAAGGTGGAGGAATCGGTCTACTATATCAAATTCACTGATATGTCGCTCGCACAGATATCCTCCAAGTTTCACTTTTGCTCACAAAGCTATTATATCAAAACGTTTAAACGGTATCTTGGCGTAACGCCCAACTGGTACAGACGGCCTAACGGCTAAGCCTCATGAGTGCGTGGCTTTATTGATAAGGAGCATCATGAATTTAAAAGCAGTCGTGTTTGATTTGGATGGTGTCCTCACATCGACGAGCACGGAGCATTATCTGGCTTGGGGACAAATTGCGAACAAACTGGGAGCCACGCTGTCGTCTCATGTGTTTGATGATATCAAGGGCATATCACGCTTAGCCTCGCTTGACATTGTGCTATCTGACATCGGTATGCAAGACAGATTCACCGTCTTAGAAAAAAAAGAGCTTGGCGAACTCAAAAAACGTATCTATACCGACATGATCAGTGACTTTGATGAAACAAACACAGCCGAAGGGGCTGTCGCGTTGTTGGAGCAGCTAAAAACAAACGATGTGCGCATCGCGCTTGGCAGTGTATCGAGCAGCGGACGCATGCTTCTTGAAAGAATGAAAATCATCGGTTATTTTGATCATATCGTCGATCCGTGCACAGTGAAAAATGCAAAACCAGCGCCGGATATATTCATAAGCGCCGCGCGGCATTTTTCTGTCAGCAGTCAATACTGCGCGGGTGTGGAAGATGCGGCGGCAGGCATCACAGCCATAAAGGCTGCCAAGATGTTCGCCGTGGGCATTGGCGAGAAGCCGCTTCTTTCTCATGCAGATATCATTTACCCCAAGCTCAAGGACGTGGATATTTTCGTCATTGATGAGCAGATTGGTGTGCGCTGACATCTATTCAGGCTGGCTCGCCAATTGTTCTGAGAATGCAAAATCTGATTGAAAAGGGGCATACCCCAAGATATGCCCCACTTGTTTCGTTTGCACCTATGCCTTCCCCTGCCCGTAATACGCGCCCTTGCCGTGCTTGCGCAAAT
>OBJA01000923.1_pt1 | contig 22659 bp, 18 predicted proteins | sample 1519751 | NCBI WGS metagenome assembly OBJA01 (sample SAMEA3881238, study PRJEB22517) | soil metagenome | biome: lake sediment; feature: soda lake sediment; material: sediment, water from around vicinity | place: India | collected 2013-12-23 | depth 3 m
CCCCGACCATTACCACCTCACCGACAAACTTGATAATCTCGCAAAAACCCGCAAAGCACGGCGGGCGGGAACGTGTAAACAACAAGTTACAAGCCGTGGCCCATCGGCGGCGCGGCTTTTTGCGACGCCGACAAACTTTCACCAAACGACAAAACCCGGCGACCGCTGAGGCAGTCGCCGGGTTTATTTAACACAATTGGATCATTTTGCCACCGCCCACTTGCTGGCAGGCGATGAAACCACCGGTTGTCGGTTATAGTTGTAACCGGTAGGCTTAAGGCAGGAAGCGACCAGCAATGCGGGCTAACGAAGCCGCACTCACGCCGGCCTAAACCCTTACATGCCCAGCAGCGCTCCGTAGGGATGAGCGTAGAGCAGGATCAGCGAGATAACCAGACCGAAAATGGTCAGCGACTCGGCGAACGCGATACCGAGAATCATGGTTACGGTGATCTTACCGGAGATTTCCGGGTTCCGGGCAATCCCGGCACAGGCGTTGCCGCTGACCACACCGATACCGATACCGCAGCCCAGGGCGGCCAGACCAACCGACAGGGCGGCGGCGATACAGACCAGGGCGATGGCCATCATCTGGCTACCGGCAACCCCACCGTCGGCCGCCATGGCCACCGAAGATACCCCCAGCACCAGCAGGGCGGTCAGCGCGATTACTCCCAATTTCTTCATCCTTACATCCTCCTTAAAGTGTGTGTTGAGAAGTTTGGCCTTCTTCCATGCAAAAAACTTAATCGGCAAATTTTATTCCAGTGCAACAGCACTCGGCATTTCAATGGGCGTCTTCCATGGCCATGGCGAAGTAGAGCACGCTGAGCAGGACGAACACCGCCGCCTGGACAAAGGAGACCAGCACCCCCAGCAACAGGATGGGCAGCGGCGCGAAGTAGGCCCCGGCCAGGATGAACAGGATGGCCAGCAGGGTTTCCTTGGCCATGATGTTGCCGAAAAGACGAATGGAGAGGGAAAGAATCCGGGCGAAATGGCTGATCAGCTCGATGGGCAGCATCAGGGGAATCAGCACCGGCATCGGCCCCAGGAAGTGTTTGATGTAGCCCGCCCCGTGGTACTTGACCCCCAAAAAGTGGGTGGTCACGAACACGATCAGGGTCATGGCCAGGGTGATGTTAAGGTTGGCGGTGGGCGAGAAAAAGCCGGGGATCAAGCCGATCAGGTTGCTGACCAGGATAAAGAGGCCGAAGGTGGCCAGCATGGGGAACATCATCCGGGCGCCTTCCCGGCCCATGTGCTCGGCCATGAAGTCCTCGATGCCACCCACCACCGTCTCCCAGAAATTCTGGGCGTGACCGGGGATCATCTCCAGCTTGCCGCCCATGGTCAGCCGGGGCAGGGCGATCAGGAACAGCATCACCAGCAGGCTGTAGGTGACGTGGGGGGCCAGCAACTGGGTGAAATCCCAGAAATTACCGGGCTCCGGCATGTCATGGGGCACCGGCAGGCCGAGAATATTTTCCAGGATCACATTGAGAAAATAAATTGGATGTTCCATGGCGACCCGCTTGCCTCCTTACGCCAGAAGTCTTTTGGCCCTGCTGATGGCGGCCAGGGTGATCCCGATCTGGGTCGTGGCCAGGCCCACCAGAAAGCCCGGGATATGCAGAGTTTGGTACCGGACCAAAAAGAAAAAGAGCACCCCCAGAACCACCAGGCGCCCCAAACACTTAAGCATGAACTTGACCTTTTCCCGCTTGGCGGGATTGCGGGCCAGCCTAAGGGCGTCCCGCTTGAGCCACTGAAAGCTCAGGATCACCGTGAAGCCGCCGATCAGCACCGAAATCGCCGCCGGCGGCGAGGCCAGCAACCAAGCCGCCCCGGCCAGGGCCAGCAGCACCAGATAGCTGGCCCGCTCCACCGTGCTCAGGGGAATATCCGTCCCCTGAGGTTCGCCCTTATTGCCGGCCATGGTCATGGTGGTGGTTCCGATCATAAATCCTTGCGCTGACTTAACACGTAAAGGTTTTTGAAGGCGGCCCCGATCCCGAACGCCAGGAAGATCAAGGTCAGCCACGGCGCGGTGCGCCCCTCAAAGAGGTAATGGTCCAGGTAGTAGCCGACCCCCAGGCCAATGAACACCGAGAAGACCATGGTCATGCCGATGGTGCCGAAGACGCTCAACAGTTTCCAGACTTCCTGCTTATCGTTTTTATCGCGGGCGTTTTTCCCGGTCATGACCTGCGGCTCGGCAAAATGAATCGCCCCTCATAAATTCGCAAAGTGTTTCGTATCTATCAAGGCCACCCCATAAAGTCAACGGCTTTTTCAGCGGCCGACCAACTTTTTGAATGACCATTCGGTTTTCTCAAGGGCCAGCTCCAGGTCGGCCTCGCTCTGGGCCGCCGAGATGAAGGCCGCCTCGAACTGGGCCGGTGCCAGCCAGATTCCCTGCTCCCGCATATTGCGGTAGTGGGCGGCATAGCGGGCGGTGTCGGACTTGCCGGCGGAGTCGTTGTCGGTTACCGGGCCGGGGTTGAAGAAGGCGGTCATCATCGAGCCCACCCGGTTGAGGGTGGTTGCCCCCGGCAGATGGCGCTGGGCCAACTCGGTCAGGCCGGCGGCGAAGCGGGCCGATTTCTCTTCCAACTCCTGGTAAAAGCCGGGACGGGCCAGCTCCCGCAGGGTGGCGGCCCCGGCCGCCATGGCCAGGGGATTGCCCGAAAGGGTGCCGGCCTGATAGACCGGGCCGTCGGGGGCGATGTGATCCATGATTTCCTTCTTGCCGCCGTAAGCCCCCACCGGCAGGCCGCCGCCGATGATCTTGCCCAGGCAGGTGAGATCGGGAGTAACCCCGTAATACTGCTGGGCCCCGCCCAGGGCCAGGCGGAAGCCGGTGATCACCTCGTCGAAGATCAGAACGATACCCAGCTCGCTGGTCAGGCTGCGCAGGGCCTCCAGAAAGCCGGGGACCGGCGGCACCACCCCCATGTTGCCGGCGGCGGGCTCGACAATCACGCAGGCGATGTCTCCCTTTTCCCGCAGGGTTTTTTCCAGGATTTCCGGGTTGTTGTAGGGAATCGAAATGGTATTTTTGACAATATCCTCCGGCACCCCGGGGCTGCCGGGAATGCCCAGGGTAATCACCCCGCTGCCGGCCTTGATCAGAAAGCTGTCGGCGTGACCATGGAAGCAGCCGTCAAACTTGACCACCTTGTTGCGGCCGGTGTAGCCGCGAGCCAGGCGGACGGCGCTCATGGTGGCCTCGGTGCCGGAGCTGACGAAACGCACCTTCTCCACCGACGGCAGGGCGGCGGTGACCAGTTCGGCCAGGGCGATCTCCTTGGAGGTGGGGGCCCCGAAGCTGGTGCCGTAGTCCAGGGCCTCGCGGATCGCCGCCACCACCGCCGGGTGGTTGTGACCCAGGATCATCGGCCCCCAGGAACAGACAAAATCGATATATTCGTTACCGTCGGCGTCATAAACCCTGGCCCCGGCGGCCCGCTCAATGAACAGCGGTTCACAACCCACCGCCTTGCAGGCCCGCACCGGGCTGTTGACCCCGCCGGGGATATGCTGACAGGCCTTGGCAAAAAGTTCCTTGGACTTCTCGATCTTCATAGATGCTCCCGTAATCTGACTTCTAATTATTCTTTGGATTGACCGGCAAGGCGGGCAAAACTAACATGCCCAAGCCCCGCTGTCACTAATAGTATCCTTCCTTTTCCCGCTTACGAGCTGCCGCCGCGGCCTGATCCATGGTCTTGTAGAAAGCGGCGCTGCGCCCGCATTCGATCAGCACCCCGAAGGAAAAGACCACCTGGAGAGTAACCAGCAGGATGGCGGTCAGACTGATCTCCTCGGCGGTGAGCACGAACATGGCGCTGAGCAGAAACCCGGTGAAAATTATGATCCGTAAAGGCTGAATCCAACCGCGCGGCAGCCGGGCCGACACCGTCCGCACCTGGGTGCAGGGCATTCTCCGTTGCATGGTTTCCCTCCTTTGTCCTCACACTACAAAAAAACCGACCGTCCACCTTGTGGCAATCGCCCATCCCCGGATTATACCGGCAAACTGTTGGAATGCACCCGGAAAATGGTTCTTCGTCCCCTCTTGCCACACCCCCGGCCCATGGTCTATAGTATGCTGGCTTAAAAAATTACCGACCACTCCGGCGATCAGCGCCCAACTCCCGCAAGAGGAATAGTCTTATGTCCATCGACACCGCCATCAAAATCCTGCTGGTTGAAGACGCCGCCACCATGCGCAAGATGGAAGCCAAAATCCTGGGCCAGGTGGGGTTCACCAATATCATTGAAGCGGTGGACGGCCAGGAGGCCGTGAGCAAGCTGGAAAGCGAGCCGGATGTCGGCCTGGTGATCAGCGACTGGTCCATGCCCAACATGGACGGCCTCCAGTTGGTACAGTGGATGCGTCAGCAGGAGCAGTGGAAAGATATCCCCTTCCTGATGGCCACCGGCCACGGCGACAAGGAGTATGTGGCCAAGGCCCTGGAGGGCGGAGCCAACGGGGTGGTGGCCAAGCCCTTTACCCCCGAGGAACTGAAAAACGCCATGGAAGGGGCGTTCGGGATCAAGAAGGAGCCGGCCCCCAAGGTGGATGAAGGCCCCAAGGTCTCCAGCGAGGGCAAGGTTAATCTCAAGCTGGCCCATATTCAGATCACCGACCACCTGGCCCTGGGGATGCTCAAGCATCGGATTGAAACCGGGGCCGAAAAGCCGGCCAATTTTTCCTTGGAGACCCGCTGCCTGGGCAGCTGGAACCCGGTGCAGGGCGCCCTGGAGAGCGGCGAGGTGGACGGCGCCTTCATCCTGGCCCCGGCGGCCATGGATCTGTTCAGCTATGACGTCCCCCTGAAGCTGGTGCTGTTCGCCCACCGCAACGGCAGCATTTGCGTCCGTAATCGTCAGGGCAAGTATATCAAGCCCTACCAGCAGTTTTTCAAGCATAAGACCTTTTACATTCCCCATAAGATGTCCATCCACAACATGCTGGCCCATATGTACTTCACCCAAATGGGCCTGCGGCCAGGGGTGGCCGGCAAGGAGGCGGTCAACGTGCTCTTTGACGTGGCCCCGCCGGTGGCCATGCCCGAATTCCTGCGGGACAACCCCGAGGCCTGCGGCTTCCTGGTGGCCGAGCCCATCGGCAGCCGGGCCATTGTCGCCGGGGTTGCCGAAAAGCAGTTTCTCTCCAGCGAGATCTGGGAAAACCACCCCTGCTGCGTGGTGGTTTTCCGCAACGAAATCATTCAGCAATACCCCGAGGCGATCCAGGAGTTCACCGAGATGGTGGTGCGGGCCGGACGGGCCATTAAGGAAAATATCGAGCAGGCCGCCCAGGTGGCGGTGAAGTTCCTCGACCCGGAAGGCAAGGTGGGGCTCTCCCCCGACCTCTTGCAGAAGGTACTCTCCGACCCCGAGGGGATCATTTACGACGACCTCTTTCCGGTCAAGGACGACCTGGCGACCATTCAGGACTACATGGTCAACAAGATGGAGATCGGCCGGGCCATCGACCTGGACGCCTTTATCGACACCAGCTTCGCCCGGAAGGCCTGCCGGGCGCCGGGCGGCCAGGCCGAGGAGGCCGGCATCGGCAAGAAACGGGGAGCGGCCCTCAAGCTCCAGGAGTTCCAGGAAAAGCAGGCCCTGGCCAGCCGCGAGGGCAAATACCTGGTTTTCGCCCTGGGCCATGAGCGCTACGGGATCGGCATTCTCGACGTCAAGGAGATCATCGGCCTGATGGCCATCCATGAGCTGCCTAATATGCCGCCCTTTTTCAAGGGGGTGATCAACCTCCGCGACCGGGTGATTCCGGTGATGGACCTGCGGCTCAAGTTTGCCATGGAGCCCACGGAGTATAACGAGCGGACCTGTATCATCATCGTGGAGATTTCCGGGGTCCGGGGCTCGACCCTGACCGGGATCATCGTCGATTCGGTGTCGGAGGTGCTCAACATCAAGGACGATCAGGTGGAAGACGCCCCCTCCTTCGGGGCCGGGGTGGACAAGAGCATGATCCTGGGGATGGCCAAGCTCAAGGAAGGGGTCACCATCCTGCTGGATATCGACCGGCTGATGCACTCCCACGAGGCGGTGGAAATGGCCGCGGCCACCGGTGCCGCCGAGGAGATGTTTTAAGGCTCCAGTTCTTGCAGGTTGCGTAAAGCTTCGGGATGACCGGGCTGAAGCTCTACAGCCTCCCGAAATGCGGCCACGGCCTGCTCTCTGTTGCCGTCCCGCAGGTATTCCACCCCCAGGTTGTTCCAGATGTCGGCCTGGTCGGGGGCCAGCGCAAGCGCGCTGCGATAGGCAACCAAGGCAGCGGCCGAGTCGCCGATACCGGCCTGCAACAAGCCAAGATTATACCAGGCATCAACATAGTCCGGGTTAGCCTCCAAGGCCAGACGATAAGCTGCCAGGGCGGCCTTGGCCTCCCCCCTCTGCTGGTAAAGAAAGGCCAGATTGTAGGCGCTTACCTCAGACCACACCGGAGCATCCAAAGCCAGCCGATATGCCTCCATGGCCGCATCAAGCTCACCACTAAGCTGTAAAGCCACCCCAAGATTGTGAGCCGCCGCACTGTGTTGCCGATCAATTGTCAAAGCTCGCCGGAAGGCGGCCTCAGCGTCCCGAGTCCTGCTGTAATTCAAATAAATCACGCCAAGGTTTTCCCAATATTCGGCCAATTCCGGCTGAAGCTCCAAAGCTCGCTTCTGAGCCCGAAGCGCCTCGTCCCACTTGCCTTCCTGCAAAAATCGTAAACTTTCACGGTTCCAATATATTCCGTCAACGGCATCACCCGGGGCTGCTTGTTGCCCAAAAACATACCCTGCGGGCCGGAGGGGCTCTACTTCCTCACTCCGGTCTGCAACCGTAAAACCAACCTGGGATTCACCGACTTGATCTTGCAATTGCAACAGTTTGGCGCCCCGATGCTTGACCTCATGCGCCCAATCGGGAACCAAAAACAGTAAGCCGGCGCAAGCCACCGTCACCGACAGCAAAATCGCAAGCGCCCACTGCCACAACCGGCCACCCCAACCGCTTTCTCTCGCCACCATTCTCCCAACTTTTTTCGTCGTCATAACCATACCCCGTTATCTGGTAATCCACCGCCACCCCGCAAACGCAATCAATAGAGCAAAAACAATGCGATACCCCAATCAGCGACCAGCCGACGAAACCACCGGCAAGCCAATGGCGCGCTTTTTGCAAGTAATACGAAACAACCCCCACAAGATTAAGGATGCAAAAGGGCAATAATGCCGACAACCGCTCCCATAACAGCTTTACAGCAAAGCCAAACCGGCCCTCGTTCAACCGCGGGACCGGCGACCCTGGACTTTGCCGTCAAACTCAAGCTGGAAGAGGCGGATGCCATTTTGCGCCCGACAGGCCAGCATGAAACCTGGCAACACCTGCGCCGCCAAAATGATCCCGCTTTACCCAAAATAGCCGACCTGATTATTCAACGCCATTCCCTGCTGCAGCAAGCGCGCTCAGGCCAAAAGATTGATCGTCAATTATTCGACAAGCTGACGGACCAATTGCGTGGCCACCAAATCAATCTTTTCGACAGCACCTCCTTTCCCCAAGGCGAGCAACTGTTTGCCACGGCCCCGTCGGCCCCCCACAACAGCACCGGAAACCTCGTACCCAACGAGGATCACTTACAAATTTTAACCCTGCAAGCCAACGGCTATTTACTGCATGGCGGCCTGGAGGCTTATGGCGACGAGCGCCAATTGCTGCTCCCCCTGCAGGATTTGGTGGACGCTGTTGATTTCGCCATCCTGGTTGACCCGGCCGCCGGCACGGCTGAAGGCTGGTTCATTGAGGAGTCCCGCCATTTTCGGCTTGATCTGGAGAAGCAAAAAATATTTTCCGGAGACCGGGAGTTCTCGATTCCTGCCGGCTCTGCCCAGATGATCAACAATCAGTTGTTTTTAGACAGTGAGTTGCTGGCCCGGATTTTCCCCATCAACTTCCGCCATGTTTTCCAGGACATGACTTTGCACCTGGAGCCCCGTGAAGAACTACCCTTTCAAACGCGCCTGGGCCGTCAGGGCCAGTGGGGTGACACCAGGCGCCGAATCGGCCCCAACCAGCCCCAGTTGCCGCCCTTTGACCAAAAACCCGGCTTGCTCTCCGTTCCCACCATCGACGTAGCCGCCGGCAAAGGCTGGCGTGACGGCACGAGCCACTATAATTACAACCTGCTGGGACGGGGCGATCTGGCCAAAATGTCCTCCGAGTTTTACCTGGCCGGCGACTCTCGTGAATCACCACGGGATTTTCGCCTGAAACTGGAACGTGTCGACCCGGATAGTCAAATGTTTGGCCCCCTGCAGGCCTCCAGGTTTGCCGTTGGTGACATCAACACTCCCAACTTTCCGCTCATCGGATCCGGCCTCCGTGAGCGCGGCGTGTTGCTGGAAAAAGGGGACATCCAGCATCGCGGCGTTTACGACACCACCACCCTGCAAGGCAACCTCCAGCCCGACTGGGACATCGAACTGTACCACAATAACCAATTAATATCGGCCATGCGGGCCGCTCCGGACGGCAGTTACCGGTTTGAGGACGTCCCGTTATATTATGGCCGTAATGAATTCAAACTGATCTCCTACGGCCCCCAGGGGCAGCAGGTCGTGGAGCATCAAAGAATCAACGTAGGCCAGGACATGTTGCGCCCCGGTGAAACCAATTACTTCATCTCCGCCACGGAACAGGGAGCCAAGGTATATGATCCCACCCCCGGATACTCCCACCAGGACAATAACCTCAGGCTGATCTCGGGCCTGGAGTACGGAATCGGCCCCCGCGCCGGCCTGGCCGCCGGCTTTGCCAGCCAACCGGCACAGGACGCCCGCCGCAACTATTTCAACCTGGGCCTGCTGGGCAACTTCGGCAACACCTTTGCTCGCGGCGACCTGGTTCACGATGACGCCGATGGCCGAGCCCTGTCCCTGCAATCCCAAACCGGGATCGGCAGTTTAAATTTGCGGGCCAGGCAAGAACTATTCGACAACTTTAATTCCGATCTCGACCCCACCCATAATCCACGGCGCAGCACCAGTGAATTAAGCCTGAGCGGTACGCGCCGAGGAGTCGGGCCGATCTCCAGCCTGCCCTATTCGTTTACCCTGAATCACACCGATCATCAGCAGTCCAGCAAAACCTCGTTGGGGAACCGTCTGGGCCTAGCTCTTCCCGGGGTTTTCGTTTCCAACAACCTGAACTGGAATCTGGAGCAAAATGCGGATGAAACAAGCCGCACCACCACCGGCAACCTGCAAGCGTCGGGCTTTTTCGGCCCTGCCCACCTGCGCGGCCAGTTGGGATACCAGTTGGGCCCCGAAACCAAGTTTACCGATCTGAATCTCAGTAATTTTGTTCGTTTCAATGAAAAAATAAGCGGCTCCTTGAATCTGCGCCATGAGCTTCGCGCCAACGGCAACACCAGTTACAGCGCCGGACTCAACTGGGATACCGGCAAAGTCACCATTTCACCTCGCATCTCCCATGACAATCGCAGCGGCCTGGGCGCTTTCATAAATTTCTCTTTCTCCTTGGGCCGGGAACCGCACAGCGGCAAGCCCACCATCTCATCGCAACGCCGGGCCGCCTCCGGAGCGGCTTCTGTGCTGGTTTACCACGACCGTAACAACAATCGGGTTTTCGACGAGGGTGACACGCCAATAGCCAACGCCCAAATCATGGCCCCGCAACTCGGTCGCAAAATAGTAACCGACGAAAGAGGGATAGCCCAACTTCACAACCTTTCCCCATACCGGGGGACCGATCTACAACTGGACAAAACCTCCCTTGATGATCCCTCCTGGAGCCCCGCCACGACCGGGCGCTCCATCACCCCCCGTCCCGGGCACACCCATGCTTTGGAATTTCCGGTTATTACCACCGGGGAAATTGACGGAACCGTCTTGCTGGTCAACGAGCGGGGGGAACAGGAGGAATTCCGCAACCTCACAGTAAGGCTGCTCGACGCCAATGACCAGATTATCCAGGAAACCAAAACCGCCTATGACGGCTTTTATCTCTTTGAGGAAGTCCCCCCCGGGGATTATCGGGTGGAAATCGCGCCTGACCAAACCCGCCACCCCAACCTTGGGTCAACCCTGGCCAAACGGGTGAAAATCGGGGAGGACGGCGATGTTAGAAGCGGAATCAATTTTCTGGCCGGTAAAATTGACGACCAGCCGGAACCTGTAGTCCTTGCTGAAGCCTCACCCGCCCCCCCGACGATCAGCCTTGCAACCGCCCCGTTTGCCGAAAGCCCGGCCGCTCCGAAGGTTCTTCCCATGCAGCCTCAGGCAACGCAAATCCTGCCCCGGCCCACCAAGGTCAAGCCCTGGGCCGCGCCAGACCTTGCCGCCACCGAGCAGGCACCTCCGAGCGTTACCCAAACCACGGACAGGGCACCGGCTCCCGACAGCAAAATTTTGGCAAGCCAAGTGGAACCACCCCCACCCATGGAAGACAAACGCGCCACCATGGTCAGCAGCCCCATGCGAGTTGCCGCCCTGACTCCTCGGAGGGCGCCGGCCCTAGCCCCCCGGCGAGTTCCCGCTCTCACCCCCCTGCAAAGGCCGGCTTCGGCAATCCGGGTACGCCCCGCGACCGGTGAGGTTTCAACCGCCCCGACCTACTCCGGTGCCGTAATTAAAAATGCGGGCCGGGCAAATAGCAATGTCCATAGCAATGCCCATGCCACTACCACCGTGACGACAAATGCGACAAGCCCGGTTATCAAGGGCCGCCCCTCCGACAGCCGGGAAATCCCGGTTATCCACCTGGCTTCCTACCGTGATGGTGCCACCGCCCATCGCGGCGCTGAGCAATTACGACGCGAGCATGGCGACCTGCTCGACAAGATGAATTTTGAGATCAGAAAAGTGAACCTTGGCCCCACCAAGGGAATATGGTATCGCTTAGTTGTAACCAACCCGGAGATCAGTGAAGCCGGGGCCGTCGAGCTCAGCAACCGCTTACAGGAGCGTCTGGGCTACAGCCGCCTGACCCGGGAAGAGTATCATCCCGGCTTCACCCTGCACCTCGGCTCCTACCGGCAAGCGGGCCAGGCCCAAATCGCCGCTGCCGCTTTGCAGCAGCGGCATCCCGAGTTGCTGGCCGGCCTGAACCTGGCGGTACATCGCGTAGAATTACCGGACAAAGGCACCTGGTATCGGGTTATCGCCGGAAATTTCGCTAACCCTGAAGAAATGGCAGCCAAGGCGGATAAGCTGCAAAAAAACCAGGTGGAACACCGCATTATCAGGTTGGCACAAAATTAACTTACTTGGACCGGAAGCTTTTTTAAAGTTTGTCGCCAACCAGACCGATCAAGTGGAGACAGGGGGAGTAGACCACAAACCAAAAAGGCCACGCACCCCACCTTTAGATGCCGAACGCTGGCCGGACCAAACGACAGGAGGAAATCGTGATGAAGAAAAAGAATTTGCTGTTCATGGTTATTGGTGGGATGTTTTTTGCTGTCGGCACTGCCTATGCCTTACCGGAAACGGTGAACGTGCCGGTTAGCGCCAACATTACGGCAATTGAGGTGACCGTCACCAAAACCGGAGATCTTGAATTCGGCACCATAACACCGAGTCCAGACGAGAAAACTGTCAGGGTCAATGCCAGTGGGGCCGGGAGCGGGACCGCCGGTGCCGGCGCCGGTATCGCTGCCACTCCTGAAGACGGCTCTATCCTGGTCAGTGGCGGCCGAGCAGCCACGATCCAACTACAAGCCACCAACGCCGTGAACGTCACGGTGCTTTTTGCCGACGCCTTGACCCTGTCTGACGGCACAAACGATTTGGAAGTAACCGCTATCCGGGCTAACTCCAACGTGGACGGCGACGGTGTTGCCACCACTAGCTTAGTCAAAGATGTCCCCAAATATGTTCATATCGGCGGCGAGTTGACCGTTCCGGGCAAGAAGGCGTCCGGCACCTACACGGCTAACCTACCGGTAACCGTCGCCTTCGAATGACCTGATGAGGCGACTGCTGGATTTTATGTGGCCAGGAAGACTATCGAAACTCAATGCCAACCTCACTGATTAAATATCTGTGCCTGGCTATGTCCCTGCTGGCACTGCCGGCCATCGCCCCCCCTCCAGCACCCGCCCAACAGTTGGTGGAGATGATCCCTCTGCGGATCATCATGGAGGGGCGGGAGCGAAGTACTACCCTGCGCCTGATCAACCGCAACCCCCAGCCGGTGACCTACCGGCTGGAAACCATCATCCTGCGGCAGGAGGTCTCCGGCGGCACCCAAAGGGCAACTGACCTTACCCCGGCGGAGCAACGCATCCTGGAGATGATTCGCTTTGCACCCAGGCAGGTGCGGATTGAACCCAACACCGTGCAAACCGTTCGCATCATGGCCAGGAAACCGGCCGATCTGCCGGCAGGGGAGTATCGCGCCCACCTGCAAGTAACGCCCTTGCCTCCGGCCGACCAGACACCTCGCGAACAGGGGGTCAGGATGGGGTTGCTGGTTTCCACCTCCATTCCCATCATCATCCGCCACGGGGAAACCAAAGTCTATCTCGACGCGCAAGGGCTGGAGCTGTTGGAATTAGCCGATGGCCGCCAGGCCCTCAAAACCCGGATCATCGCCGACGGCAACCGTTCCGCTTTTCTGGATGCCGCCCTGTTTCATGGAGACAACCTGCTGGCCGAAATGCGCGGATTTGCCGTGTATCAACCGAACGGCCAAAGGGAAATTATTATGCCGCTGCAAACTGCGCTGCCCCCGGCCGGCAGCAAGCTGCGATTACTCCTGAACGACCGGGAGAAAAGGGGAGAGCCGCTGGTGCGCGAAGTACACATGGTCTTTGGACCCTGACAATCGGGGCACGGCATGAGTTATTCGCGCTCACGATTACCCATCATCGCCCTGGCTGCCACGCTCCTGGCCCTGCGACCCATAGCGGCTGGGGCCGGAGCAACCATAACCACCCTTTCATTCGGCAATATAATTGCTGATCCTTCCGGCGACCAGATAACCATTGATGCCTCTGCCGGAGGCCCGGCATTACCGCACAAGTCCCCAGACGGAAAGTCAATTGTCAGCGGCGGCCACAACGGCTTGATAACCATCTCGATTAGCCCTGAGGATCTGGACGGCGATATCCAACTGATATTGACCTTCGAATCCGATAATCTGGGGTTGATCTGTGGGGGAAAAACCCTTTCTGTTACCGATTTTAGTAGCCTGTCACAAACATACAAAGCTATCTCAACCCCCGGCGACGTAGAATTTGCCATAGGTGGGCGATTGCATATCCTCTCCGGCCAATCTAGTGGCACCTGCTACAGCGAAGACCCCATCAAGGTGACAATTAACCACCAGTGAAACTGGCAAATGTACCGACCCATCAAACTGCAAACCACTATTCGTAAACAGTTGGCTTGAGTTGCCGGCGGATTTGTGGTCTTCTGAGGTTACTGAAGGACTTCTGAGATAAAACCAAGCAACGGCTGCCCCACGGAAAGCAACCAGTGGTTCCAGAAAAAAAAATCGAACCGGCGGTGGTGCTGGTCCACGGGATCTGGATGACCGGCCTGGAGATGGGCCTTTTAGGCCGGCGCCTGCAAGCCGACGGCTTTGCCTGCTATCGCTTCCCCTACTCTTCCCTACGCCGCTCGCCCACCGGCAATGCCGATGACCTGGCCCAGTTCGTCACCGCCTTGGCCCCCCGTCACCCGGTGGTGCATCTGCTGGGCCACAGCCTGGGCGGCCGGATCATCGAGCTGACCCTTGGCCGCCACCGTCTACCGGCGCCGGGCCGGGTGTTGACTCTGGGCACCCCTTTTGCCGGCAGCCATGTGGCCAGAACTTTAGCCCGCCACCCTTGGAGCCGGGTCCTGCTGGGAGCCGCCGCCCCGGCGCTGCTGACCGCAGTTTCCCGCTGGCGCCATCAACGTGCTTTGGGGGTAATCGCCGGTGACCTGGGCCTGGGCATCGGCCTCCTGATTCCCGGCATGCCCCGGCCCCACGACGGCACCGTGGGCTTAAACGAAACCGTGATCGCCGGGGCCACCGCCCGCTTCACGGTCCACGCCGCCCACCTGCCCATGCTTTTCAGCCGGGAGGTGGCGGCCCTGGCGGCGGCCTTTCTCCAAACCGGTGCCTTCAACGCCGAACCCCGCAAAAAACCGGCCACCGTGGCCAAGCCGGTGCCCGGCACCGCCACCCCCTGCAATTCCGCTAATCGACGCTGATACAGGCCACCGGGCAGGCAATTGGCTTTCCACCCCGCCTCATCTTGACAACCCGCTGATGATGATTAGGGTAACTGCCCGGTCATACCGTCCCGACCGCCACCGGCGCAAGCCGGGCCGCAAAATAGTTACGCTACCAACCACAAGAGGTAAAACATGAGCACCAATTCCGCCACCGACACCGCCACCCGGGAAACCCGCGAGTTTCAGGCCGAAGTTAAGAAGATGCTGGATATCGTCATCCACTCGCTCTATACCGAGCGGGAAATTTTTCTGCGGGAGTTGGTCAGCAACGCCGCCGACGCCCTGGAGAAGTTCCGCCACCAGAAGGTGGTCAGCCAGGGCGAGGAGATCTTCGACGACCATCTGCCGCTGGAGATCAATATCCGGGTGGATCGGGAGAAAAAGACCCTGACCATCACCGACACCGGCATCGGCATGGATCGGGGCGAGCTGGAAAGCAACCTGGGCACCATCGCCCACTCCGGCTCCCGCGCCTTCCTGGCCAACCTGGAGGCCGGCAGCCGCAAGGATCTTAATTTGATCGGCCAGTTCGGGGTGGGCTTTTACGCCGCCTTCATGGTGGCGGGCAAGGTCCGGGTCCAGTCCCGGAGCTGGCGGCCCGATGACTCCGGCCACGAATGGGTCTCCGAAGCCGACGGCACCTATGCCATTGCCCCCTGCCCCGGCATCCGGCGGGGCACCAGGATCATCCTGGACCTTAAGGACGACGCCCACGAGTTTGCCGATGCCGAACGGCTCAAGCAGATTATCCGCCGTTACTCCAGCTTCGTGCCCTTCCCCATCAAGGTGGAGGACGAGGCGGTCAACACCGTCCAAGCCCTCTGGGCCCGGAACAAGAACGAAATCAAGGCCGAGGAATACCAGGAATTTTACAAGTATATCGCCAACGCCTTCGACGAGCCCCTGACCCACCTCCATTTCAGCGCCGACGCCCCACTGGCGGTCAAGGCCCTGCTCTTTATCCCCGGCGACAACATCGAGCGCCTGGGTTTCGGCCGGATGGACCCCGGCGTCAACCTCTACTGCCAGAAGGTGCTGATCGAGCAGCACAGCAAAAATATTTTGCCCGAGTGGCTGCGTTTCGTCAAAGGGGTGATCGACAGCGAGGATCTGCCGCTCAATATCTCCCGCCAGGCCCTCCAGGACAGCGCCCTGGTGGCCAAGATCAACCGGGTGATCAGCAAGCGACTGCTCAAGTTTCTGGCCGAGCTGGCCAAGGAGCAGCCGGAAACCTACGAAAAATTCTGGCAAACCTTCGGCGGCTTCCTCAAGGAGGGGGCGATCTCCGACTTCAACTATCGCCAGGAAATCGCCCCCCTGCTTCGTTTTGAATCCTCCAAAACCGAACCCGGCAAGCTGACCTCGCTGGCCGAATATGTGGAGCGGATGCCGGAAAAGCAGAAAGATATTTATTATATCAGCGCCCCCAGCCGGGAGGCCATCGAGTCCGGACCCTATATCGAGGCTTTCCGCCAGCGCGATCTGGAGGTGCTCTACACCCTGGACCCCATGGACGATTTCGCCCTGAACCATCTTGGCCAGTTCAAGGAGCACAGCCTGGTTTCCGCCGAGCGGGCCGATCTCGACCTTACCGCCTTCGACCAGCCGGCGGCAGAGCAGGAGGGGGATGAGGCGGCCAAGGAGCAAAAAGAGCAGGCGGCCGGCTTGAGCCCGCAAGCCGCCGGCGGCCTGAGCCAGTGGTTCAAGGAGGTGCTGGGCGAACGGGTTAAGGAGGTCAAAAGCTCCAAGCGGCTCACCGACAGCCCGGCCATGGTGGTCAACCCCGACGGCTTTATGACCGCCACCATGGAGCGGGTGATGCGGGCCTCGGGCCAGAAGATGCCGGATTTCGGGGCCAAGAGCCTGGAAATCAACCCCAACCACCCGCTGCTCAGCGGCCTGGAGCGCCTGCGGGCCAACGACGAGGCCCTGGCCCGCCAGGTGGCCGAGCAGATTTACGACAACGCCCTGATCCAGGCCGGCCTGATGGTGGAACCCCGCAGTATGGTGGGCCGCAATTACGAAATACTGGCCAGATTGGTAAAATAGCCTTTCCTTTCCCCTATCCACACAGGCATCAGGCCCCTGGTCCGGCACTCCCGGACCAGGGGCCTTTTTTGTGGACCGACTGCCATCGCAAGTTGACTTTTTGCTAAACAATATAATATGTTGCTGAAAATCCGGTGGGGGCTCACAGAAACGGCAATTGCCGCCATCAAGAGGAAAGCCCTAAGTCAAGATAAGGAAGACCACCCATGGCGGTTCCGGAACCTTACAAAGGCCGTGAGCAGACTTACTTCAAGCATCGTTTGCTGGTGGCGTACCTGGAAAGGTTGTTCATGATCATCGGCCACCATGCGCCGACTATCTGCTATGTTGATTGTTTTGCCGGGCCGTGGGAGGAACAGGGTGACGATCTTGGCGACACCTCCATCGCCAAGTCCCTGGATATCATCAAAAAATGCCGGGAAGGATTGCATAGCATGCGCAAGCCGGTACAGTTCCGGGCGCTTTTTGTCGAACAGAAGAGCAAATCCTTTCGCAAGCTTGAGGCATATCTTGACGGCAGACGCCATGAAGGTACGGAAATCAAGGCCATTAACGGATCGTTCCACGAGCTGATCCCTGATATTCTGGATTGGTGCGGCCCCCGCGATTTCGTCTTCTTTTTTATCGATCCGAAAGGCTGGAATAATGCCGTAGAGATTCCGACCCTGACCCCGCTCCTAATGCGGCCAAACTCCGAGTTTCTTATTAACTTCATGTACGATTTCCTTTCCAGGACCGTACCGCAGGCAAACTTTCAGGAACATATGCGCCGCATCTTTGGTGCCCCTCCCGATGTTCAAGGATTGTCGCCGGAAGAGCGGGAAAAGGTTCTTCTTTCACGTTACCGCGAAAATCTTAAACAGGTGTTGCCAAGTAACGGGGGTAAGCCACGCACCGCAAGTGTAAAAGTGCTCAAACCCACCAAGGATCGCACCCTTTACCATTTGGTTTACCTGACCAGGCATCACAAGGGAATTACAGTATTCATGGACGCCTCGGAAAAACTGGATTTAGTCCAGAAAAAAGCACGGGCGGCGGCGAAACAAAACGAGCGAGTACAGCGCAGCAGGCAGATGGAGATGTTTGCTGCCGCCGAGCAGGTCAGGCCGGCGGAAGGAGAGCGGGATCTCGCCGAGGTCGAAGAATACTGGCTACAAAGACTGACCGTGACCCCACAACACTATGGAATGGAAGAATTGGCAGACATGCTGGAAGAAACCGGCTGGTTTGAGAGTGACATGCAAAAGGCCTTCGCCGCCCTGCAACAGAAGGGTTTGGTGAAAAATCTTGATGGCAGCCCCAAACGACGAAGTAAATTTATCCATTTTGACAAAAATGAGCGGCTACTAAGGATGATACCATGAGTACCCAAACTTCCATAGAGTGGACCGAGCGGACCTGGAACCCCACCGTGGGATGCAGCAAGATATCTCCCGGTTGCGCCCATTGTTATGCGGAGGTCATGGCCAAGCGGTTACAGGCGATGGGAGTCAGGGGATATGAAAATGGCTTTACCCCGACCTTGTTGCCCAAGCGGTTGGAAGAACCTCTGAAACGAACCAAGCCGACCATCTATTTCGTCAACTCCATGAGCGACGTTTTTCACGAAGAGATTCCCGACGACTACATCCGGCAGGTTTTCGACGTGATCCGTCGGGCACCGCAACACACCTTTCAAGTACTGACCAAGCGAGCCGAACGGATGGCGGATTTTTTTCAGGGCCATAAACCGCCGGCTAATGCCTGGCTGGGGGTCACGGCAGAGGATCGAAAATTCGGCCTTCCTCGGCTCGACTGGCTGCGCCTGATCCCCACCCGCACCCGTTTTGTCTCTGTTGAGCCGTTACTGGAAGATTTGGGGGTGATGAATCTGGCCGGCATCCATTGGGTTATCGTCGGTGGCGAGTCCGGCCCGAAAGCCCGCCCCATGCAACAAGCGTGGGTATTAAACATCAAGCGCCAGTGCGACGAACAACGTGTCGCATTTTTCTTCAAACAATGGGGAGGATGGGGCGCTGATGGCCGGAAACGGGCCAAGAAACTAAACGGCAGGATGTTGCAGGGCAGAACCTGGGACGCCCTGCCACCGCACCAACGGCCGGCACTGCTGGGAATCTGATGAAACTGAGCAAGCAACACGACAACAGGCGGCCTGCGGAGAGAATATGCCGGAACTGATCTGGAAAGGCAAGGAGCGGGTGATCAATCACCACCTGGAAGTACCGGTACGGACCCTGGATCGGCGGTATGATTTCAACTGTCCCAACGGCTCGGTAAGTGAAAACAAGATCATTCACGGCGACAACCTGGCCGCGCTCAAGGCCCTGCTGCCCCAGTACGAAGGCCGGGTAAAATGCATCTATATCGACCCGCCGTACAATACCGGCAACGAATCTTGGGTTTATAACGACAATGTCAATGACCCGCGTATTTTGAAATGGCTGGGTGAAGTGGTGGGCAAGGAAGGCGAAGACCTCTGCCGCCACGACAAATGGCTCTGCATGATGTACCCGCGCTTGCAGCTGCTGAAGCGCCTGTTGGCTGAAGACGGCAGTATCTGGATCTCCATTGATGACAATGAAGCCGCCAGCCTCAGGATAGTCATGGATGAGATTTTCGGGCAACGCAACTTCATTGCCACGGTGATCTGGCAGAAAGTTTATTCCCCCAAGAATACCGCCCGGCATTTTTCGGAGGACCATGACTTTATCATGGTGTACGCACGGAACGCGGAAACCTGGCGACCCAACCCCATGCCGCGCACCGCCTCGCAAGACAAGGCCTACAAAAATCCAGACAAAGATCCGCGGGGGCCATGGAAGCCGGGTGATCTTTCGGCACGCAATTTCTACGGCGAAGGGACATACGCCATTACCTGCCCATCCGGTCGGGTGATTGAAAACCCACCATCAGGGCGCTACTGGGTAATCTCCAAAAACAAATTTGATGAGCTGAATCTCGACAAACGCATCTGGTGGGGAAAAGACGGCAACAATGTCCCGGCCATCAAGCGCTTTCTGGCAGAGGTTAAACAAGGGGTGGTGCCGCAAACCCTCTGGACATACAAGGATGTGGGCCATACCCAGGATGCCAAGAAGGAGTTGCTTGCCATCCTGAATTTTGCGAACTCGCTGGATGTTTTCGTGACTCCCAAACCAACCAGGCTGATTGACCGGATACTGCATATTGCCGCTGACAAAAATTCTATCATCCTTGATTCCTTCGCCGGTTCCGGGACCACGGCCCACGCCGTACTCAAGCTCAACCAGCAGGATGGCGGCAACCGCAAGTTCATCTTGGTGGAGATGATGGATTACGCTGAAACCATCACGGCCGAGCGGGTCAAGCGGGTAATCAACGGTTACGGCGAAGGGGCAAAGGCGGAGGCCGGCACCGGCGGCGATTTCAGTTTCTTCTCCTTGGGCGAGCGGGTCTTCGACGAAGAGAACAATCTCAACGAAAGGCTGGGCGTCGAGAAAATCCGGGAGTATGTTGCCTGGAGCGAGAGGCTGGAGCGGGCGGAGTCGGCCGACAATCCCTATTGGCTGGGGGAGAGGGACCAGACCGGCTATTATTTTTACTACGAACCAGCCCGGATAACCGTGCTCAACCTGGAGTTCCTGGCAACCCTGACCCGCAAAAACAAGTCTTACCTGATATACGCCGACACCTGTCTGCTGGATGAAGCATTCATGCGCGACCACATAATCCGTTTCAAGAAAATCCCTCGGGATATTTCCCGGTTCTGAGCGCCTAAGGAGAACGGCATGGAACTTTTGCCCTACCAACATCAGGTACTGAAAGACCTGGCCGATTTCCTGGATTTCGTGGAAAAACGAGGGGAATTGCGGGAGGCTTTTGACCTCTTTTGGCGGGAGCGGGGGGTGATCAAGCCGGAAACGTACCGCAACACCGTTGCTCAAGTGCCCCATGTCTGTATCAAAGTGCCCACCGGCGGCGGCAAGACCTTTATTGCTGCCAACGCCATCAAAACCATCTTCGACGGCTTGACCATCTACAAGAGGAATGAGCCCAAGGCCGTGGTCTGGCTGGTTCCCTCCAACGCCATCCTCGACCAGACCGAAAAAAATCTCGCCAATCCGCAACACCCTTACCGGCGTAAGGTTGATACGCTCTTCACCGGCCGGGCGGCGGTGTACACCAAGAAAGATTTATTGCAGGGTGCCGGATTCAACGCCACCAGCGTCCGGGAGCAACTCAATATTTTTGTGTTGAGCTATGATTCCTTCCGGACCCAAATCAAGGAGGGTCGTAAGGCCTATCAGGAGAACAGCAACCTGGACAGCTTCGCCCGACAAATGCAATCCGCCGACGCCTTGCCTGGTATTGATGAGTCGGCGCTGATCAATGTAATCCGGGCCATGAAGCCGATCTGCATCGTCGATGAAAGCCACAACGCCACCTCCAAGCTCAGCAAAGAGATGCTGACCAATTTCAACCCCAGCCTGATCCTGGACCTGACCGCCACCCCGCGTGAGGACAGCAATATCATCAGCTACGTGGACGCAGCCCAGCTAAAAACCTATCACATGGTCAAGCTGCCGGTCATTGTTTACAACCACCACACCCGCAAAGAGGTAATCAGCAACGCCATCCAGTTGCGTAACAGCCTGGAAAAGCAGGCGAAAGAGCAGCATCAGAAGGGTGGTGACTATATCCGGCCCATTGTCCTGTTCCAAGCCCAGCCGGATACCGGCCGGGAAGAAGACACCTCCACCTTCGAGGATATTAAGAGAAAGCTGATACAACTTGGTATTCCCGCCGGGGAAATTGCCATCAAAACGGCCAATATCAATGAAATCAAGGATCAGGCGTTGCTTTCGCCCACCTGTGCCATCCGTTACATCATCACCATTAATGCCCTGAAGGAAGGCTGGGACTGCCCTTTTGCCTACATCCTGGCAACCATTGCCAATCGGCATTCCAGCGTGGATGTTGAGCAGATTGTCGGCCGGGTACTGCGCCAACCGTACGCTCGCAAACAACAGGGTAGCCTGCTGAACAACTCCTACGTGCTGGCCTCGTCGGATAATTTCATCACAACTTTGGGCAAGATCGTTGAAGGGCTTAATCGAGCCGGTTTCAGTGAAAAGGATCTGCGAGCCAAGGACGTCGGCAACGCGGAAGCAGGCCTGCCGGCTTCCGGCACCATCACACAGCCTGGACTGTTCGATGACGACAGGAAACATGAAACGTCAACCGGGCCAATGGCGGGAACCTTGGCAAGTGGCACACCCGACGACCAGCCCAACGAAGATAATGACTGGCCGGAAGGCTCGCCCGATATTACCGTTACCGGCTCTCCCGAAGCGCCGTCCCCTTTGGTGCAGGAGATTATCAATCGGGCTATTACGGAAAATCGACAATATGAGGAACGGGCACAAGAAATGGCGACCGAAAATATCGCCGATGAAGTGCGGGAAAAAATGAACGAATTTGCAATGGTGACGATTTTCGCTGATGAGGCCAAAAAAATTCGCATGCCGCAATTTTACTTGCGGGTTCGGGGGCTAAGTCTCTTTGGGGGCGGCGTAGAAGCGATACTTTTCAACAAGGAAGAGTTACTTAAGGATTTCCGGCTAAGCCAGGCCGACAGCCATATTGACTTCACCACGGCAACCGAAGCCTATCAGGTCGATATTGAAAAAATTGGTGACCAAAACTATCGCCCAAGCTTCTGGAAACTCAAACACACCATCAAGGAGCAGTTGGCCGAGTATCTGGTTGCCTTGCCGACTGAGGCCAAAAGAAACCAGCTTGCTCTACGACTATACGAATTAGTCGGCAATATGTACCCCATCTCCGACCAAGAGGTGAAAGCCTATATCCGGCGAATCCTCGAGAGCATGACGGCCGAGCAATTACAGGATTGTATCGAACGGGAATACAGTTATCGGGACAAGATCAAGGCCAAAATTGACAGCCTTGCCACGGCCCACGCCGACGAGATTTTCTTCCAATGGCTGGACGCCGACCGTTTGGAGATGCGGGAAAATTACGAGCTACCCACGGTGATTCATCCACCGGAAACGGCCCCGGCTATTCCTTTGAGCCTTTATGCCATGGAAGGCAAACTCAACGGCCTTGAGGCGAAAGTAATCAATGAGATCGCCAACCTCGACAGCGTCCGCCTCTGGCACCGGATCATTGAGCGAAAAGGGTTCCATATCAACGGCTTCATCAATCACTACCCGGATTTCCTGGTACTAACCAAACGCGGCAAAAAACTGCTTATTGAAACCAAAGGTGACGACCGGGTGCGTATTCCATTGATTCCGGACACCCATTCCGGTGGGAAGCCGGACACCTGTTC
>OBJA01000924.1_pt1 | contig 22637 bp, 19 predicted proteins | sample 1519751 | NCBI WGS metagenome assembly OBJA01 (sample SAMEA3881238, study PRJEB22517) | soil metagenome | biome: lake sediment; feature: soda lake sediment; material: sediment, water from around vicinity | place: India | collected 2013-12-23 | depth 3 m
CAACGGCGACCGCGGCACCGCGCAGACGCTGTCGTACCTGCTCACGGGAACTGACCGGATAAGCCACCCACTCGTGGTCGAACGCGGGCGCCCTGAAGGATGCCTTCACGGAATCCTGTTCCAGAACGACGATTCGCAACCCCATCTGTCACCCTCCCTCGCATTGCACGTTGTTTCACTAGGCGAAACCAGGCCGGCCGGTTAGACTTCGCGGATCACCAAACCATGCAGTGTAACAACGTGACAAGTTCTCCCGAAACCAAGAACGAAACCCGCAACCCGATTCAGGTGGTCGAGCGCATGATGAAGCTGCTCGACGTCCTCGCACATCACTCCGACCCGGCGCCGCTCAAGCAGGTAGCGCAGGAAAGCGGCCTGCATCCGTCCACCGCGCACCGCATTCTCGGTGCGATGGCGCAAAGCGGCTTCGTCGAGCGCGGCGACGGCGGCACCTATCGGCTCGGCATTCGTCTTCTGGAACTGGGTTCACTCGTGAAGTCCAGGATTTCGCTTCGTGAAACGGCGATGCCGTTCATGCTCAAACTGCACGCGGAAACCGGCGAGAGTGTCAATCTCGGCATCCGCGACCGCGACGAAATCGTCTATGTCGACCGCACTTCCAGTGGTCGCTCAGCGGTGCGCGTGGTCCATATCGTGGGCGCGCGCGCCCCGCTGCACACGACCGCATCGGGCAAGCTGTTTCTCGTCGAGGACGGCGTGGACAAGGTACGGGAGTACGCGCGCCGCACCGGACTACCGGGCTCCACACCGGCTTCGATTACCGATCTGAACGCGCTGGAGAAGGAACTGGACAAGGTACGACGCCACGAAGTGGCATTCGACCTTGATGAAGTAGAAGCGGGCGTGCGGTGCATCGCCGCAGGCATTCACGACGACACGGGTGCGCTGGTCGCCGGTCTGTCCCTGTCTACGCCTTCGGAGCGCTTCAATCCCGACTGGGCGCCGCTGGTGCGCAGCACGGCCGCCGAAATCTCGCGCACACTGGGTTATGTGCGACGCGACGGTAGGAACTGAAAACCCCCGGCCCCGCAGCCAAGACTCAGCCACCACGCCCACTCACCCCGGCCGCGGCTACACGCTGCACCCCACCGGTCTCGAGCCAGTGCTTGAGCCGTTTGGCATCGGCAACCCGGGTATAGGTCGCATCGGCATTGAGCAATACCATGATCACCGGCTCACCGCCGATCCAGGTCTGCATCACGAGGCAGCGACCCGCCTCGCGAATGAAACCGGTTTTGGAAAGACTGACGCTCCAGTCCGGTTCACGCACCAGCGAGTTTGAATTGCCGTAGCGCAGGGTACCGCCATTGACTCGAACGTAACGCTCGTTGGCGGTCGAGAATTCACGGATCAACGGGTAGGCCGACGCCGCCGAGACCAGCTTGATCAGATCCTGGGCACTTGCGACGTTACGCGGATCGAGACCGGTGCTGTCGGCGAACCGGGTGTTCCACATACCGATCATGCGCGCCTTCACATTCATGGCCTCAATGAAGGCCTGGCGACCGCCCGGATAGTGCCGTGCGAGCGCGGAGGCGGCGCGGTTCTCCGATGACATCAGCGCGAGATGCAGCATTTCCTCGCGGGTCAGACGCGCACCGATCGGCAGGCGCGAACCGGTCCCCTTGAGGCGATCGATGTCGTCATTGGTAACGGTCAGCACGTCGGAAAGGCTCTGGCGCGCGTCCAGCACCACCATGGCCGTCATCAGTTTGGTGATCGAGGCGATCGGCACCACACGATCGGCGGCGCGCTCGGAAATGACCTGGCCAGTATTCTGGTTGGCCACGACGAACGCCGCCGAGCCAAGCACGGGATTTCCGTATCGGTCCAGTTGCACCTGAATGGAGTTGCCGCGCTGCTGAGCAAGCGCCTGACCCACCCCCACCTGCAAGAACGCAAACAGGACGACTGCCGAGAAGAGCGCACGAGAGAACATGGAGCGACCCGAGAAAGAAACAAGTTGAAAACAGCAACACTCGTTTACATTCTTAACGAAATTAAAAAGATAGCAAGTATTTTTAAAGTTTTTTCTTAACTTTCTGCGAACCGGGCATCGAAACACCCGGTTTCTTGCCGTCCTGCGGTCGCTGAGGAGTAAGATAACCCGTTTGCGCCAATGGGAACAACCCCGCAATCACGACTTTGGTTGTAGATTGCCGGGACGCGTCCCACCCTTTGCTTCAGCCAAGCCTGAGAAATGCCGCCACCTCGTCCCGGCGGGCGAGCGTATCCTGGTAGCCGAGCTTGATCAGGGCCCGGGTGAATCCCGGCTCGAACAGGAGATACGACAGCAGCGTAGACCCCTCTCGCCGCATCGCACCCACGCCACGCAGCACCAGCCGCAGTGCGTGCGGCAATTCGTTGCGATGACGTCCGGCGATCGCATCGAGTCGCTGCGATGGCGAAATGACCAGGGTTTCGATCGGCCTCAGTTGCACACCAGCGGCCTTGCGCTGTGTCTCGGTAAAGGCACCGAGGGTTTGGTTGATGCGCTCCAGGCGCTCGAGGTCCACCGCGAGACTGTCGAGAAAGATGCTCGACATCGCGTGTCCGGCGATTTGCGCGGGTGACGGATACCCCTCGGAGCGCTGACGCCCTTCCTCCGCCAGTCGCCCGGATCCGATCACGAGAATGCGCGATGCCCCCAGATGGATCGCCGGACTGATCGGGGCAAGCTGGCGCATCGACCCATCGCCGAAGTACTCACGGTTGATTCGTTGCGCCGGAAAGACGAAAGGAATGGCACTCGTAGCCAACAGGTGCTCGACCCGGATCCGGGTGCGCACCCCGATGCGCTGGGCCCTTCGCCACGGATCGACACCGGACCTCGCCTGAAAGAAAGCGAGACTTTCACCCGAGGAATATCCGGACGCAGACACGCTGAGGGCATGCAGGTGTCCGGCATCAATCCCACGCTGAATCGCATCGAAGTCCAGCACCCTCTGCAGCAGATCGTGCAACGGCCGGTTATCGAGCAGCGAGCGCGGGGTCTGACGGATTGCCCAGCCAAAGGACAAGGCAGCCCCCCATCGGGCACCGGTCGCCAGCAGGGCCGCCACATCGGACCGGTAGACATGATGCACGTGAAAGTTTCGCCAGATCCACGCAAGCTTGCGTACTGCTGCCGAGAAATCCTCCGAAAACACCGCCAGCGCAACGGCATTAATGCCCCCCGCTGAGGTGCCGCACAGAATCGGAAACGGATTACCCGGCCGACGGCCGCGAATCTCCCGAATCGCGGAAAGCACGCCGACCTGGTACGCCGCACGCGCGCCCCCGCCGGTCAACACCAGTGCAGCCCTGTCCGAACGCATGCGGCCTCCGGCTTCTCACGATGACGTCCCCATCATGCCACATCAGTCTTCCGGTTGTACCGCCTCCACGCTGGTCAGCGCAGTCATGTTGATGATGCGCCGCACCGTGGTCGACGGAGTGAGAATGTGCACCGGTTTTGCGGCGCCGAGCAGGATCGGACCGATCGTCATGCCCTCCCCGGCTGCCGTCTTGAGCAGATTGAAGGCGATGTTGGCCGCATCGAGGGTCGGAAAAATGAGCAGATTGGCCGATTCGCGCATCCGCGCGTTGGGGAAGATCTGCAGGCGCAGTTCGGCGTCGAGCGCCGAATCGCCGTGCATTTCACCCTCCACCTGCAATTCGGGATGGCGCGCATGCAGCAGTTGCAACGCGCGACGCATCTTCTCGGCCGTCGGCGATTGAGCGCTGCCGAACGAAGAGTGGGACAACAGGGCGATTCGCGGCTCGACACCAAATCGCCGGACCTCCTCCGCGGCCAGTACCGTCATCTCGACCACCTGCTCGGGCGTCGGATCATAGTTGACGTAGGTATCGGCAAGAAACAGCGTGCGTCCGGGCAGGTTCAGCACGTTAACGGTATACAGGTCGTTTACCCCGGGCTTGCGTCCGAGCACGGTCTCGATGAACTCGCGGTGCAGCGCGTGGATACCCACCGTACCGCAGATCAGTCCGTCACCGTAACCGAATTTCAGCAACAGCGCCCCGATCAGCGTCGAACGACGGTGGACTTCCTTCTTGGCGAACTCCACCGACACGCCGCGACGCTCCATCAGCTCGTGATAATGTTGCCAGAGCTCCTTGAAGCGCGGATCGGAATCCTGATTGACCAGTTCGAAGTCCCGGTCGGCCACCATTCGCAAACCGAAACGCTCGATGTTGTTCTGGACCACCTCAGGTCTTCCGATCAGGATCGGTCGCGCCAACCCTTCATCGATCACGGTCTGCACCGCGCGCAACACCTTCTCGTGCTCGCCCTCGGCAAAGATGATGCGCTGGGGCGACTTGCGCGCGGCGGCAAAAACCGGCTTCATGATCAGGCCGGATTGCCAGACCATGTTGTTGAGCTGACCGCGATAAGCCTCCCAGTCTCCGATCGGCCGGGTCGCCACCCCGGACGCCATGCCGGCCTCGGCCACGGCCGGCGCGATCTTGACGATCAACCGCGGATCGAACGGTCGGGGAATGATGTAATCCGGGCCAAAACCCGAAACCTTCTCGCCATAGGCCGCGGCGACGATGTCACTTTGCTCGGCGCGCGCCAACTCGGCAATGGCCTTGACCGCGGCGAGCTTCATCTCGTCGGTGATCGTCGTAGCCCCGACGTCGAGCGCACCGCGGAAGATGAACGGAAAGCACAGGACGTTATTGACCTGGTTCGGATAATCCGAGCGGCCAGTGGCGATGATGGCATCGTTGCGCACCGCCTTGACTTCGTCGGGAAGGATTTCCGGGCGTGGATTGGCAAGCGCGAGAATCAGCGGGTTGGCACCCATCTTGGCAACCATCTCGGGCTTGAGCACTCCGCCAGCGGACAACCCCAGGAACACGTCGGCATCGGCGATGACTTCTCCCAGTGTGCGCGCATCGGTCTTCTTCGCGTAGCGCGCCTTGATCGGATCCATGAGCGTCGTCCGTCCTTCGTAGACCACGCCCTCGATATCGGTCACCCAGATGTTCTCGACCGGGATACCGAGCATCTCGAGCAGCCCCAGGCAGGCGAGCGCCGCCGCGCCAGCGCCCGAGGTCACCAGTTTGACCTTGGAGAGGTCCTTGCCCTGAAGAAAAAGGCCGTTGAGCACGGCTGCGCCAACAACGATCGCTGTGCCGTGCTGATCGTCGTGAAATACCGGGATCTTCATCCGCTCGCGCAACCTGGACTCGATATAGAAGCACTCGGGCGCCTTGATGTCCTCGAGATTGATGCCTCCAAACGTCGGTTCAAGCGCTGCGATCATGTCGATGAGCTTGTCCGGATCCGGCTCGTCGATCTCGAGGTCGAACACGTCGATCCCCGCGAACTTCTTGAACAGCACGCCCTTGCCTTCCATCACCGGCTTGGCGGCAAGCGGGCCGATGTTGCCCAAACCAAGCACCGCCGTGCCGTTGGTGACCACACCGATGAGATTCGATCGCGCGGTCAGGGTAGCCGCTTCGGACGGATCCTCGACGATTGCATCGCAGGCGGCGGCAACGCCGGGTGAATACGCAAGCGAAAGGTCGCGCTGATTGGTCAGCACCTTGGTCGGCGTCACCGCAATCTTCCCGGGTCGCGGGTTGCGATGGTAATCAAGCGCCGCCTGCCGAATCAATTCATCCATGGTCTCATCTCCGATCCATTCTCTATTGGTTTTGCCGCTACACCGTGGCTACGGTTCGCAAAGTCGCCAAACCATGCCAATAACCACGCTCATCTCGTATCGTGATAAATCAGTTCATATGGCAGGATACGTCATTTCACCTTGAGGGCCAACACGTAACATCCACAAGTCCGTACGACGCACACAGCAGTTTCCGACCGTACTCCGGCCATGGCATAATATTAGGCTTTCGGCGACTGCTGTTAACCCGGAGTTTCCACAAGTCGCCCGACCGGGAGCCGGCCACCGCCCTCCTGGTCGCGATGGCGTCGAGCCCTTGACGCGCCCGCCATTGCCGCCGGTTTCGCTTTTGCAACCTGGAGAGTTCCACACAATGAACCAACGCGCTTCCGAGGCCGCAGTGGCCGCCGCTCCCGATTACGTCCGTCACGAGGGCCTGAAGAAATGGGTCGCCGAGATCGCCGCGCTGACCGAACCCGATCAGGTCGTATGGTGCGACGGATCGCAGGAAGAGTACGATCGCCTGTGCGCGGAGATGGTCGAATCGGGAATGCTGATCAAGCTCAATCCCGAGAAGCGCAAGAACTCGTATCTTGCCTGGTCGGACCCTTCCGACGTCGCGCGCGTCGAAGACCGGACCTTCATCTGCACCCCGGACAAGAGCGACGCTGGCCCCACCAATAACTGGGAAGACCCTGCGGTCATGCGTGAAACCCTCAACGGCCTGTTCAAGGGTTGCATGCACGGGCGCACCATGTACGTGATCCCGTTCTCGATGGGGCCACTCGGCAGCCCCATCGCGCATATTGGCGTGGAGATCAGCGACAGCCCCTACGTTGTCACCAACATGCGGACCATGACGCGCATGGGTCGCGGCGCGCTCGAAGTGCTCGGCAGTGACGGTGAGTTCGTCCCCTGCGTGCACTCGGTCGGCGCTCCGCGGGCTGGTGGAGAAAAGGACAGCCGCTGGCCGTGCAATCCGGACACCAAATACATCGTGCATTTCCCGGAAACACGCGAGATCTGGTCTTACGGTTCGGGCTATGGTGGCAACGCCCTGCTCGGCAAGAAGTGCTTCGCGTTGCGCATCGCCTCGACGATGGCACGCGACGAAGGCTGGCTGGCCGAACACATGCTGATCCTCGGCGTGGAGTCTCCCGAGGGGGAGAAGACCTACGTCGCCGCCGCGTTCCCGTCGGCCTGCGGCAAGACCAACTTCGCCATGCTGATCCCGCCGAAGAGCTTCGGCGGCTGGAAGGTCACCACCGTCGGCGACGACATCGCGTGGATCAAGCCGGGCCCGGATGGCACCTTCCGCGCCATCAATCCCGAGTTCGGCTACTTCGGCGTCGCCCCCGGCACCTCGGAGAAGACCAACTACAACGCCATGGCGACCCTCAAGGAAAACATCATCTTCACCAACGTCGCGCTGACCGACGACGGCGACGTGTGGTGGGAAGGCATGACCAAGGAGGCGCCCGCGCATCTGGTGGACTGGCAGGGCAAGGACTGGACGCCGGAGATCGCCAGGGAGACCGGCCGCAAGGCCGCCCATCCCAACGCCCGCTTCACCGCACCCGCCAGCCAGTGCCCGTCGATCGACCCCGCCTGGGAGGATCCCGCCGGCGTGCCGATCTCGGCCTTCATTTTCGGCGGGCGTCGTGCCACGACCGTGCCGCTGGTCTACCAGGCCTTCAACTGGAATTTCGGCGTCTACATGGCTGCCACGCTGGGCTCGGAAACCACCGCTGCCGCCTTCGGCGCGCAAGGCGTGGTGCGCCGCGATCCGTTCGCAATGCTCCCCTTCTGCGGTTATCACATGGGTGACTACTTCAACCACTGGCTGAAGATGGGCCACGTGGTCGAGAACACGCCGAAGATCTTCTGCGTGAACTGGTTCCGCATGAACGAAAAGGGTGAGTTCATGTGGCCGGGCTTTGGCGAGAACATGCGCGTCCTGAAGTGGATTGTCGACCGCGTCCGGGGCAAGGTTTCGGCCAAGGAGACCGCCCTCGGCTGGATGCCGAACTACGAGGACATCGACTGGTCCGGTTGCGACATCGGTCGCGAAGAGTTCGAGTCCCTGGTTGCGGTCGATGCCGATGCCTGGAAGAAGGAGCTCGAATCGCACAAGGAGTGGTTCGACAAGCTCCAGGACCGGTTGCCACGCCAACTCGTGCTCAAACGCGAACTGTTCGAACTGGCCATCAACTAAGCAGCCCCTCCGCCCGGTCACGCCCCCACGATCAGGGAGGCGTCTCGGCGGGGACCGCCGCCAACGTGATGACAACGAGCCGGCCTTGCCGGCTCGTTTGCTTTTTGGCATCGTTTCAGTCTTGCGGCATCCGCGCTGGTGAAAAACAGGTCTTCACCTGCTACGAACGGCCCGCAACGGCCAGGCAGGTCTATCGACAGCCCCCTTCACCGCACTATCTCGAAACAGCGATCATCATGCATCCATCCCGCCGAGCACTGGACATCCAACCATTTCACGTCATGGAGCTACTGCGGCGTGCCCGCGAGCTCGAGGCCGCCGGCCGGGACATCATTCATATGGAAGTGGGCGAACCGGACTTTCCGACCCCCGCTCCCATCATCGAAGCCGCAACCCGGTTTCTCGCCCAAGGCGATGTTCACTACACCGGCGCGCTTGGTCTGCCAAGCTTGCGCGAAGCCATCGCACGTCATTACCGCGACCGCTTCGGTGTCGACGTCGAACCCGAGCGCATCGCCGTCACTCCCGGGGCATCGGGGGCGCTCATGCTGGCGCTTGCGGCCACCACGGATCCGGACGACGAATGGCTGATGCCCGATCCAAGCTATCCCTGCAACCGACAACTGGTTCGCGCGTTCGAAGGCAGACCACGAGCGATCGCGGTGGATGCCGGCACCCGTTTCCAACCCACCCGGTCGCAGGTCGAGTCCGCCTGGACTCCACGAACAAGGGGGCTGATGGTCGCCACGCCATCCAATCCCACTGGAACGCTGTTGAGCAGCGACGAGATTCAGGCCCTGCACGAAGCAACAAAGCTCCGCGACGGCATCCTGATCGTGGATGAGATCTATCAAGGCCTCACCTATGGCGTCGAATCCAGTACCGCACTGTCGCACGTAGACGATGCCTTCATCGTCAATAGCTTTTCCAAGTACTTCGGAATGACGGGCTGGCGCCTGGGCTGGCTGGTCGTGCCCCACGCCTTCGTCCGTGAAGTCGAAAAGCTGGCCCAGCATTTCTTCATCGCACCATCGACACCGGCACAGCACGCGGCGCTGGCGGCCTTCGCCCCCGAAACCATCGAGCTTCTGGAGCAGCGGCGGGACGCTTTCGCCGAGCGCCGCGCCGCGCTGCTGCCAGCGCTGCGCGAACTCGGTTTCAGAGTCAGCTCGGAACCCAACGGGGCGTTCTACATCTACGCCGACATCTCCGCGTTTGCGGACGACAGCGAAGCACTTGCGCGCCGCTTCATCGAAGAAGCTGGCGTGGCGGCGACCCCGGGGCTGGATTTCGGGGACAACGCGCCCCGCAAACATCTGCGCTTTGCCTACACCAACCGCAAGGAACGGCTACTGGAGGCGGTCGAGCGCCTCGCCGGCATTCTCCGCTAACGCAGCCCGCAGACGGACCGAGCAGGAAGGCGCGCCCGGGGACTCAGGCATCTTCTCCCGCGCGAGCCTCTTGGGCGAGACGCTGTTTCATCGCCAGAACACGCTTGGAGTAACGTGCCTCCGGGTCGTTGCGCGCTCCACCGTAGTACTGCAGTGCAGCCTGAAGGGTGCCATAACGCTGCAAACCTTCGACAAGCACCTGGGTTCCCACCTGCACGTTGAACAACGGGTCGAACAAGGCGTCCTCGGGGGCGTTCTCGCCGATCTTGTCCATGTGCCAGCGCGGAATGACCTGCATCAGGCCCTGAGCACCCATGCGACTTTCCGCCATTGGGTTGAAGCTCGATTCGATCGCCATCATCGCCACGATGAGCAGCGGATCCAGCCCCGCATCCCGCGCACTCTCCTCGGCCACGGCCAACACCGGCTCGAGCGCCACGCTCGAGACGCGATAGCGGCGTGAGACCCAGTCCCGCACCCGCTGCATTTCCCGCGAAAGAGCGATCTCGCCAGACAGGGTGACATCCTCGTTCGGCCCCAGCATTGCGAACGGAGCAACCGACCAGCGCCCCCCATCCGGCTTGACCTCGACCACTGCGGCATGTGCACTGAACACGCCGGTGTCTCCGAAGCTCACCTGCTCGTGATCGATCGAATGCACGAAATACTGCCCGATCGCGACCACACCGGCAGCCAGCACGACACCGTGAATTCCCCGTAAAACCAGACCGCCGGCGCGACGCGCCAGCGTACAGTCAGAAGTTGCGTTACTCATGGTTCCTCCATACCGCGACCCAATCGCAACCGATACGCCCTCCGCATGCTTGCAGCGCAAGAATGCCTGTTATCGGGAAGGGGACCGAACCCTGCTGCGCTCGAGAAGCGCCAGGTCCGGTTCAATCGTGAAGCGAAGTCTCAGTGGTTGTTCAACACCTTGCCGCAACCAGACAAGGCATCCCGCGGTGCGAACGGCCATGAATGAAGCGTCGACCCTCAGGGTATCGGCGCCGCACCGAAAAAAGTCACGCACAAGCTTCAGATAAGAAAGCAAAGTCGTGCCAGAATCTCGAATTGCTGCAATGCAGCAGAGCGAACTTTATTGATTTTACAAAATTTTGTCAATTCCCGGGGAGAAGCAGCCGCATCAAGCGCAAACGAAGAATCCGCGCCAACGGTAAAAACGCGAGTCCACGCGGGTTTCGCGAGCACTTCCCAGTGTTGTCAAATCACAACACTTCAGTACCCAAGCCCCCCATCACCCGGTCACCCCTGGACCCGAGACCAGTCGAAGCCCGGACCAGGATCGGTCTTTCGCCCCGGTGCGATATCGGAATGTCCAACGACATCCTCCACCGGGTAGCGTTCGCGCAGGTCGACAATCAACCGTGTCAGACGATCGTACTGGACATCCTCGAAACCACATTCATCGCACCCCTCAAGTTCGATCCCGATCGAGAAGTCATTACAGCGCTCGCGATCGCGCCAGCGCGACACCCCCGCGTGCCACGCGCGAGCATCCGCGGAAACGAACTGAACCAACTCCCCATCGCGACGGATGAGAAAATGCGCCGACACACGCAGCCCCGAGATTTCGCGATAAAAGGGGTGTGCGGCCGGATCCAGGCGATTGGTGAACAAGGCCTCGATTCCGTCGCCACCGAAACGTCCGGGAGGCAGACTGATCGCATGGATCACGATCAACCCGACTGCCTCGCCCTCCGGACGTGCGTCATGATTGGGTGAAGGGCAGCGACGTGCGGTGATGTGCCAACCCTCATCCCAGCGCGTATCATCAACCATCACCACCTCACCCAACCCGCCTCGGCGAGAGCGTCAAAGACACGCTGCGCCAGCACTTCATAACCCCGGGCATTGGCATGTATCCGGTCCGAGCGCAGATCCGCGCTCGACAGCACCTCGGCGATCGCGCCGGATATCAGCAGCACGTCGCGCTCGCGCGCAATCTCCGAAAACAGCGAATCGTCCGCCAAGCCCCCTACCACCGCCCTTGCCAGCGATACGGACGGCACACCAAGCAGCGCAACGTGCGAGGTCGCTTCCAGACTCCGGTTCAGCAACTGCTCGAGACTCTCCCGCGTAGCGTTCGCCGACACATTGCGCAAAAAATCATTGCCACCGACGGCGATGATGACCGCATCGGGACGATGCGCGTCGAGCAACGCCGGCAACCGCGTCAGGGCAGCGGCCGCGGTATCCCCGGGCACACCGGCATTCACCACATTCCACCCCGCCGTCTCCCCAAGCGCGCGGGGCCAGTCGCTACCCGCCGGCGCTCCCGTACCGGCAACCAGACTGTCGCCAACGACCAGTACCACCGCACCGGCCGGCAACGGCGTCGCACGCACCGACTCCTTCCCACAAGCTGCAAGCACCAGGACGTTCAGCGCCACGACCAGCCAGCAGGCCAATTGGGAAAACCTCTTGCTCTCGAAACTCATCATCACCGCATTGATCACTCTCATCACTGGCTGAAAGCATGGTGCCCACCCGGGACGAATGCCTCGCCTCCAACGGACGTGGCGTTGCGCGCATGCTACACGAGCCGGGCCGGTCCAACCCATGAACCGGCTTACAGCACTTGCACGAACTCCTTTGAACTCGTTATACTCCTCGTTTATCCGCACATCAGACACACAAGGAAATCCGTAATGCCGGGTATTCGCGTCAAGGAAAACGAGCCGTTTGAAGTCGCCATCCGCCGCTTCAAGCGTACCATCGAAAAAACCGGTTTGCTGACCGAGCTGCGTTCGCGCGAGTTTTACGAGAAGCCCACGGCTGAGCGCAAGCGCAAGCTTGCCGCCGCCGTCAAGCGCAACCACAAGCGCCTGCGCAGCCAGATGCTGCCGCCGAAGCTCTACTGAACCGCTCGTAGTTCTTCAAACACATCAAAGGGCTCAAGCTCAGGCTTGCGCCCTTTGATGCATTGCATTTTCACAACTTCGGGTCCAGGGCAGTGATACCACAGCCGTTCATTCAGGACCTGCTCGCCCGGGTCGACATCGTCGACGTCATCGAGCGTCACCTGCAGCTGAAGAAGGGCGGCGCCAACTATTTTGCGCGCTGCCCGTTTCACGACGAAAAATCCGCGTCGTTCTCCGTCAGCCCGACCAAACAGTTTTATCACTGCTTTGGATGCGGCGCCCATGGCACGGCCATCGGTTTTCTGATGGAATACAGCGGCCTCGGTTTCATCGAAGCTGTCCACGAGCTTGCACGAATGGTCGGCATCGAGGTACCACAGGACACCCGCCAGAATCTCGCCTCCCTGCCGTCCAGCGACACACAGCAACGACTACTCGACACCGTCGCCGTCGCGGAACGCTTCTACCGCGATCAACTCAAGCACACCCCCACGGCCATCGATTATCTGAAGCGTCGCGGCGTAACCGGAGAGATCGCGGCACGCTTCGGAATCGGGTTCGCCCCCGATGACTGGCAGTCGCTGCAGCGAGCCTTTCCGGACTACAACGCGCCGGAACTGACCGAGACCGGACTGATCATCGAAAATGACGCCGGACGGCGTTACGACCGCTTTCGTGGCCGCATCATCTTTCCGATCCACGACCGGCGTGGTCGCGTCATCGCCTTCGGCGGACGCGTACTCGACAAGAGCGAACCAAAGTATCTGAACTCCCCCGAGACGCCGTTGTTCGAAAAAGGCCACGAACTGTATGGTCTGTTTCTTGCCCAGAAACCGATTCGAGACAGTGGCTTCGCGCTCGTCGTCGAGGGCTACATGGACGTGGTTTCGCTGGCCCAGTTCGGTCTTGCCAACACGGTCGCCACGCTCGGCACCGCAACCACATCGCACCACGTCAAGGCACTGCTGCGCCACACCGACCGTATCGTGTTCTGTTTCGACGGTGACATCGCCGGTCGCAAGGCTGCCTGGCGCGCCCTCGAATCGTCACTCGAGTCCCTGCGCGACGATGCCACGCTGGCTTTCCTGTTCCTGCCAGAAGGTCAGGATCCGGATTCGTTCGTTCGCAGCGAAGGCGCGGACGCCCTGCGCGACGCCGCCCGCAACGCTCAGCCGCTGGCGGGCTTTCTGATCGACGAGCTCGCCCGGGACTGCCCTCTCGACACGGCCGAAGGCCGAGCACGCATGGTCCACGAAGCGCGTCCCTACGTTACCCGCATCGCAGCCCCACTGCTACGCCTGCAGCTACTCAAGCAGATCGCGGACCACGGCGGCCTGTCGCAACGCGAACTCGAGAGCGCGTACGGCCTGCATTCCGGCGAAGGCGGCCGCCCCCCACCGGCCGCCCCCCCTGGGCGCGAGTCACGTCCACGCGCACTGCGCCGCCCCATGCCTCGGCACAAACCGACCTCACCGGTCGCGGGCCTGCTGCGGCTGGTGCTCCAGCACCCGGCGTGGATTGCTCGCCTACCCGTCGACCTGATCCCCGACGACGATACCCACGGACGCGCGCTGATCGCGCTCATTGACGCAATGAGCGTCGGCCAGATCGATACGGACTGGGGTCTTGGCATGCTCGTCGAACGCTTTCGCAACACCGAACACGCCGACACACTGTCCGAAGCCGCAGCAGAACTGTTCGGTACCGACTACGATGAAGCCATCGTGGAAACCCTTTTCGAAGATACGGTGCGAAAGCTGCACGTCGACGCAATCGACCGAGAGATCCTCGAACTGACCCGACAGGACAGGGAAAGCGGACTTTCTCCGACTGACCGCCGGCGCATCGCCGAGCTCCTGATCGAAAAACGGAACCTGTCAGAAGCCGGCAAGACTAAGAATCTATAGTATAATCTCCGGTTTCCCTAATTAACGCTACCGCGACTCAAGGAGTGCCATGGCCCGCGAAATCGCCAAAGGGGCGCGCAAGGAAAGCGCCAAGGGGCGCACCGCCCGAGCCAGGAAAAAAGTCGAAACACCGGACACCAGCGGCCCGGCATCGGTACCGCTCGACCCCGAGCTGCGCCGAACCCAGCTCAAGACCCTGATCGCCCTCGGCAAGGAACGGGGCTACCTGACCTACGCGGAAATCAGCGACCATCTGCCTGACGACGTCGCCGATGCGGAGCAGATCGAAGGCATCATCGCGACCTTCAACAACATGGGCATTCAGGTGTTCGACGAAGCACCTGCCGCCGAAGACCTGTTGATGTCCGACAACGTGCCCGCATCAGTGGACGAGGACGTTGCTGAAGAGGAAGCCGAGCAGGCGCTGTCGTCGGTCGACTCCGAGTTTGGTCGCACCACCGACCCCGTGCGGATGTACATGCGCGAGATGGGCACGGTCGAACTGCTGACACGAGAAGGCGAGATCGAGATCGCGAAGCGCATCGAGGAAGGCCTCAAGCACATGGTGCAGGCCATCTCAGCCTGCCCCACGACCATCGCCGAGATGCTCGACTCCGCCCAGAAGGTGGCCAATGACGAGATGCGCATCGACGAGATCATCGATGGACTGATCGACCTCGAGGCAACCGAAACCACGGGCGAAGACGGCGATGATGACGCTTCCGGTGACGACTACGAAGACGGCAACACCGACGACACCGATGATTCGGACGACGACGCCGATGATTCGGACGACGACGACTCTTCGGACAAGGAAGCCGCGGCGAATGCCGCCAACCTGCAGAAGCTCAAGAGTGACGCGCTCGGCCGATTCACCGCCATCGCGGAGTCCTACGGGCAGATGATGACGGCGCTCGAAGCCGAAGGCACATCAAGCGAAACGTATCGCAAGCATCAACAACAGATCTCGGATGCCCTGCTCGGCATCCGATTCACCGCCAAGACCATCGAACGGCTGTGCGACTCGGTTCGTCATATGGTGGAACAGGTGCGCGGCCACGAACGCCAGATTCTCAAGCTGTGCGTCGATCGCGCGGGCATGCCACGGCAACACTTCATCAAGGTTTTCCCGGGCAAGGAAATCGACCTCGACTGGCTCAAGGAAGAGATTGCCGCCGGCAAGAACTACGCCGAGGGGTTGATGCGCGTCCATCCGGCGGTGCTGGAAGAACAGCAGAAGCTGATCGAACTTCAGGATCGCATCGGCATCACCCTGCGCGAACTCAAGGACATCAACCGGCAGATGTCCACCGGTGAAGCCAAGATGCGTCGCGCCAAGCGTGAGATGACCGAGGCCAACCTGCGACTGGTCATTTCCATCGCAAAGAAGTACACCAACCGCGGCCTGCAGTTCCTCGATCTGATTCAGGAAGGCAACATCGGGCTGATGAAGGCGGTGGACAAGTTCGAATACCGTCGCGGCTACAAGTTTTCGACCTACGCCACGTGGTGGATCCGCCAGGCGATCACGCGCTCCATCGCCGATCAGGCGCGCACCATTCGTATCCCGGTGCACATGATCGAGACGATCAACAAGATGAACCGCATCAGCCGCCAGATCCTGCAGGAAACCGGCCAGGAACCCGACCCGGCGACGCTTGCCGAGAAGATGGAGATGCCCGAGGAGAAGATCCGCAAGATCATGAAGATCTCCAAGGAACCAATCTCCATGGAGACTCCGATCGGCGACGACGACGACTCCCACCTCGGCGACTTCATCGAGGATCAGGCCACGCTCGCGCCCGCCGATGCGGCCATGTTCTCCAGCCTGCGTGACGCAACATGCGAGGTGCTCGACTCCCTCACCCTGCGCGAAGCCAAGGTCTTGCGCATGCGCTTCGGCATCGAGATGAACACCGATCACACGCTGGAAGAAGTCGGCAAGCAATTCGACGTCACCCGCGAACGCATCCGTCAGATCGAAGCCAAGGCCTTGCGCAAACTGCGCCACCCGAGCCGCTCGGAGCGCCTGCGCAGCTTCCTCGACAGCGACAGCTGAGTCGTTTCATCCCCGGTGCGGGTCGCCCGACCCGCACCGTTTCCGAATCTCCATCCATGCACGCCCCACCGGCGTAGCAAATGACGTAAGATTCGCGCCGTAGAAGGGCCTATAGCTCAATCGGTTAGAGCAGCGGACTCATAATCCGTTGGTTGCAGGTTCAAGTCCTGCTGGGCCCACCATTTTTCCCTTTGTCAGCGTTTCCGAGCCCTGTTCAGTATTCGATCTTTCATCGCGTCGCCTCCCACGGCATGAGCGGGCCTGCCGCGATCCGTGACGAACACCGGACCATTCTTGGTTGCCTTTCTTGCGCGGGTAACGTCCTGGTCAAGCGCTCGACTGGAGTGCGTTCCGAGCTGTCCATGTCACGTCCCTGGAGAGCGCTGAATCGAGCTCGATTGGTAAAGAATTCCGTCATTTTTCGAAACGAAACGATATCGTGTCGAATCCATCGACACAGCGGAACAACATGTCGATGAATCAGCCCACTATCGACACATGACCTTCGACCCGCGCAAGCCGTACAACGACCTTCCTGCCCTTCCCCCTCAGGCGGAAGTCGAGTCGCGGGCCATCCTGAAGGCTTGTATCGAGGCGCGCGCAGCCGTCGCCGAACTCAAACAGGCTGGCGAGCTGATCCCCAACCAGGCCGAGCTCATCGACCCGCTGGTGCGCATGGCCATCGGCCACTACCAGTTCGAGGCCATCCACCCCTTCGTCGATGGCAATGGCTGAACTGGCCGGGTGCTCAACCTGCTGTACCTGGTCGAGCAGGGCTTGCTCGACATCCCGGGCTAACCAGCGCCCGTCCCCCCCGCCACGGCATCGTCCGCGCCCCCAACATCGATCGCCCCCGTTTCCAGCAAGGGCAGAAGGCTCTCGGGAAAAGTGTTGCGCAACTGCGCCAGTACCTTGCTCGCGAAGCCCCGGCCGGCACTCCGGTCGACAAAGTGCAGGGCTTCGACGAGACTGCCGGCAAGTGCCTCGTCGTCCTGGCAGGTATGTATGACGACGGCCAGAGCCGACGCCTCGGGACTTCGGAGCAACTGCAGCATGTCGAGCATGTACATCTTGCTCGCGGCAAGCGAGCGACGCGCAAGCCTGCGAACGGGAACGTCCCCCAGCCCGGCGCCCGCTCTTGGCGCGGGACGGACCGCCTGCTGTCCTGAAGTCGCCGGACGCTGCTGTGCGGTAACCGGCGAGTCCGCCGAATGGCCAGCATGGGGAGCGGTGAAGCGGCGGGTCGCGGACACCACACGCTCACGAAACCGCGCCTGAATGGAAGCCGCCTCCGTCTCCCGGCCGGTCTCGCCATCCCGAGCAGACCGGCCCTGCAAGCGTTCGACCGCGCGTGGGGTTCGCACGAGAAACCCCTCCGCGACCAGCCAGTCAATCGAGCTTCGCGCTCTGGCGCCCAGCAAGTCCAGGATCTCACCTTCGGTTCGTTGGCCGTTGGCCAGAATCGCGATCTGCCGTTCGATTCGCCCAAGCGCGGTGTCGCGCACGCGAATGGCCTCGTGGGCCTTCTCGGTTTTACTCAGGAGCATGACGGACAACAGGAATGGATCACCACCCGAGGATAGCCTCCGACGATGACCATTTCGTGAAGCCGGAACGCGACCGCGCCGAAGACGAATGACACGTACGGGCGACGTTGCCCGATCCGGGGAACAAATGCCCCCGTCGAACTGCAGGAGTGCGACATATTCACGGTGGGCGAGCGCGTTTCGCGTCATCATGGGAACACTCTGCGGTGAGCAGCGTACGATGCGACAAGAGGTACAATGCATGAGGATGCTTTGGAACGGCCATGAACATCGCGATCATCGACGACACGCCGCTCAACCTGGTGCTGATGGAAAAGCTCGTCTGTCATCTCGACGGATGTACGCCGCATTCCTTTGCCGATCCTGAGCCTGGCTTGTACTGGTGCCTTGAAAACGAGCCAGACCTCATCGTCGTTGACTACATGATGCCGGGCATCGACGGCATCGAGTTCATACGGCGCGTTCGCGACCGTCACGACCGCGACGACGTGCCCATTCTCATGGTCACCGCCAACCACGAGAAACGGACACGCTACGATGCGCTAAGCGCCGGCGCCAACGATTTTCTGACCAAGCCGATCGACAAACACGAGTTCGAACCGCGCGTGGGCAACATGCTCAAGCTGCGCCAGGCGCACCTCGACACCCGCCATCGCGCGGAGGATCTGGCCCGGGAGGTGCAACTGGCCACCGCGGAGATCTGGTCGCGCGAGCGCGAGACCATCACCCGGCTCGCACGCGCCGCCGAGTTTCGTGACCCCGAAACCGGCGCCCACATTCAGCGCATGGCACGCTTGTCGGCGCTGATCGCCCAGCGCCTCGGCCTGGGCGTCGAGCGCACCTCCGACATTCTCCTCGCCGCGCCGATGCACGACGTGGGCAAACTCGGCATACCTGATCACATTCTGCTCAAACCGGGTCGCCTGACGCCCGACGAACTTGCTCGAATGCGCATGCATACCACCATCGGCCACGACATTCTCAAGGATTCCGCTTCAAGGGTGGTGCAGCTTGGCGCAAGCATCGCGCTGTCTCATCACGAAAAATTCGACGGCAGTGGATATCCATACGGCCTCGCCGGTGATCAGATTCCGATCGAGGGCAGGATCGTGGCGGTGGCCGATGTCTTCGACGCGATCACCTCGGAACGCCCCTACAAGAAAGCATGGCCCTTATCGGAAGCGCTGGATCTGCTCAGGTCGGGGCGTGGCAGCCATTTCGACCCCGCCTGCGTGGATGTGTTCTTCGCTTCGCTCGACGCGGTTCAGCAGATCCTGCGTCAATATGGTGACGCCTGAGCCCCTATCCGACATGCCGGCGACCGACCACAACATGACGTCACCGAGGAGACCGCGTCGTTTGTTGGCGCTGGCGGTGGCACTCTCACTGTTCACGACGGCACTGTTCGTGCTCGGCATCCAGCGTCAGCATGCGCTGGCCCACGACATTCTCGAACGGCAGGCGCAGGCGATCGCGAAGAACATTGCCGCGCTGGTCGGCCATCAGGTCGCGGCGAATGATCGCATTGGTCTCGCCAGCCTGCTCGAATCGTTCGGCGAATTCGAGCACATTCGCGCCGTCATGGTGACGGACCGCCGCGAGACCCCACTGGCGGGCGTCAGGCGCAACGCCGCAGGCAACCTCCGGGTGGTTTCGGCAAACGAGATCATGATCCACGCAGCAGACAACACAACACCGCGACCGGGTCCGCACGACGTCACGCCATCGCTGCAGGTTCGCGCCGACATTGGTCAGATCGCCCCGATAGGCTGGGTGCATCTAGAGTACGAAACCAGCCCACTCACCGCTGCACGCACGCGCATGTGGGTTGACGTTCTCCTGTTTCTGCTGACGCTGGCCTGCGTGTTCAGTGCTGCGCTGTTATTCGCCTCCCGGTGCGAGGAGGATGGCGCCAGCCGCGGACCCGAAGACCCTGCCCCGCGGCCGTAGCCCCTGCACTCTCTGGGATGCGGGAGCTACGGTGGCGAGCTGGGACACGGCACGGTCAGTGGCGCTCGATCAGCTCGATCCTGTAGCCGTCCGGGTCCTCGACGAAGGCAATCACCGTCGTCCCGTGCTTCATCGGCCCGGCCTCACGCACGACCTTGCCGCCGCGGGCGCGAACCTCCTGACAGGCCTTGCCGGCATCCTCCACGGCAAGCGCGATGTGCCCGTAGCCATTGCCCAGGTCATATTCCGAGGTGTCCCAGTTATGCGTCAGTTCGAGCACCGCACCGGTGTCTTCGTCCTCGAAACCGACAAAGGCCAGCGTGAAGCGTCCTTCGGGATAGTCCTGGCGGCGCAGCAAGCGCATGCCGAGCACCTGGGTGTAGAACGTGATCGATCGATCGAGATCTCCCACGCGAATCATCGTGTGCAGCAAGCGCATAAGCAGTACTCCAGTCATTCGGTTGGTAACAGGGTCTGACCCTCAGCTCCGCCAGGCGTCCGGTCGCGTTCATCGATTGCGGGCAGCGCTCCGGCGCAAGCACGCAGCTCCGCCCGCGCCTCGCGCCAGCGCGGATAAAGCCGATCCACCACGGACCAGAAGCGTGTGGAGTGGTTCATTTCCAACAGATGGGCCACTTCATGGGCGACAACATAGTCCGATACCTCCGGTGGCAGGTGGATCAACCGCCAATGCAGCCGGATACCACTGCGAACACTGCAGCTGCCCCAGCGAGTGCGGGCCGAGGTCAACCGTACCGCGGGCACGGGGCGCCCGATGCACGCGCAGTACTCCTCCACGCGACCCACGAACCATGTCCGGGCACGTGCCTTCAGCGCGGCAACGAGTCGTGAGCGAACATCTCCGCCCCCAGGCAGCAGCAACTCTTCCACGTCATCGGCGGCGACACGCCAACGCCCTCCCCGGCCAGCGGCGGAATCAATCCGTAACCGGCACTGGCGACCGAACACAGGAAACAAGGCTCCATCGACCGCTTCGAAACGGGCGACGTCGGCCAACCCTTCCAGCGCGTCCAGGCGTGCAAGCAGCCAGCTGCCATGCTTGACGATGAAGGCATCGACTTCCTCCTGCGCCATTGCCACCGGCACCGACACGCGCACGCCACGCGGGTCCACCTGCAATGCCGAGCTCCTGCGCACGGAGCGGCGGAGTGAGTAGACAATCTCACGTTCGCCGAGAACGATCGAGCGCGCCTCGAAGGCGGTACGCGACCGGCGATCCGTTCCGGTACGCCGGCGCTCGCCCCCTCCATTGAACAGGCCGGTCAAGCGCATGCGGCAGTCCACGTGAAACGAAGGTCGCAGCGGCTCCGGTCCAGGCGAGGCATCACGCTCACGCGGCTTCCCGCCACGTGTACCCACGCGCGGCCACTTCATTGCGCAGTTCCATCATGGCGACCTCGACCTGGGCCTGCGCGCCCTTCACCCCGAGTTCCACGGAACGTTTCAATCCCTCGCCGGCGACCGTCGGCAGACTGAACAGGGTCAACTCGGGATACGCTGCGGTGATGCGCTCCATCAGGTCGATGAGCCGCCCCTCGTACGCGTCCTCGATGACGATCGCCCGTTCGACGTAGTCGTCCTGGTGGTGCAGGTGGGGAAAGTGCGTATCGAGCACCCACTCCACCATCGGCCAGGCCATTACCGGAAAGCCGGGCACGAAAAAATGCCCCTGGATGGAGAAACCCGGAATCTGGTTGTACGGATTGGGGATGATCCCGCTCCCAACCGGAAACACCCCCATCTGCAGGCGATGCCCCGTGATCTCGTCACCGAAACGGGCACGAATCAAGGATTCGGCCTCCGGGTGCAGGGCCAGCTCCACCCCCAGCGCCGCAGCGGCCGACTGGCGGGTGCGGTCGTCGGGCGTCGCACCGATTCCACCGAAGCTGAACACGACGTCACCGGTGGCAAAGCTCTCCTTCAGCGTCTGCAGCAGTCGCCCCGGCTCGTCCCCGACATAACGCGCCCATGCAAGCTTCAGGCCCCGTGCGCCGAGCAGCTCGATCAACCGGCTCATGTGCTTGTCGCCACGCCGTCCGGAGAGAATCTCGTCACCGATGATGACTGCGCCAAAGTTCATCTCGTCACCTTGCCTTCGCACCTTTCCGCGCTCATCGCGGCATACCCGGGAGCATTCCCCGCATGCCACGCATCATCTTCTGCATGCCACCTTTGGAGAACTGCTTCATGACCTTCTGCGTCTGCTCAAACTGCTTCAGCAGACGGTTGACCTCCTGCACCGAAACCCCGGCACCACTGGCAATCCGCCGCTTGCGGCTGGCCTTGAGAATCTCCGGCTTGCTCCGTTCGGCGGGGGTCATCGAGTTGATGATGCCCTCGATGCGGGCAATGTGCTTTTCTTCCGCGCCGCCCTGCAGTTGTCCCGCCATCTGCGCGAACTGTGCCGGAAGCTTGTCCATCATCGAAGCCAGCCCGCCCATCTTGCGCATTTGTGCAATCTGCTCCTTGAAGTCGTTGAGATCGAAGCCCTTGCCCGACTTGAGCTTCTTGGCGAAGTCGCGCGCCTTCTCTTCATCGACACCTCGCCGCGCCTCCTCGACCAGCCCGAGAATGTCACCCATGCCGAGAATCCGGCTCGCCATGCGCTCGGGATGGAACGGTTCGAGCCCCGTGAGCTTTTCGCCGACACCGGCAAACTTGAGCGGCTTGCCGGTCACGTGGCGAACCGACAGTGCAGCGCCACCACGTGAATCGCCGTCGAGCTTGGTCAGCACCACGCCGGTCAGCGGCAAGGCCTCGCTGAAGGCACGCGCGGTGTTGACCGCGTCCTGACCGAGCATGGCATCGACGACAAACAAGGTTTCCACCGGATCGACCGCCGCATGCAGCGCCTTGATCTCGGCCATCATGGCCTCGTCAATCGCCAGTCGGCCGGCGGTATCGAGCAAGACCACGTCGTAATAGTGCGAGCGTGCATGGGTCAGCGCCGCACGCGCAATATCCACCGGCTTCTGTGACGGCTCGGAAGGAAAGAAAACGATTCCAGC
>OBJA01000925.1_pt1 | contig 22546 bp, 17 predicted proteins | sample 1519751 | NCBI WGS metagenome assembly OBJA01 (sample SAMEA3881238, study PRJEB22517) | soil metagenome | biome: lake sediment; feature: soda lake sediment; material: sediment, water from around vicinity | place: India | collected 2013-12-23 | depth 3 m
CCCTCCCGGCCTGACAATCCTGGCCCCACGGGTTTTCCTTCGCGCTTTTCCTTTCATCAACAATGGCCCGATACTTGCTTATTCGAGATCAGTTCAATTCTGGCTTAACTGCATCAAAGTGGCAATGAGGCAAAAAGTATCGGGAGGAAAGATCCATGATTGAAAGCATGACGGAAGGGTTCTTTATAATAATGCAGTGGGAAAACATTCTGGCGATAGTGCTGGGGCTATACATGGGAGTCGTCATCGGCTCACTCCCCGGACTGTCTCCCTCAATGGCAATCGCCATTGCTGCCCCATTCACCTTTGGCCTTGCACCGGTACCGGCTATTTCATTTCTGCTGGGCATCTATAAAGGTGGTGTGTATGGGGGTTCCATCAGCGCCATCCTGCTTTCCACGCCAGGCACCCCAGAAGCTGCGGCGACGGTTCTTGACGGCTATCCTCTGGCCAAAAAAGGCAAAGCCCGCAAAGCCCTGGATGCCGCCCTCTATGCTTCTATCAGCGGGGACCTCATCGGCACACTGGTTTTAGTAACGGCAGCCCCCTTCATCGCCCACTATGCTCTAAAGATCGGGCCGACAGAAATGGTGCCCATGATCCTGCTGGCCATGGCCATTATCATTACCACCCTGGGGGCGGAGAAGATCAAAGGGTTTATTGCCGCCGCAATAGGAGCCATGATCGCCCTGATGGGTGTCGACCCCATCACGGGGAGCACTCGTTTCATCTTCAACAACTACGAGCTGACTGAAGGAGTGTCACTTATCCCTTTCCTGGTAGGTCTTTTTGCCATACCCGAGGTAATTTCCGTCATCATTGCGACGCGCAAGAAACGGAGCGACAACGCTCCCGAGCCCCCGGCAATAGAAGTTCAAGGTGAAAGGCTGAAAATCATGGAGGTCATCACTCACTGGAAGACGATCCTGCAGAGCGCCCTTGTCGGCTGTGGCCTGGGAGCCTTGCCGGGCCTGGGTTCGACCGCTGCGGCATTCACCTGCTATGGCCTTGCAAAGAAAACCTCCAAAAATCCTGAAAAATACGGCGATGGAAGCGTAGAGGGATTGCTGGCGTGCGAGACCGGCAACAACGGCACCTGCGGCCCGGCCCTCATTCCGCTGCTGACCCTGGGAATCCCCGGCAGTTCCACGACCGCCGTCCTGTTCGGCGCCCTCCTTATTTACGGCATCGTTCCAGGCCCGAAGATCTTCATCGAAAATGGCCCGATCGTTTACGCCATTTTCATGGGGCTTGTCCTGGGCGGCTTCCTCCTCTACCCAGTGGCGACATCCATAATAAAATATGCGGCCAAGGGAATATACAAAGTCAATCAGGGCGTGCTTTTCGGCGGCATCCTGCTGCTCTGCTTCACTGGATCGTTCGCCATCAACAACAGCATGACGGATGTCTACTACATGTGTTTTGCCGGCATATTCGGCTATGGCATGAAATTTTTCGGCTTCCCTCTGGGGCCGACTCTCATAGCCTTTATCCTGGAGCCCATCATGGAGCGCTCTTTGCGCCAGGCACTCATGATATCCGGGAACGATGTGGCGGCATTGTTTTCCAGCCCGATTGCTATCGGACTGTATATTGCGTTCATCGCTGTCCTGACCTATGGGCCCGTCAAAAATTATTTTTTGAAGAGGAGGAAAACCTGGAGCTACGAATGCCAAGTAATTGATTGATGCATTGCCAACTTGTTTCATTCAAAACAAAGCAATATGCGACAAAGAATGAGGAGAAAAAATGGACTTTAAGAAATGGTGTGTATGGACTTGTCGATTGGCCGTTGCCGGAATGTTCCTTGGCAATATAATGACAGGCAGCGCAGTGGCCGCAGATAAGTTTCCCGCGAAACCTATCAAAATCTATTATGGCTACAAGGCAGGCGGCAGCTGTCACACTTCTCTTCAGCCATTGGCCAAGTCTCTGGAGGCCATTCTCGGCCAGCCGATAGTCCTGGTGGAGCAATCGGGAGCAAGCGCAACAATAGCAGGAGGAGTGGTCGTTAAAGCAAAGCCGGATGGTTATACTCTGGGAGTTATCAAATCTACGACGATAACCACCGCGCCCTTGGAATTAAAACTCCCCTATTCGCCCGCCGACGATCTCCTGCATCTCTACGCCTATGCCGGGCCTGCTTCCGGTTTCGCCGTGAAGGCCGACGCACCATGGAAAACCTGGAAAGAATATGTCGAGTACGCTAAAGCCAATCCGGGGAAAGTGGCATGGACTGCAACCGGAAGCACCGGTACAGAGTATCTGCTCATGCAGCATATCGGGAAGTTGGAAGGCATCCAATGGAATGGAGTCCCTGCGTCCGGCGGCAGTGAAGCGATGAAGCTTGTCCTGGGCGGACAGGTCAGCGGCTATGCCGCATCAGGAAGCCATGTGCCGCAAATTGCTTCTGGAAATGCCAGGGAACTGGTTGATTTTGGCGCCACCAGTCCCTACCTGGGAGTGCCGACGCTCCAGGAACTTGGCTACGATGGCCTGGTCATCAAGGGCGAGCCCTACATCATTGTCGCACCCAAAGGCTTGCCGGAAGATATCAAAGCGACCCTCGTGGCCGCTCTCGACCAGGCTACCCAATCCCCGGAGTATCTGAATATCGTGGAACGGCTCGATATGAAGCCTGTCAATCTGCATGGGGAACCGTTGGAAAAAATGCTCAGCGAAGGCAGCGTCCTGGTCAAAATGCTGCTGGAATCAGCTGGCAAAATTTAAGGTTCTCGCAGCGGCGAGTCGGCTTTGCTGAAAGTTGAGCCGGTGGAATCACATTCTCCCGGCTCTTCACCAGGAGGAATATCATGAGTAATGCAGGATCCCGCGGCACAGCGGAAGTCATTTTGTCGGCAGCTTCAATCGTTTTTGGTTTGGTAGCTATCTTTTACCTCATTCCAACTCAGGTTATGGATCCGAGCCCGACAATTCCAAATGCAAAAACATTTCCGTATCTGATTGTCGGAGCCTTTACCCTGATGAGCTGCAAATGGTTCTATAATTCCCTGAGCAGCGGTCAAAAAAACAAGACACACTCCCCATCCCCGCGCATTCTGTTTGTCGGCATGGGCATAGGGATTGTTTTTCTTCTCCTGGGTTACTTGATGGGCACCTCCGGATATTTAATAGGAGGTCTCACCGCAACAAGCTCGGTAATCATAGCAATCGGGGGAGAGCGAAGATGGGTTATGGCCTTAGGTACAGGCGGAGCTCTAACCGTGGGTTTTGCCATGATTTTCGGAAAATTACTGAACATTGAACTTCCTGCTGGAATACTGAGCATTTTTTGAATCTCAGACTCCTTCTATTGCACTATCATTGCAGCCTGTGGTTTTTTCCAAAGAGCTCTCGCTCTCCTGTGCAGAGGGCAAGGTGTAGGCATAGGCATTGCTGATACCTTGTCCTCGTCGAGAATTAGCGAATTACCCGCTTCCTTATAATATACTTGTCCCACCCTGCCGATCGCAGTGTCTCTTTGCAGCCGTACTATTCTCCTTGTGTAACCGTTCACCAGCACCCCATTTTCGTCCGGTCAGGCCCCTCACATAGCCCAACTATAGCTCGGAGGCCTGCTTGAACGAACCTGGAGCACTGGATGAACGGTTACAGCTCCGGGTTATGCGGTCTTTTTATGGTACCCGGTGAACTGTTACCTCCTTGTCCTGCGCATTTTTTAAACAGGCGGCTTCTCAGCACCTTATATTTTCAGAGCTACAATGACATCCTTGACAGAGTCATTGAGAACCCCTTCCATCCTCTTCTAATCTGCTGAGCCGGTTCCATGTCGGACAGAACAGGCTCCTGTTCGACGGCCAATCCGTCTCCAATTCAATAGTCATACGATTATTTTCTCGAGCTAATTCTTGATGGCAAAGTTGCCACCCCAGCAATAGCGAAAGAAAGAAATTTATAAGCAAGACAGAAGCAGTGGTCATACCCAATGGCGATAAGCCGGTTGTCGTGTGAGCACTACCTCTTACTGGGAGCAACGTTTTATAATGTCGAATAACACACCAACCCGTCTATAAGGAGACAGAGTATGTATACAGCACATCGGCTTTACTTCAACGAAAACCCTGTTCATTCCGTATTGCAAAAAATAATATTTCACATCGTACAACTTTTTGATATTGTACGAAAAGGCATACAGGCAGCTCAACTTGCAGAGGAAGATCCTACAAATACAGACGCGATTTTACGCAAGCTGGACGATTAGCAGTTTTGGAGACCTATGGAGAGTTTTGATATCGTCACTTTACGAGTTTTCCTCGCCGTTGGCAGAACAGGCAGCATCGGCAGAGCGGCAAGGACCGAAAACATAGCGGCATCTGCGGCCTCAAGACGAATAAGTGATCTGGAACATCACCTGGATACCATCCTGATCCAACGAACTCCAAGTGGAGCGAGTCTTACATCCGCAGGGAAAGCGTTTGCTTTTCATTGTGAGGAGTTGCTGAATAAATATGCGGATATACGCACAGATTTGAAGCGATTTGCAGAGGGGGAAGCCGGTGATTTACGAATAGCCGCGATTCCACGGGCCATTGATGGTTCACTCCCTTTTGTTATCTCTCGTTTTAAAAAGGAGAATCCGGCTATTCGGGTGACGATGCAGGAAATATTCTCCCGTGAGGGAATACGATTTTTGCGTGAGGATTTAGCTGACCTGGCAATTATCTATGACTCTGTAGATGTGAGAGGCTTTGAAATAATGCCTTACAAGGAGGATTCAATTTGGATTGTGGGCAGGAAAGAACATCCTCTATTTCTTTACCACAGCGGTACAAAACCATTGTATTTCAAGGAGACGCTTGATTTCGAGTATATCTCTTTCCATGAAGGGGGCGTCCTCGATGAATTGGTTGCCGAGGCAAGACGTAAAGAAGGGCGGACTTCCAAATACACTTTCAAAGTACTCCGGGTTAACTCTCTGCTGAAATGTGTCGAAGCCGGCTTAGGTCTTGCGGTCATAGGGGAAAGAGACCTGCAGCCCTTTTTGAATAACAGCAATCTGAAAGGCATCCGGTTGGCAGATGCCTGGGCTTCACGTAATCTTGTTTGCGTCTTTTCAAAAGGCCAGGCCGCCTCACCGACTGTACGAAGATTTCTCGAGTATCTCCGTAAAAGCGACAAGGATACCGGTCAGTAACAATAGGTGGAGGTTTGGTCAGTGAAAGGCATTTGTAGAATTTTTCCCCGACCTTTCAGTACATTTCGATTCAACCTCTACTTATTTCGACGATTAAAGTCCCACCCGGTTGGAGGAGGCATGGTCCTAAGGGCGTGGATCGAGCAGTTCATGCACGGGATGAAGGCCGGGATCACTGCTTCGATCCGGTTGAAGGTTTCCTTCAGGTGCCGATGAGCCTGCGATGAACCTTCTCGCCACCTGCAGGACTCCACAGTTTTGTGGCCGCTGGCGACGATGAAACGCCCCGATCCGGTAAAGTAGTCCGGTCAGCGTCCGGGTGATGATGTCCAGGGGCCCCCCCGGCCTATAAGCCAAGGCATGAATAGACCTGTTTCGGCCACGGGACGGTACTGCCGAAGCGTGGCAGGCAGGGCGGATTCCGTGCAGGGTTTCTTTCCAGGGAGAGGGCGATGATGCCGGAAATGGACGCACTGGCGAGAGAAGTGCCGTCGCTGAAATTATAGCTGTTGCCGGGGGTCGTCGCAAAAAGATGGGTCGCCGGGGCCACGGCGTCCGCCATGGCTGCCAGTCCCTTGTTGGGCAGTGGCTTGCCCAGCTCGTCCAGCCCCGCAACGCTGATCACCTTGTCGTGGGCGGCGGGAAAGGCCATTTTTTCCGCGGCGGGGTCATTGCCCACCGGAGCAGCGAAAACAATTCCTTTCTCATGACCGCTGTCGATCATCACGCCCAGCAGGGTATCGTCCACATATGCCCCGAGGCTTAAATTGACCACATCCACCTCGGCCGAGATTGCGGCATCCAGCGATCGGGCCAGGGACGCCGAGTAACACTCTCCCATGGCCGACATCCTGCTTACCTGACGGCAGGCCCGCAGCGCCAGCAAAGACACATCCGGAGCAATACCGACGATGCCGTGCTCATTTTTTTCGGCGCCGATGATTCCGGCAACCGCGGTGCCGTGTATCTCCCCCTGATAGGCGCTGCCCGGGATGAAATTCCGGTATCCGACGATTTTGGACCGCAGGTCCTCGTGCTCGACCTCCACCCCGGTATCGACAATAGCCACGGTGACGTTCTTGCCGCTGACCTTGCCGTGCATTTCCTGGAGATCGAGCATGGAGGCCAGCTTCTGCATGGGTCTCAGGGGATCGTTCCCGCCCATCGTGGCGAAGACGTAATTGGGCTGGGAATCGTAGACTCCGGCCTCTTTTTTCAGGGCCTCGGCGATCTCCGCCGCGTCCCTGGTGGTGGAGCAAACGACCATCATCCGGTTGAGCGATTTCAGTACCGTCTTTTCCTCGACCCCGAGATGGTACTTCCTGGCCACCCGATCGAGGCCGGCAAGGCCGGCCCCATTATTATCGACCAGAAAAACAACCTGGCCCGGGACATGTCGGGCAGCCTTCAGCCCTTCCGAGTCCTGCGCCGGTTTGCCGCCCGTAAAAACCGGAGCACCATGCTCCACCCGTCCCGTGCCGCCTGACTCCCAATGGTACGTGTCTTGCGGCATCGTCGGGGAAGACCTGCGGACTTGTTCCCCGTCGACGGCAATGGAGGATTGATTCGCCTGGTTTCCATGACCGGCGGCAGCGTTCACGGCGTTCCCGCCTGCCGCGTTGTTGGCGATCGCGCCGCGCAATTGCGCCCCATCGATGACGATTGCCGCCTGCGATGCCGAATTGCTGTTTCCAGTTGCCGTGTTGAGGCTTTGCTGCAGGGAGGAGGTGTTCGTCACCGTGCCGCGAACCCTGCTGTTGTCCATGCGAATACTGCCCTGATCGGCCCTGTTGTCCGTGCCGATGGCCGTGTTCACTGTGGAGTTGCCGGCGGAAGAGTTGACCAGCGCGCCGCCGGCACCGGAATTTTTCACGATGACCGCCGACTGATTTGCCTGATTCCGGCTGCCGGCAGCAGTATTCGCCATATTCTTCCCAGTGGAGGCGTTGCCGATGGTTCCCTTCACCGCACTCGCCTCCACCGCGACCGAGGACTGGTCTGCCTGGTTGTCGCCGCCGACCGCCAGGTTGCTCGTCGAACTCGTCGCGCCACTGTTGGTGACAGTTCCCTCGACCGTCCCTCGGGAAAGGGAAACCGAACCCTGGCCGGCAACGTTTCTCTTGCCGGCGGCGGCGTTGATCCCAGCCGAGCTCTGCAGGCTGTTGGCGACGGTGCCGCTCATCCTGGCGTTCTTCATCGAGATGGAAGAGTGCTGGGCCTTGTTGTCGTCGCCTGCTGCAATATTGGCGCCCTGTTCGATTTTGGCCGGAGCGTTGACGACATTCCCCTGGGTCCGGGTTTCAGCAGATGCAGCCGGAGGCGTGGCAAGGCAGAAGAACAGGAGAGTCCAGAGTTTTACCGCGTTGCTGACCGGTCCGGGGTTGGCGGAGTGTATCATGGGCATCACCAGGGTACTTGCAGCGAGGTTCCGACCCCACTCGGGACGCTGGAGTGTCCCAGGCCGCGTTCCTATGCTGGAGCGTTGGAACGATCAAGGCACATTCATTTCCAAGGTACTCACCCCGATAACCGGGATAAGTACCTTCACAAATTTATTGAATACGACAATGAATATCCAAGGTACTAATTCATCGGCTCGGCAAATACCACGATTTCCGACTTTTTCAAAGTCTGCACGGCCTCCCCGAGGTCGCCCGGGTCGGCGATCTCGATCACATAGCGTCCTTCCCTGCTGGGCCCGCCGACGATCGATCCCCGGACGGCGTGCAACAGGCTGCGGATCACGGACTCCGGGGCATCCGGCCGAAAGACCACGTTGATTCCTGCTTTCTCGGCATGTTTCGCCATCTCCGTGGTGCTCAGGGTCGAATAGGTGTTTTTTCCCGGGGCAGGGACGAGCAACAGGACGATGACCACGGCCTGCGCCGCGGCAAGCATCCATGGCACAGCCATGGATTCCCGGATCCTCTGACCGAGAGCACGTAAAAACTCCGCCGTCGGGCTGGTCCTTGCGGGCGCTTTGTTTTCCATCTGCTGGGCGCCGACCTTGCGGGAAATTTGCGCGAAGATCGCCTCCGACGGCGATGGCTCGGCCGGGTCGATCCGGCGATAGAGTTTCCGGACGTCTTGAAAATCCCTGCACTCAGCCAACAGCTCACCATCGTCCCTGAGAAGGCTCTCAAAATCGGCTTTTTCCTCGGCATTCAGCCGATTGTTGCAGTAGTCGGGAATCCGATGCGATATGTCGTCGTCTTTATATGCCATAGCTTGTGATGTTCTGTTTTTCCAGCACGTCCCTGAGTGCCTGTTTTGCATGAAAAACCCTGGTCTTCACGGTATTGACCGGTATCCCTGCGAGTTCTGCCGCTTCCGCATAGCTGAATTCCTGGTAAAAAACCAATTCGAGAATCTCCCGATGCTTCACATTCAAAGTCTGCAGGGCAGCCTTCAGGGCCGCGTTCGTCGAGTGCACCTCGACCTGAAACTGACTCCGGTTGTCCGCGGCACCGTACTCTTCTTCGAAAGGTACATACTTGTACACCTTTCTCAGCTCCCGAAACATGATATTTCGCGCAATACCGATGAGCCACGTGGTGATCTTCCCGTCTCCCTTGAAGGCAGCGCTCCTCTGCCATGCCACCGTGTACGTCTGGACCAGGATATCATCGGCCATGCCATTATCGTGCACCACCTTTTGCACATAGCGGGCGACCCTGCCGTAGGAATAGTCGTAGAGTCGCCGGAACGCTGTGGAATCGCCCGAGGCCACCTGTTCCATCAGCTGTTTTTCTTCCAGGAGGTCCTTGTTCATATGTCTTCCGTTCTTGGCAAAAGGTTCAAAACAGAAAGCTGAAGAGGAGATAAAGATGCGGTTGCAGGTACTTCATTCTACATCTTCCCGGCAAAAAACGGAAATCCGCGGACGCCGTAACTTCTGGACTTCTCGAACGAGAGCGAATGCTTGCCACGGTTCGAAAATGGATAAACATGAAATTATCGGCTGCAGTTGCCGAGGCAATCGAAAAATTTCGATCGTATGAAAAAAAATTTGAACCTTTCGCCGATACCTCGGGACAAAAGTACAAAGACAGGCTCATTGAGCGGGTGAGTTTTCGGGCAATGGGATGACATCAAAAATTACTATGAGGGTAAAGTTATGAAAAAGAGACTGTTGGCGAGCGCTTTGGGCATGGCGATTGTAATGAGTGTCGGCACCGCTTGGGCGGCATCCAAGATTGATGGCAAAGTGACCAATGACAGCAAGGTCGAGCAGGCTGCGAATATTGCCATCGGCGAGGACAACAAGGCCAGCATGGGGTCGATCAGCATAAAAAACAGCGAGGTCGGCAAGACCGGTGTGGTCACCAATAAATCGGACGTGAAGCAGGCCGCCAACATCGCCATCGGCAAAGGCAACGAAGCGAATATGGGGTCCATCAGCATGAAAGATGCCAAGGTGGACGGCAAGCTGACCAACGATTCGACGGTGAAGCAGGCTGCCAACATCGCCATCGGCGAGAACAACAAGGCCAATATGGGTTCGGTGAACATGTCCGGCGGCTCGATCGGCAAGACCGGCGTCGTCACCAACAAATCCACGGTCGAGCAGGCCGCCAATATCGCCATCGGCAAGGGCAACACCGCCAACATGGGCTCGATCAATATGACCGACGCCAAGGTCGACGGCAAGGTGACCAACACCTCGACGGTGAAACAGGCGGCCAATATCGCCATCGGCGAAAACAATACCGCCAATATGGGGTCGATCAACCTCAAGAATGCCGAGGTTGGGAAGACCGGCGTCATCACCAATACCTCAGACGTCAAGCAGGCTGCCAATATTGCCATCGGCAAGGGCAACGAAGCCAGCATGGGTTCGATCCAGGTGCAATAGCGGCAGCCGATCTTTGCCGAAGCGAACGGCGCCGGGGGCTCATGCCGACGGCGCCGCATCTGTTTCAGCCGTTTGCAGATCTGTATAAGGGAGGCTCAGTTCAGGTGTCGTTGCGGGCTTCGGGTATCCTTGCCCGTGAGCACCCGGTCTTCCAGACTGACCACGCCCTGGTCGACCTGCCCCGCGCTGAAGAAGAGGATGTAGAGCAGGCCGCCGTAGCAGAGGACGGCAAGGACCGCGGCGGCGGGGAAGAAATAGCCCAAGGGGCAGAGGATGCAGACCGTCAGCCAGTGGATGCCGATCACCTTCTGGGAGTGGAGCCGGATGGGGAAGTCGTCGTGGCGGCTGATCACCGCCAGGCCGCTCAGGTTCCAGCCGTAGAGGGCGGTGAAGGCGTGGATCCGGAGCAGCGGCAGCCAGCTTTCCCGGTCGTAGGCGGCGGACAGGGCGAGCAGGATGTAGAGGATGCCGGTGATGGAGGTGATGAGGAGAAAGAGGATGCCCGAGGTGAGGAAGGCCTTCTGTTGCAGCCGGATTCCCTGTTCCCAGTAGAGGTAGAGGATGAGGGCGACCGCCAGGAACAGGATGACCGAGATCGCCACCTGGGGCATGAACCAGCCGGCCAGGATGAACACGAAGAAAATGATCACCCCCAGGTTGATGATCCAGAAGGACAGTTCCTTCAGGTATGCGACGGAAAACTTCACCTCGTCCTTCATGAGGCTGAAGATTGCCGACATGCTGATCAGGGACAGGGGGAAGGAAAAGCCGAGGAAGAAGGTGTCGAGCTGCAGTTTTTCCAGATCCAGCCAGCGGCCGTATTCACTGTTGGCGATGGCGAGGCTCGAGGTGACGAGCCCTAAGGAGAGGCAGAGGAGCGCCGCCTGATGGAATTTCCTGGAGGTGCTCTCGGTCGGGGAAAAGAGGGCCCTGGGCAGGCAACTGCCGAAGTGGCGGATCCGGATGTTCTCGGTGAGGGCGGCGAGGATGAGGGGAATGATCAGAGCCGCCAGGTACCAGTGGAGGAAGGCGCAAACGGCGAAGGCCAGGGCCAGGCTCAGGAAGATGGCGCCCCGGGCGGAAAGCTCCCGGCGGTTTTCGGTGAAGTAAACGAGCAGGGTGCCGCCGCTGCACAGGTTGAAGAGAAAGATATGCAGCCGCTCGAAGTTCATCACCTCGGGCGACACCAGGTGATGCAGGAAACCGCAGGCGAGGGCGGTGGTCATCAGTAGCCAGATCACGGTCTTGAAGCGCCTGACCCGCTCGAGTTGCTGCTGGCTCGGCAGGGAAGCTTCGAGGCTTTGCTGTGTCGTCGGATTCTTCATCAATCGATACCCAGGTAGCGGGATTTCAGCTCCGGCTGCCGCCGCAGTTCTTCCGTGGCGCCGTGCCAGACGATCCGCCCTTTCTCCATGATATAATGACGTTCGGCGATGGCCATCAGCGCCTCGATGTTCTTGTCGATGACCAGGATGGCCAGGCCCTTGCCCTTCAGGATGCCCAGACCCCGCCAGATCTCCTTTCTGATCAGGGGGGCGAGCCCTTCCGTGGCCTCGTCGAGAATCAGCATGCCCGGGTTGATCATCAGCGCCCGCCCGATGGCGAGCATCTGCTGTTCGCCGCCCGACAGCTCGTTGCCGTAGTGGCCGAGCCGGTCGCCGAGCCGCGGGAAGATTTCGACAATGTGGTCGAGGGTGTAAGGTTCGGGCGCCTTCCGGTAGTTGGCGGCGGTGGCGATGAGGTTCTCCCGCACCGTCAGGTTGGGGAAAATCTGCCGCCCCTCGGGGACGAGGCCCAGCCCGAGCCGGGCGATCCGGTAGCTGGGCAGGGCCTGGATCTGCCGACCCTGGTAGCGGATGGTGCCGGAACTGGGCGGGGTGAGCCCCATGATGGCCCGGATGGTCGTGCTCTTGCCCATGCCGTTGCGGCCGAGCAGCGTCACCACCTCGGCCTCGGCAACCGTCAGCGACACCCCGAAGAGTGCCTGGCTTTCGCCGTAAAAAGATGCGATATCGTCAACTTCAAGCATCGCCGTTGTCCCCCAGATATGCCTCTCGCACTTCCCTGTCGGCCCGGATCTCTTCCGGCGTCCCGGTGGCGATGTTCGCCCCGTAGACCAGCACCGTTACCCGGTCGGCTAGGGAGAAGACCACATCCATGTCGTGCTCGACGAGGAGGATGGTCACCTCCCCCTTCAACTTCCGGATGAGCTTGGTCAGCTCCACCGTGCCGCCTGGTCCCATGCCGGCCATCGGTTCGTCGAGGATGAGCAGCTCCGGCCGGCCGACCAGGGTCATGCCCACCTCCAGCTGGCGCTTTTCCCCGTGGGAGAGGTGGCAGGCGGTCAGCTCCGCCCGGTGCAGCAGGTCGACCCGCGCCAGGGCGGCCTCGAGACCGTCCTTGACCAGCGAGGACCTGCGCCAGTGGCGGAAGAAGCGGAAGTTGTGACCGGCCCGGGCGCAGAGGGCCAGCGCCATATTCTCGGCGACGCTGAGGTTGTCGAAGATGTGGGTGATCTGGAAGGACCTGGCGATGCCGAGCCGGGCCCGTCTGTAGGCCTTCAGCCGGGTGATGTCGCGGCCCTTGAAGCGGATGGTGCCGCCATCGGGCAGCAGGTCGCCGCTCAGCTGGTTGACCGCGGTGGTCTTGCCCGCGCCGTTGGGGCCGATGAGGGCGTGGATGTGCCCCCGGTCGATGGCGAAGGACAGGTCGTCGGTGGCCCGCAGGGCGCCGAATGACTTGCGCAGGCCCTCGACCTGCATGAGCGGCTCAGTCATCTCGCGCCTTCCTTCCCGCCAGGAGTCCCAGAAGACCGTTCTTGGCGAAGATCACGGCCAGCACCAGAAAGGGCCCCATAAAGATCATCCAGTGCTCGGTGTACATGGCCAGGGTCTCTTCCAGCAGGAGGAAGACCGCGGCGCCGAGTACCGGCCCGAAGAGGGTGCCGAGCCCGCCGAGCAGGACCATGACCATCAGCTCGCCGGAGAGTGTCCAGTGCATCAGCCCCGGGCTGACGTATTCCGTCTGGTTGGCCAGGAGCGCCCCGGCCAGGCCGGCGGTCCCCCCGGCGATGACGAAGGCGGCCAGCTTGTAGCGGGTGGAAGGGATGCCCAGGCCCCGGAGCCGCCGGTCGTTGTTGCCCGCGCCGCGGATGATGAGGCCGAAGCGCGAGTGGACCAGCCTCGCGGCCAGAAAGAGAAAGATGAACAGGCAGGCGAGGCAGAGGTAGTAGAAGTGGATGCTGTCGCTCAGGTCGAGGCCCGGGAGCCTGGTCCGCGAGTAGAGGGTGAGGCCGTCATCGCCGCCGTATTTTTCGAGCGATACGAAGAAATAGAAGAGCATCTGGGCAAACGCCAGGGTGATCATGATGAAGTGCATGCCGGTGGTGCGCAGGCTGAGCGCGCCGATGATCAGGGCGGCCGCGGAGGCGGCGAGCACCGCGAGCGGCAGCACCAGCAGACCGTTCTCGCTGCCCGCAAGGAGGAAGGGCCAGGTGAAGATCGGCTCCGCCTCGAAATAGTGGAAGTGAAAGATCCCGACCACGTAGGCGCCGACGCCGACAAAGGCGGCGTGGCCGAGGCTGATCATCGCCCCGTAGCCGAGCAGCAGGTCGAGGCTTGCCGCGGCAAGTCCGTAGATCAGCATGCGGCTGGCCAGGGAAATGAGATAGGGTTCGCCGAAGAAATGGGCCGCCGGCGGAAGAAGGAGCAGCAGGAATGCGCCGCCGGCGATGGTCAGCTGTCTTCTGTCGGGCATCGCGTTCACGCGGGGGCGGGGAAGATGCCCCGGGGCTTGACGATCAGCACGACGGCCATGAGGATGTAGATGGCCATGGAGGCGAGCGAGGCGGCGATGTTGTCGGCGGCCGAGGCCGTCATGAACAGGCGGAGGAATCCCGGCAGAAAGGCCCGGCCGAGGGTGTCGACCATGCCGACCAGGAGGGCGCCGGCCACCGCGCCGCGGATCGAGCCGATGCCGCCGATGACGATGACCACGAAGGTGAGGATGAGGATGCTCTCGCCCATGCCCGATTCCACCGCCAGGATGGGACCGGCCATGATGCCGGCCAGGCCGGCGAGCATCGTCCCCATGCCGAAGACCAGGGTGTAGAGGAGTTTTATGTTCACGCCGAGGGCGGAGGTCATCTCCCGGTTCACCGCTCCGGCCCGGATCTGCATGCCGAGCCTGGTCCTGGCGAAGACGAACCAGAGGCAGGCCGCGACCAGGAGGCCGACGGCGATCACCGCCAGGCGGTAGGCGGGGTAGGGCAGGCCCGGCAGCAGCTCGACGCTGCGCGCGAGCGGGGCGGGAACCTGCACGAAGAGCGGCTGCCGTCCCCAGACGATCCGGGTCAGCTCGTTGAAGAACATGATCAGGCCGAAGGTCGCCAATACCTGGTCGAGGTGCTCGCGGGCGTACAGGCGGCGGAGAACGAGGATCTCCACCAGGCAGCCGGCGAGCATGGCGGCCGCCACCGCCGCGGCCATGGCCAGCGGGAAGGAGCCGGTCCCGGCAGCCACCGTCGCCCCGACATAGGCGCCGATCATGTAGAACGAGCCGTGGGCCAGGTTGATCACCTGCATGATGCCGAAGACCAGCGTCAGCCCGGCCGACATCAAAAAGAGGGTGATGCCGAGCTGCAGGCCGTTCAGGATCTGTTCGATGACGAGTAACATAAGCGAAAAGAGCGGTCAGCCGTCAGCGGTCAGCTATCAGCTTGAAAAACAGCGAAAGAAATCGCAGCGGTTCCTCGCCTTATTTGTAAACTAAGCACTGACACGCTGACCGCTGATCGCTGAAAGCTGACAGCTTCCTTACATCTTGCACTGGCCGGCGTAGGCATCCACATGATTGGTGAAGACCTTCTTGATGGTCTTGTTGGTGAAGCCGGTCTCGGTCTGGATTACCTCCCGGATATAGATGTCCTGAATCGGGTGCTGGTTGTTGCCGAAGGCGAAGCTGCCGCGCACCGAGGCGAAATCCGCCTTCTTCAGCTCGGCGCGGACGGCCGCCAGGTCGCCGATCTTGCCGGTGGCCTTGAGGGCCGAGGCGATCAGCCGGGCGGTGTCGTAGCCCTGGCTGGCGTAAAGAGTCGGCATTCGGCCGTAAGCCTTCTGATAGGCGGCGACGAACTCGCGGTTGGCGGGATTGTCGAGATCGTGGGTCCACTGCGAACCATTCTTTACGCCGAGGGCCGCGCTGCCCACCGCGCCCAGGATCCGCTCGTCGAAGGAGAAGCCCGGTCCGTAGACCGGGATGGTCTTGCTGAGCCCGGCCTGTTCGTACTGTTTGAGAAAGTTGATGCCCATGCCGCCCGGCAGGAAGAAGAATACCGCGTCCGGGTTGGCCGCCCGGAGAGTGGCGAGCTCCGCGGAATAGTCGGACTGATCGAGCACGGTGTAGACCTCGCCGGCGATATCGCCTTTGTAGTAGCGCTTGAAGCCGGCGAGATGATCCTTACCGGCCGGATAGTTGGGGGCGAGGAGGTAGACATTCTTGTGGCCCGCCTCGGTCACATACTGGCCGACCACCTCGTCGAGGTTGTCGTTCTGGTAGGAGACGCTGAAATAGTTGGGATGGCAGCCGTCGCCGGCAAGCTTCGAGGGGCCGGCATTGGCGCTGAGATAGAGGACGTCGCCCCGCACGACTTTGGGGACCACGGCCATCGCCACGTTGGAGAAGACGATGCCGGTCATGATCTTCACCCCGTCCTTTTCGACGAAACGGTCGGCAATCTGCTTGCCTTTCTCCGGCTTGCCGCCGTCGTCCTCGACCAGCAGTTCCACCGGGACCCCGCCCAGCTTGCCGCCTTCCTGGTCGACGGCCAGCTTGAAGCCGTCCCGGATCTCCTCCCCGAGATACCCGGCTTTGGTGGAAAGAGTGGTAATCATGCCGATCTTGACGGCATCGGCTGCAAGTACGGGCCCTGCCGCCATCACCCCCAGGGCGCAAATCCCTGCTATGAATTTTTTCATGCCTGCTTCCTCTCTGCAAAATGTAGGTTTTTTGCTCCGACTTGCCCGTATGGCTGTTTCGGGAATTGTCGGCCGTGGGATCAATGCCGTAAACCTAGCGTCGTACCGCCTCTCCCCGACCGTCGATCGGGTAAAGGGATGCGGGCTGACGCCCCCAATCCAAGGTAGTTTATTATCCCCTCGCACAGCAGGGGATAAATGGCTTCACGAAAATCATCTCGAAAACGAGAAATGATTTTCTAAGGTACTAACTGCCAATAGGCGAAGGATGCAAGGAAAAATCGTCAAAAGCTCTTATATCGTTTTGTCTCGAGGCATCTTCACTGAATCATCTTTTGCCGAGGCCCCACTTTCCGAAGTCCCTTAAGGCCAGCTATGATCCTGAAATTGATGTGTAATGCCGACTTATTAATATTTTTGTCTCATTTTGTCCTGTTATTTCTTTTTAAATGTGTTTTTCATATGTTACAATCGCTTGTTCAAAAATTTGTATTGGGACCGAATCGCCGGGAACCGGCGGAACGACTTCATTATCCAGAACGACGAGGTTCATGATGCAAGAGAAATCGCGCAAGCTGCTTTCCGGCTGGTTCGCCGCCGGCCTTTGCCTCTCCGCGCTCCTGCCCGCGCCTTCCGGCGCGGCGGAGGTCGAGAGGCAGAGATCCATTCACATCAACAATAATGTCATCGTGGTCAGCGGCCGGATGTCGCTTGGCCTGATCGACGGCCAATCGAAGGAAAAGGTCTATGTCCCCGAACTGAACCACAAGCTGAGCCAGTTGAACTGGGACATCAGCGGCGTGTACATGCTCGGGCTGGGCGGCTCCGTGGCGCCGCTGTCATGGCTGAAATTCAATGCCGATGTGTGGTTCAGGCTGAACGATGGCGATGGCAGCATGAGCGATTACGACTGGTTTTTCCTCGGCGAGCCGTACACCCACTACTCGCGCCACGACAATCTCGACGTGACGAGGGGCATCAAGGTGGACGTCAATACCGAGATGACCTTCTACAGGTACCTCGAGAGCAGATTCTTCGGTATCCTCGGTTTCAAATACGATACCTGGAAGTGGCGGGCGATCGGCGGGGAGTTCAACTATTTCGGGTTCACCGGGACCATTGACGACGTGCCGGTAATAACCTACGAGCAGGATTTTTATGCACCCTACTTCGGCATCGGCTTCGCTTCCTCCCTGTCGCAGACACCCATCACCTTCTCCGGCCGGGTGATCGGCAGCCCCTATGTCTGGGGTGAGGCCAAGGATCAGCACCATTTGCGCAATCTGGTCTTCGAGGACGATTTCGACTCGGGCACGATGTTCGGCCTCGATCTTGCCGGGGCCTACAACTTCACCGACAACTTCTCGCTCATGCTGTCATACCAGTATCAGAAGTATAATGAGATGAAGGGCGATACCACCATTACCGATCTGGAAACAGGCCAGGTATTCAAGATTACCGGCGACGTGGCCGGCATGGATAACTACACCAACATGGTGTCGCTCACCGCTGAATATTCCTTCTGATAGCCATATTGAAAAACACGGCAACCCTGCGGGACAGTTCATTGCCGAAGGGGCGAAAGATTATTTCGCCCCTGCTGAGCCCGATTTCCTCGAGTCACTTCCCTTCTTTTTTGCCGTGTTGCCGGGCGGAGATCTTTTTCCTGCTTTTCTTTTTGGCAAGGGCCAGCCTGCCGGCGGCGGCCCTTTTCTCGGCCCGGCCGATGAGGTAGTGGTGGACGCACATCCCCTTCTTGTCCTCGGAGCGGAGCTGGGTGTAGGAGCCGTCGGAGTGCATTTCCCAGACATTGCGGGTATTGGCCAGCTGCAGGTCGAGCAGTTCCCGGAGCAGCGCCTTGTGCTGGGCGGATTCGATGGGGACGCAGACCTCGACCCGGCTCTCCAGGTTTCGTTTCATGAGGTCGGCGGAGCCGATATAGTATTCCTCCTCGCCGTTGTTCTTGAAGTAATAGATCCGGGTGTGCTCCAGGAACCTGCCCACCAGGGAGATCACCCTGATGTTCTCCGACAGCCCCTTGACCCCCGGCCGCAGCCGGCATGAATCCCGGACGATGAGATCGATGCGGACGCCGGCCATGGAGGCCCGGTAGAGCGCCTGCACCATGTCGATGTCCTCCAGGGCGTTGGTCTTGAACTGGATGAGACCGGTGCCGTGCTTTTTCTGGTGGTCGATCTCCCGCTCGATCTTCAGGAGCAGCGCCTTCTTCAACTGCTTGGGCGAGGGCAGCAGCTTGAGGTAGCGCCGCATCGGCGTGCAGCCGCTGGTCAGGTAGTTGAACAGCTCGGTGAGGTCGGCGCAGATCTCCGGATCGCAGGTGATGAGGCCGAGATCGACATAGGCCCGGGCGGTCCCCGCATGGTAGTTGCCCGTGCCGATGTGGGCGTAGCGGCGCAGGCCGTTGAAGTCCTTGCGGATGACGAAGATCAGCTTGGCATGGGTCTTCATGCCGACGATGCCGTAGGTGACGTGGATGCCGGCCTCTTCGAGAAAGCCGGCCCAGCGGATGTTGGCCGACTCGTCGAAGCGGGCCATCAACTCGACGACCACCGCCACCTGCTTGCCGTTGCGGGCGGCATCGATCAGATACTGGATGATCCGCGACTCCTTGGCGGTGCGGTAGAGGGTCATCTTGATGGCCAGCACCTTCGGATCCTGGCTGGCCTCCCGCAGGAACCGTTCCACCGAGGTATCGAAGGATTCGTAGGGGTGCTGCAGCAGCACGTCGCCGTGTTCGCGGACGGTATGGAAGATGTTGGGGTCGTCGCCCAGCAACTCGGGATTGTCCGCCGGGTAATGGGGCATGAAGCGCAGCTCCGGCCGGTCGAGGGCGGCGATCTGGGAAAGGTCCCTCACCCCGAGGATGCCGTCCACCTCGTAGACATCCACCGCCTCGTCCACCCCCAGTTCGGCGGCGAGCTTGCCTTTATGCAGGTCGAGCATGCCTTTGCCCACCTCGAGGCGGACGATCTCGGCGAATTTCCGGTCGCGCAGGGCCGATTCGATCATGAGCAGCAGGTCGTTGGCCTGCTCGGACGATCGTTCGGTGATGGCGTTGCGGGTTACCCGGAAGGTCTCGCAACACTCGATCACCATCCCCGGCAGCAGGAGCTGGAGGTTGTTGCCGACCAGGTCCTCGAGCAGGATGTACAAATCCCTCTTGCCGATCTGGACGAAGCGCGGCAGATCGGCGCTGGTCGGGATCTTGATCCTGATGAGATAGCTGTGGTCGCTTTCCGGGTAACGGACGCTGACCAGCAGGTTGACCGAGAGGTTGGAGATGAAGGGGAAGGGGTGGGTGGGGTCCATCCCCTGGGGGGTCAGGAGCGGATAGATCGCGTCGCGGAAGTAGCTGTTGGCAAGTTCCTTCTCTTCCTGGCCCAGGTCGCGGTAGTCTTCGATCTCGATGCCTTCCGCCGCCAGCAGACGGCGGAGATCCTTTTCCAGCATCAGCTGCTGATCGACGATTTCCCGCACCACCTTGTGACAGGCGTCTATCTGCTGCTGGGGCAGACGGCCGTCCACCGACAGGCTTTTCACGCTGGCGCCGACCTGCTGCTTCAGTCCGCCGATCCTTTTCATGAAGAATTCGTCGAGATTCGAGCCGATGATCGCCAGGAAGAAAACTCTCTCGAGCAAGGGGTTGCGCGTGTCCTGGGCCTCGTGCAGCACCCGTTTGTTGAACTCCAGCCAGGTGAGCTCCCGGTTGAGATACCATTCCGGGGACTGCAGGTCGACGATGATCTTGTCCGGCTGTTCCTCTGCTGCGGACGTGGCGGGATTCTCTGCTGGCTCGGTCTTCAGATTCATGGCAGTAGGGGGGTGGTCGTTGGTTGTTTTTTCCGGAGAAAACGGTGCGTAATCGTTCACCAGGATTTACTGGAATCTTTGCCAGACATCAATCGATGCTGCCGCCTGGGAGTGTAGGGGCGATCCTGGTGATCGCCCGTCGGTGGGGCGAGCATTTTGGCCAGAACCCCTGAGGATTCCTAACGCTTCCCGGGCGAATACAAGATTCGCCCCTACACCGGCCGGCTGAACGGTTACAACGGCGCTTCCACTGTCGATCCCTTTAAGGTAGCAGATCCTGTTGTGAAAAGATATAGTTTCCGCAGTCGGTTACGATACTCTTTCGGGCGGAGTGAAGGATGCCCGGCCCGTGCATTGACTTCCGGATGAGGCTGTGTCAGACTAACTTCATGGTTTTCAAATAGTAACCCCTGCAGAAGGGGATCAGCCTTCATGAAGAACAGGAAGGAATTTCTGAGGTGCTGAACAGAAAGTATGAGTCGGGAAGTATTTGCGGGCAAGAGCAACAGGCGGTGAGGCTATGCCGCACGCCTGGCGCGGACTCTCCGGCAAAAACATTAAGGCCTTGTATGGAACCATTTATCTTTTTTCTCCCCGGCAATCTCAGCCTGCAGAAGCTTTTGCGGTTCCTGCCGGCGGAAAGCGGGTTGAAAATGAGCGTGGAGAGGGGTGAGGCGGAAGAGGGATTCCTCATCGACACCTTTGAAAACGAGGCCTTTCAGGCCGGCAAGATCCTGCTGCAGACCGGCCGGCTGCTGACCCTCTTCGACCTGGAGACCGGCCAGCTCCATGAACAGCAGGCCTCGACTGACTGGAAATTCGCGGATGATCTGGAGGAAGGGCCGGTTTCCCGGCTGCTTGCTGATATTTCTCGGCTTCGGGCGTTTCTGCCCGTGGCCAGGGTGAAGGTGAGACGGGAGGACGGCCAGCTGCTCGACGATGAAGGCAAGACCCTGGTGCGCTTTCACTCCCTCGCCGTCAGCCGGGCCCGCAAGTTCGCGGTCGTCGGGGCCACCCAGCCCCTGCGCGGGTATGTTGAGGCCCATGTCGTGCTGCAGCAGGTCCTGGGGCGATACGGGACGATCCCCTGCGCCGACTCGGATGAGTTATACCGGCGCCTCGGCATCGAGAGGAAAGAATATTCCATCAAACCCGTAATCCCCCTCGATCCCCGGGACCCGCTCAAGGAAAGCGGCGTCGCCATAATCAGGACTCTGCTGCAGCTGGTGCGGTGCAACGAGAAGGGCGTCATCGAGGACATCGACACCGAATTCCTCCACGACTATCGGGTCGGGCTCAGGAAGGTCCGCTCGGTGGTCACGCTGCTGTCAGGAATTTTCACCGAAGAGGATACGGCCCGGCTGAAGACCGAGTTCGGCGAACTGACCAGAAAAACCAACAGCCTCAGAGACCTGGATGTGTATCTTCTCGGCAGGGAGGAGTATTTCCAGCTGGTGCCGCCGATCTTCCATGTCGGGCTCCGCCTGCTGTTCAGCAGGCTGGCGGCGGACCGCCGGGAAGAACAGAAGAAAGTCCAGGCCTTCCTGAAAAGCCGGGGCTATGTCCGGCAGATCACCGAGCTGCAGAAGCTGTTCGCCGAGTCGGTGCGCCTCGGCAGCGGGCCCCGCGCCCGGGAGCAGACCCTGGCCTTTGCCTGCCGGCTGATCCTGAAGCGCTACCGGAAGGTCTGCAGGACGGCCCGGGACATCGATGAAAACACCCCGGACCCGGTCCTGCACCGGTTGCGCATCCACTGCAAGAAGCTCCGCTACCTCATGGAATTCTTCACCCCCCTCTTCCCCGCGGAGGAGATGCGCCGGCTCATCAAGTCGCTCAAGGTGCTGCAGGACAACCTGGGCAGATTCAACGATTATTCGGTGCAGCAGCAATTCCTGGCCGGCGTGGCGGGGGACCCCAGGCGGGATTTCCAGGTTCTGCAGATCGCCCAGGCAATAGGGGCGCTGACCGCCATGCTGTACCGGCTGCAGATGGAGGAGCGCGGCAAGATAATGGAGAATTTCTCCCTCTTCGACAGTCCGGAGGTCCGGGCGGAATTCCAGAAACTCTTTCACCCGAAGGAATCCCCGGATGAAGATCATAGCCTGCTACAGCAATAAAGGAGGCGTCGGCAAGACGGCCACCGCCGTCAACCTCGCCTATATCAGCGCCGCTTGCGGTTACCGGACCCTGCTGTGCGATCTCGACCCCCAGGGGGCCTCGGGCTTCTATTATCGGGTGAAACCTTCCCGGAAGCTGAAAGAAGAGGCATTTTTTCGGAATGCCGGCAGCATGGTCGCGGCCATCCGGGCCAGCGACTACGAAAACCTCGATCTCCTGCCGGCCAATCTCACGTACCGCGACTTCGACATCTTCCTGTCCCGCATGAAGAACCGCCGCTCCCGCCTGAAAAAGTCCCTGGCGGCCATGGGCAGCGACTACCGGGTGGTCATCCTCGACTGCCCGCCGAACATCTCGCTCCTGTCGGAGAATGTCTTCAAGGCGGCGGACAGGATCGTGGTGCCGGTCATCCCGACGACCCTTTCGGTGCGGACCCTCGAACAGCTGCTCGATTTTTTCAAGGACAGCGGATACAGGACGAAGAAGATCCTGCCCTTTTTCTCGATGGTCCAGCAGAGCAAGACCCTGCACCGCGAGACCATGACCGACCTGCGCAAAAAATATAAGCGGATTCTGGAAAGCCATATCCCGTTTTCCACCGAGGTGGAGAAA
>OBJA01000926.1_pt1 | contig 22541 bp, 16 predicted proteins | sample 1519751 | NCBI WGS metagenome assembly OBJA01 (sample SAMEA3881238, study PRJEB22517) | soil metagenome | biome: lake sediment; feature: soda lake sediment; material: sediment, water from around vicinity | place: India | collected 2013-12-23 | depth 3 m
ATAAGGATCCGTTCTTTGGCATCGACTTTTCCTCATCACTGTTTAACTACAGCATTTATGGAGAGATAGGCCTGACCAGCGGAAGTAACTATTCCATTATCGACACAAACCGCCTTGCGAGTTTCATGTTTGCCGACGGTTTACCAATGACTACCATAGATGAAAAAATGGTGACGCGCATATGTCTTGGCGCAGGAAAAACATTTGATCTGCTTAACATCGATGACAGAGTGACAATCAATGGAGAAGTGTATTTTAACCAGGCTGGTTACAGGGATAATATTTTCAGACACAAAAATACCGAGAAAATACTACAGGTAATCGATAGCGTACTATCAGCACCTGCATCCGACTCATTGAGTGAAAAACTAGCCGGTTCTTTCACCTCAGTTGTAGAGCCGAACAATCATTCCCGCTGGTATGGAGCTTTTTTCTGTACCATTGATAAATTTATCATAAGTGATATTCAGCTTATGGTAAACGGCATCATAAATTTCAACCATCGGTGTGCAGTTCTCTCAACAGGGCTCACCTATAAAAATCTGCACAACTTTTCTCTTGGTCTTCTGGTCAACTCAACTATTGCCACATCAGAGTTCACCGAGTATTCGCTGCTGGGGGATGCACTTTCGGTGCGGCTGACCGCAGGAATAGTGTTTTAGGAACAACCGGGGATAATTCTTGAAGAGCAAGCCTGTAAGGGTGTGTGTGAAACACCCCCTACAGTCAGTATACCTTTATCCAAATGACCGCTCGAAAAGCTTCTCAATCGCCTGTTTGCTCTGGTCGGTAAGTTCACGGGTTCCGGTTCCACAAAAAGTTGTCTCATGGATAAGTGGCAGATCCTCTACCCATGAGCCCTGTTTCCAGGTAAACCATTTATTTTCTGTTTTGTCGTACACATGAACATTTCTATTGAAAAACTTACCCAGTTCAACACCCCAGCCAGTACCACCCTGCACGGTATTATCCTCTAAGATCTTTCCAACTGCAAAGACCTGCATACCACTGCTCACAACATGAAACATGGACTGCAGCACCCGCTTAATCATTTCTGATTGTGCATACTGCCGGTGCATGTGCATGGAAACTATCTCCATACTCACATCTCCACGCTGCAGCTCTTTTTCATTGAGCATGACAACATTCTTTTCCCGTTTCATATAATGCCCTTCAAAGGAGAATGTAACCTCTTTCACTCCCCATTTCTCTGCACATTCACCGAAAAAAGATTCTGCTCCTGCATGACCTCCACTGTACAGCGTACAATCTGCTGCTTTTAACACTCGTACCCCTTTTCTTACCTGGTGGTATGCCAGGCACTATAATGATAATATGGTTTGTTTGACAAGTTGATATTCCGGGCTCAGAACAGCTTATCTGTTGAATGTGAACAGCAATACCCGGATTTTAAGGGACTCAATATAAATTCGGATTTGCGGGTTTCCAAAAACTTGGAGATTTTCCAGCTACTTCAATTATAGTAGTTGCACGATTGCGGTTTAATTTTCAACATATTGTATCTCAAACCCCCACTCTCCACAATTCAACAGATTTCATTTTAAGGTAGTGATCAATTTTTTAACCTGCCGATCGAGTCTGTTTCTGGATGCTTTGCTCCATGCTGCAATGGAAACGGTTTTTAACCTGTCGGTTTCCTGCCGTACTGTATGAATAATTTTTTGGAAATCAGTTTTTACCTGGACCCCGGAAAGCAGATACCCGTTTTTTGAGTCAGTGATGATTTCCCGGGTAGAGGGAATATTTGATGCAAATACGATAACACCTCTGCTTTGTGCTTCGAGAATTGCAAATGAGCGACCCCCTTCATATCGTGATGTTGCGATGAGATATGGACAGGTTTCGTACCACCGTATCATTTTTTGCGGACTTTCCTGCTCTACGATAAACACCGAATCACCCAATTTCTGAATCTGCAGCTCTCTTTCCGGAGGAATTTTTCCGGTACCCACCAGGAACAATCGAGCATCAGGGATCTCCCCAAGAATATGTCTGAACAGTTCCAAACCATATTCGATATTCTTTTTCCAGGTGAATCCTCCCACAATAAGAAAGCTTGGGGGGTACTCCTCCTGGGCTGGCCAGAACGGTGAATCCTTTTGCTCAATGCCGTTAGGAACAATGCAGAGTTTTGTTCGCAGAAGGGGATACTCTTTACTGATCCATCTTGTTTCCTCTATTGTCCCGCTGATACATTTTGCTGAAAAGCGCAGAGCAACACGAAGCAGTGGGAAACGGATATATCGTGCTTTCCAGGTTGTAGGGTTGGAGATAATCGACGCAGGGAGACGACGCTCTATCTGATGAGCCTTCTCTTCCCAACCATGATTATGGATCGCCACTCGGGTTTTCCTCATTTTCAAAAGATGCACCAGAAGTGCACAGAAGACTCCATCTGTAGAGCGGGCAATAATCCAGTCGGGGCGATCCCAGAACCGTATTAATAAGCGCAGTGCCAGTTTCAACGAGAAGAGTAAATAATTGTACTCCCGTGGTGTTCTGGCATACAGTATCCTGATTTTGTGCCCCCCTTTTTCCAAACCCCCGGACAAGGTCGTTATTGAGCGGTTTACCCCACCGGAGGATGATTCCGGTATCGAGGCTGCAAACCAGATTTTCATACTATTCCTTTGTAGACAGGTATCAGATAAACTCCTGCCATGAAACAGGTTTCGATGAAAGCGTGTCGAGAAGTTCCTCCAGCTTTCTGAACTCATCCCGAAGCTCTTCTGTAAAATGCAGTGTCAGGCAGACATATCCATGAAGTCGTTTGAGTTCATTGAGACATCTGCTCTGGAGTATCGACTGAGCACTTCCATAAAACGGAAAGAAGGAGGGAAAATACCATGCGCCTGTAGCAAGAGCGACTGGTCCGAACACCTTTCCGGTAAACCGTGCAGTTTCCGGACCCCCGCAGATCACTTTGAACAGTGATGAATATTGGGCTATCTGATGTGGACCCACTGCATTGAATGGTGGAACCAGAATTTTTGGTACCTTATCAGCCCTGAGTATTTTGGAAAGATGAGTGAACCGTTGTGAAAAATCGGCCCGGTTCATCTGCAGAAGCTCACTGGTAAACGGTCCGAACGTGCCTTCATGCGTAAATCCATGCAACCCCACATCAGCTCCACTTTTTGAGAGCAGCTCTGAAAGATCACTGTACTCCTCGTTTACAAGATCATCTCCTTTGACTGCAGCAAGCCAAGGTACTCCCCTTTTTTTCATTATACCGCAAAGCATCGCAACCTGCTCTTTTCTATCCAGAAAGACATCATCGATTCGGATAAACAGGCGCAATTCACATAAATCAGTGACCCTGTGTAATTTCCGCACAGGAATGAGTGCATTGTAAACCGCTTTCCGAACAATCGGAAACAGAAGTGATCGATGGAGATTTGCGCTAATGCGGAGGAGGGAAATATGCTCCTCAGTAATTTTCCAGGTTTGAGCAGTTTTCTGGTTATCAATTTGCAAAACAGTATTCATACCGAAGTATTTTTTGATAAACAATGGTATCAGAGTCCAGGCGTAGAGTTGCTCTATAATACTACCGGCAACCATTGCTGCAGTTTGCAGCGGGTGAGTCAAAAGCATTGCAATGGACCGACGTCGGAGATCCTTGACACAATTCCATACCAGTATCGAATAAAAAGTCCCCCAGAATGTCCGGGCATGTCGGAACAGATGGTAACGGTCGGGATGTTTGCTGTAAAAGAAATAATCAGCCTGCAGTAAGCCCCGTATCCGTTTGGGAGCCATGGTGATATAGCGCAGCAAATTTACTTTTCTGGGTAGATGAATGACCGAGAGACGTTCATTAAAGATAATCTCTCCAAGTAGAAGCACCCGGGAAGCCAGTTCGTGGTCTTCACAAAACGGACCCATCCATTGAAACTGTTCATCAAAACCGCCTGTTCTATCCAGAACTTCTCTTCGAAATATGATATGGCAGGTCAGATACGCTTTCCCTTGGAGATTCTGTACCTCTCTATCCCAGATGCCGCTCCCCGATCCGACAACTTTACCCTCGATTCCCATAACATGCCGTGCAACTGTTGAAAGCTGTCGCTTGAGTTGCTGATACCAGTCCTCTTCTACACACACATCATCATCAAGAAAAACAACCCATAATCCTTTGCTGTTTTTTATTCCGGTGTTTCGGGCAACTGCCATCCCCCGGTTAATTTCGTGAGCGATGTAAGAAAATCCGTATGCAGCACACATATTTTTATTTATTGCAGCACATATTTCCGATGAGCAATCGTCCACAACAACGACTTCAATGTCCTGTGAATCAGAAATCTGTTTATGCAATGCCTGCAGGCATTGTTTCAGGAAATCCGGTCGATTGAGGGTCGGGATAACGATCGATATAAACATGGAAAAAGTATACTATAATGAATCGTGTTTTGCCGTGGTTTATTAGTGAAAATAGTGCCGCAAAAATTGCTATCCCCTCAAAGATTGATAAGCCCTGAGGTATACCTTAGCAGCAGAAGAACTCATCTCCTGATATCGCCTGAACCCTTCCTGAGATCGAGCGATCCACGTTTCATGATTACTGACCAGTTCCATCATGCCATCAGCGATGCTCTTTTCCTGGAACGGATTTACAAACACCGCTGCATCAGTACAGGTTTCCCGCAGGGGTCGAATATCCGAGAGCAGGATCGGACATCCGCATGACATTGCTTCAAGCGGTGGTATCCCCAGTCCCTCGTTTGTAGAACAGAACAGAAGAGCGGATGCATGGTTAAGGTGATAGGAATAACGTTCCATCGACGGCTCGAATTGTACGGAATCAGGTGTTTTTTCCAGGCATTCCTCTGTCTTGTCTATATTCCCCAGGATTATCAGATCAAAATCAGGGTAAAGGGTTTTAAACCGTTGAAATGCAGTTACCACCCGCACTACATTTTTATGAGGACTTCCCCCGAGGGTGAAAAGGTATGATTGTCGTCTTCTATGGTGTTTGTCCCCTGTAGTAAAGGGCATATAGGCGATGCTGGTTTTTCCCCGGAAAGAAGGCAGTACTGTTTTCAGATCCGACCGGGTTGCATCAGAGATGCAGACAACTTGATTAACAGAACGAAATACTGATTTCTGAATCGCCCAGTATCGGCAACTTCGCACATGTCTGAGAAATGGAACATCCCAGAGTTCAACTCCCAGATCGTACACTGTAGCTACAGTTCGACAAGGATGAAACAGGCCGATTCCAAACTGATGAAGCGGTCCAAGGGCGATCCAGTAATGAAAAAGATCTATTTTGTGTTTGGCTATGAGAAGAGGGATGGTAAAGAGATCAGTTTTCCAGTCACCTTTCAGGTAGGGAATCCAGTGAACAGGCCAGGTGCGTATCGGTTCCGGAACACACTCCCTGTTACCCCAGACAATGATTTGATCGCTGGTAATGGAAGAAAGCAGTGCTTTTGAAAGAGCAATGGTATACTGACCAACACCGCGTTCACCATACCCATGAGAGAACAGACGAAAATCCCACAATATATTCATCTCTGAAGCAGTTCCTGATAACGTGAATACAAACGAGCCGCCATGTTTTCATAGCTTTTTTCTTCTGCATACCTTCTGACCTGCTTCAGGAGTTCTTCTCTGAGAGCAGGGTTTGTGCGCAATCTGGAGATAGCAGAAAGTATCTCTTCTGAGCTGCTGCAGATAAGAACTGGACCTGATACAGTATCACTTCCGGATTGTACCGTCAGTTCTTGCGTCAAGGGCATGGGTGTTGTGATAATCATCTTTTGGGCCCCGAGTGCCCTGGCCAGACTTCCCGATGAACTGCGGTTTTTAAACAGTGCAAGGTAGGTGTCGATACTAGATAGTTGCTCATCCTGAGCCTTCTCTGAAACCCATCCGGTGATGGTAAATCTGTCTTCCCATCCATTGTCACTAATTGCTTTTTGCAAAGTGTGAAGAGTGTCTGTCTGATCACTGGTTCTGATTCCACCAATCCATGTAAATCTCCAGGGGAAAGAAGCACTTCTGAGCACAGAAAAGAGAAGTTCGTAATCATAATTAGGATTGATAAAACCGGTTGTCCCCAGTCTGATTATTGAATCTGTTCCCTGAAAAAAAGGAGGTGATTTCACTACTGGAACCGGATGAGGCAGCAGTGAAATACTCTCTGGCGGAACACCTTCTTTTACAAGTATCTCTTTATGGAAGTGATGATGAACAAGGAGATTGTTTGCCCCGAACCTGATGCGGAGATGCTTCCGAAAGGCGGTCTGTGCTGGATGGCGCCTGTCATAGAGACACTGTTTGAACCATTTGATAATTTTCGGTCCTGAAATGCTGGATCTGGGAAATACACCAGGGTGTTGTTCATAAATTTCATGAAGTGAAACGAGGCGTGGTTTTTGAAGTTTACTGAGTATTTCTCCATACATATCGGAATCGTTAAGCATGAAAAATGATGTTTCGTATTGTATATGGAAAAGATCGACTTTGGCCATATCGGATTGAACCATGGCATTATCGGAAAGAATACTGAACGGATCAAAACAGATCACCCGGGCAGATGGAGTGAATGCCTTGATATAGTTTCTAGAGTATATGGAGATTCCGCAGAAATCAGTTTGCGGGAATACCCATCCGATCGTTATCATGAAGTTCCTCTTGTCGTTTGCCCAGGCAATCAGGTAATCCTTTTCTTTCGCCTTTAAAATAAAAGCGTGCTGCTCCAGCGATTGCTCCCAGTAATCCCGCCAGAACAGCTTGATAATCGCGATTCACTGGTTTTAAACTTCCTGGGGCACCTTTTTTTCGCGAATCAAATTCGAGCCTGTATTTCCAGTACTGTATCCATTCTCCTGCCCTGGAAAAAGGGGCATATTTCAAAGAAAAATAGGTACTATTGGCATAGCTGTGATAAAGGAATTTAGAGGATGAATCCGATCTGCACCCGCCGCGTTCACACCGTAAATGAGAAACCCGGGCATCAGAACAGTACCAGATTTTGTAACCTGTTTTAAGCAATCTGAAAGCACAATCGACATCCTCAAAGTGAGCATTACGTTTGAAGTTGGTATCGAAACCTCCAATACTCATTAGTACACTTCGTCTGAATGACATATGCGCACCCATCATACTTATGGTAAATCCACTCTTTGGTGATGAAAAATTCTGGATAATTCGACCTGTTGCCGGATCGAAGCGGGAAGGGATATCTGTTGACTTATCAAAACAGGGATCTTCCACATACCCCGCAACTCCGCCAATTTCAGGATTCCTGTAACATTTTCTATGTGCCACAAGCAGGTTACCTTCAATTGTTACATCGTCATCGAGAAAAAGAATAATCGGATTGTGGCTGGCTTTAATACCCATGTTTCGTGCTGCAGGGAGATTTGGTGGTGATGAGATCAAAAGATGTACCCTGCTGGATTCGGGAAGTTCAGGGAGAGTTGCATCTTGTGACACAACGTAAATGGCATCTTTTCCGGAGCACTGACCCAGAAGAGATTCAACAAGCTTTGGTGTCGATGCAGCCCGTTGATATGTCGGTATGATAATATCGATGCCTGCAGAAGCATCTTGCAACTGAGTGGTACCCATTGGTTTCTCTACTTCGGCAAAGCATGATCCACCGCCTTCAAAGCGAAGGAGTAATTCTACATGATTTGTGCAGCTATTAGTCAAGCGAAGAAGGACACCGAGAAGAGGTGTTTTCTTTATCAAGGAAAACATGCCCATAAGTAAGTTCAGTAGACCAGGTGCTTTTTTTTTGTATACAAAGAAGTACTTGTCTGGATATCCAAACAGCCAACCAAGAATACCTGCGGGGCTGAAGAATCTGGTAATGGTAAAATGATGCCTGAGAAGTGTTCGCATTTCGTTGCTAGTACGAATCGCGATATGCCCATCGAGCTCGGCAAGATAATCAGAGCCACATTTTCTGATAAAAGCTGAATCTGGCCAGCGGGTACGGTAATCACTGCACTCGCTGTGTAAAAAAAGAGGTGCGCCCGGACAACACACCCGAAAAATCTCTTTGAGCGTCTGTTGTTGATCAGAGAGATGACCGAGCACATCAATAGAAAAGAGTGCATGAATCGACTCTTCCTTGAACGGAAGCATCTGGAGATCAGCACAGACCCGCAAAATCTTGCCCTGCACCGGTACTCCATCAAATCCCTTCAGGGCTTCAGGCGACCAGTCGACTGCCAGAATAGAACAGGGGCAGCGCTCCAGAAACCAAAGACTGTAAGCTCCCCGGCCACAACCGAAATCAACAACTCTATAATGAGGAAAACAGCGTTTTGCAAGTCTGTCCACTCCACTCCGTTTGAAGGAGAGGAAAGCTGCGATTGAGCGAATGATGGTGGCATTTCCCCGGATAACTCTGGATCGCCACTGTCCTGATTTAAATTTTCCACTGGAAAACGAGCGCTGTGCTGCCCGGTTTTTCATGAGTAGAACCGTTAATCTTTTTTCGATTTGTAATAATGGTAATAATACTTATAATACCCATAACTGGAGTATCGATGCGTCAGGTTGATATCATTGAGAACTGTCCCGAGAATCCGCACGCCAACATTGCCCAATGTGCTTACAGCTCGAAGAGCAACATCTCTGTCGGTGTGATGTGATTTCACGACGATCAACACACCATCCACTTTTGTACCAAGCAAAGTCGCATCAGTCACCGCTACAATCGGCGGTGTATCGAAAAATACTACATCGAAGTTATTTCGAAAATATTCTATTATCTGTACCATCCTGTTTGACCCAATAAGTTCAGCCGGATTGGGAGTGAAGATTCCTGCAGTGATAAGAAACAAATTGTCTTTCTCTGTTTTCCTGATAATGCAATCGTAGTTCGGGTTTTCGATAAACAGATCGGTAAAGCCAGGCTCCCTTTTGGTATTGAAAATATGATGAAGAACCGGGCGGCGAAGATCGGTGTCGATCAGGAGTGTTTTTTTCCCCATTTGTGCATAAGCCATTGCCAGATTTGATATTGTCAATGATTTTCCCTCAGACGGACCGGCGGAAGTCAGAACAATTGAATGCAACGGCTTATCCGGGCTGACAAATGACAAATTGGTCCGGAGTGATCGATAGGACTCGGTAATGACTGAATCGTCACCTTCAAAATTGAAGACGTGTCGGGGGTATTGGGTAACAGTTGTAGCTTTATGAGATTTTGCTGATTTTCGTTTTACCTCGATCTCATTTTTCCTGTGATGAACAATATGTGGAATGGTCCCAAGAATGGGGAGCTCAAGGTATCGCTCAATATCATCATTGGATTTAATAGTCGTGTCGTTGAATTCGATGAGAAATGCCAGCCCTGTCCCGAGAAAAAGCCCTAAAAGTATTCCCAGAATGTAAAACTGCGTTTCGTTTTTCGGTATCGGATCTCGTGGTTTGGCCGGAAGATCTACAATCTTTATTCCTGCTCCGCTCGATGTACTCCTGATCCGCTCCTCTTCCACTTTTTCAAGGAGTATATTGTATATGTTCTCATAAATCTCTTTAGATCGTTTCAGCCTGAGTAGTTCCAGTGATTGTGACAATATATCAGGGTTACCGGCTTTATAGGAATTGATTGCTTTTTCGTAGGATTCAAGGCGCCGCTTGAACAGTTCCATTTCGGTTTCTTTAGCAACAACCGATTTTCGCAACTCCTGCCATTGACGCATAGTTGCCGGATCGACTGTTGTTCGGGATGTCTGCTTGAATTCCAGAAGTTTATTTTCGATATCCTGAATTTCCCTGTCGATAGTGGAGATGCCGGCCAGACGGATACCGAGTCCTTCCAGGCGTAGTTTTTCACGTTCCAAATCACGCAATTTTGCTCTGAGCTGAAGGTAATCTTTGGAATGAACATTTCCAGGTGGCGTAATCTGGTTTTCCAGTTTTGAAAGCAGTTTCTTTTCAGCATTCAGATCTGCCTCCTTCAATCCTATTTGTGCAAGCCCATTGGCATAGGCCTCCTGCAATGTCTTTAACTCAGGAGTTATTCCTTCCTGGATGTGACCGGTTTTATCGCTGTAACTGCGATAATCGTGCTCAGCCTGCTCGAGTTTGTCTCGTATAAGTTGTAGTTGTTTTTCGATTTCTACTACGGCGCGACGCGATTCCTCAGTGGCAACTTCCTGACAACGAATTCTGAAAAGTTCGGTGCCAATGCTTGCTATCTGATATGCAAGATCACTGGCAGGGGCGCGGGCATTGAGCTGCAGAAATGACGTGAAAATTGTCTTTTTCAGCGCAAGATTAACATGTATATAACTGAGCGCCATATCCTTGGTGATTTTCGGAAAAATCTCCACAAAAGCATCCATACCGACACTGTCAAGAACCGATTCCAGAAAAGTGCGGCTGTTCAGAATTCCCTCATAAAAACTCAGTGATCGGGTGTTCATATTCATCATCTGATTCACATACGTACTCGGCTCCTCGATTACCAGCGTTGAGAATGATTCATAAATGTCCTCAAGTTGATATACATAGTAAACTGTCGATAATGCAACACTGAGAAACGAAATGGCAATTATCCAGCGTCGTCTGATAATAATGGCCAGATAATCCCGAAAGCTTGATCTGGAACGTAATTTCTGGAATCCAATCGAAGCCATTATTTGAATACTCCTGAAAATGCCTGGATTGTAACGACAAATAGTAATGCATTATTGAGTATGGCCAGAAGCGTTTTCCAATCAAACCACTTTGAATAAACAATAATGACATCGCCTTCCATAACAATCGGGATAGTCTCCATCTGACCCTTATCAAGATACGATTGTATATCCAGAACATCTTCAAATGCCTTTTTATCCTCCTGCTGCGAGATGCGTCTTACGCGGCTCAAATCCGCTTTTTCGGTTGGCCCCCCTGCAAGGTAAATCAGTTCAAAGACATTTATTTTTTCTTCGAGAATAAAGAGACCCGGTTTCTGTACAGATCCGATAACCTTTACTTTCTTTGATCGTTCATGCCCAAGCACCACAACGACATCATCCGGATCAAGTTTTGGTAATCTATCCACTTCTCCATCACGTAGAAACTGTTCGAGATTGAACATTTCTGCTGCCTGAGGACGGTTTCTGTGAATAATTTTGATTCGCGACAGGTCTGCAGTATTCTCAAGAGGTCCCCCTGCCGACATGATTACCTCCTGAATGGATGCTCCCTGGAGTGTTTTTACCGGTCCTGGGTTCGCAACCTGTCCTAGAACGGTAATAAATATTTCCGGCTTCTCGATTACAGAAACAAGTACCAGCGGATTATCAATGTGCCGCGCCAGACGGAATGTCAGATCGTTCATCAGTTCTGCAGTACTAATATTCGCTATTACTTCATCCACCAGAAGAGGATACTCTATTGTACCTTTTTCGCTTACAGAATAGCGACCCGAAAACTCAGGATGAGACAGTACCTGAATATCTAGAACAGTACCGATTTTTATAATTTCAGCCGATACTGGAACGCCAAGTAAAAGCACACAGATGCATTGCTGCAAACGCTTTTTAAGACATGTACCCATAGACGCCCTTTACCTTTCTCAGCTGGCAGGCATGAAGACAAACGGATAAGAGACCGTCACTTCACCATCAGTAATTGGTTCAAATTGCCACATTCTTACCTTTCGCATGATTTCCTGCTCCAGCTCACTGTTACCGGTAGTATTTTCCACTACTTTTACCATGGTAACACTCCCGGAGGCAGCAATGGTTATGCGAATAGTGATCTTTCCTGCTAATGACGGATCACGCCTGAGATACTTTTCATAGCTCATCCGAATACTTGTTTTATGAGAAGAGACGACCGCATTAATAGCTTCAGATTCACGTTTGGCATTGCTGGAGGCAGCACCCTCGATGCTTTCCGGTCGTTGGATTACCAGATCTCCTTTTTTAGCCAGATCCATTGTTTTAGCCTGCCCAACATTTGCAATCAAATTATCGATCTCTTCTTTATGAGAAATCGATACATCTTTACTTTTAACCAGTTTCTTATTCAATACATCTGTGGTTTGGGTCTTCTTAAGACCCGCCATCGATTCCAGCGCAGCATCAAGATCCTTGAATTTATCTTTTTTGTCACCAATCGTCCCGAGAACATCGACGACTGAAGGACCCTTTGCAGTGGAACCAACGCCGGTAAGCATACCAAGCACACCAACGGTACGGACTTTCTGTTCTACTTTATCGGTTCGTACCTGCACAGATTTCTGAGCCTGTGTCCGCTCGATACTGGAAACACCACTTCCACTCCTTTTCTCTTCTGGTTTTGATGATGTACTCTTTTCTGGCGTCTCACTTCCTGTTTTGACCGTACTCTGAGGCGGTATTTTAGGAATCGGTTTCTCTATTATCAACTTTGCGAATCGTTCAGGAACCTGCTCAATGACCATCTCCTCTACAGGCTTTAGTTTCAATTTACCAATATAGAAAATCAGCACTACATGGAATAAAACGGAAAGAAGCGCAATGATGAAGAAGCGAATATCGACTCTGGCCCAGCAAACACCTCGAATCTGGCGGAGTGTCACCCGATCGAGCATGACTCTACTACCCGATCCCGCTATGATTATATTGTTCTGTCGGACCACCGCTTATTCCCCTCGTTTTCGCACGGCAAGGGAAAAATTATTATAGCCCTGCTGTCCACACGTATACATGATTTTTTTCAGTAACTGGAAGCGTATCCGCTTATCTCCCTGTATGGTAACTTCACCCTTAAATTTGGTGGTAGTGGAATACTGACTGATTTTTTCGGTTGCAGCCCGTCTGTTACCCAGCCAATCAAACAGTCCGGGAATTACAAGTTCTGAGGAGTTCAAAATTTCATTAACATCGGCAACAATGGCATCTTCGGCAAGAATGAATCTGTTATTGACCACAAGCGTAACCCGGAGTTCTGGTTGTTTCTGCGCTGATGATTCAGGGAGAATGAGATCTTTTGATACAGTCAGGATTTCCCCTTCCGATGAAAAGCTCTTCAATAAGTAAATCAGAAGAATGGTCATGACATCAACCAGCGAAGTCAACTGTGGCTTGAATCCTTTCAGTTGGCGGTTTCCTCGCGTTTTGCGCAATTGCTTAAGAGACGATTTGGATGCCGGAAAGCTCATAGGTCCTCGTCGGATTCTACTATTCTGAATATTTTGTCAAGGTTTGATCCAGTAAACATATTCCGGATAAAATTGTGTGGTTCAATGAAAACAAGTTCTCTCTGTTGGTTTTTCAGAATTCGTGAGATAAAGACAAACGCTCCAAGACCATGACTGTCAATAAATGTGGTTCTTCTCAGATCAACACCAATGACACCATGCTCACTCTTTCTAAGGCTATCGAGTTTTGAGGTTATTTTACCGACATTTTCACCAGTAATACCCCCGGTTATCTCCAGAACAGGCTTTTGATTGATTTTTTTTATTCGTAATTTGAGATTCATCCTATATCTCCCGACAACCCGATATCAGGGAATTGCGATTCCCGGCAGATATCCATGAATTTTACAATATCATCATAGAGCACCTCTGGTTCCAGAACAAGAACCACACTTTTCTGGGAAGGATATTGAAACTTGATCGCCTTTAAAAGAACTCTCAGTTGTTCAAACTGATACTGTCCCATCATTTTGGGAACCATATCAAGCTTTTTACCTGTACCAACAATTCTAAAACCGGATGTCGTGATGACAACCGAAATATCTAGTTCCTTACTGTCCCCCGGTTCACTGGCTTCACTCTGTGACGGAGGAAGGGAAAAATCGATAACTGCTATATGAGTAAAAACTGCCATGGAAACCAGGAATGGAATCAAAACCATAAAAAGATTCATGACCGGTGTTACATCGAGATCGGTCATCTCAACCTCTTTGCTTGTAGACTTCGCTGCCCGTTTCGTGGCAGGAAATGCCTTTTTCATCTGTTTAGTATCGTGGTTATCGGATTCTGACACAGCTGTCTCCTGTTCACTATCACGATCTGCGCTGGGCGAAAAGAAAGTTCAGTAACCGCACAGAGCTTTCATCTATTTCTTCAATGATGTTGTTTGCTTTTGCCCCCAGAATCGAGTACATGATCATACAGGGAATAGCGACTATGAGCCCAAGTGCTGTTGTATTCATCGCTATTGCAATACCTTTTGCCAGAACTGTTGCTTTTTGAGAGGGGTCGGCCGCAGCAAGAGCTCCAAATGCCTGCTGGAGTCCGAAAATGGTACCAAGAAGACCAAGCAATGTTGAAATATTGGCAAACAATGAGAGGTAATGAGTTCTTCGCTGAATTCGCGGCAACTCCCGCAACGCGATTTCATCGACGGCGTTTTGAATCTCCTGATCAGGTTCCTGCTGCTGGTAATGCCAAAGTGCCGATTCGAGAATCGAAGAGAGAGGGGTTTTCGTTTTTGCGCAAATCTGACGAGCTTTCTCTATTTCACCGCTCCGAACCATTCTCGTTATTTGTGTAAGTAAAGTTTTAGCATTGATGCGACAATGCAGATAATAATAAAATAGACGTTCCAGCGCAACTGCAAAAGAAAAAGCTGAAACAGCAGCTATAGGGTACATCCATACGCCGCCTTCCTGAAAAAACCTGGCAACAGCTTCCATCAATCCTCCTTTATAGTCATTCCTGAGTACTTCTGATCACGCTTCAAGGCAACAGTCGATTGCAGCAAAAATCCAGAAGAAATATGGTTATAATAGTGTATCATGTTCAGCTCAACGAGTCAATCACCGCATGCGGTGCTAACGTATTGTTTTCACGCTTGTTCACGATGGTAATTTCATGCATGAATGGAGTACATGAGTATGAAGGAGTCATCTGACCTGCTCAATCGGTAATCGGTGTAAATGGAAGTGGTTCAGAAAGATCATCTCTGAATGAGCGATTAAACTCCATAGCCTTGTAGATGGTTTTCTCCTTGGGAAGAAAAATCATGACCTGCGGTTTTTCTATCTTTCCTTTTATTTTGACACCCACCGTGAATGTAATAGTCCCTGGCTGGTCGATACGGTACTCTTGCTCACCCTTCTCATCCTGCATCTCTTCTTCTACACTATAGCAGGGAACAACCAGAACCATTGAAAGCAGCACATAACAGAGCAGGTTTTTCATGGTACACTCTTTTCTTCCCCGGAACTGAAATTCTTTATATAGGGGAACTTGTATGTATCTATTTTCACCTCTTCGGGTAATAATGGCTTCTTGGAACCTGGTGGTTTGGGAAGGGGTATTTGAGTCCCGATGTTCATAACCACTAACGGGTAAAAACCGTAATCTGTATCATTTTTTGATTCTACTTTTACAGCCAGAACATTCTTACCATTCCTGATTTTTCCCATCAAATCCCAGGAGTGTGCACTTTTGGCAAGCCCTGAGGTGGTATCAACTGCAAGGAGATGCCCATTAAGAAAGATCTCAACAGACCCCTTTGCAGCAACATGCAATATAGCACTGTGGGGCATGTCTGAAGTGGTGAATGTCCTGCGAAAATAGACTCGTTTGTAAGGTTTATATTCGGCTGCATTATCCTGATGACCAGTTCCTAACCACATCGGTAATGGTGGATCGGAGGGAAAGCCGCTTATACCGGAAGTGTCGACCAGGGGATTTTTTTGTGCCTTTGACCAGGATGTATCAACAAAATCGAAACTACTCCACCCTGCTGTTGAATCTGCAAAAACTCTCCACTGGGAGCCTGAACTGATCTCTGTCTGAATGATCTGGTCCTCCCTGGAGCCGTATTCCTCGGGGAAATTCTGATATAATCGCACATACGCATGTTTTACATACTCCCCGGATGCATAATTCTGTGATGCAAACGATAGAATTGTTTTGTAAATATCAAATGCCTGCTCCTGAAATTTCAACCCAATCTCCTCAAAACGTACCTTGTATTCCTCTTTCTCTGCTTCATTGATGCCATTGGGAAATGGAGGACTCGAAAAAGCTGTTTTACACAGCAGATCGAAACACCAGGCCCTGTTAAAGAGCATCTTCGCGATTCTTTCCCGTGAATCTCTGACACTTTGATCATCAATTTTGTACGCTTCAGCAATTTTGAGTGTTTTCATATAATTTGTAACTGCCTGATCCTCATAACTTTCAACCTGTTTTAGAAGCTTTGTTTTGTAGATAAATTTCTCGTAATCATCGAAATTCGGTGGTATCGGAGCTTCTCGGGCTATGGCAACCACATCAGCATACGTTTCACCAACGATAAAGGAGGTGCCGGTTATACGTGTAGATGCCTTCTTGAAGAATTCATCGGTTTCCTGGTACATTGTTCCAAGTTCAAGACATTTAAGAAAGAGGTCGATTGCTTTCTCCTGGAACGGAGCGATTTTCTGCAGCAGCTGAAGTTTTCGGGCAATAAGAGCAAACCCCTCTACCTTTCCTGCCTCCTGCGCCGTACGGGCTATCTCCACAAGCGAAACAAAATGTTCCCCGGCTACATAGGGTAGATAGGTAAGTTTCTGACGTGATTGCAGTACATACTTATCTTCGATTTTCTCTTTTATTCCCAACTTTACATTCTGTTCGTGATAATGTACTGCCTTGTCGATGAAGTAGGTTTCGATTGCCTGAGCGATTCCCAGTTCCAAAGCAAGTCGCTCCTCCAATGGTGCCGAACTGTTACGGTCCTGTTTGAAAATACCTACCGCAAAATCCTCGTAAGCCTGCCCTATCTGGAAAATCGATCTGGTTATCCACTCAGAAATACTGAATTTGATGACTCGGGTATACGCGGCAATTGTTTTTTCCAGAAGTTCCGATTTTGCATGCAGAAGTCTTTTGTAATTTTTTGGATTATTCAAAGCAACAGCATTCATTAAAGCCTGATTAATTTCCCCTATGGTAAAGAGGGCTTTTGCTGCATAGAATGCATTCATCGCACTGGGACTTTTCAAACGGCTGAATGTAAGAACCGTTTTTTCCAGTTGTGCAAGAGCCGCTTCCTCTCTGTTTTGCATATAAAGTGCAATTCCTGCCATACACAGGGCCTGTATCACCCTGTCTTCATCATTACCAAACCGCTCACTGAAAACCTGATTAACACGCGTTACACTTTCCCAATCCTTCAGTTTTCCATAGATTTCACCGGCTCTGAACAACACATCCGCTGCATCATCGGACTGCGGATACAACTGAGCCATTTTTTCGAATGTCGCAGCAGCCTCCAACAATTTCTCCCCATTCTCAAAGCAGAAAGCGGCATTGTACATACCTACTGGTGCCAGTTCCGAACGGGGGTAATTTGCTGTTACTCTCAGGTAAGCTTCTGCAGCAAGGTCCCATTGCAACAATTTTTCATGAGATTTCGCTGTTCTAAATTGTGCTTTGGGCAATAGTTTCGATTCCGGATACTTCTGCAACAGGCGTTGAAATACCAAAATTGCATGTGTCCATTCAGCCTGTTTTTCGTATGCCAGCCCTGAATTGAACAGTGCAATATCTGCGATCCGGGATTCCGGAAATTCAATTGCCACGCGTTCATACTGCAACGCCGCATCTTTAAATCTGCTTTGCTCCTCCAGCATTTCAGCCATTCTGAAGATTGATTCTGCGATACGTGCCAGCGCTTCCTGCTTATCTCCCCCTTCAGTTGCAGCTTCGCTTAGCTTTCGGTACCACTCCTGTGCTGCATCATACTGCTTCTCCTCATAAAATGCCTGTGCCGTCATACGCATCGCTTCAAAAGCATCGGGGGTTTGAGGATATTGATCGATAATGGTTTTATAGACGGCTCTGCTTTGCTCAAATTGCCTGGTATTATATAGCAAGGACGCCTTGATCATGAGCACCTCAGGCGCTTTGGGACTTTCCGGATTTATGGCAAGATAGTTATCGCAAGCTCTGATCATCAATTCTGATGCAGGCGAGAGTTGTGTAACAGTGGATACACTGGTTTGCACCTGTTTAGTCTGAAGCGTATCAGGAATTACCTGGGACAGAGAATCTGCTTTTGCCTTATAATCAGGCATGGGAGCCGTAATAGCAACCGGTTTCATTGTACTGCAACTATCAAGTAGAGCAATAATTAAACAGAACAGACATAGTCTGCAGCATAATGGTACACTTCTTTTAATCATTGCAGTATTCATTATCTGAAACATGTACGGTAGACTCGTGCTATTGATTTGTTTTTTCCAGTTTTAAAAGATTCTGGGACGCAACGATTGCATTCCACGCAGCGGTCTCTTTGTACTTGCTGTCCGGGTACCGTTTTGAAACCGCCATATACTCTTCAGCTGCATCCAAATAATTACCAAGTGAAAATTGTATTTCGGCCAGATTGTAATGACATTCATTGGCAAGAGGCGATGCAGGATAAGCCATTATAAAATCCCGGTACGCCAGCAGTGCAGTAGAATAGATACTGCTGTCATTTTTCTGTAAAGCAACCTGATGAAAACCGATTGCAGCATCGTAGAGCAGTTTTGATGCAGTGCTGTCAGCCTCCTTACGGGCATGTGCATCTGGTTGGCTTTTAGCCCATTCACTGGAATGATTGTACTTTTTGAAAAATTCGACTTTCATTCTATTGACCTCTTCAGGGCTCGTTTCTCTTCCCAAAACAGCAATCAGTTCTGATTCCACATTTGGATTTTTTGAGTATGCAGGATACGTTTGAAGTAGTCGTCGATACGTTTTCTTTGCCATATCATATCTCCCCTGATCCCGATATACCGAAGCTAGACGGTGGAGGATCTGACAGCCACGCTCCATATCACCCAGTTTTCTTGCAAATAAAGTTGCCCGTTCCAGTCCCTTTTCCCCTGTCATATCAGTTTCACTGAAACTGATCGCTATGTAATCCATCGATTCCTTCTCCAACAGTGCTTTTCCTGAGCGGCTTCCTTCTCCTAAATCAACCAGTGCAAGAAAAGAACTGATAGCCTTTTCAGGATTAGACATTCGATACTGAGTCCATGCAAGTTTGTACAGTGCTTCATCAAACCATTCACTTTCCGGATACCTCATAACGGACTGATAGCACTTAATTGCTGCACTAAGATTACCCCGATCAAAATTATACTCACCACAATACATCCAGGCTTGCGGAGCATGACTGCTAAAAGGGTAAAGCAGCGTTACTGTCTCCATGTGCGCTACAGCACTGTCAAACATTGCAATATCGTTGTAACACCAGGCCAGACTATAATGTGCCGGTGCCACAAACTCCGAATTTTGAAATGAATCGATGACCATGCGGTACTGTTTCATGCTCTCCCGGTGATCAAGCTCTGGATTCCGGGGTTCTTTGGGGTGCTCAATAATCGTACCATTGCGATACGCTAATAATGTCGCCTGGTATTTTGATAGCTCCTTCTCGTATAGTTCATACGATTTTGCATACTTCTCATTTTCCTGTGTGTAATAGAGTTCTCCCAGATGGTACCTGAAATAAGCAGCATCAGCTCTGTCTGGGTTACCGGTAGAAAGTACGGATTCGATTTTTTCTGTAATGGTCAGAATATATGCTCTTCTGGTATTCTCTTCCCTGATTAGAAGCGAATCCAATCGTATTCGTAATAACTCTTTTTCCTTTCTCGAAGAAGAGACTGTACTTGAATCTCTGGCTCCACGCATGAGAGAATCGAGTTTCTGTTCTTTTTGCCTGATAAGTTTCTTCTCCCAATCAATATAGTCCCGCTCCCAGCGGAATCTATCAATCATGGCGATAACTGAGAATGAGTTTGCTTTATCAACTACCTCTTTTACTCTGATCCGGTTGTGACGGGCATTGGACAGTCGACGAACCTGACCCGACCCCTTTTGGTCCCGTACTTCAATCATCACCGAATCAAGTAAGTAAAGCAGCCGCTCACGGTTCTGAGAAAATGAGACTTCCTGAAAAGAACCCGTCTGATAGTGCGTTGTAATCAGTTTGCATATCCGGTCGACTTTATCGTAGATCGATGAAATTGTTTTGTAATCAGAAGGCTTCTCCTGTTTAAGGCGCGACAGAAGCGTTGTTAGTTCTCTACGTGCAAAGGCATATTTCGATGCCGTTTCCCTGGGCAAACCTCCCGATTCTTTTTCAGCGATTCGCTCAAGCAGCCCTCTGAGACGAACCTCCTCCTCACGCAAATATACCGTTTTTTTCCATTCCACTGCAGCTGTACTAAGATACCGTTTCGCTAATATCAGAATTCCCTCTGCTGCCAATGGAGATTCAGGCGACTGGTTGATCAGTTTCTGCAGCGCGGTTTCTGCTTTGTCATATTTATTCATTTTTATATAGCACCAGAGAATGCCAAACAATGCCCGATCGAAATTATTCTGCTCTTTTAAAATTGCATGGAATAGCTGCATTGCCTTATCATAATTTTCACTCTCATAATTAAGTTCAGCTATCGCGATACGGATTTCCCGCAAGGCGAGCTTATCGTCATCATTATGAGTTTTGAACTTCAGTACGCTTTCCAAGATAGATAGTGCTGTTGAATAGTCTCCTGTTTGTAAGTACAAACGAGCGAGCGCATGCATGACATGAATGGCATATGAAGCATTTTTATCGATACGTGATGCGAGTCCGGAGATTGAATCATACTCTTTTATAGCAAGACCACTTTCCATAATAATCCACAGGAGCAGATTTTTCTTCTGACCACTGAACGTATCGAAATCAAAAGAGGAGAACTCCTGCCAGATAGTCTGATAATCGCGAATCGCATACAGGCTCTGAATTCTGTAGAGAACCTTCAACTGATTACTCTGAAATGTTTGTGGAAATCTCTCAATGGTCTTCAGGACCTTATCATATTCATATGCTTTGAATTGAACTTTCGCCAGCAGCATATTGATATCGTCAGTGGCAAGCTTTGAACCGAATCTTTTCGAGAGATTTTCTATCTTTTTGCGAACCAGCTCATCTTTCCCCTGATCCACATATTGTTTTATACGGTGGTACTCGATCCGGTACATCTCCTGCACTGTTTCTTTACTACCTTTTTCTGCACAGATATTCTTGATTCTGTTTAATTTTTCATAGTACTGTTCTGACTGAAGTCCCAGATTGGCCCTGAGTGTCCTGAAAAAGTCATCTCCGAAAACTCCCGGCGATGACTCTTTCTCCACAAGTATCCCTGAGCGTACCATAATCTCATTGAGCAGTGAATCGGTATCAAACCAGAGACTGTCGATACGATGTTTTGTAGCAAGCATCGCATTGATGCGTTTGAAATCACCTTTTTCCAGCAAGTCAAACATGCTTTCCACCGGCTCGCCAACCACCATTTCTCTTAGAATCGCCAATGCATCGATCAGCGGTGGTTTATATGCTTCAACCTGCTGTCCCAGAAATGCGTATCGTTTTTCAAGATGCTCGATTTTCTTGTCAAAGTGTACCAGAAGTGCATCGTCGAATCCGGTCACCGATTGAGGATACAGTTGCAAATCACGCATCTCAGATAAAATATCTGCTATTGAAGACAGTTCCCGGGACAAGACATTAATCTTATACCACTCAGCTGCTAAACGCATCGCCAGATTTTCTCTTGTTTTCCAGACATCTTCTTTTCTGGGTTTGGCCTCCGGACATGTCGACAGACTTGCAAGGAATAATCCCGCAGCAAGAAACACCGAATAAATTGTCTGTACTGTCCGTCTCATAACTAAGCCAATATGCAGATTACTGTATCTGTTCTTTTCTTTTGCGTATTTCCTCAAGACGCCGCCTGGATTCGCTCTCCTCATCTTCGGGCAACTTAAGACGATTGTTAATATCGATTTTTTTCTCCTGTTTACGATTTTTAAGAATCAGAAAATTGCGCATCATCTCAGCACTGGCCATTTTGAATCGCAACGGAAAAGAGATCGATCCGACAACTTTCCATTTTACAAACCATGGATCAAACGGATCGGTGATGCCACGGGACTTTTCATCCTGATAAAGTTCCGGATGATTATTCTGGTTTAACTCCTTGAGATCTGCCCAGTTCATCCGTGACTCCCTGTTCGAGCTCAAAAGCAGTGGTACTGTAAGAGAAAGAGTAATGCCATTATCGTACCTGACATCTCCCCCGAACGTTATGTACATAGGGTTTTCACTGAAATAAACTGCATACTTTTTTCCGCCATACTGCGTAAGAATCAAAGGGTCGGCAAAATTATTGAACGCCTCAAGAGAATAGAGTGTATAGAAATCAAAACCGTACCCACTATACACCAGTCCTGCATCGAAGAGCATCTGAAAACAGTCTCGTCGATCCTCTCTGAGTGGAAAACGAGCTCCGGCATTCAGCAGAAACCGCAGCGGTAATTTACTTATGCGTGAAAGGAACTCGATTTCATAAAGAAGCTTCGCCTGGAGATTCTGTCCCTTGACTACAAATCCCTCAGGCATGAAACCATTATACCCTCCCAGGGTCGGATTGCTCTCAATGAATTGATAGATGTATTTTACCTCAGCACCCAATCCATGAAAACGAAGGTCCTGATTATTGGGAAGAGTAAGTTTGAACCCTCCGGCAACATTACCCGGCTTAAAACCCCAGGAAAGTATTCTTGATTCTAGAAGCAGAGGACC
>OBJA01000927.1_pt1 | contig 22524 bp, 22 predicted proteins | sample 1519751 | NCBI WGS metagenome assembly OBJA01 (sample SAMEA3881238, study PRJEB22517) | soil metagenome | biome: lake sediment; feature: soda lake sediment; material: sediment, water from around vicinity | place: India | collected 2013-12-23 | depth 3 m
AGGGCAGCGACGACCTGCTGTCGGTACTCGACGCCCAGCGCACCCTGTTCCAGGCCCAGGACCAGCAGGTGCAGCTGCGCCTGGCGCGCCTCACCGCGGCACTGGACCTGTACAAGGCACTGGGTGGTGGCTGGGCGAATGCGTCCCGGCCTGATGCATCGTGATAACCGGACACACGGTCACCGCGGATTCGTGGTCCACACAGCGGCTCTTTCCCTGTAGGAGCGGGCTTGCCCGCGAACGATTGGCTCCGCCCTTCGCGGGCAAGCCCGCTCCTACAGCCAGATTCTTCCTTACTGAAGTGGGAGCAACTTCACCATGCCACAACTGACCCGCAGCCTCGCCGCCTGGGGAACCCCGGCGTTCGAAGCCACGCTGAAGGAGGAGATCGCGCAGCTGGGCGGCCGATTCCTGCCCCTGCAGGAGGGCCTGCGCAGCGGCAGCACCAGCCTGGACTCCGGGCTGAGCGCCATGATCCTGCGCGTCGCCGAGACACCGCATGCCATCCAGGTACGTGCCGGCATCTTCTACCGCAGCATCGTCTCCGGCTGCTCCTGCGCCGACGATCCCACGCCCATCGACGAGAACAGCGAATACTGCGTGGTGGAACTGGAGATCGACCGGGAGAGCGGGGAGACCCGCGCGACCCTGGCAGAGGATTGAGCCCGGTCAGGCCGGCGGGAGGCTCGGGTTGCCCTCGCCGTCCTCGCGGCCGGGCCAGCTGCGCAGGTGCAGGTCGCGTTGCGGGAAGGGAATCTCGATGCCCTCGCGACGGAAGGCGCGGAAGATCTCGAAATTGAGTTCGCTGATGGTGCTCAGGCGCTCGTCGATCTGGCTGATGAAGCAGCGCAACTCGAAATCCAGTGAACTGCTGCCGAACTGGCGGAACAGGACGCGGGGCGCGGACAGCACCGGGTGCCCCTTGACCACCAGCGGATGGGCATTGGCCACTTCGAGCAGGATCTCCCGCACCTGGTCCGGATCGGAGTCATAGGAGACCCCCACCGGCACCACCACCCTCCCGTACTGGTCGGCCAGCATCCAGTTCGTCACCTGCTGGGAGATCAGCTCGGAATTGGGCACGATGACGTCCGCGCGGTCGAAGGTCTGGATCTGCGTGGAACGGATGTTGATGCTCTTCACGTAGCCTTCCGTGGCGCCGGCCACGATCCAGTCGCCACGGCGGATCGGACGCTCGAACAGCAGGATGAGTCCGGAAACGAAGTTGTTGACGATGTTCTGCAGGCCGAAACCGATTCCCACCGAGAGCGCGCCGGCAATGATCGCCAGGTTCTGCATCGCGACGCCCGCGATGGAGAGGGAGACCAGGGCCGCGATCGCGATGCCGGTGTAGCCGGTGATGGCGGCGACCGCCTCCCGCGCCCCCTGGTCGAGGCGGGTATGGCGCAGCCAGCGCGGGATCAGGGTCTGCTTCAGGTAGCGTGAAAGGCTGACCAGCAGTACGAAGGTGAGGATCCCCCCCAGCAGGTAGGCCGGCACGATCCGCAGCGAACCGATGGCGAAGCCCTCCGTGAGGTAGAGCATCAGCAGCCCGCTCGCCTGCCGGGAGAGATCCCAGACCGTCATGAGCCAGACAAGGAAAGCGCCCCAGACCACCAGCAGGGACAACATCCGCAGCCAGGCGAGTCCAGGCACCACCTCTTGCTCCTTTACCTCGAGGTAGGCACGCAGCCTGCGCTGCCAGTGGAGCCGGCCTTCGTCGATGCCGTTGAACAGGTCGGCGAGCAGCAGGGTCAGCAGCAGCGCGACGCCCAATCCGATCATGGATCCGGTGAAACCGCCCAGCAGGAACTTGGCCAGGTTGCGGTAGCCGAGGTATTCGGCCACCAGTACGCCCAGGAAAGCCGCCATCAGCAGCAGGCGCACACCACGCGAGAACAGCGCCCAGCTCAGGCGCCGGACGATCCAGGTGATGTCGACCAGGGTGAGGATCAGTACCGTGGCGAACAGGGCGCGCAGCAGCAGGTACAGGTCCGGGGCGATTGCCTCACGCAGGATGGTGTTGAACAGCAGGTAGGCGATCAGGCCGAGCGCCGCCAGCAGTTTCAGCCGGCAGCCCAGCATGCGGGCCGCCTCGGGAGGCTGCGTCAGCCAGTCCCGCGCCGGGGCACGGGGCAGCAACAGGACGTTGATCAGCGAGAGCGTGAGCGCATACAGCGTAAGCCCGATGGCGAAGAGGGTGATGAACGGCAGGGGACCAACCGGTAATGCCGCCAGCAGGTACAGGGCAGGCGCCGCCAGCGCACACCAGACCGGCAGGTCGCGGCGCGTTTCGATGCGCAGGGCAAGACCGAAGCCTGCGGCCCGGCCGGCATCTTCGCGCGGCGCGGGAACGCCGGGTAACAACAGCCGGCGCAGGCCGAAGCCAAGACCCGCACCGGTCACCATGGCGAGCAGCAGTGCCAGCGCCTGCCGTGAGGTCGGCACGCCATGCTCGCCTTCCAGTTCGAGGAAGTGCGCCAGGGACTCCAGCCATTGGTGCGGTGCCGCGAGGTTCGCCCGGGTCACGCGGACGATGTCCGGTCCTGGCGCGAACAGGCGCTGCGCCAGGATCGCCTGCTGCAGCTGGGTGAGTTGGGCGGCAAAATCCTGTGCCTGCACGAGCAGCAGGCGGCAGCTGGTCAGGCGTTGCTCGACGGTCTTGCGCTGGTCTTCCAGCTCCTTGCGCCCGCGCGCGATATCCGCCGGCTCGGGCGCCTGTGCCTCGCCAAGCCCGGACAGGGTCTGCGTGATCTTTTCGAGCCCCTCCTCGGCCTCGGCCACGCACTGCTGGGCGCGACTGCGGATGGCCGTGACCTGCTTGAGCGCGGCGCCGAGCTCGTCGGCGTCCTGGGCCTCGGGTTCGACCGACAGGAGGGCTTCAGTGGAGCCAAGGGTGGCCTTGGACCCGGCGATCCAGTCGTCGGGGCTCGTTTCCTGGGCGAGGCCGACGGCAGTCGACAGCAGCAGGAGACCGGCCAGCCACGACCTTGCGCGCATCCATTCCGCCGCTCTCCACGCCATACCCCGCTACCCCCTGCCGGCCCTGAAACCAGGAAAAATTGATTCTTGCGGATGGTCGACCACCGGACAAGTATGCCACAGCCGCTGCATGCGGATGCCGGCCCCCGAGGGCGTCGGGGAACATCAGCGCAACGGCTGGCTACGCCATGCGGCACCGGCTCGCGCGGCACCGGCCTTCGAGTATCTGAAAGCGAAACGACGTCAGGAACGCCTCGAGCGGGCGGTAGCCGCCAGCCGACGAGGTGGGAGATAGAGGAGAATCGTGAAACCCCGTCAAGGAAAGGCGGGAACCCTGGCTTCCACCCCTTCCACCTTGACGCCTGGGTGATGCTGCAGGATCAGGTCGATCACGGCCTGTTCGGACTTCCTGGGCACATCCACGATCACCAGGATATGGCCGTTCCGGATCGCGTCCTCGAAGGCCTTGAGCCGTGAACTGGGGGCTGAAAGCCCGATCATGCTGGAGGCCCAGGCCCCCACCCCCGCACCGGCCACGGCCGCGCCGAGCACCGCACCGCCGCCGAAGGCGAGGCCGGCACCGGGAAACACCAGGGCGGCCACGCCCACCAGGGCACCGGTGGCACCCCCCAGGGCCAGGCCACGCTCCACGGCCGGGATGAAATCCGACTCCTGCAGCAGATTCGCTTCGGGGAGATCCGCGTCGATCACGGCCTGTTCGTCGGAAGCGACCACATGGATGTGCCGCTCATCCACGTGGTGCAACAGCAGGTCGTCCACGATACGCCGGGTACTAACTACATCTTGGGCAAGGAAATACAGCCTTTTCATGGCACCTCCCTCCTCATCAGGTGAACAGGAGCCTCACCTGATATATAGCAGAGATCACCACTGGGTGACTGAATCCGACCCTGGCGCACGGTGGAGCGCGACCTTGCCTCAGCGTTTCAGCAGCAAGGGCAGGCCATGGGCGGTCCAGGCCAGCAGCGCCAGGACGAGCAGGACCCCGGCCCAGGGGCTGAGCCCTGCCTGGGGAAAGAGCTCCGCGAGGATACGCAGCAGCGCGGCCAGGTTCAGTACCCAGAACGCCGCCCAGACCGAACGGGTGGCCACCGGCGCCAGGCCGACATGCACCCGCGCGATGCGCGCACCCATCGCCATGGTCATCCCCAGCGCGAAGCCGATGCCCAGGGCATGCAGCGGCGCGCGCAGCAGGCCGTCGGGTCGCCCCAGGAACCACTGCAGGCTGCTGGCGCCGTAGAACAGCATGGCGACCACGAACCAGGCGAAGGAGACATGGAACATGGCCAGCAGCCGGTCGCGCACGCAGCGGGCGAAGGCCCAGCCACGCAGGTGGTAGGCGGCGATGAGTGCCAGCGGCAGGTCCACCAGCCATAGCCAGTGGTAGCGTCCCGCCAGCTCCAGCAGCCCATGCAGCGCGACCAGGGCGAGCATGGCATGGGGTCCGCCGCGCGGCTGCTGCACCGGGTCGGTGCCCGGAACACAACTGGTGAGGAACGGCAGCATGCGGTGGCTCATGGTTACCAGGATGGGGACCAGGAAGCCCCACAGGCCGAGCGTGCGCAGCAGTGGCCAGAGCTGGGTGTGACCCTGCAAGGTCGCGACCGCCAGCAGCATGCCGACCGCCCCCAGCGCCAGGGCGATGTTCAGGTAACGTTCGTAGAGCCGGCCGTGGATGCGCCCTCGCGCCTGCGTCCGCCACAGGGCCCACCAGGCCCACAGGTAACCACCGAGCGATACCAGCATCCCGATGCCCGGCAGTGAAGCCCGGCCGTACAGCACCGCATGGGACAACAGCGCCCCGACACCCAGCAGCAGGGCCGCCGGCAGGTACTGGCCAGGCCGCAGCGCCGGCGCATCCAGCCAGCGGGGATAGGTGGTCATCAGGAAACCGAAGATGAAGCAGGGAAACACCCCGTAGAGCAGCAGCAGGCCATGGCCGCTGCCGGGCGGCAGGCCTGGATGCAGGGATGGCCAGGGGCCGGCCTGGTGACCCATCAGTTCCAGGCTCCAGCCACCCAGGGCCGCCAGCAGCTGGACGGTGCCCAGCGCCAGCAGGATACGGTAGGGTTCCGCCGCGAGCCGCCGCAGCTTCATACCGTCTCGCCAGCGCCCTGCACGGGGATCTCAGTCTCCGCCGTTGCGCGGGCGCCAGCCATCGAGGAAGGTGGAGATCATCAGCTCGGCCTGTTCCTCCAGCACGAAGCGGAACTCGGACAGGATCCAGCGAAAGGCCAGGCCCTGCACCGAGGCGATCAGCAGGCAGGCGGACTGTTGCGGGTCGAGGTCGGCACGCAACTCGCCGCGCTGCTGGCCTTCGCGGATCTGGGCGCCGAGGAATTCCAGGAAGAAGCCGATCAGGCCATGGATGCGTTCGCGCAGGGCCGGGTCACCGGTCTGGATCTCCTCGGAGAACAGCAGGCGGGGGATGCCCGGCTGGCGCTGGATAAATTTCAGGTGGAAGTGGATCACCATGCGCAGCCGTTCCAGGGGGGGGTACTGCTGCAGGTTCTGGCTGCGCAGCCCCTGCTGCAGCTGTTCCTGTACATGGTCCACCAGGGCCAGCAGCACCTGGGTCTTGTTGCCGAAGTGCAGGAACAGGGTGGGTTGGGCGATGCCGACGGCCTTGGCCAGTTCGCGCGTCGTCAGGCGGGAGACGCTCTCGGTGCGCAGCATGTCCATGGCCGCGAGGATGATGTCATGGCGCCGCACCTCGGCGGTCTTGCGTGTGCGCCGTTTGGGGTTGTCCACGCCTGCTCCCTTGTATTCCGGCCGCCCCGGATCTGGACCAGCGACCGCGTTACTCTAGCAGACTGACCAGGATCGAGAAAGAAGTGCCGGGCGAAACCGCCCGGCACATGCGATACCGCATTCAGATCACGAGCAGCAATCCCCCTCCCGCACGCCGCTCTTCTTCAGCATGAAGGCGAGCGGGCAGAACCTGGTGAAGCCGCTCTGGAACAGGTTGGCGCCCACGAAGACCACCAGCCAGATCCAGTTGGGATGCACGAACTGGCTCAAGGCCACACCGGCGAGGATGGCAATGCCGGCGAAGATATGCACGATGTTGTCGACTGTCATGGGTAGTTCTCCTGGTCAGAATTTGTAGGTTACCTGCAGATTCACGATGTTCTGCTCCAATTCGATCTTGGTATTGCCGTCCGTGCTGACCACATCGTTCTTGAAGGCATGGACATAGGACAGGGAGCCGAACACCTTCTGGCCAATCTGGCGGGTGGCGCCCAGGGACAGGTGGTGCTCGGTCACGGCCAGTGAACCGATGTTGTTGACCACGTCCTCAGGACCGATGGGGCTTTCACCGTAGTTGTACCCTACCCGCACCTGGGTCTTGGGATTGACCTGCTTGGTCACGCCGATGGCGAACACCGTCTGGTCGTCCCAGCCGAAGTTCATGGTGGTGGGACCTCCGGGGGTATTGAAGCCCACCCGGTCAAGCACGTCGGAGAACCAGATCTGCTTGATATCGGCCTCGATCACCAGGCCCGGCATGGGCGTAAAGGCGGCGCCGACCGTGAGCGTGGGCGGTGCATCCATGGTCATCTCGTAGTGTCCCTGGGTCGTGTTCCACTCGAACTCCTGCATCCACTGCTTGGTGACATAGGACGCGCCCAGGCGCAGCCGGTCGTTGACATCATAGGTCAGGCCGAAGGTGGCACCCCAGCCGTAGACCTGGGTCTGCGGCAGCGTGAACATGCTGTTGTGGATCGCCAGACTCTGGTAGTTGAGGTTGAAGGCGGCACCCAGGCTCAGCCTGTCGTTGACCCGGAAGCCGAAGCCCGGCGCGATCTTGTAGAACTGCTTGGTGGTGACCACGGCCTGGCTGCCCGGCAGGGGCGTGATATCGTCGAAGTCCACGCCCATGCCCGACAGGCCGGCCATGCCCATGCCGAACACCAGGCGCGGGTTCACGCGCAGGGCCAGCGCCCCCGAGGGGATGAGGTAGAGATCGGAATCACTGTCCACGCCATTGGCCTTGCGCGGCGGGTTCAGAAAACCGAAGCCCATGTCCACCCGGACCTCCTCGATATCCAGGTTGGCCAGCGCCGCCGGGTTGGTCAGCACGGTGCCGGCATCCTCGGGCCTGGCCACGACAGCCCCCGCGCGTCCCCACTGGGTCGCCGTCACGCCCAGCATCTGGTCCCCGTTGGTGGCGAAGGCCGCCGGGGACAGGCCCAGTGCGGTACCGGCTGCTGCAAATGCAATCGCTCTTTTCATGTGTGTCATCCTCTGGTGGTCAAACCATCTGCGTGGTCGTGATCAATCGGCGCCGAGCAGCATCTTGGAGACGCCGGGCTGGCCGCGGAATTTCTGGTGGCAGCCGACGCAGGCCACCATGATCTCGCTGAGCCGGCCCGCGGCCTCCGCCATGTCGCCGCGATCGGCAGCCTCGGCCAGCTTCAGGGCCGTGCCCTCCACTGCCTCGTTCATGGCCGGCAGGATGCCCATGTCCGAGTCGTTGATGTTCTCCAGAGAGAAGTAGGGATACAGCCCGCCCTTGGGCAGGCGGTGCCCGGCCAGGCGCCGGGCGGCATCGGCGGCCATCTCCGAATTGTCGGTGGCGATACCGACGGTGATGGCCTGGTAATCGGACATCACCTCCTGCATCACCTGGCGGAAGGTGGCCTTGTTGCTGCGGTTGGTGTGGATGCTCAGCATCTGCATGAGTTGCTGGCGCGTTTCCGGTGACAGCGCCATCACCTTCTCGCGCAACTCCGGCTTGTACATCTGCAGCATCTTCTGCATCTGCTGCTGGGCCGGTACCCGCTGCTGGGCGACGGCCTGGCTGCCGACCAACAGGGCCGCGCCGAGGGCGGCCGCGACGCCGAGGCTGACGATCTTCACAAGGGACTTCTGGGGCATAGGGGCATCTCCGCATGGAATTATGATCAATGACTCATGTGATCTTTTAATCACATGATCGATCGATCTTATAGCAGCCGAAAAACCCCATTGCAATATCTGGAATACATATTTGATATATGTCAATTATCAATGAGTTAGTGAAGATGGAGGCCCGTGCGCGGGAACGGCGCACAAGTCCTTGCCGGGGCTGGGAAATGCCCGGTTAGTGGCGGGGAAGGGGGGAATCTGGCGCTGGGGCGCCGGTGGCAGGGGTGTCGACAGTCCCTGCGCCCGGTCCCGCCCGCCGCCGGACCGGGGGTCCGGGACGGGCGGGCGTGGAGCCCGGTTCGGCTACCACATCAGGTCATCGGGAACCTGGTATTCCGCGTAGGGGTCTTCTTCCCCCTCCTCCAGCTGAGAGCTGGCCTGGCTGACGATGCAGTCGGCATCCCGCAGCAGGATCTTCTCGGCCACCACCGCGGGGATCACCTCGTAGCCTTCGTCGAGGCGCGCGATGGCGAGCAGGCCGCGCGCCAGCTTGTCGCGCACCGCCTCGGTGACGAAGATCTTGCGCACGACCGTCCCGTCCTGGAAGTTGTACCCCAGTTCGCCGTCGTCGCGGGGCAGGCGGTTCATCTCGATCAGCTGGCGCACCTGCGCCTGTACCGCCTTGCGCTCGGCCTCTTCCTTCTGCCGGCGATTGAGCTCGCGGTCACGGGCCGCCTTCTCCTCCGCGGCCTGGCGGGCGGCCAGCGCCGCCTCGTCGATCACTTCGATCTTCTGCTTCTGTTTCTGCTTCTGCTGCTTCTGCTTCGACTTCTTCGCCTCGTTGAGCCGGCTCTTGTTCACCAGGCCGGCCTTGAGGAACTGGTCACCGAATGAATTTGCCATCGTAGTTACCTACGTAATATCTGATGAATGTCCCTTCCGTCATTCCCGCGAAGGCGGGAATCCAGGTCTTTCAAAAACATGGATTCCCGCCTTCGCGGGAATGACGAATAAATAAGGGCTTCCCTGATAAAATGAGAGAGCCGCACGGGAATCACACCGGTTCAAGCCCCGCGGCTGGCGAACCAGATGACATGGCGCGCCCCCTTCGAACCATGGGCATGCACACGCACCTCGTCCACCCTGAAGCCGACCTTGTTGAGGCGCTGCACGAAATCCCGGTCCGGACCCGCCGACCAGACCGCCAGCACACCACCGGGGCGCAGCGCGGCATAGGCGGCCGTCAGGCCGTTCACGTCATAGAGCCAGTCGTTTTCCTTGCGCGTGAGGCCCTCGGGGCCATTATCCACATCCAGCAGGATGGCGTCATACCCTTCCTGGGTAGACCTCAGAACCCGGGCAACGTCCTCCTCGCGCACCTGGACACGCGGATCCTGCAGCGGCTGCCCGGCCCGCTCCCCGAGCGGACCGCGATTCCAGGTCACGACGGCAGGCACCAGCTCGGCCACCACCACCCGCGCCTGGTCACCAAGCCGGCGCAGTGCCGCCGCCAAGGTGAAACCCATGCCCAGGCCGCCGATGAGCAGCCGCGCCCGGGCCGGCTCCGTGAGCCGGGCACAGGTCTGCTCGGCCAGGGCATCCTCGGAGCCATGGACACGGCTGTTCATCAGTTCGCCGCGGCCCGAGAGGGAGATCGAGAATTCCTCGCCGCGCTGGCGCAGCAGCAGCTCGCCACCGTTACCTGGCACGCTGGCACGATCGAGCAGGATCCAGGGTTGCATGGGCTCAACCGGCCGCGCGGAACTGGTTGAGTTCCGCCACGTAGACAAACCCCGCGTCGGCCAGGCGTTGCTCCAGAGCCGCTCGGTCCAGGTCCAGGCTGCGCACCAGGTCCTCCAGGCTGGCGTAGTCGTTGCGCAGCCGGGTGTTGACCAGGCTGTAGAGCAGGTTCGGGTCCATGGTGCGGTAGCGGTCCAGGTTCATGGGGCTTCCTCAGGGACAGGCGACGGCATCGCCGCCCTGGCGCCAGGGACCCTTACCCAGACGGTTCCAGACCTTTTCATGGAAGTGGTAGGCCACGGTGTTGATGGCCGGCTCCACCAGCGCCACGGCGCCGCCCACCACCAGGTCACCGGTGAGGCCATATGCCACGCCGAAGGCGACGGTGAAATGCGTGATCGCGAAGGTAACGGTCTTGGTCATGGCGGCTTCTCCCCTGTAGTCCTTTTTCATGGTTGCCATGCTAGCCCCACCCTATCAATAGGTGAAATGGATTGTTTTAATGGTAATGATTCCTATTTACTATCATCACCGCCGTCCGCAGCCCAAAACCTAACTCCATGACCCTGCTAGATTTATGGAACCCTGTGCTATAGCTATGCTCTAAGGAAGCGCTGATTACACCCATATCGGGGTCATTCCCGCGAAGGCGGGAATCCAAATATTCAAACACCTGGATGCCCGCCTTCGCGGGCATGACGGAGTAATCAGAGTTTCCCCTAAGCCTGGGATTCACGTCCCACCATCCACCGGAGGTTCTGAATGAACAAGAAGACGCTCCCCCTCGCGGCCGGCCTGGCCGCCGCCCTGCTGCTGCCGCCCGTGCAGGCCGACGAGCCCATGGTCTACAACATCAAGCGCCTGAGCATGGAGACCGCCCTGCGCATCGCCCAGGCCACCATCGCCGCCTGCCGCGAGGAGGGCGTGCAGATCGCCGTCACCGTGGTGGACCGCGGCGGCCATGCCCAGGCGGTGCTGCGTGACGTGCTGGCCATGGACATCACCCTGCCCCTGAGCCAGAAGAAGGCCCATACCGCCATGGCCTTCAACAGCGCCACCTCGGACCTGGAAGGCCGCTTCGACGGCGCCTACGGCGTACCCAAGCTCGATTCACTGGTCATCAGCGCCGGCGGTGTGCCCATCAACATCGCCGGCAACATCATGGGCGGCATCGGCGTCAGCGGCGCGCCCAGCGGCGAGACCGACGAGAAGTGCGCCCGTGCCGGCCTGGAGGCCGTGCGTGCCGACCTGGAGATGGGCGGCATGTAAGGCAAGCCTCAGCCGGCGTCCCCGACGCCGGCGGCTCGGCGCATCAGGATCACCCGCTCGTCCAGCCGCCACACCTCGAATCCCAGCGCCCGGCCCAGCCAGTCCAGGGTCGCGGGGCTGTAGAAGGCGACGTGGGTGGGATCCCCCTTGTAGCCCCAGCGCTGGAAGGCCTGGGCGTCGGCCGACTCCGCCAGCCAGGTCATGATGCCCAGCCAGCCGCCGGGACGCACCAGGCGCGCCAGCCGGGGCCACTCCGCACCCGGCTCCCGGAAGTGCTCCACCACCTCGGTGCAGGTGACGAAGTCATACCGGCGTTCCAGCAGCGCGGCGTCGGGCCGGTACAGGGGATCGTAGTCCTGCACCCGCATGCCGGCCTCGCGCAGCATCAGCCCCAGGGTGGGCCCCGGGCCGCAGCCATAGTCCAGGCCCTCCATGCCCGGCGTCAGTCGCGCGCGCAGGGGCTCCGCCAGGCGCGCCAGGAAGGCGCGGTAGCGCGTATCGGCGGGGTCGTTGCAATGCAGGTCGTAGACCGCCTTCTCCTCTCCGTGCCCCAGGTGGCTGGCGGGATCGGCGAAGATCAGTTCGCAATGGCCACAGCGATAGAAGGCCCGGCGCCGGTCCGCGCAGAATGCCACGGCGTCCCGGCGGCACAAGGGACAGGAGAGGGGGCTCTGCATCGCCTCAGCCGCGCTGGCCGCGCAACCAGGTCAGCGGCACCTCGTGCTGGCCGCGCGCGTCGGTCACGAACAGGCTGTTCTCGCTGATCATCACCCCCCAGTGCAGGTTGCGGGGCAGCTCGGTGGCGAGCTGCTCCAGCGCGGCCTGCTCGACCGCGACAATCTCAAGGTTCGCCACGCCCTCCACCAGGGGAAGGAGCTTCGGCGCCCATACGCGCAGGTTGCCGTAGGCCAGCAGGGAAAGCCGTTCCGCACGGCGGCTGCACCGCACCAGGCGCTCCGCGTCGGGCTGCCCCACCTCGATCCAGTGCAACACGCGCCCGTCGAGACTGGAAAGGGACAGGGCGGGATCATCGCTCTCCGACAGGCCACGGCCGAATGCCAGGCCGGGCGCGAACCAGAGGGCATGGGCCAGGATCCGCACCACCAGCCGCTCGGTGGTTTCGGAGGGATGCCGCGCCACGCTGAATCGCGGGTTCTCGTACAGACCGCGATCCAGGTCGCTCAGATCGAGCTCCACCTTGTACAGGGTTGCGGAAAGTGCCATAGGGTCCTGCCGCTCCCGCGCTCAGATGCGCTTCGAGTAGCGCGTTTTGGCGTCGAAGCGGTCCATGGGCAGCACGCCCACGGCGCGGGGATAGACCTCCTGGTTGAGGTAGAGCAGTTCCGCGTCCGCCTCGGCCTCGGGTAGGTCCTTGTACCAGGCCTTGAGAATCCCCTCCCCGCCCGGCGACCAGCGATAGCCGCGCGCCTTGAGCACGTCCTTCTTCTCGAAGGGCGCCTTGACGGCCCACAGCCGCACCTCGATGCGCGCGGCATTGTCCAGCAGCCGCTTCATCACCCGCACCCCGCTGGGCAGGGTCTGGCTCAGCAACTCGATGCCGGCCGCACAGTCGATGGTGGCGCGATGGCCTTCATAGAAGAAGCCGTGCTTGTAGGCCAGGTAGTCGAGCTTGACCCCCTCGAAGCCCTCCTCGTTCCAGTTCACATCGGCGAGGGAACAGGCCCAGGGCAGCTCCGCGAAGCCGGGATGCACCTGTTCCAGGAAGGGGCGGTCGAAGCGGGCGTTGTGGGCCACCACCAGGTCGGCCTGCGCGAGCAGGCGCGCGACCGCCTCGAGGTCGAGGGCCTGCCCCGCCACCATGGCATCGGTGATGCCGGTGAGGCGGGTGATGAAGGGCGGGATGGGACGGCCGGGATCCTGGAAGCCGTTGTAGGCGGGCAGTACACGGTAGAGGCGCCCCTCGGCATCGTACTCGAAGGGCACCAGGGCCAGCTCGATGACCTGCTCCGTCTCCGGGTCCAGGCCCGTGCACTCGGTGTCGACATAGAGCCCGATGTGCTTCCCGGCCCCGCTGTCCGCCTGGTAGCGCTCCACCGGTTTCAGGCGGCGGATGATACGGTAGTCACCGCTCGCGGTGAGTTGCTCGATGCATTCCTGTTCCGTCGCCATGCCCTGCCCTACAGCCGCCTGCCAAAGGCGCTACTGTAGCAGAAAGCGGACCTTCCCGGCGTTACGACGCGGTAAATGGCAAGGGTGGCGCGCGTTCAGGCGCAACGCCTCCGGCGCTGAAACCCGAGCAGTCCGAGGCCCAGCCCCAGGACCGCCAGGGTGGACGGCTCGGGAACCCGGGCAATCTGCCCCCGAACCTCGCCAGCCGGAAAAAGCTGGGTATGGACGTTGACGTAGGCATTGCCACTGGACATCTCCGCGTACAGCGCCGCCAGTGACAAGCCCGCCAGCGGCCCGACGAGATCCGCATCCGTGACGATGCCGCTGGCCAGCAGCCCGTCGAAGGGACCCGGGATGAGCAACGCAGGCGGGGCGCTCGGATAGAGCCACAGGGCGACGGGGCCATTGGCACCCACGGGCGCGAGGTGGATGTGTGCCTGCGTGATGTCGCTGATGTCAAAGACGTACAGTTCGTAGGACATCTGGTCCAGCGCGGCGCTGAACTCGAAGCTCGCCGAGCCGCTGGCCAGGGTGGCGGCGGAAGGCACCTCCTGCGCGCCGTCCAGGTCCGCTGTGAACAGCAGCGTGGCCTGGACCGGCAGCGCCAGGAGCAGCGCGCACAGGACGGCGATGAACGACAGCAGGCGCGGATACCGCTGGCGCATCAGGATGTGGCTTGGATGGCTGAACATTTCTCACCTCCTGGTTATTCTTTAATGAATTATAGTGAGCAAATGCCGTACCAATATCGCCAATATCCTGAATCTCGACATATTCTGCGAATATCCTCCGGGGCGTGCAGCGCAAATCTGTAAAGATTTCGTGACAGTTTGTCAGGCAGGCTGACAACGCCTGTCGACATTACCGGGGTCAGGGATCCGCAGGGCTCCACCCGTCCCGCCACCGCGTGCGTCGATGCAGTCACCCGTCATTCGTGTAAACCGGCGTTTGCCGTACTCCATCATCAGGTCATTTCGCCCTTGGGTGAAAACAGGTACCCCTCGCCCCAGATGGTCCGGATGTAGTGCGGCGCGGCAGGATCCTCCTCGATCTTGCGCCGCAGCCGCGTGACGCGCACATCGATGGAGCGATCGAACGGCGAACGATCATAGCCTTTGATGAGGTCGATCAGGAGATCACGACTCAACACCCGGTTTGGATGCTCGATGAAGATTTGCAGCAGGGTGAATTCAGCGGCGGTAAGCGCCACCGGCACGCCGTTGCGGGTGAGGGAATGGCTGCCAGGGTCCAGACGATAGGGGCCAAAACTGTAAACACTCGCCGAAACCATATTGCCACCACTCGACTGGCGGCGAAGTACGGCCCGGATCCTCGCGAGCAGTTCGCGCGGATTGAAGGGCTTCGCCAGGTAATCATCGGCACCGACCTCCAGCCCGACGATACGATCGACATCCTCGCCGCGGGCGGACAGCATGATGATCGGCGTGCTGTGCATGCTGCGCAGCCGTCGCGCCAGGCTGAGTCCGTCCTCGCCGGGCAACATGAGATCGAGGATGACGAGATCCGGTGTCTCCTGTTCCAGGAACCGGTCCATGGCCACCCCATCGGCCACTGCCGTTACCCGGAACCCCTGCTCCGTCAAATAGCGCGACAGCCGCTCGCGCAATCCGCGATCATCATCAACCACCAGGAGGTGCTCGGAGGTATTTTCCATGTCACGAGTCCATCGGTTTGCCGGATATGGGCATAGCAGGAATCAGAATGTTCCTCTATGCATTGCTGGCCTGACGGCGCTCGAGCAGCACGAAGAGCAAGGGCACGATCACCAGCGTAAGCACGGTAGCGGCGAGTATACCGCCGATGATCACGGTGGCGATCGGTGAAAACCGTTCCGCGCCCACCGCCATTTCCATCGCCAGGGGCAGCATGCCGGCCACGGTGGACAAGGCGGTCATCAGGATCGGGCGCAGGCGTGCGGTGACCGCTTCGCTGATGGCGGCATGCAGGCCGATCCCTTCCGCCAGTCGGTTGCGGGCGAACTCCAGCAGAATGATGCTGTTATTGACCACGATTCCGACCAGCAGAATGATGCCGAGCAGGGCCGGCATGGAAACATACTTGCCGGCCACCAGCAAGGCAGCCACCACGCCGATGAACTGCAGGGGGATGGCGCTCATGACCGTGAATGGATGCTTGTAGCTGCGGAACTGCACCACGAGCAGCAGGTACACCGCCAAGGCCGCCAGCAGCATGGCACGCTGCATGCGAGCCTGGGCCTCCTCGAAGTCATCCTGCTCCCCGGCCAGGATCACATTGTAGTTTTCCGTTGAGTTATAGGCGGCAAGACGCATCTTGACGTCGCTTACCACTTCTGACAACGGTCGGCCGAAATGAAAGCCCAGCACATCCAGGGTACGCTGCCCGTTCTCGCGGGTCAGGATACGCGGTCCCAGGCGTTGTTCCAGGCGCGCCACTTCCCGGAGCGGAACGAGCGCCTGGGGTGAACCGAGCAGGATATTGAGCAGGTCCTCGGGGTGGCGCCGGTCAGGCTCGGCATAGCGCACCACCACATCGAGATCACGGCGCAGGGCTTGCCTGAAGCGCGTGGCAACCGTGCCGTCCACCGCCTGGTGCACGGTACGTGCGACCTGGCTGCCGGTCAGGCCCAGCTCGGCCACCCGTTCATGATCGAGCTGCACCTGGATTTCCGGCGTATCCAGCGCCCAGTCCTGATACAGATCGGTGATACCGGGAATGCCCGCCAGGTGTCGTCGCATTTCCGTACCGATCCGATCCAGTACGGCGGGTTGCGCGCCGCTGACGCGCACGATCACGGGTGCCGCGGTGGAGGAGCGCGCGGTTCCCCCCATCTCCTTGGGAACCGCCAGCACCACGCCCGGGGTCTGCTCCAGCGCCTGGCGGACTTCGTCCATGATTTCCCACTGGGTCTGGTCGCGCAGGGTACGTGGCAGCAGGTTGACGACGATCTCAGCCTGATTGACCCCCATGGCGCCACGATCCCCGAGGGAGCGCCCGCCCGGCTCATAGCCGGCGCGTACGCTGGTACCCGTAACCACGGGATTGCCCACCAGTAGTGACTCCACAGGCAGCAAGGCCTCGACCGTCTCGTCCAGGGTCGAACCCGGCACCAGGTCCACGATCACACGAAAGCTGCCCGAATCGAAGCGGGGCAGCATCTCATTGCCGAGCATGCGCAACATGGCAAGGCTGACCAGCAGCAGCAACAGGGCAAGTCCCAGGGTGATGACCGGCCGACGGAACCCCGCGTGAAGGCCAGCCTGATATAGCCCATGCAACACTTCCAGCGCCTGCCCCATCCAGTGGTCCAGGTGGCGCATCAGGCCGGTGCGGGATTGGGCCGGCCTGAGCCAGAAAGCCGCCAGCAACGGGATCAGGGTCACGGCGATCACAAAGGAGGCCGCCAGGGCGAAGGCCAGGGTCAGGGCCAGGGGGGTAAAGAGTTCGCCTACGAAACCGCCAAGAAACATCAGTGGAATCAGCACGCTGAGCGTGGTCAGCGTGCCGCCCAGCTTGGCGCTGAAGATCTCCGCGGTGGCCTCTACCGCTGCCTGGCGCGGCGTTTTGCCGAGCTCATCCAGGTGCCGGTGAATGTTCTCCAGTATGACGATACCGTCATCCACCAGCAGGCCAATGGCCAGGATGAGGGCGGACATGGTCACCATGTTCAGATCCATTCCGGCCACCTGCATGAGACTGAAGGTAGCCAGGAAGGCAACGGGTATGGACAAGGCTATGATCGCGGCCTGCTGCAAGTTGCCCAGGAACAACACCACGATCAACACGGTCAGGGCGACCGCCGTCACGATGGTGGTGGTCATGTCGACGATTACCTTTTCAGTGAATACTGAGTCATCGTCGGCGATCTGCAGGTGTATTTCGGGGTGATCCCGCTGAATTTCAGCGAAGACGTCGCGCACCCGGCTCGCCACCTCCACGGTATTGGCCTCGCTACGCTTCAGGATCTGCACCGCAATGGCCGTACGGCCATCGTGCCGGTACGCGGCGCGGGCTTCCCCGGTGGTCAGCTCGACACTGGCGACGTCCTCCAGTCGTATATGTCGCGAGCCATCGGCGAGCAGCGTGATACGTCCAGCCTGCCCGGCATTCAGCAGGGGGGCATCGAAACGTACAGCCGCTTCCAGATGGCCGTGGCGGATGCGCCCGCCGGGAGCCGAGAGATTCCATTCGTCCAGTGCGCGCACGACCTGCGTCATATCCAGGCCGACAGATGCCAGGCGGTCACGATCGATGGCAACATGCAGTTCCTGCTTGTGGGCGCCGAACACATCCACGGCGGCCACGCCTGGTACCCGCTCCAGACGCTCGCGCACCTCGTTGTCAGCCAGGGAGCGCACCTCGCTCAGTCCCTGCTGCCTCGCAGCATACAGAGCCACAGTGATGATCGGTTTCTCGGAGGTGGAAAACTCCAGGACCTGGGGTTCGCCGATCCCGGCGGGAAGATCACGACGTATACGGCTAATGGCATTCTGCACATCCACCGCGGCGAGTGCCGCCAGCCGGTCGTAATCGAACTCGGCACGCAATACCGACAAGCCCATTTGACTGCTGGAGCTTATGCGAACCACACCATCGATACCGGTAATCTCCTCTTCCAGGAGACGGGTGAGATCACTGTCGACGTCGGCAGCCGCCATCCCCGGGTACTCGGTTATCACGGTGACCGTGGGCGGATCGGTATCCGGGAACAACTGCACCGGCAACTGGAAGCGGGCCTGGATGCCCAGCACCACGACCGCGATCAACACGGCAATGACGGTATGCCGGTAGCGCAACAGGTACTCGGGCCAGGACATCAACCAGGATCCCGTTCAGTCCGAACAGGCGTGACCAGGCTGACGGGGCTGCCATCGGAGATGCGGCGGTCGGCGCCAAGGATGACCTGCGCACCCGACTCCAGCCCCTGGCGCACCTCGACCAGCCCCTGCTGCTGGAACCCGGTTTCGATCCGATGCTCGCGCGCGAAGCCCTCTTCCGCCAGCAGGATGACGGTATGTTCGCCGGACTGGCGCAGCGCATGCACGGGAACGAGGAGTGTCTGCGAATGGCGTGAGATCTCGACCTCGGCGCGCGCGGCCATACCCGGGCGCACATCGGTAACGGATTCCGGCAGCAGCACGTCTATACTGGCATTGCGCGTACGTGGATCGAGTGCCGGATAGACATGATCCACGCGGGCCTCCCATGCCACCGCAGCCTCACCTCGCATAGCGGGTATGGTCAGCTTGACCGGCATGCCCTCCTCGATATGTGCGGCATCGACCTGCGGGACGTGGAACACTGCGCGCATGGCATCGACCGCCACCAGCGTCACCAGGGGGCTGCCGGCCGGGACGAACTCGCCTGCCTGCGCATGCCGCTGTTGCACGACCCCGCTGAAGGGGGCCAGCAGCTGCGCGTAGCCAATCCGGGTCCGTAACGCCGCCAGGCTGGCCTCTGTCTCGCTGGTCTGGGCCTGCAGGACATCCACGCGCTGGCGGGCCTCGTCCAGCAGTTGGTCGGCGATCAACTTCTGTCGGTGGAGATCCTCCTGGCGGCTCAGGGTACGCCGCGCCAGGCGAAGCTCCGCTTCGATGCGCTCAGCCACCGCCGCAAGCCGCTCGGCCTCATGCCGCAGTTCTTCATCGTCCAGGCGAACCAGCACATGCCCGCTATCGACCCGCATGCCTTCCCGTGACAGGACTTCCACGACATTGGCGCTGATACGCGCCGCCAGTACGGCCTCCTGCTCCGCCTCGACGGTACCGGTGTAACGGCGGGTAGTCACCCAGAGGCGGGGCTGGATCTCGAGCGTCTCCACGGCAATCGGGGGTGGCACTCGTGCAGGCTCGGGGGCATAACGCGCCGCAAGACGCTCGGTCGCGCCCACACCGACCCAGATGGCCAGCAGGAACAGCACCAACAGAACGATACGCCGTTGGCGGGAAGGAAGTTTCGTTCCTGCATGCATGGATTCATTCATCCTAGATACTCACTGGAAAAGCGCAAAGATCACCGGGAAGTCCACTTCAATCAGCAGGAACCCTGATACGGGCCTCGGTGCCACCGCCGGCGCGCGGGCGTAATTCCAGCTGCCAGTTGTGAGAGCGGGATAGTTGCATGGCAATGGCCAACCCGAGCCCACTGCCACCGGTGTCACTGCCACGAGAGGTCTCCAGTCGGTAGAAAGGCCGAAACACTGCCGTGCGGGCCGACTCTGGAATCCCTGGACCACGGTCCAGCACCTTGATCAGACAGCCCGGGGACCCAACCTCGTATTCCACGGTAACGGGGTTGCCCGCACCATGGCGTACGGCGTTTTGCAGGAGATTGGCGAGGATACGCATGAGCGCAAGTGGCTGGCGCAGGGTAACCAGGCATGGTTTGTCCGGTACCCACTCGATCATCACAGCGCCGGCCGTACGGCGGGCATCGATGACACAACGATCGATAATGTCCCGGACATCGATGGTTTCCGGGCTGCTGCAGGCAAGTTCCTCGCCGAGTTGCAGGTATTGTCCGACCAGGTGGTTGATGTCCTCGATATCCTGCATGGCTTCAGCGACCAGCTGCGGATCGGCAGCATGATCATGAAGCATCTCGAGCGTCAGGCGCAGACGCGCCAAAGGTGTGCGCAGGTCATGGGCGATCCCGGAAAGCATGGCGGTCCGGTCAGCCAGCAGGTCGTGGACCTGCAGCGTCATGCGGTTGAAGGTTCTGGCAAGTGTCACAAGCTCAGAGGGCCCTGTTTCCGGCAGTGGCGCGGGTGCCCCGCCGGCACCAAGTTGACGGGCGGCGGCCGAAAGCTCCGTAAGTGGCCGGATGAGACGCCGAACATGGATGAGTGTAGTGAACAGTATCAGGGCAATGGCACCAGTGAATACCAGGGCAGCCGCCAGTGGCGGCTGCGGCCCACTACGCTCCAACGTGAAACCGAAACGCACCACATGCCCGCCAGTCGGAATATCGACCCAGTAAAGCGAATCCTCGTCCCGACCCTGCAGTTTACGCACAGTGACCGGATGACCCGTACGTAGACTCAGGCTTTCCTGCAGAAAGCGCGCATAGGGAAGCATGGTGACGCCTGAGCCGACGGGAGCGCCGTCATTGTCGACAAGAAACAGGCCATGATTGCGCGCCAACTCCTGCTCAAAATCAAGACGGGTCGCGGGCGGAAGTTCCACCCAGGTTTGCGCCGAGATCACCATGAGCGCAGCAAGATCATCTGCGGAACGCTTGGCCACGGGTATGACGATCAGGTAGCCGATAGTGCCAACTGTCAGCGCAAGAAACAGCAATGCGGCAAGGCCGAGCGTAAGCGCGGTCTTGGCATACAGTGTTTCAGGCCGGAGGAATGCGGGGAGCGTCACCAGTAGAACATTCCAGCCAGGGGGTTATCGCTTTGCTTACTCATCAGCACGTCTACGTCCATTGAATGGCAAATCATCGGAAATCACCTGGATACACTTTTCACACCTTGATTGTATCGACATCAGCCTACCCATGCCTATTCAAAATTCGCGCCATGAAACACATTGTTACACATTCAGAATGGACGGAAATCCCATCGAAACAGGCATCGCAGAGTATTCACGTGCAGGACATGAGATGCATTTCCCACATACCGATCACCCGAGGACAGAACCATGAAGATACAGACCAGGCCGACCGTATGGACCGCACACCTGGCATTGATTTCCTCCCTGCTGTCAGCTGGCGCCCTGGCTTCTGCCAGCGGCCCAGTCATGGCCAGATTGACGATTCCCACCGATTCCGCAGAAACGATCGCGGCAGATATGGGGGACACCCCAGCAAACCATGCGCCGGGATTGACGCTCCGACAACTGGAAACGATACGACTCGACAGCAAACAAAAAGCCGCAGAAGCCGCATTCGCACTTGGTGTCGCGGCTATCGAGAGAGAGGATTTTTCGACCGCACAGAAACTGATCCATGAGGCCATACAGCTGCACCCGACAAATCCAGGATACCTGCAAACCGCCGCCGCACTGTCCTTTCGTAATGGAAGATTTTTCGAGGCACAGACGTATCTGCTTCAAGCCCTGGAATTCATAGAGGATACCCCAGGGAAGAATGACATGGATGTCGCCATACTGAAGGACAATCTCGGTTCCGTATATCTCTCTCAGGGTCATTACAAACAGGCAGAACGCACCTGGCAGGATAGCCTGGCGATACGTGAAAAGGCTCTCGGACACAACCACCCATCAATCGCTCCTTTACTGAACGATCTGGCCGGACTGGCCATCCTCGGGGGGCGATTCGGGGAAACAGAGCAACTGCTGGTACGCGCACTTCATACCGTACAAGAGAATTCTGGATCCGATAGCTCACTCATCGCCATCGCATCCCATAACCTGGCCGATTTTTACATGGAACAACGGCGGGCAGATGAAGCAGAGGTGTTCTATCGTGCCGCACTCGACGCATGGAAAGGAGGCACTAGGCAGCAACGGCTACAGGTATCCGCGAAATTGAATGAACTCGGCAACCAATACCTGTCCGCGGGCAGATTTCCAGAAGCCGGATCACAGTTCAGGCTGGTCATCGGACTCCTGGAAAAGGATTTTGGAAACGAGAACCCGCACCTGCAAGGCGCAAGGATGGGCCTGGAGAAACTGGAAACTCTGCACGGCTCCAGTGGCGAGGGAGATGGATTGAATCAATGGATGTACGAAGAACTACGTGGACAACTTTCACATCCTCACGACGCCATGTAACTCCACGCCGTCAACTGAAACACCTTGTAACATTTCATCTACCGATGGAAATACCCGGGCAACAGACCTGCATGATCATGACTCACGGAAGCACGGTAGGCGCAGCCCAGGCATGAGAGACGCGAAATAATGACTGATGAAGCTTATACATACAGGCAGGAATATTCTCCGACCCGTTATTCCCGTACAGCCTGTGCGCTGGTCTTATCCACAATGATGCTGCTCGTATCGTTCGAGGCCGGCGCCGTTCAAAGCAAAGATGATGCTTTTGCAACATCCGCGCAGGCCGAAACCGAAAATGACGCGACCATCAACAGCAATCAGCGTGAGCCTGTGCGCAAAACAGATGGAAACTCAGGGCCTCCACTCGTCCGCGAGAATACCGGCACCGAGCCTGGCGCTTCATATTATGGATATGGCTACGAAAAGCGCAGCCATATTCCCGGAAACCGTGAAAACCCGCCTGGTCGCAGCACTGATGACAGCGGCCGGAGACGATGAAGCAATCTCCTTTATAGCCTGAGATTAATCAAACATGACCCGCCCCAACCCCATCCCCCAGAGGCCTGCATGAACTCATCCATGAAGAATATTCCGAAGAAAGAGCGGCGCATACTCACCGTCCAGGCGGTGATCGACCTGGCCGGAGATCGAAACCCGAGCGAGATCACCACAGCCGCCATCGCACAACGCATGGGCATCAGCCAAAGCGCACTGTTCCGGCATTTTCCCAGCAAATCCGCGATCCAACAGGCGGTAATGGAATGGGTGGCAGAACGATTGCTGGCGC
>OBJA01000928.1_pt1 | contig 22502 bp, 20 predicted proteins | sample 1519751 | NCBI WGS metagenome assembly OBJA01 (sample SAMEA3881238, study PRJEB22517) | soil metagenome | biome: lake sediment; feature: soda lake sediment; material: sediment, water from around vicinity | place: India | collected 2013-12-23 | depth 3 m
AACCCCTGTGTCAAGGGCCGCTTTTCGCCGTCCATGGCCGCTAGACTGTCGCCATCCATGGCGACAGACACCCTTGCCACAGGGCTCCCGACCCTGCCCTCAAGTCAGCCTCTGAATAGTTCTCGTATTTTATTGCAGGGGCACGGCGCGCCGTGCCCTTAGTGTTTATTGTCTTCATCATCCTCTATTTCATCATCGTCATCAAGCATTCGGTATTTTGGTCCTTCGATATCGTCAAACTCCCCCCTTTTTACTGCATAGAGAAAAAACAGCCAGACCCCGGTGCCAATGCAGAAGGAAAGAAAGATCAGCAGAAAGGTCGAGGTCATCATCGTAAGAGTCCTTGTCGGGTAAGTCTGAGTGAGTTGAGCAGCACGCAAACGGAACTGATGGCCATGGCGGCGGCGGCATAGGCTGGAGCCAGTAGCCCACAGACTGCCAGGGGGATGGCAATCAGGTTGTAGCTGAAGGCCCAGGCCAGGTTTTGTCTGATGTTGGTCAGGGTCTTTTTGGCCAGCTTCAGGGCAAAGGGAATATTGGTCAGTTGCGGTCGGGTCAGAATCAGATCGGCACTTTCCACGGCAATGTCCGTACTGCCGGCAATGGCGCAGCCAATGGCGGCGCTGGACAGGGCAGGAGCATCATTGATACCGTCACCGATCATCATGGTCCTGGCCGGGGCCAGTCTGTTAACCTGTTCGGCTTTCTGTTCGGGGGTCAGTTCCGCATACCAGGAGTCTATGTCCAGTTGAGCGCTGATGCGCTGAGCGACCTCGGTGCGATCACCGGTCAGCAGCAGGCTCTTGTAACCGTGCTTGCGCAGATCGGCGAACATCTGACCGGCATCGGGGCGTACCTCGTCATCAAGAGTCACGTGGCCGATATAGCGACCGTTGCGGGCCAGATGAACTTCGCTGCGACCGGCAGAATCTGTCTCGGGTACAAGAATGCCCTGTTCCGTGAGAAAACGACGACTGCCGGCAAGCAGTTTCTCGTCATTTCGTAAAGTGCTGATGCCCAGCCCGGCGTGGGTGATGGTTTTGTCAAGGCTGCGGGGGGTGATGCCTTGTTTGGTGGCTTCTTTGATGATGCCGCGGGCCAGCGGGTGATGACTGCCGGCTTCAGCGTCGGCCAATAATTGCAGCAACTCCTGATGGTTACCATCAGCAGCCTTGAGGTCAACGACCTGGGGGCGGCCCATGGTGATGGTGCCGGTTTTGTCGAAGGCCAGATAGTCAATGTGCGACGCAGCCTCGAGTACATCACCGCCGCGAAAAAGAACTCCAACCTGTGCTGCCCGACCGCTGGCGATCATGGCCGCCGTCGGTGTTGCCAGTCCCAGGGCGCAGGGGCAGGCTACGACCAAGACCGATACCGCATTGAGCAGGGCGGCACCATCGTGCAAGTGCCAGTAAAAAAAAGTGGCGGCGGCAATGAGCAAAACGACAGGAATAAAGATGCCGGCAACACGGTCAGCAAGGCGCTGGATCGGAGCCTTGTCACTTTGGGCCTGCTCAACGATGCTTGTCATGCGCGCCAGGAATGAGTCATTTGCTGCGGACAGAACCCTGACGTCGATGGTTCCCGTCAAATTGAGGGTGCCTGAGACAACCTTGTCGTCACATTCTTTGACCACCGGCAGGGGTTCACCGGTAACCGCCGCTTCGTCAATCTCTGTAATGCCCTGGACAATAACACCGTCCACCGGCAGGCGATCCCCGGCCTTGAGCCGAATCAGGTCGCCGGACACCAGCTCCTGACTGTCGACCTCGGTCCAACTGCCATTTTCATGGCGGATAGCGCGGGCCGGTGCAAGTTTGAGCAGACGATCAATGCCGGCGGCGGCTTTGCGTCTGGCACCGGTTTCGATCAGGCGTCCGGCGAGGATCAGGGTGATGATCATGGCCGCTGTTTCAAAATAGACCTCGCCACCGGTCAGCATCGCCACCAGGCTGTAGAAATAGGCGCAGAGAGTGCCCAGGGCGATCAAAAGGTCCATGTTGGGTTCACGGTTGCGCACACTGATCCAGGCACCACGGATGAAGGGATACCCTGAGTAAAAGACGACGGGGGTGGTAACGATAGCGGCAAAAAACTCGAGCAGGCTTTTGGTTTGAGCATCGATTCCCTGAAAGTATCCGGCATAAAGAGCCAGGGAGAACCCCATTAATTGCATGGTCAGAAAGACGGCGGTTCCAAAGCGCATAAGCAGGCTGCGCATTTCGCGATGGGCGGACTGCTGTAGTTCATCGAAACTGTAGGGGCGGGCCAGGTAGCCAATGTCAGCGAGTTTGCGACAGATGTCAGTGGCACTGATCTGTTCGGGAATAAAGCGGATCAGTACCCGGTGGGTCGCAAAGTTGACGCGAACGGAAGTAATGCCCTGGTGTTTTTGCAGCAACCGTTCAATCAACCAGACACAACTGGCACAGCGGATGCCATCGACGATCAAATTGATTTCGGCACCCTGTTGCTGATGACGGACGAAGCGGTCAAGATAAGCAGCGTCAAAACGCAGGTTGAATGCTTCTTTGAGGGTGCCGGCCTGACGGTCCGGCCGTTGGTAGAAATGTTCGAGACCGGCACCACGGATGATCAGATAGGCACCACGGCAACCGTGGCAGCAAAAAGGGACCGCCTCACCGTCGATCTCTTCAGTTACCAGATCCGCGCGCGGGAAGTTCTCTTCACAGTGGCGGCAAATGAATTCCGGCGTAAGGGGCATGAATCAGAGCGACAGGAGCAGGTGACGCAGGATGCGGGCTCCGTTGAGTTCAAATTCGGCCCTGACCGTTTGGGTGCCTGAGAGATGCGGAAGCTCGGCATGATAGATCCCCGGTTGGGTTTCCTCTAAGGGAACAATCAACCGCACATCCCGGTCCTGCAGCTTCAGAAGCCCCGTTGCCCCGGTGACCGGTAATCCTTCGCCATTGGTCAGATACTGGATCAGTCGGCCATCCATCAGTTCGCTGTGCAATTGCCAGCCCAGACTTGAGGCTGCCTGCTTTTCAATCAGGGTGTTGTTGTATTTCAGCCCTTTGCTGTAGTAGTCACGATCACTGACATCGCTGACTCGGGTTGCCGCCTGATAGGCCGCCCAGCTGGAAAAGAGCAGAAAGGCACCCAGTAAGATCGGTATCAGCAGGGCAGGGTTGAGTTTGTTCATGGCTCACTCATTTCAGTTGCTGTCAGTAACAGGAATAATTCGTGCTTTGGCACCTGCAACCTGCCGTCGGTTGCTGTCAACAAGCTGGAATTCTACCATGGATGGCTGATCGTTGACAGGGGTGAGAAGGATGATGCGAACATGCCGGTTTTCTCCTGGAATGATGCTGATTTCTTGCGTTTGTCCACGTAGTTCAAGTAGTTCGCCCTCCGCCGATACGGCATTAAGCTGGTAGGTCTGCAGGCTGTTGGTCCGATTGTTGATCCAGGCATTCAGCAGGGTGGTTTGATGGCTGTCGAGAATGCGGCCGGCAGTGATCGGAGCTACAGAAATCTTCAGGGAGGCATCAGCTCGGGTGATAACAGCGTAGCCAAGGGCACCCGTCAGGAGGACCAGTAGCAGGCCGATGACCAATACCCGTGGATTCAGTAACGCCAGGGGCCCGCGATGATCGATACCAAAGGTGTAATAGATCAAGCCGGGTTCCTCACGTTTTGCCATGATGGTGCGACAGGCATCGAGGCAACGACCGCAATTGATACACTCAATCTGATAGCCGTTGCGGATGTCGATATCCATGGGACAGGTGCGGACACAGGAATTGCATCTGATACACCGATGTTTTTCCCTTTCAGGCAGTTGCAGGGTCAGGGTTGCTGCATCAACAAAAGAGGACTGAATGCGTCCGTAAGGGCAGAATTCCCGGCATAGCAGCCGTCTGATCAGGGCCAGGTCGAGGTAGACAAGTACGGCAACAACGATAAAGGTTACCAGCGCCCCGACATGCATACTGCCATCGATCAGAGAAAAGAAAAAACGTTGGGGTTCGATGAAATACCAGATGAGATTAGCTGCGACCAGCAGGGCCAGCAGGGCAAAGAAACCGTGAGCGATGATTTTTCGGGGAAGGGCACCATGAAGATGATTCGAAACAATTTTCAGCTTAAGACGTTTTGCCATCCATTCAACGATGTCGGTCAGGGTTGTCTGGGGGCAGGCCCAGCCACACCACAGCCGCCCGAAGACCAGGGTGATGAGCAAAAATGCCGCCCCCGTCATCAGAACAAAGAGGAGCAGCAGGTACAATTCGGGAATGCGCAGAACCTGACCGAAAAACAGGAGACTGAGGCTGGGGATGTCGATACGGATCAGACTGGTGCCGTTGGGTTGAATCCACGGGAGCAGAATAATGGTCACTACCGTCAACCACTGGAAGGTTCGACGCCAGGGACCCAGAAGCGGCGGGCGCTTATGTTGTTGTATCGCCGGCATGGTGGGTTAGCGGTGGCTGCCAGCAGCCACCGCGTATGAAATCCTTATAGCGCCAGCAGGTAGGCAACCAGAGCGTCAATTTCGGCGGCGCTGAGGCTGTCGGAGAAGCCGGGCATCATGGCCCCGCGCCCATCGGCAATACTTACCCGCACGCTTTCGGCGTCTTTGCCGTATGCATAGTCATCGGTCAGGTCGGTGGCAAACCCGCCGGAACCTCCCGTTCCGTGACAGGCAGCACAATGGGAACGGTAGATGGCCGCAGCATCAATGTCAGATGTCGTCATGGGCTGTGTCGTTTCCGCAACCTGGTTACCCACAGGTGCAGTGGTTCGGGCATATGTTTGTTGATGTGTGGCCATTTTTTTTTCAAACTCCCCTTCAGAGCTCCAGCCGCTGAGAAGGTAGTAGGCACTGAATCCGACTCCCCAGATGATCAGACCATAAAAAAGAACGTAGAAATAAACCGGTGGTGCTTTTTTGCGGTCTTCAGCAATGCCATCGGCATGTTCATCGTGGTTGTCATGTTGCTTATTTTTCATGGTTTCACCCTTTCTGTCGCTTCTTGCTGGTTGTGCGAAGGGATCAATCGTCATCCATCATTCGGTATTTCGGGGCCTCTTTTTTTTCCTTGTTTTGACGCTTGTAGGTGTTGCGTACAATCAAGACAAATACAGCAAAAAGGGCAACAGTTGCCGAAAGATAGATAATGGAGGCCAGATCCATATCAGTTTCCGTTCGGCTTGCGGTGTTTGATCAGGTTGACCAGTTGCCAGACGCGGTCAGCACCGAGGTTGGCATAGGCCGGCATGCCGCGTTCCGGAATGCCGTCGTAAATCAAACGGAAAAGGGTCTCGTCATCGTAATAGTCACCAACCAGTTCAGGCCCGATTCCACCTTCCATGTTGGCACCATGGCAGGCGGAGCAGTTGCTTTGGTACAGGGGCTGCCAGGCTGCCAGATTACCCTGATTCGGAGCAGGGTAAGGATTCCTCAGTTCGCCGACGATCTCGGTGCGGGCGGTCTGGCGCCAGGGGATATCATTGCCGAGCTTCTGCATATAGGCGATAATGGCGTCCATTTCGTTTTTTGATGCCAGTTCGGCAATCTGTTCTTCCGTATAGGGGAAGCCCAGAACTCTCATTTTGCGCCGAATCATATCCGGATCAAGAGAGTTATTGCTCAGCCAGCCATAAGCCGGCATGTTGGTTCTGGGGAAAATAGAGCGCGGTTCTTCCATGTGCTGGTAGTGCCAGGCGTCGGGATATTTACCACCAAGGCGCGCAAGGTCCGGTCCGGTGCGCTTTGAACCCCAGAGGAAAGGACGGTCATAGACGAACTCCCCCGATTTGGAATAGTCGCCATAGCGCAGGACTTCGGCCACCAGAGGGCGTACCGTCTGGGTGTGGCAGTTGTTGCACCCTTCACGCATATAGATGTCACGACCTTCCTGCTCCAGGGGGGTATAGGGGGTAACGCCCTCAATGCGATCGGCCTCAGTGTTGACCCAGAAAAAAGGCAGAACCATGGTGATGATGGTACCGGTCAGGATCGCAGCAGTGGCCAGAACCATCAGGAGAATTGGTTTCTTTTCCCACATGGCTTAAGCCCTCCCTTCAACTTCAAGCAGTTGCGGGGCCGGTTGTTTCCCCTTCTGCACTGTCATGTAGATATTGTAAACAAACAGCAGGATACCGATCAGATAGATAACACCGCCGCCTGTCCGGATCCACCAATAGGGATACATTTCAACCATGGTCTCAGTAAAGGTGTAGGTGAGGCTGCCGTCAGCATTCATGGCATTCCACATGCCGGCTTGCAACACGCCGGCGATCCACATGCTGATTGACCAGATTAACTGACCGACCAGCACCAGCCAGAATTGCAGGTTCGCCAGGGCAATACTGTAGACTTCCCGACCATAGATGCGCGGTAGCAGATAATAGATGCCAGCCATGCTGACCAGTGAAACCCATCCCATGGCTCCCATGTGAACATGTCCGGGAACCCAGTCAGTGTAGTGAATAAAGGCCGAAAAAGTCCGAATGGCCTGCATCGGTCCCTGCAGGGTCTGGAGACCGTAGAAGGTGATACCGAGAATCAGAAACTTGACCAGATAGTTGCTGCGCATCTGGTGCCATTGTCCATTCATCGACAGGTAGCCGTTGATAACAGCCCCCCATGACGGAGCGATCAGCATGAGGGAAAAGGCCATGGCCAGAGTCTGAACCCAGTCCGGCACCGGCGTCCAGAGCAGATGGTGAGCACCGGTCCACAGATACATGAAGATCAGCGACCAGAAGGCGATAATCGATAGGCGATGACTGTAAATGGGAACGCCGGTCGATTTCGGCAGGAAATAATAGAACATCGCCAAGGGGGGAGCCGTCAGAACCATGGCGACGGCATTGTGGCCGAACCACCACTGGACGTTGGCGCTGTTGGTGCCGGCAAAAATCGAGTAGGACTTGAAGGCCGACACCGGTACCGCCAGTCCATTAACGGTGAACAGGATGGCAACACCGATAATGGCAGCCATCATGTACCAGAGGGAGATGTACATCTGCTCCTCTTTACGCTTGATAATGGTCATGACGATGTTGATGGAAAAGACCACCCACAACACGACGATCATGATATCGATGGGCCACTCCATTTCATGGTACTCAAGGGTGGAGCTGTAGCCTAAAAGCAGGGTAATGGCCGACGCGATAATAACCGTATTGAAAAGCCATAATTGAAACCGTGCCAGCCCCAGACTCCACAGCGGGGTTTTGCACAAGCGCTGTACCATGTAAAGGAACATGGCAAAAATGGTACCCACCCCCCAGCCATAGATAGCGGCATTGGTATGGAGTGGACGTAGCCTGCCGAAAGTAAAGTAGGGGGGATAATTGAGGTCAGGGTTTACCATCTGTAGTGAGGCAACAACTCCAACCAGTACCGCGACGACACCCCAGAGGACGCTCCAGTTGATGAAGCTCTTGACGATGTCGGTATGGTATTGCGGTTTTCCCATGGGACCTCCTTGCCGACTTGATTGGTTGTGCCCGGTGGTCGGGCCGTTGGGGCAGAATGATTGCAAAAGAAATCCCGACTATTTTAATGTAATAAAGAGGAAAGTCAATTGGCATTGAGGGTAATTGAACAATGCGTAACCATATATGAGTCAAAACGGCTTTTCTGTAAGTGAAACAAGGATATACTATCAGAATCTCGGGTAGCTGCCGCCTTGCGGGCTATCCGAGTGGTTAAGGTCAGCAGGATAATCCGGACAAGGAGAGTGGATCATGAAAATCGTTTCCCTTGATGATGTGGCGTCCGTCGCCATGGCGATGGAAGGGGCTTATCTGGTGAGCAAGCAGGTTCCGGTTGGCAAGGAAGATGGTGCGCCGACATTTTCTTTTCGCGTATTTACCATTGCTCCGGGTGGGCACACCCCTTACCACGTGCACGACTCAGAGCATCTGAACTATGTTATTGGCGGTGAGGGGGTTTTGGTGAATGAAGCGGGAGAGCAAAGACCGTTCAAGGCAGGGGATTTTGCCCTGGTGCTGCCGCAGGAAAAACACCAGTACCGGAACACATCGACAAGCGAAGACTTGAAAATTATCTGTGCGGTGCCGGTGAAATACGAATAACTGTGATGATTGTGCGGTGACAAGCAGCGTCTTGTAGTGGGGGTTGATTCTGCAAGACGCTGCTGTTAAGCCACAGGGGGTCAGTTCTGATCTTTGGGCTTTTCCGGTGCCATGGACTTTGCCAGGTCAACAAAGGGCTTGATCAGGTCGATGGGCATGGGAAAGAGGATGGTCGAGTTCTTTTCTGCAGCAATCTCCGTCATTGTCTGCAAAAAGCGTAACTGCAGAGCTCCCGGCTGCGTGTTGATCTGCTCGGCAGCATTGGCCAGGGTGCGTGAGGCTTCATACTCGCCGGTGGCATGGATAACTTTGGAACGACGCTCGCGCTCTGCTTCGGCCTGGCGTGCCATGGCACGCTGCATTGAGGCCGGGAGGTCAACGTGTTTGATCTCAACGTTGGAGATTTTTACGCCCCATGGATCAGTTTGGCGATCAAGGATTTCCTGCAGGTCGTGATTGATTTTGTCGCGCTCTGCCAGCAGCTCGTCAAGCTCCACCTGGCCCAGAACGCTGCGCAGGGATGTCTGTGCCAACTGGCTGGTGGCGTAGAGGTAGTTGTCGACCTCAATCAGGGCTTTGTCGGGACTGACAACACGGAAATAAATGACGGCATTGACCTTGACCGAGACGTTGTCGCGGGTGATGACGTCCTGTTCAGGAACATCCATGGCAACGGTGCGCATGTTAACCTTGGTCATCTGGTCGATGACGGGAATGATGAATTTCAGCCCCGGCCCTTTGACGCTTGAGAAACGTCCGAGGCGGAAGACGACGCCGCGTTCGTATTCGAGCAAAATTCTTACTGCAGCACTGATAACAACCGCGCCGATGGCAACCAGAATAATCCAGAAAAATCCTGCTCCAAAATCAAACATCATGAGTTCTCCTTAGTTATTGGAATCGCTAAAGTTGTCGCCGGATTGCACAGCGGCGACTTTAATTTTCAAACCTTCCAGTACGTCAACCACTTCAACTTTTGAGCCCTTGGTGATGGGTTCGTCGGCAAGGGCAGACCAGTATTCACCGTAGACAAATGCTCGGCCACCATTATTGTCAATGGCTTCGGTTGCCTCACCCTGCTTGCCGACCAGTCCTTCCTGGCCAAATTGACTGCGCCGTTTCTGGGTTTTTACCACCATGGTGGCGGCAAAGGTAGTAAATGCAGCACAGGCGAGGACTGTGGCGGCAATAACGGCGCGGGAAATCTGCAGGTAGGGTTCGCTACTGTCGATCAGCATCAGCGAGCCCAGGCTCATGGCGATGATACCACCTACGGCGAGCATTCCGTAGGAAGGAACATTGGCTTCGAGAATAAAGAGGATAAAGGCAACAATGATCAACAGAACGCCGACGTAGTTGACTGGTAGTGCCGAAAACGCGAAGAGTGCCAACAGGATGGCAATGGCACCGACGGCACCGGGAAAGATCGATCCGGGCTGGGAAATTTCAAAGAAAATGCCGAGTATACCGAGCATCATCAACAGGTAGGCAAAAGTCGGATTGCTCAGGGCGTTCAGAATTTTTTGCCGCCAATTCATTTCTGCAGCGACTACCAGAACACCGGTGCTGGAAAATACGATGGCTTCACCGTCGCGAATGTACTTGAGGCCGTCAAGCTTTTTAAACAGGTCATCGCGATTTTCGGCGATCAGGTCAATAACGGCAAGATCGAGAGCCTCTTGTGCAGAAATCGAGACGCCTTCAAGGACCGCCTCCTCGGCCCACTCCTGGTTGCGGCCCCTTTTTTGCGCCAGACTGCGGGCATAGGCAGCAGCATCGTTGGCAACTTTCTTCATCATTGCCTCATCCGCCTCGCCGCCACTGCCACCACCAATACTCACCGGTGTTGCCGCTCCGATATTGGTTCCCGGTGCCATGACGGCGAAGTCCGCTGCCAGAGTGATCAGGGCTCCTGCTGATGCCGCTCTGGCTCCTTGTGGAGCGACGTAAACAATGATCGGAATGCGTGAATTGAGCTGGGCCTGGATAATGTCGCGCATTGCGGTATCCAGTCCGCCCGGGGTGTCAAGTTCAATCAGCACGGCACGGTTGTTGTTGCGATTTGCTGTAGCGATTTCGGCAGAAATAAAAGTAGCAATAACCGGGTTGATAGCCCCGGTAACTTCAACCAGCACAACAGTGTCGGTGACAGGTGCGTTAGCCTGCAATACCGGGGCAGGGGACAGCAGCAACACGGCAAAACCGACAAGGGCAGTAAGGCAGCTGATAATGCGTCGTTTCATTTTTATGCTACAGATCCTTTGTGCAGGTTCAGGGTTGATGATCGGCAGAATGAATCTGTTATGTCAATACAGAATCCCTGTGATCTGAAATGCTACAAAATCGGTACTTATTCTCTTGAGTTTCGCCAGTTTATCGTTATAATGGAGTATTTGCGACTTGGGTGCCGAACGCTTCGAGCGCCTTCTTGATTCATCCCTTTTCGGACTTCCACATTCAAGGTGCCTTATGGATCTTAAAGAACAGCTTAATCAGGATATGAAGGCAGCAATGAAGGCCAAAGAGGCCGACCGTCTCAGCACGATTCGTCAACTTCGTAGCGCTATCAAAAACAAAGAAATCGAGCTCAGGAAAGAACTTGATGACAGTTCTATTCTGGCTGTCATCAGCTCACTTGTCAAGCAGCGTCGGGAATCTGCCGAGCTTTATCGTAGCAATAACCGTCCGGAATTGGCCGACAAGGAAGAGGCGGAATTGGTGGTTCTGCAACAGTATCTGCCGGCTCAGTTGAGTGAGGAAGAACTTCGCACTGTGATAACCGGGGTAGTTGCAGAGACGGGCGCTGCCGGTCTCAAGGATATGGGAAAGGTCATGCCGATGGTTATGGCAAAAGTCGGTAGCGCGGCCGAGGGCAGGCTTGTCAATCAGATCGTCAGGGAGTTGCTGGCTGACTAGTACTGCTGAAGGGTCCTTTGTTGCTGGACGGAGTCTCTCTTGGGTTTGATTGATGTTCTGATTCTGGTTTTACTGGCGGCTTTTCTGTTGAAGGGGCTGTTCCGTGGGTTGCTCAGGGAAATTTGTTCATTGCTTGGCCTGATACTGGGCGGTGTGTTTGCCTTTAGTTTCCATGAGCCCCTCGCCCGGTTTTTGCAGGATAGCGCTGGATTGCCGGCTCCGGTTTCGGTCTGGGCGGCTTTTTTGTGTATTTTTCTGGTGGTTGTTATCGTTTTCGGGGTGCTGGGTTTTGTTCTTCACCGTTTTGTGAAAATGGTTCTGCTCGGGGGGGTCAACCGGCTGGCAGGTGCGGTTTTTGGTGTTACGCAGGCAGTGGTTATCCTTGCCATGCTGATGTTGGCCATGGGATCACAACCGGCTCCGGCAATGGCCAGGCAGCTGGTTTCGTCCTCTCATCTGGCCCCGCCATTTGCCGCTCTGGGGGAAGCGATTATTCACGAAGGACGTGAGCTGATGAGCAAGCCGCCGGTCAGATGATGGCTGAAGCGATTCTCCTTGAGCGCCTTGGATTCCTGCAGTTGCGAACCTGGCTTGCCGGGCAGACCCAATCGGAACCGGGACATTTGCTGGCGCGGCAGCTTCCGTTGCTGGCAGGCCGGGCAGAAGTGGAAGAAGCTCTGACCGAGGTTGATGAGGCGCTGGAATTACTGCGCGAAGAAAGGCTGCCGCCTTTGGGGGGATGCCGGGATCTGTCGGCAACTCTTGCCGCCTGCCAGGCCCCCGGCTCCCTGATTGCAGCGACTGACCTGCGTCCGGTGTTGACGTCGGTGGACGCAATGGAGGGCTGTCGTACCTGGTTCCGGGGGCGCGCTGAGCAGAAATCCCTGGCCGGTCTTGCTGCCACGCTGGTGTTGCTGCCGGAGTTGCAGCGGTGCCTGAAGGATTCTATCAGCGAACGGGGTGAAATCCTCGATAGTGCATCACCGAGGCTGTCCGAGCTGCGCTACGAAAGTCGGCAGATGCGTGGGCGGATCAAGCAGCAGTTGGATCGATTATTGACGGATGAGCGGCTGGCTCCCTGTTTTCAGGAGCGACTGGTCACGGTGCGCAACGGCCGCTATGTTGTGCCCTTGAAAAGCGATTGTCGCGGTCAGATTAAAGGCTTTGTGCAGGACGAATCAGCAAGTGGCCAGACCCTCTATCTTGAGCCGGCCCAGGTGCTGGAGAGTAACAATCGTCTGCAACAGTTGCTGCGTGATGAGCAGCGCGAAGAGCGACGCATTCTGTTGGAGCTTGCTGATTTGCTGCGTCGTGATCGTGCCGTACTGCTGGACAATCAGCAATTGCTGGCACGGATTGATTTGCGTTTTGCTGCCGCTCGGCTGTCGCGTGCTTATTGCGGCAGTCGTCCGCAACTCGTGGATTCGTCTCTGGTGGAGCTCCGTCAGGTTCGCCACCCTTTGCTGATGATCAGATCGGGTGAGCCCGATCTGAATGCTGCCGTACCGATCGATCTGCTGATTCCCGAGGACGCCCAGGTCCTGGTGGTCAGTGGGCCCAACACCGGCGGGAAATCGGTAGCCTTGAAAACTCTGGGTCTGATGCTGCTGATGCTGCGCGCCGGTTTGCATTTACCCTGTCGCTCCGACAGTCGAATCCACCTGTATCAGCATCTCTTTGTTGATATCGGTGACGAACAGAGTATTGCTGACGACCTGTCAACATTCTCCGGTCATTTACTTCGCCTGCGTAACATCCTTGCGCAGGCGGATGCCGATACCCTGGTGTTGCTTGATGAGGCCGGGAGCGGTACCGACCCGGCGGAAGGCGCGGCTCTGATTCAGGCTGTTGTTGATGAGTTATGTGCCAGGGGAGTGAAAATTCTGCTGACAACCCATCTGGGTCAATTAAAGCAGTTCGCTCATGTGCGCGATGGCATGATCAATGCGGCAGTCGAATTTGACCCTGACACCCTTGAGCCGACCTATGGCTTGCATTATGGTGTTCCCGGTGTCAGCAGCGCCCTCAATGCGGCACGCCGACTCGGCCTGCCGCTATCAGTGGTCGAACGGGCTCAGGCTTATCTGGGGCGTCAGCACGATCAGAACGAGATTCTGGTTGAGTTAGGGCGTCAACGTCAGGAACTTGGCCGCGAGCTTGAAGCGGTGCGATTGCTGAAGTTGGAGGCCAGTGCTTCCAGAGAGCTGCGCAAGCGTCAGTTGCAGGCACTCAAAGACAGTAAAAAGCAGGTTCTGTCACGGGCCGGACGTCAGGCTGAAGAACTGATCAGCGCCACCGAGGAGCGATTGCGGCAACTGCGCAAGCAGCGCTCGGGACCGATTTCGCCGCTGGAGGCGACCCGCGAGCGCGAAGAGCTTGCAGCGGCACGTAAGCCCCTGGCGGCACTGAAGCGGCAAAGGCGACATAAGGCCGCTGTTCCGGTACAGTTGCAGGTCGGGGAACTGGTCAGAATTGTGCCTTTGGGGGTAGAGGCGCGGGTTGAGCGCATCAGTGATGATCAGATTGATCTTCAGATTGGCGGAAAACGCATGCGCCGACCGCTGGAAGCGCTGGAGCAGTTTTCTCCCCGGCGTTTTGCCGAGCACCGCAAGAGCGTCGGTATGCCGGTTCGTTGCGGTCGTGCGGTTCAGGTGTCGCCACGTCTGAAGCTGGTCGGGGAGCGGGTTGAGGACGCCCTGATATTGCTGCAGCGTTATCTTGATGATGCTTTGTTGGCGCATCTGAATCAGGTGGAGATCATTCACGGTTCCGGTGAGGGGGTTTTGCGCCGGGCTGTGCGCGATTGTCTGGCCGGAATGCCTGGCGTGACGGCATTTTATGCGGCACCGATTGGTCAGGGGGGTGACAATGTCACGGTAGTTGAGCTGGAAAGCCGATGAGCGGACAGATTAGCGACGATAAAATTGAACTGGTTCGCGACCGCACCGATATCGTTGAACTGGTCTCGCAATACGTCAATCTCAAGGCGTCCGGGCGCAACCGGATGGGGCTGTGTCCTTTTCATGCCGAGAAGACTCCATCCTTCAGCGTTAACGCTGATCGTCAGTTTTATCACTGCTTCGGTTGTGGTGCCGGCGGCGATGTGTTCAGTTTTCTGATGCAGAGCGAGGGATTGAGTTTTCCTGACGCTGTACGTCGTCTTGCTGACCGGGCGGGGGTTGATCTTGAAGAGCGCCTTTTGACCGATGCGGAAAAGGCGCAACTTGAGCGTCGTGAACGTTTATTCAACATCAATAGTCTGGCGGCAGATTATTACCACCGCAATCTGATGGAGCACCCGCAAGGGGAGATAGCGCGGCAATATCTGAAAAAGCGTGGCTACGGTCAGAAAGCGGCTGGAGAATATCGGATCGGTTATGCCCTCAACGACTGGGAAGGGCTGAAAAATCACCTTCTGCGCCACCAGGTTGATGTGGAGGATGCCCGTTCTCTTGGTTTACTGTGCGAAGGGAAAACGGGGCGAGGTGACTACGACATGTTCCGCGCCCGGTTGATGTTTCCGATTATCGATCTGTCCGGACGGGTTGTTGCTTTTGCCGGTCGGGTGCTCGACGACAGCAAACCGAAATATATCAATTCGCCGGAATCTCCTGTTTATCACAAGGGGGAGGTTTTGTTCGGCTTGTACCAGGCCCGTCAGGCGATCCGCGTCAGTGGTGATGTTCTGATTGTTGAGGGGTATTTTGACCAGATGGCATTGAGCCGGGCTGGATTTGCCCAGGCCGTTGCTACCTGCGGGACGGCCTTGACTCCTGAGCATGTGCGTCAACTCAAGCGTTATGCCCAGCGTGTCATTTTGCTCTTCGATCAGGACAGTGCCGGTAAGCAGGCAACCTTCAGGGCGATGGCGCCGCTGCAGCAGGAAGCTGTCGTCGCAGCGGCCATCACACTGCCGTCCGGGGATGATCCTGATTCGTTCCTGCAACGCGAAGGTAGCGAGGCTTTCGCACAGTGTCTCGCTGCCGCCCGTCCGGTGATGGAGCTGTTCATGGAAGACACCCTCAAGGGTGCCGGTCATGGAGTCGAACTGAAAGTTCGCGCAGTAGAGCAGGTGCTGGAGAAAATCGTTCCGCTAAAGAGTGAGTTGGAACAGGATTTGTATCTGAAGGATTTGTCCAGGCACAGTGGCATTGGGATTGACCTGATACAAAAAAAATTTGCAGCGATCAGGCAAGGCCGTCAGCGCAGCCGTCCGCCGAGTTATCACAACGAGGCGTTGCCTGAGGCACCACACCCTGCTGCGTGGTCCGGTGAAAAGCGTCCGTCATCGAAGCCGCAGGTTTCTGCAGCGAAGGTCAATCGGACGGAATTCACGTTGTTGCGGTTGTTGCTGCAAAGCTCGCAGGTACGCAATGAGTTTGTTGCGCGTGGCGGGATCAATTTGATTCAGCATCCCGAGGTAGCAGTGCTGATCGGGTTGCTTCTCGAGCGATCAACGACCTCAGGTTGTGAGGTCGAGTCCTTGTTGTCCGGGCTCAACGATGCTCAACGGGACATTTTGGTGCAGGTACGCAATTGTGACCCGGACGAATTTGCGGAAAATCTGGAGCAGGCAAGTGCTGATTGCCTGCGTTCCCTGGAAAAGCAGGCATTAAAAAGACGGGTAGAGCAACTGCTGCGCGACATGATTCCGGCTGCAGAAGCCCGGGGAGATTCTGATGAAGCTGACCGCTTCAGGGCGGAGCTGTCACAATTGCAATTGCAGATCAAGATGTCGCCGGGACAGGAAAAGTATAAAAAAGACGCGGTGACATTTAAACTTTGATAAAAACGGTTAAACTTTAACGTTGTTGAGTATTGTTTTGCGAATGTTTCGACTTATGGAGAATTAACACTGATGGCGAAAAAATCCAATCCTGAAGAAGTACAGCAACTGATTGATATGGGTAAGGAAAAAGGATTTCTTACCTATGATGAGGTTAATGATATGCTGCCGGCCAGCATGGTGTCATCGGAACAGCTTGAAGACGTGATGAGCATGTTCGGAGAAATGGATATCGAAATTGTCGACAACGACAGCAAGATAACCAGCAGTAAAGAGGTTGATCTTGACGATGACGATGAGGATGAAGGCGATGTTGAGCTGGAAGCCGGTACCCTTGGAAAAACCAGTGATCCGGTGCGGATGTACTTGCGTGAAATGGGACAGGTTGCCCTGTTGACACGAGAGGGGGAAGTTGAAATTGCCAAGCGTATCGAGGAGGGCGATGCGTTGGTGGCTAAAGTGATCATGCGCACACCGATCGCCGCGCGGGAAGTCATGACGCTGCTGGGCAAGCTTGAAAAAGGCCAAATTGGAGTGTCCGAGATTACGCGTGAATATGATGAAGAAGAGGGTGGGGAGGCTGAAGGCCGGCAGCGGTTGCGTTTGATGGGGTTGTGGGAAAGGTTGCTGCCCTTGGAACAACAGATCAGCGATATTGAGAAGGCGTTGCAGGATGAGTCTGCTGCCCGCAAGATCAATAAGTTGAAAAAGGACGAGGAACAGGCGCGGGAAAAAATGACGGAGTTGCTGCGTGAGGTGCGACTCAAGGATTTCCAGGTTGCCAAGATCGTTGATCGTCTTAAAGACATGGGGACCCAGGTCAAAAAAGGGCAGGCCGAAATCAGTGATTGTGAGCAGATGCTCAGTCGCCCACGTGTCGAGATAGGAGCCTATCTGACCCGGATGCGTCAGAGCGACGATGAAGCCCACGCGGTTGCCAGTGAGCTCCAGGTGTCTGGAGACGTGTTGCTGTCAGTGGAAAAGCGCCTGGCGGCGGCAGAGAGGAAATTCAAACGAGTTCAAGCCGAGTCAGGTTTTGAGCCGGAAGAATTGCAGGAATATCTCAAGGAAGTCTATAAGGGGGAGTGGATTGCCAAAAAAGCCAAAACAGAGTTGATTGAGGCCAACCTGCGGCTGGTGGTGTCGATTGCCAAAAAATATACCAATCGTGGTCTGCAGTTTCTTGATCTGATTCAGGAAGGGAATATCGGCCTGATGAAAGCTGTCGACAAGTTTGAATACCGTCGCGGCTATAAGTTTTCCACCTACGCGACCTGGTGGATTCGTCAGGCCATTACCCGTGCCATTGCAGATCAGGCCCGTACCATCCGGATTCCGGTTCATATGATTGAGACTATCAACAAATTGATCCGCACCACGCGGCAACTGGTCCAGGAGTGTGGACGTGAACCGACACCGGAAGAAATTGCTGAGCGGATGGATCTGCCCCTCGATAAAGTGCGGCGCGTACTGAAGATTGCTAAAGAGCCGATCAGTCTTGAGACCCCCATCGGTGAAGAGGAAGATTCTTCTCTGGGTGATTTTATCGAAGACAAAGGGGTTATTTCACCTCTTGAGGCGGTTATAAAGAGCAACCTTGGTGATCAAACCTCGCGTGTTCTTGCCTCTTTAACGCCACGCGAGGAAAAGGTTTTGCGTATGCGCTTCGGGATTGGCGAGAAATCGGATCATACCCTCGAAGAGGTTGGTCAGGACTTTAACGTCACCCGTGAGCGGATTCGGCAGATTGAAGCCAAGGCCTTGCGCAAATTGCGTCATCCCAGTCGCTCAAAGCGGCTCCGGGGTTTTTCCTCTGTCGATTAGCGCTATCTCTTCCGGAGGCAAGCAGAGGGCATCAATCAAAAAAGATTCTTGACAGAAGGTCGTAATTTTTTTTATTGTTACCTCTTGCGCTTGATCATTATTGAAGAAGGGCCTATAGCTCAGTTGGTTAGAGCCGCCGGCTCATAACCGGCTGGTCCCAGGTTCGAGTCCTGGTGGGCCCACCACTTTACCCATGGTGTTTGACGTTGTGCTGAATTACAAGAGGCTATCAGGACTGATGCAAGATGATCAAGTGACCAATATGACCTCCCACAGCAATAATGATGGGGCGGCCTGATGATGGGATATTCAGAGCATCAGGAAGAAAGAACGCAGATTCAAACCGAGAGTGCACCGGAAAACCAGTGCACTCTTTCTTTTTGTCTGTCTGTAATATTAAAGGGTGGTAATGGCTGAGAAAAAGAACGCACGACTGGCAGATATTGTCGGTCTGATCCATCAGATCTCCCCACCACATCTGGCGGAAGATTGGGATAATGTCGGTCTGCAAGTTGGTGACCCAAATGCCGTAATTCAACGGATTCTGGTCTGTCTTGATGTCAGCAGGGCCGTAATGGAAGAGGCTGAACGTCTTGACGCTCAGTTGATAGTTGCCCACCATCCCTTGATTTTTCGTCCTGTCAAGCGCCTGACGCCCATCGATATACAGGGCGATATTATCTATCGCAGTATCCGGAAAAATATTGCAGTTGTTGCTACCCATACCAATCTTGATCGTGCTGCCAATGGTCTTAACGACTGGCTGGCAGAGCAGATCGGCCTTTCATCCATCGAGATACTTGAGCGTCCCCGTACCGATGGTTATCTGAAGCTGATCGTTTATGTTCCCATCGGGCATGAACATGCCGTGATGGATGCCATGTTCAAGGCTGGTGCCGGACATATCGGGGCCTATGATCGTTGTTCTTTTCGTACTGCCGGAACAGGAACCTTTCGCGGCAGCAGCAGCACTGATCCCTTTATCGGCTCGCCCGGCATCCAGGAAGAGACCGAAGAATTGCGCCTTGAGACGATTGTCCCTGCTCATTTGCGTGAGCGGGTCGTTATGCGGATGGTCAAGGCCCATCCCTATGAGGAGGTCGCTTATGATCTGGTCCCATTGGCGAATCCGGATAATGGAACCGGCCTGGGTCGGGTTGGCGTTTTGGCTGATCGCGTGACACTTGATACTTTTGCTCGTCAGGTCAAAGACTCTCTGGACGTCGATGCGGTACGCATGATTGGCCACGGGGATCAACTGATCAGCAAGGTTGCCGTGTGCGGTGGGGCCGGCATGGGGGTATATGCCGAGGCTCTGCGCCACGGGGCAGATTGTCTGGTCAGTGGTGACATCAAGTTTCATGAGGCGCAGCGTGCAGCGGCAGATGGCATGGCATTGATCGACGCCGGGCACTTCGGCACCGAAAAAATAATGGTGGACAGGCTCAGCAAGTGTTTAACGGATTTAGCTGCACAGAGTCGCTACCAATTGGAGGTTTTTACTACGACAACTGAGAAAGATCCTTTTGTAACCATAACTTAAGATCCAGGTAGATCAACAACGGAGGTATCGCGTGCAAGAGAAGATGAACCTGCTCAGAGATTTGCAGGAGATTGATCAGGAAATCCATACTATTGAGGCCACCCGAAAAGGCTATCAACAGGAACTGGCTGTTTTCGAGGCTGAAGCGGCTGAAGTCCAGGAGATGCTGAATCAACTCAACGATGAGATTGATCAGCTGCGTCACCAGGAGGCCCAAATTGAGCAGGAGCTGCTCAAGCAGCAGGACAATGTGACACGGGTAGAGGCGCGCTTGCCTGGCATTCAGACACAAAAAGAGTATGTAGCTGTGTTGAAAGAGATCGATACTGCCAAAAAGGAGAATAAACTGCAGGAAGAACAACTGCAGGAAAAGCGCAAAGAGATTGCTGTTCTGGTTGAAGACCAGCAGGAAAAAGAAGCAGCGCTGGCGACGATCCATCAAAATGCCAAGGCACGAGGCTCTGAACTTGAGCAGTTGTTGGCGGACTCCGGCAGCAAGCTTGAACAGCAGTCGCGTAATCGTGAAGCGGTTGCGGCCGACGTACCCGGTAGTTTGTTGCGTAAATATCAGGGATTGTTCAAGCGCAGAAACGGGATGGCGTTGGCAATTGCCAGAAACGGTGCCTGTTTGGGTTGCAATATGCAGTTGCCACCCCAGCTTTTCAACCAATTGTTGCTGGGCAGTGATTTGCAGACCTGTCCCCACTGTAACCGAATTCTCTATGTAGAAGCTGAAGCTTGATAGAATTGATGTGGCTGAAGAAGGACAGATGATCGCTGCTTCTGATGATCCGTCATCAGGGGGAGAGGAAAGTCCGGGCTCCACAGGACAGGATGGTTCCTAACGGGAACCGGGGGTGACCCCAGGGAAAGTGCCACAGAGAGAAGACCGCCCGCAGGTGGTTTTTCGGCGGGTAAGGGTGAAAGGGTGAGGTAAGAGCTCACCAGTTTCGGCGGTGACGTCGGAAGCTCGGTAAACCCCATCCGGAGCAAGGCCTAATAGGGGAACGTTTGAGGGCGGTCCGTCCAAAGTTCCCGGGTTGGCCGCTTGAGGCTGTCGGCAACGGCAGCCCTAGATGAATGATCATCGCCCTTGAACGGGTAACTGTTTCAAGGGAACAGAACCCGGCTTATGTCCCTCTTCAGCCCTTGATAGCACAGCGGCAGCATGATTCGGTTCATACTGCCGTTTTTTCGTTTAGGTCGCAGATGCATCACAACCGCCAACAGTTGTGGGAAGAGATTGTCTCCCAGGTTGAAATACAGTACCAGGCCCTTGAGCAAGAAGAGAAGGCCTGGCTGCAACCCAAATTACGCGATATCGCTGATCTGCAGCTCCAGTTGAACAATCTGTTCATGGCGGCTGCCGGTGAACAGCACTGTGCCCATTGTGCCGGAGATTGTTGTTCGGCAGGGCACAATCATATGACCATGGTCAATCTGCTGCAGTATCTCAGTCGACACGAGCACCCGCCGCTGCCTGATTTTGACCGCCGTTGCCCCTTTCTGGGCGATCAAGGTTGTTTACTGTCGGTTGCACATCGTCCCTACAACTGTATTTCGTTCATATGTGATACAATCGAGTCGACGCTGGGTGACGAACAGATTAAGTATTTTTACCGAATCGAGGCCCGGTTAAGACAATTGTATTTTTCTGTTGCCCGACGCTATCGAGGCGCAGCGATGACGGGATTGTTTCTGCAGTATGATCGTTTGCGGGGCACGCCCGGTTTCTTTGACACCGGTATCAAATGAATACCGAGGGGAATCTGTTATGTTATTAAGTTTTGAACGTACCAACGGTGAAATAGACGAATACATCGATCTGATCATGAGCAAGGCCGGAGTGAATCATCAGCGCCTGATTCGTGAAATGATCATTACCGCACTCAAGTCAGGACAGGAAAACAATTACCTGGCCGATCAAAAGCTGATGCGCACGACCATGAAGGAGATGCGCTATACCAATAAAGTGTTTTCGCCCTACCGACATCGAAAAAAAGTGACCGTGTTCGGTAGCGCCCGAACCACTCCCGATGAGCCGATCTACCAGACCTGTGTTCAGTTTTGTCGGCAACTGGTCGAGCACAACTACATGGTGATCACCGGTGGCGGTCCCGGTATTATGCTGGCCGGAAACGAAGGGGCCGGGGCAGAGAATTCTTTTGCCGTCAATATTCATCTGCCGTTTGAACAGGAAACCAATCCGGTGATGAATGAGGATGAAAAGGTTATTACCTACCGGTATTTCTTCAACCGCAAGGTGGCCTTTTTAAAAGAAGCCCACGCTGTTGCCCTGTTTCCGGGAGGCTTTGGAACCCTTGATGAGGCGATGGAGGTCATGACCCTGGTCCAGACCGGTAAGAACCCGCCGATTCCAATGGTTCTTATTGATGATGATGGTGGATACTGGGACGAATGGTTCAAGTTTTTGCGTGACAGTCTGTTCAAGCGCGGTTTGATTTCAGGTGAGGATTTTGGCTTGTTTACTATTACCCGCGATTACCGTGAAGCCGTTGCCGTGATTGATGAGTTTTACCGCAACTATCATTCCATGCGCTATGTTGGAAAAAAGCTGGTCATTCGCTTGACCAAACAGATTTCACAGGAACAGTGTGATACCCTGATCAGTGAGTTTGGGGAAATTCTTGCTCCGGAAGGGACAATGATACTTAATGAAGCATTGCCGGAAGAGCATGACCAGCCGGATCTGCACAAATTGCCGCGCCTGATCATCGATTTTAATCAGCGAAGCTTCGGATTGCTCAGCGCCCTGATCCGCCGCATCAATGTGTTTTAGATACGATCATGACTACAGAACAAGTTGGTATCCCCATCAGCCCCACACGTGTTGATATTTCACGTCACGATCTTAAGCGTATGCATACCCTGGCGCGGGTTCTGTTTCGTCTAAGTTTGCGGCATTCTTACCGTCACCAGGTTTTTCCCGAGGTGCCTGAAGTTGCCCGTTTTGACCCCGGCCATGCTGCCTTGATGATGGGGTACGATTTTCATCTGGGGGCGGATGGGCCGCGGCTGATTGAAGTAAATACCAATGCCGGCGGTGCCTACGTTGCCTGGCAGAGTCAAATGCTTGATCTCCAGGGAGGGGATGGTATCCCCTTGTCGGATCGCTATCAGCAGCGGTTGTTGCAGAGCTACCGGCGGGAATGGCGGGATTTTTTTGGCTCCAGGAAACCCCTTGAATTGCTGGTTATTCTTGATGAGCACCCCCGGCAGCAACCCCTCTATCCGGAAATGGTCAGTTGTCGGGACTGGTTGATCAGCAACGGCATTGATGCCGTGATTGCTGATCCTGCTGAATTAAAAGCCGGTGCTGACGGCGTTTATTACCAG
>OBJA01000929.1_pt1 | contig 22475 bp, 24 predicted proteins | sample 1519751 | NCBI WGS metagenome assembly OBJA01 (sample SAMEA3881238, study PRJEB22517) | soil metagenome | biome: lake sediment; feature: soda lake sediment; material: sediment, water from around vicinity | place: India | collected 2013-12-23 | depth 3 m
CTCCCTTAAGGGAGAGGGGATAAAACGGTGTCTACGGAAGATTGGTAATAATCAGTTGCCTTTATGTGCTTCGAAGCCGTGAGGCAATGGCAGCAACGCTGCAACTGGTGAATTGTTGTGACCTCATCTTGATGTGTCATCATAAACCCCGTGGATGGTGTTGATGCGGCGAAATATTTTCGTTATCGGGTTACTGTTTCTGTGTACTGCTTCGGTGGCTTTTGCTGTCGGCATCCCTCATGAACAGCCATTTTCCCTGAACATGATGTTGATGGGCCTTTTTGGTGGTCTGGCCCTGTTCCTGTTGGGACTTGATCGTTTGACCGAGGCGCTGAAGGCGGCTGCCGGTTCCCGCTTGCAGAGCTTTCTGGAGCGTTTTACTACAAATCGTGTCAGTGGTGCCCTGGTCGGAGCCATGTGCACTGCCATGTTACAGTCGTCTTCAGTGACAACGGTTCTGGTGGTCGGTTTTGTCAGTTCCGGTGTCATGACCCTGGGGCAGTCCGTCGGCATTATTATGGGTGCCAATATCGGTTCGACCTTCACAGCACAGGTCATTGCTTTTAATGTGTCGGAATATGCCCTGTCTCTGGTCGCCGGCGGCTTTGTTATGCAGACCTTTGCGCGTCAGGAACAGTTCAGGCATTACGGCGGTATGCTGCTCGGACTTGGTCTGATCTTCTTCGGTATGGGGGTTATGACCGATGCTATGGTGCCGTTGCGTTCCTATCCACCATTTCTTGAGTGGATGGTGCAAATGGAAAGCCCCTTCATTGGCTTGCTCATCGGTGCACTTTTCACCGCCCTGATTCAATCGTCGGCGGCGACAGCGGGTCTGGTGATTATTATGGCGAGCCAGGGGTTTATTTCCTTGCCGGCCGGTATTGCCCTGGCACTTGGCGCTAATATCGGCACCTGCGTAACCGCCATGCTGGCAACAATCGGAAAACCGCGGGTGGCACTGCGGGCCGCTGCTGTTCATGTTCTGTTCAATGTTGCCGGGGTCTTGCTGTGGATCGGTTTTATTGACCAACTGGCAGTGCTGACGGTTCATTTGTCCCCCCAATATCTGTTTCTGGAAGGGATGGATCGCCTGGCGGCAGAGACCCCTCGGCAGATTGCCAATGCCAATACCCTTTTCAATGTTATCAACACCCTGGTGTTTATCGGTTTCGCACCGTTTTTTGCCCGTGTGGTCATGATTCTGGTGCCGGAGCAGGTGGAACCGGAAAAAGCTCCGATCATCGCACCCAAATACCTGGACAAACGTCTGCTGGATACACCGGCAGCGGCGTTGAATCTGGTCCGTATGGAGGTTGGTCACCTGGGGCAAGAGGTTCTGCAGATGACACAGTCGATCTGGCCGGCGCTGAAAAAGTTCGATAACAAACTGTTTCGCGATGTGCAAAAGCGGGATGATGCCGTGGACATGCTCCATGGCGAAATAATCAATTATCTCTCTTTGCTCGGAAAGAGAGAGCTCACAGAAGAGCAGGCCCATGAGTACTACGTGTTGAGTCAGGCCGCCGACACTCTGGAACGCATTGGTGATATTATCGAATCGGAGTTGGTGGAAGCGGGTTTTAAAATGGCACAGCTGCCCCTGCGTCCAGGTTCCCGGATCATGGACATTCTCGGGCGGCTCCACACCCATATCTGCATGTCTCTTGATCTGGCCGTTCGAACAGTCAATGAAAACGATCAGGCCTCGGCGCAGGAGCTGTTAAGCTTGCGGCGCGAGGTAAACGAAACGGTTGAAAGTGCCTTTCGGCGTCAGGTGGAGAGCCTGGCGGCAAGTGAAGCGGAGCGGTTGAAGTTGTTGCAACTAGAATTTGAAATTACCGACAAATTCAAACAGATTTTTTCATTGTCCAAGCGGATCGCCAGGCTCTATAAGGTCTCCGGCGAGCAGACAGATCTAATAAAGGGATGACCCCATGATGAACAGCGTTACCGCCATTATCCCCGCGCGTTATCATTCTACGAGATTTCCCGGCAAGCCCCTGGCCCTGCTGCTGGGACGGCCCATGATTCAACATGTTTATGAGCGTGTGAGCACTGCAGAGCTGGTTGATCGCGTCATTGTCGCCACAGATGATCAGCGTATTCTTGAAACAGTTCGTGCCTTCGGGGGGGAAGCGATGCTGACCCGCAGCGACCACTCGACCGGCACCGATCGGCTGGCCGAGGTTGCAGCTTCTCTGGATAGCGACTTGATTGTCAATATTCAGGGCGATGAGCCGATGATCCATCCGCAGATGATTGATCAGGCTCTACGACCCCTTGTTGACTCTCCTGCTCTCCAGATGGGAACCCTGGCTGCCCGTTTGACCCGGATCGAAGATTTTTACAACCCGAACGTGGTCAAGGTTGTCAGGGATACTGCCGGATTTGCCCTGTATTTTTCACGGGCACCAATTCCCTGGCCTCGGGATATTGATCGAAGTAAGCTGGCTGCTTGTCTGCCGCAGCTTGACCTGTGGCGTCATATTGGTCTGTATGTTTATCGCCGGTCATTGCTTCTTGATTATCCCGGCTGGCCGGAAACTCCCCTCGAAAAGCTCGAACGCCTGGAGCAGTTACGCGCTCTTGAGCGCGGCATTCGTCTGTATGTCGCCGAGACACAATGGGACAGCCACGGAGTCGATACCCCGACAGATCTGGAACGCGTCGAGGTCTTGATGCGGCAGGAAAAGAATAGCTAAAACAGGGTTTTACTTGATGGCTGATCTATCTTTCGATTTTTCAGTTCAGGGTTTCTTTCGCTTTCGTTTGTGTGTAGAATCACGCTTTTTAAGCATCATCAACGGCATGAACAACAGGGACGGCATATCAGATGAAGACTAAATTCATATTTGTGACCGGTGGAGTGGTCTCTTCTCTTGGCAAAGGTTTGTCAGCAGCCTCTATCGGCGCGCTCATAGAGGCTCGGGGTTTGAAGGTTTCAATGCAGAAGATGGATCCGTATATCAATGTTGATCCTGGGACCATGAGCCCGTTTCAGCATGGTGAGGTATTTGTTACCGACGATGGTGCCGAGACCGACCTTGATCTGGGTCATTACGAACGCTTTACCTCGGCCACCTTGTCGCGCAAATCCAACTTCACGACTGGTCAGGTCTACGATTCGGTGATCCGCAAGGAGCGCCGTGGTGATTATCTTGGCGGTACAGTTCAAGTCATTCCACACATTACCAACGAGATCAAGCAGAAGATTCTCGATAACGCCAAGGGTGTCGACCTGGCCATTGTCGAGGTCGGCGGCACCGTCGGTGATATTGAATCCTTGCCGTTTCTTGAAGCTATTCGCCAGTTTCGGGCTGATCGAGGCCGGGAAAACGTTCTCTATATCCATCTGACCCTGGTACCCTATATCGCCAGTGCCGGTGAGTTGAAAACCAAGCCGACCCAGCACAGCGTCAAGGACTTGCGCGAAATCGGTATTCAGCCGGATATTTTGCTGTGCCGTTGCGACCGCGAAATTCCCCGTGACATGAAGGCCAAGATTGCCCTGTTCTGTAATGTGCCGGAAGAGGCAGTCATTACCGCCAGGGATGTTGAAACCATCTATGAGCTGCCGACGGCTTTCCATCAGCAGGGGCTTGACGAGCGCATTATCAGCTATTTGAATATCTGGACCAAGTCGCCAGATCTGTCTGATTGGGAGCGGATTGTCGAGCGGGTGAAACATCCGACTGAGAGCATTACTATTGCCATTGTCGGTAAGTATGTCGACCTGACCGAAAGTTACAAATCCCTGGCCGAAGCCCTGATTCACGGTGGTATCGGCAACGATTGCCGGGTCAATCTCAAATATGTTGATTCCGAGGCCCTGGAGCGCCACGGCATCAATGGAACCTTTGGCGATGTTGACGGTATTCTGGTCCCCGGGGGGTTCGGTGAGCGTGGCAGCGAAGGAAAAATAGCGGCAATCAATTATGCCCGGACCAACATGATTCCTTTTTTCGGTATCTGTCTGGGGATGCAGATGGCGGTCGTCGAGTTTTCCCGCCATGTCTGCAACATTGAGGATGCCCATTCTTCCGAGTTTCATGAACTGGCGGCCAATCCAGTCATCCACATTATGGAAGATCAAAAAAAAGTCAAAGGCAAGGGGGGGACCATGCGCCTCGGTGCCTATCCCTGTGTGCTGGAAAAAGATACCCTGGCGCGGCGCATTTACGGGGTCGAACAGATCTCCGAGCGCCATCGCCATCGTTTTGAGTTCAACAATAGTTATCTTGAGCAACTCAAAGGATGTGGGCTGGTCTGTTCCGGGATCAATCCGGAATCCAATCTGGTTGAAATTGTCGAACTCAAAGATCACCCCTGGTTTTTGGGTTGTCAGTTTCACCCTGAATTCAAATCACGGCCCATGGCCCCGCATCCGTTGTTTGAGTCTTTTATCGGAGCCTGTTTGAAGGCCCGTCAGGAGTAGTACCATGGAGCACGTTGCAGTTGGCAACACATGCTTTGGCGGCAACAAATCCCTGGTGCTGATTGCCGGACCCTGCGCTATAGAAGATCAGAGCCTGACGTTACGTATTGCTGAAGGCCTCAAAGAGATAACCACTCGATTGGGTTGCGAGCTGGTGTTCAAGGCGTCTTACGACAAAGCCAATCGAACCTCGGTCACCTCCTTTCGCGGGCTGGGAATTGATACGGGTTTACGTATTCTTGAGCGCGTCAAAACGGAATTTTCGGTGCCGATTCTTTCCGATATTCACGATATCAGTCAGGTCGCAGCGGCAGCCGAGGTTCTTGACGTGTTGCAGATTCCGGCTTTTTTATGTCGCCAGACCGATCTGTTGGTGGCGGCGGGTCAGACCGGCAAGCCGATCAATATCAAAAAGGGGCAGTTTCTCGCGCCCTGGGATATGGAACACGGTGTCAACAAGGTCGTGTCTACCGGTAATCGCAATATCCTGCTGACTGAGCGCGGGGCAACCTTCGGCTACAACAACCTCGTTACTGACATGCGGGCCTTGGTCATTATGCGCGAATTGGGCTATCCGGTGATTTTTGATGCGACTCATTCGGTGCAGCTACCCGGTGGTGCCGGTGGTTCGTCCGGTGGTCAGCGTCAGTTTGTCGGAGCCTTGTCGCGCGCGGCAGTGGCTACCGGTATTGACGGCCTGTTCTGGGAAGTTCACGAGGACCCGGATCGGGCTCTTTGTGATGGTGCAAATTCTCTGCCCCTGGCGCAGGTGGAAACAATGTTGAAACAGATATTGGCCATTGATGGGGTGGTCAAGGAAATTCTGGCTCAGGGTGAAAAATAGATGCTGGAAATAGCTCGACGAGTATTGCAGATAGAGGCTGATGCTGTACAGGCTTTGCAGGAACGTCTGGACGAGAGCTTTGTCAAGGCGATCAGGATTCTTCTTGGCTGCCAGGGGAAGGTCGTGGTGACGGGCATGGGGAAATCGGGGCTGATTTGCCACAAGATTGCTGCGACCATGGCCTCGACGGGCACACCGACTTTTTTTCTTCATCCGGCAGAAGGTATTCACGGAGACCTTGGCATGCTGTCCCGTGGTGATGTGGTAATTGCCGTATCCTATTCCGGAGAAACCGAGGAGATCTGTCGCATTCTTCCGGTGATCAAGCGCATGGGCCTGCCGTTGATTGCCATGTCGGGAAGACCAACCAGCACCCTGGCGATAGCCGGTGATGTTCATCTCGATATCAGTGTTGCCGAAGAGGCTTGCCCACTGGGATTGGCTCCCACGGCCAGTACTACGGCAACCTTGGCCATGGGCGACGCCCTGGCGGTAGTATTGCTCAATGAGCGGGGGTTCAGGCCGGAAGATTTTGCCATGTTTCACCCCGGCGGTGCTCTGGGCAAGAAATTGCTGTTGCGCGTCGATGATTTGATGCATAAGGGGGCCGATATTCCCCTGGTGTCGCCCGATACTCTTTTGCGTGATGCCTTGTTTGAAATAACCAGCAAAAAACTCGGGGTGACCGGTGTTGTTGATAACGAGGGTACTCTACTCGGGGTTTTTACCGATGGTGATTTGCGTCGGATGATGGAACGTGGTCTTGAAACATTGCAGTTGCCGATTTCCGAAGCCATGTCGACAGCGCCCAAGCGTATCCTGCGCCGCAATCTGGCGGCCAAAGCGTTGCAGGTTATGGAGCAGCACGCCATCACGTCGCTGTTTGTTTTTGAAGACGACCAGAGTCGGGTTCCGGTGGGGATTATTCATCTTCACGATCTTCTCAAGGCCGGGGTGCTGTAGTGAACGATAAACTTGCCGCGATCAAATTGCTGTTGCTTGATGTCGATGGTGTGATGACTGATGGTCGTATCATCTACGATCAGCACGGAAACGAGCTCAAGGCCTTTGATGTCAAGGATGGCCACGGGCTCAAAATGCTGCAGCGTGCCGGTATTAACGTCGGCATTATCACCGGGAGATCATCGGCTGTCGTCACGCGGCGGGCGCAGGAGCTGGGGGTGGAAATTCTTTATCAGGGCGCCAAGGTAAAACTTGATCCTTACCTGGAAATTCTCCGGCAAACCGGTCTGCAGGACCATCAAGTTGCTTATGTCGGTGATGACCTGGTTGATCTGCCGGTATTAAGCCGTGTCGGGTTCAGCGCTACCGTCGCCGATGCCGTGCCGCAATTATTGGAGCGGGTTGACTACGTTACCAGGCGTGCCGGGGGGCGAGGGGCGGTCAGGGAAATATGCGACCTGTTACTGCAGGCCGGTGGATATTGGCAAGAACAGACGGCACGTTATTTTTCAACGTGAGCGGTCTTGTGTGTCATACTGAAGCGACGGCTAAGAGATGTTGAATGTGCGGCGGATACTGGCAATGGCTATTCTGGTGGCGGTGGTCCTGCTGAGTCTGGCTGTCTGGCGTCATATTCAGCAGTTGCCGGTGCGGGAAATTCTCGAAGCCCTGCCGCAGGATATTGATCTTGCTCTTGATCATCTTCATTATACGGAGACTCAGGACGGGAAAAAACGCTGGACCCTCTCATCGGATCGGGCCGAATATCTGCGTGGCAGTCATCTGGTTCGATTGACTCCGGTGCAACTGACTTTTTATGAAGCCGGATCCTTTGGTGATCTCACTCTCACGGCAGATCATGGCGAATTACGGGAAGATACCCGTCAGGTTGATGTGCGTGGAAATGTGTCGGTGACTGCTACAGGTGGAGAGAGGTTGACAACGGAATCGTTGCGTTATAATGAAGAGCGCCGTGAGCTGACAACGACGGCAGCGTTTCATTATCAGGCTCCGCAAATCGAACTGACGGGTGTTGGTTTGATGATCAGCCTTGAGGAGGATACTCTGGTGGTGAAAGAGAATGTCAGAATGCTATTGCAACCGACACAAATTAAGGAGATAGCGGGTGAGAATTGATCTGATTGTTATGCTCATATTGCTGCTGCTGTGCTCTGGTGTGACAACTGCCTCGGCAGTCGATTTTTTTGCAGCTGTCGATCGTGATCAGCCTCTGGAAATTACCTCGCAGCAACTGGAAGTCTTTCAGGAACAGCAGAAATCGGTCTTTATCGGCGATGTAGTGGCAGAACAGGGGGAGATGACCCTTTATACCGATCTGTTGACGGTACTATTTGACGGGCGGAATGATGTGCGTCGGATCGAGGCCGACGGCGCAGTACGGATTCTTGATTCGTTGCGCACTGCCCATGCCGATCGCGCGGTTTTCGATCGTGAAGAAGAGACCCTGATTCTTTCCGGTAACGCCGAAGTTGTGCAGGGGGAGAATCGTATCAGTGGAGACGAAATCATCCTTTTTATCGGTCAGAACCGTAGTCTGATCCGCAGCAAGGAATCAGGACGGGTACGCGCGGTGATACTGCCCGAGACAAAGCCGGAGACACCGTGAAACGCACCTTGAAGGCTCTTGGTTTGCGTAAGGCCTATGGTGGCCGTGAAGTTGTTGCCGGGGTTGACCTGGAAGTCAGTTCCGGGGAGGTCATCGGGCTTCTCGGACCAAATGGCGCAGGAAAAACAACCAGTTTTTATATGGTGGTCGGGCTGGCGGCCCCTGATCAGGGGCAAATATTCCTGGATCAGCTGGAATTGACCAAGATGCCCATGTATCAGCGTGCTCGCTCGGGGATTTCCTATCTGCCGCAGGAGGCTTCAGTGTTTCGCAAGCTGACCGTTGCAGAAAACCTGCTGGCGATCATTGAAACCCTCAATCTGAGCAGGGCCGAGCAACAGCAACGACTGGATCAGTTGCTGACCGATTTGAATATTGCCCATATTCGCCACTCTCGGGGTTATGCCCTCTCAGGGGGAGAACGGCGGCGAGTTGAAATTGCCAGATCCCTGGTGCTTGAGCCGGCGTTTCTCTTGCTGGATGAACCTTTTGCCGGTATCGACCCCATTGCTGTTATTGATATCCAGAATATCATTTCTGAACTCAAGCAGCGCGGTATCGGTATTTTGATATCAGACCATAATGTGCGTGAAACCCTCGGTGTGTGTGACCGCGGCTATATTCTCAATCAGGGAGAGGTTCTGGAGTACGGAACTCCTGATGAAATTGCGGCAAGTCCGGTGGCCAGGGAAATATATCTGGGCGATAAGTTTAAACTTTGATGATTTCTGACATCCGTCCTGCCAAGACGTCATTGCAAAACCAACAGGTTTGGAATACAAAGGGGCCATGGCTTTAGATCTTCGACTTCAGGTAAAACTCAGCCAGCAACTGGTAATGACACCACAGTTGCAGCAGGCGATCAAACTGCTCCAGTTGTCACGACAGGAGTTGGTGGACGAGATTACCCAGGCACTGTCTGAAAATCCGGTTCTCGAAGAAGGGGTGGACGCCCAGGAGGAAAAAGAGGAACTGGCACGTACCGGAGCTGAAGATGACTTCACACCCGTTCAGGAGAAGTCACCGGAAGAGGAATTGTCCGGTGTCATGGACGGGATGGCAGATATCGACTGGCAAACCTACCTGGAAGGGTACAGCCTTGGCAGCAGCAATAGTGATGCGCGTGACAATTATGAAGAGCAGGAGGAACGCCCGTCCTATGAAAGCCTGATGACCCAGCCACGGCGCTTGAGTGACCATTTGTTGTGGCAACTGGGGCTATCTTCGGTTCCTGAGCGTGAGCATTCCGCCGCAGTGGAAATTATCGGCAATCTGGATGACGCTGGTTACTTGCAAGGGAGTATCGAGGAACTGGCGGCCGCTGCCAATGAGGATGTCAGCCTCTACCAGGCAGCTTTGGAGCGTGTTCAGGACTACGATCCTCCCGGCGTTGCCTGTCGCAATTTGCAGGAATGTCTGTTGTTGCAGCTTGAGCGCTTGAATCTCGCCGATTCCCTGGCGGCACTCTTGTTGCGGGACTATATTCACGAGATCGAAGGTCGTAAGTATCCCCAAATTGCCCGGGCTCTGAAGCTTTCGGTGGAAGAAATTCTCGAAGCAGTCAAGCTGATTTCAAATCTAGATCCGCGTCCAGGCAGTCCCTATAACGAGGAAGAAGCGCATTATATTGTTCCCGATATCTATATTCATAAAATCGGGGATGACTATGTAGTAACCCAGAACGATGAAGGACTGCCAAGCTTGCGTATCAGTGCCTTTTATCGCAGTGCCCTGATGGAAAAAGAGGGTGTTGATAAACAGACGGGCGATTACATACAAGACAAGATGCGCAGTGCTGTGTGGCTGATCAAGAGTATTCATCAGCGCCAGCGCACTATTTATAAAGTGACGCAGAGTATTGTCAAATTTCAGCGGGACTTTTTTGATTACGGTATTGAGCATCTCAAGCCGATGGTGTTGCGTGATGTTGCTGAAGACATCCAGATGCATGAATCAACCGTCAGCAGGGTGACGACCAATAAGTATGTGCAGACTCCGCAGGGGCTGTTCGAGCTCAAGTTCTTTTTCAACAGCGGTATCAATACCAGTGATGGTGATGCTGTTGCTTCAGAAAGTGTAAAGAACAAAATCAAGGATATCATTTCCAGTGAAAACCCCAAAAAGCCCCTATCCGATCAGAAGATCGTCGATTTGCTGAAAAAACAGGATATCGACATAGCGCGGCGGACGGTCACCAAGTATCGTGAAATGCTCGGTATCGGCTCATCTACAGAGCGTAAACGTCTGTTTTGATCCGACCGGTTATATCTCTCGGGATGTTTGAAGCGTAAACCTGGTGTTTACGTTATAATGTAGGTTAATAACGGGGCTCAACGAAGGAGCCCTCTGTACCAAGGAGGTTTTTTATGCAAGTTGCCGTAACTTTCAGACACATGGAAAGCAGCGAACCCCTGCGCGACTATGTGGAGGAGAAGCTGGCTCGGGTAAAAAAGTATATCGACGAACCCATTGATGCACAGGTTGTACTCTCCGTGCAAAAAAAGATCAATCAGCGCGCCGAGGTCACCATGGTGGCCAAGGGGCTGACCATGAAAAGTGCCGAAGAGAAGGAAGATATGTATGCTGCTATCGATCTGATGGTGGATAAGATCGAGAGACAACTCAAGCGCTACAAGGAAAAGCTCAAAAATCACAAAGGCAGTGACGGGGTTCAGCGGCGCATTGAAAAAACGGTTTTTTCTGCTCCCAGTGTTGACGAAGGAAAGGACGAGCCGGAAATTATTCGCAGCAACTCTTTCTTTATCAAGCCCATGTCGGTTGAAGAGGCCGTGATGCAGATGGATCTGCTGGGGAAGGACTTTCTTGTGTTTACCGATGATCGTTCAGAAGAAATGAATGTCGTTTACCGGCGTAAAGACGGCAATTACGGACTGATTGTTCCTCACGGAAAATAGCAAAACATCGGGGTCTGATGCATTATGCTACGACCCCGTCTCTTTATTTGACTGGAAAAGACTGGATTTATGAAAATTTCAGAACTGTTGAATCCGCAGGCAGTTATTGCTGAATTGCAAGCGACAGATAAACGAGGGGCTCTTGAGGAGTTGACCGCTGCCCTCGTCGGTCTGGTGCCTGAGCTTGATCGTGGCGAGGTTCTGGACATTCTCAGTGAACGGGAAAAACTCGGTAGTACCGGTATTGGTGATGGTGTTGCCATTCCACACGGCAAGATTGCCGGTTTGTCCTCACTGCAACTTGTGTTTGCCCGGAGCAGTAAGGGGGTTGATTTCGAATCGATGGACGGGCAATTGGCGCAATTGTTCTTTCTGCTTATTGCTCCGGAGGGTGCTGTTGGTGTGCATCTTAAAACCCTGGCCCGGATATCAAAACTATTGAAAGACTCCGGTGTGCGCCAGCAACTGCTGGCCGCCACGGACGCTACTGCCATCTATCAGATTATTCTTGCCAACGAGAGCATCGCCTAGGTGCCCGGCTGTCCTGGTGGTTGACACAACCGACAGTGGCAATTAATCGTCAGAGCGGGTGTTACTCTTATGCCGACACTGAGTATCCGGGAAATTCTGGAAGAAAAGGAAGCTGGTCTCGAACTTGAACTCCTGGCTGGAGAGGGTGGACTGGACAAGGCGGTTTCGTTGCCGCGGATCCAGAAACCAGGGCTGGCTTTGGCAGGTTTTGATATCAGCTTGCATCCTGACCGTATCCAGGTCATGGGCTCAACTGAGCTGAGTTATCTGGCGGCCATGCCTGCTCCTGAGGCAGAGCAGCGGATCAACGCGCTTTGCCGAAGTCAGGTTTGCTGTCTTATTGTTACCAAAAACCAGTCGGTGCCGGAATACTTTGTCAAGCAAGCTGATGTTACCGGCACGCCGCTGTTGCGAACCCGTCTGCTCAGTTCTGATTTTATCTCTTTATTGACGCGCTTTTTGGAAGAACGGTTGTTGCCGACATCAACACTGCACGGTGTTCTGGTCGATATTCTTGGTATTGGAGTGCTGATTCAGGGAAAGAGCGGTATTGGTAAAAGCGAATGTGCTCTGGAACTGGTGTTGCGTGGGTACCGCCTGGTGGCAGATGATGTCATCAAGATCCGCTTTAAACTACCCTCGGTCATTTTTGGTGAAGGGATGGATCTGCTCCATTACCACATGGAGATCCGTGGTCTGGGTATTCTGAATATCAAGCATTTGTTCGGTGTGTCGGCCATTCGCGAACGTAAAAAAATCGATCTTGTTGTTGAGCTTGTCAAATGGGAAGATGACAAAGAGTATGATCGGCATGGCCTCGACGAAACAACTTATCAGTTGCACGGTGTTGAACTTCCCTATGTGCGTATTCCGGTCGCACCGGGCCGCAACATCAGTACCGTTGTAGAGGTAGCGGCACGTAATCAGCTTCTCAAGGAGATGGGCTATCACAGTGCTCGCGAGTTTCAGGACATGCTGGAAAAACGTATGGCGGAGGCGGCTTATCTGCACTCCCACACCATTATCGGCGAGAATCTTGAATGAGTCACCGTCTTGTCATTATCACCGGCCTGTCGGGGTCCGGAAAATCAACTGCTGCCAGAGCACTGGAAGACCAGGGTTTTTTTGTTGTCGATAATCTGCCGTTGGTGATGCTCCCTGATTTTATGCAGCGCGCCCGGCAGGAATTATGTCGCCATACTGATGTCGCGGTTGTTATTGATGTGCGTAATCGGACATTTCTCACTGACCATGCCGGAACCTTCGAGCAGCTCAGGGCTGACGGGCATCAGATCGATGTGCTCTTTTTTGAGGCGGAAGATGAGGAACTGCTGCGACGGTATTCGGAAACGCGTCGCGCTCACCCCTTGGCCCTGACTGGAACGGTACAGGAAGGCATTGAAAAGGAACGGCGGCAGCTCAAGTTGCTGCGCGATGCTGCAACATGGGTTGTCGACAGCAGCAACTTGAATGTGCGGCAGTTGCGCGACCTGGTTCTGGAGTATATCGGCACTGAATCTACGGCTCGTCTGATTGTCAATCTGGAATCCTTCGGCTATCGTTACGGATTGCCGCCGGCTGCCGACCTGGTTTTTGATGTGCGATTTTTGCCCAACCCTCACTACATTACTGAACTTCGACCCTTGACCGGTCTGGATGTTCAGGTTCGTGATTATGTCCTGTCGCAGCCGGAGTGCCGGGATTTTCGCAAGCATCTTGATACCCTTTTGAGCTTTCTTCTACCTCACTATCGCCGCGAAGGAAAAAGCTATCTGACCATAGGTATCGGTTGTACCGGTGGCCGCCATCGCAGCGTATCGATCGTGGAAGACCTCTATCACCACTTTCCTGTGACTGATGTGATTGTCCAGATCAGTCATCGAGATGTTGCCAAGGGATAGCTGATGATCGGTGTGGTCGTGGTAACCCATTCGCACATGGCCAAAGAATTGTGCCGTGCTGCTGAAATGATTCTTGGTCCTCTGGAGGCAATTGTTGCGGTTAATATTGAGCCGGAGACGTCCGTCGACGAAGCTCGCAATCTGGTCTTCGATGCGTTCAATAAAGCCGGTGCCGATGGCGACGGCGTGTTGATGATGACCGATCTGTTTGGCGGTACACCGACCAATATCAGTGCCGAGTTGTTGGAGGAAGGCAATGTCGACATCCTGACCGGGGTCAATTTGCCCATGTTACTGAAATGCGCCAGCCTGCGTTTGAGTTGTGAACTGGAAGATCTTGCCGTGCAACTGGCCGAATACGCTCGAACAGCAATTATCCGTCCCCTTGAACTGCTGCGATAAACAACGTGAGTCTTAACGGTTGAATGACGATGAATCTGGTATTGACCCGTATTGATAATCGCTTGATTCACGGACAGGTTCTGGAAGCCTGGGTGCCCTATGTACAGGCAAACTGCATTGTCGTTGCAAATGACCTTATTGCCGCAAATCCCCTTAAAAAACTGATGATGAAGGCCTCCGTGCCGAGCCGGATGAGGGTGGAAATCGGTCCGGTGGATGAGATTGTCAGGATGTTGCTTACTGACGCCCTGGATGATTACCGTATTCTTCTGTTGTTCGGTACCCCGGCTGATGCCGTGCGTGCCTACCACCTGGGTTTGGGTTATCAGCAGCTCAATCTTGGAAACCTGCACGCCAGTAGCGGTAAGGAGCGCTTCAGTTGTACTGTTTTCCTCGATGTTGCCGATGTGAATGATCTTGAATCCCTTGACCAGGCCGGAATTAAAATTACCGCACGTTGCATACCTGCCGATATGGAACGCTCATGGCGCAAGCTGATACCGGGCATCAGGGAGTCTGACTGATGTGGTTTGAATTGGTGGTCGGAGGGATATTGGCCTTGTTTTGTGGCCTGGATCGGGTGGCAATCCTTCAGGTTCTCATTTCGCGTCCTATTGTCGCGGCACCCCTGGTCGGCATTGTTCTTGGAGAGCCTCTGGTTGGCTTGCAGATTGGAGTCATGGTCGAGCTCTTGTGGCTGGCCCGGCTTCCAGTGGGTGCGGCGGTTCCCCCTGACGATACCCAGGTAGCCACCGCAGCCACGGTGCTGAGTATTGCTCTGGGCCGACAATTGGAGTCTGTCTCCATAGAGATGACGCTGGTTTGCCTGCTGGTTGCCTTGCCGGTGGGGAAAATAGGTCAGTACTTTGACCATCGGGCCCGCAACTACAACGGTCAACTCCCCGCACTGTCTGAACGAGCGTTGCAGCAGGGACAGTTGTTTCATGCACAACTCATCCATCTGCGTGGCCTGGTCAGTTTTGGAGCCGCCACATTGCTGACCTATCTGATCATTATTGCTGCCGGCCTGTTGCTGGTTCCACCGACATGGCCGATATTGACAGCAGTAATCTCCCCTTCTGCAGGTTTTCTGCAGTTGGCATTGCCGCTGGTGGGCGTGGCGGTCATCCTCGGTACTGTTAATGTCAGCCGTTCCATTACCTTGTTTTGTGCTGCTTTCGGCATGGCTTTTCTTTTGATGTGGCTGGTGCACCCATGAAGATTGGCTGGCGAACCCGTATGCATGTGTGGTTGCGGCTCTTGTTGTTTCAGGCTAGCTGGAATTATCAGCGGATGCAGGGCCTTGGTTTCCACTTCGCTATTTTGCCGGGTTTACGCAAGCTCTACCCCGAAGAAAAGATCCCCCTGGCATCGATACACCATGCCGGCTACTTCAATACCCATCCCTATCTGGCACCATTGGTAGCGGGGGCCGTACTTAAACTCGAAGAAGAACGGGCAGCTAACGGCGAAGATCGCAGTATCGATATTGATGACTTCAAGGAAATTGTTGCCGCTCCCTATGCGGCCATCGGTGATGCCCTGTTCTGGGGAGGTTTAAGGCCTCTAGCGGCTGCGATCACGCTGTTTTTTGCCGTCAAGGGGATTATCTGGACGCCGTTGATTTTTTTGCTCTTGTTCAACCTGATTCCATTCTGGTTTCGTATTGTTTTCTTTGAATATGGTTATCGACATGGAATTCAGTCGGTCGATTTTATACAGAAAAACAATCTGGCTGATTGGGCCATCCACACCAAGGAGGCTGCGGTTGTTGTTTTGGGCGGGCTTTGTGCCTTTCTGGTTTTTTCGCATTTGGCAGATCATCAGCTGGCGACCTGGCCGGGCCTGTTGACCCTGATACCGATGGTCCTGTTGGGTTTGGCCGCTCGCAAAGGGCTATCGACCTTGTTGCTGATATTTATCACCTGTCTGAGCATTGTCACTTTTGGATTTTTTTGGGCCGATCTGGCCGGATTATTAAATTTTTAGGGATATCTTGAACATGCAAAAACGTAAATTTACCATTGTGAATCGTCTTGGCCTCCATGCCCGCGCTGCTGCGCTATTGGTCAAGACCGCCAGCCGTTTTTCTTCTGAAGTTACCCTGCATAAAGAAGATATCGAAGTTAACGGCAAGAGCATTATGGGAATACTTCTGCTGGCGGCCCCCAGGGGGAGCGAAGTACTGGTGGCAACGGATGGAACTGATGAAGAACAGGCCCTGGAGGAAATCGGCAAACTGATCGAGGATGGTTTTGGAGAAGAGTAGAGTAACAAAAGATACTTATCTGGTTGGTATCGGCGTCTCGCCCGGTATTGCCATCGGTCAGGTGAATCTTCTGGATCAGCGTTATCCGGTCTATGAGATTTCTATTGAGGCCGACGAGATCGATGCCGAGCTTGCGCGCTTTCGTGAGGCGGTAGCAGAGGCTCTGGCTCAATTGAATCGCATCAAGGAGCGGGTATCAGGACAAGTTCATTTGCGGGAGCATCTCTATATTCTTGATACACATATGTTGATTCTTGAAGATCAGATGCTGATCGGCGAGACCGAAGCAGCTATTCGCAATCAAAAAAATGCAGAGAGTGCCTTGCGCCAGGTATTACGCAAGCTGCGCAAGCTTTTTGACAACATTGAAGACGAGTACTTGCGCGAACGGAGTTCCGATGTCGATGCTGTTGGCGAGCGTTTGCTGCGAATACTCTGTGGTGCGGCGGAGCGGATGGTTGGCAGAATCGAAAAACAGTCCATTATCGTTGCCCATGATTTGTCCCCGGCGGAAACCATGCAGATGGACCGCTCACGGGTTCTGGGCTTTCTGACTGATCGGGGCGGGCGGACGTCACACACGGCTATTCTGGCCAGATCTCTTGATATCCCGGCAGTTGTTGGCCTTGAAACCATCACCGAGCTGGCCCAGGATCATCAGACCATTATTATTGATGGGGGGAGTGGAATTGTTGTTCTTAATCCTTCTGCAGCAACCATCAGTGAGTACCGGGAACGCAAGAAGGGCTACGAGCAGCTCGAACGTGATCTGGAAGATTATCGGCATCTGGAAGCGGTTACGACAGATGGCGTACGAATATCCTTGTGCGGTAATCTTGAAATGGAGAGCGAGTTCAAACTGGCCCATAAGCATGCTGCTGAAGGAATTGGCCTCTACCGCACTGAGTTTTTATACCTCGGTCGCCGGCAGCCACCGAGTGAGGAAGAACAATATAACGCCTATTGCAGCGCTTTGCAGCGCATGAAAGGGCAGCCGGTTACCATTCGCACCCTCGACATCGGCGGCGACAAGTTTGTTCCGGGGTTGAATCTTGACGACGAAGTGAACCCGGCCATGGGGCTGCGTGCCATCCGCTTTTCACTGCAGGAGGAGACCCTTTTCCGTGTGCAGTTGCGTGCCATTCTGCGTGCTTCAGGTCTGGGGCCGGTCAAAATCATGTTTCCGATGATAACCGGCGTCGCTGAAATAAGAGCGTGCAAGCGGATACTACGGGATGTCACAGCCCAATTGCAGCGCGAAGGGGTGTCCTGTGATCCGAACATTCCTGTTGGTATCATGATAGAAACCCCTGCTGCCGTTATGATTGCGCCCTTTCTGGCGCAGGAAGTTGATTTTTTCTCCATCGGCACTAATGATCTGATCCAGTATTTTCTTGCTGTAGATCGGGGTAATGAGCATGTTGCCTATTTGTATGATCCTTTTCACCCGGCGATTCTGCGAGCCTTGAAAGTGACCTGCGATGCCGCTCATGATGCCGGTATCAGTGTCTGTATCTGTGGAGAAATGGCCGGCGAGCCTCTTTATACCCTGGTACTTATTGGTCTGGGCCTTGATGGCCTGTCCATGAATCCTTCCTGTATCCCCCGGGTCAAGCGTGTGTTGCGGAATGTTTCGCGGCAACAGGGAATCGAACTGGTGGAAAAATTGTTGGCCCTGTCAACCAGCAAGGAGGTGTCGGTGGCCATCGATCAGGAGATGCGCTCCTTGTTGCCGGATGTGTTTAACCGTCCTTTGCTATGAATGAAAAAAGAAATGTAACTATTCAGATGCTGACTTAAGGACAGGGCCGGGAGCCCTGTGGCAAGGGTGTCTGTCGCCATGGATGGCGACAGTCTAGCGGCCATGGACGGCGAAAAGCGGCCCTTGACACAGGGGTTCCGGCCCTGTCCTGAATAGTTACAAAGAAATTAAGTTGACTCAAGCGTCTTATCCCCATATCGTGACCCGTTCGAAAATGACGCTTTTGCAAGAAAGCCATTTCGGAGATGGCTGAGTAAAAACGGCAGACGCAAGGCGCGCAATTGCTGAGCAGTGTTATGTACGTCGAAGATTGCAGCAGCGCGGCCGTTGACGAGTTTTTGCGATGCCATCAAAAATACCATTAATCAGGAGGATCAACACCCATGGCAATGACTGATTTTCTTTTTACTTCTGAATCTGTGAGTGAAGGGCATCCGGACAAGGTTGCCGACCAGATTTCCGATGCTGTTCTGGATGCCATCCTGGCACAGGATCCTAAGGCACGGGTTGCCTGCGAGACCATGGTAACCACCGGAATGGCCATCATTGCCGGAGAGATAACCACTACCGGTTATGCTGATTTGCCGTCCATCGTGCGACAGACAATCAAAGAGATTGGTTATAATGACTCCTCCATGGGTTTTGATTACGAGACCTGCGCTGTGTTGACCTCCATTGATCAGCAGTCCCCGGATATCGCCCAGGGAGTAACTGAAGGGGAAGGACTGTTCAAGGAGCAGGGAGCAGGCGATCAGGGGCTGATGTTCGGGTTTGCCTGCGATGAAACGCCGGAGCTGATGCCGATGCCGATCATGTTTGCTCATCGTCTTACCAGTAAACTGGCGGAAGCGCGTAAAAGTGGTCGTCTGCCTTTTTTGCGCCCTGACAGCAAGTCACAGGTGTCGATCCAGTACATTGATGACAAGCCAACGCGTATTGACACCGTCGTTTTATCGTCTCAGCATGAGCCTGATGTGACCTATGATGTTCTTACCGAGGCGATTATCGAGGAAGTCATCAAGCCCAATCTTCCAATGGAATTGCTTGATAGTAAAACTCGCTATCTGGTTAATCCAACCGGACGTTTTGTTATCGGTGGACCCATGGGAGACTGCGGGTTGACCGGGCGCAAAATCATTGTTGATACCTATGGTGGTCAGGGCTCCCACGGTGGTGGGGCTTTCAGCGGAAAAGATCCGAGCAAGGTAGATCGCAGCTCATCTTATATGGCACGCTATGTTGCCAAAAATCTGGTTGCCGCAGGTCTGGCCCGCAAATGCGAAGTGCAGGTTGCCTATGCCATTGGTGTGGCCGAACCGGTTTCCATCATGATCAATACCTTCGGCACCGGCAAGATTCCCTCCAACCGTATTGCCGAAATTGTCCGCGCTGAATTTGACATGCGACCGGCGGCCATTATTCAGCAGCTCGACCTGTTACGCCCCATCTACCGGCAGACGGCTGCTTACGGCCATTTTGGTCGTGAACTGCCTGATTTCACCTGGGAGCGCACGGATCGGGTTGAATCCCTCAAATCCAGAGCCGGGTTGTAAGAACCTTTAGCCACCAAGGCACCAAGAACACCAAGAGAGGCAAAACCTGAGGGTTGAAACAACAAAAACCCATGCCCCGTTTAACTTGGTGACCTTGGTGTCTTGGTGGCTGATTTACTTTTCTCTATCAATTCCAAACAAAAATTTCAGCGGCAGGTGCACGCGGTTGCGCCAGGCGTTTTCCGAATGGTCGGCATCCGGCTCAAGGTAGTAGCGCAGCATGTCGATATCATTGCCGCTCAGGATGGCAATCTTTGTTGCAATTTCCTCGACATCATCACCGTAATCCCCTTCACGACCACCAATATCTAGCCAGATTTTTAATTGTCGAAGTGAGTTGCTGAACTGTTTCAGGTCGCTTTTCAGCGCCGCCGGGTTCCACCAGCAGGAAGGGGACAGGGCCGCAACAGCACCAAACTGATCACTGCGCCGCAGGGCGATATTAAGGCTGACCAGCCCGCCCATGGAGGACCCCATCAGGGCATTTCCCCGTGCTTCGGGGTGGGTATGAAACATGCGATCAATCCGGGGTTTGAGCTCCTCACTAAGAAATGTTTCATAGTGGTTACCACGGGCACGAATATGCTGCCCCTCATGATTGCGATCCTGGTGGGCAAACTCTGCCAGACGATGACCCCCGCCATGGTCGATGGCTACCAGAATAATCGGCTGAATCTGCCCGGTGGTGATCAGGTCAGTGACGATGCGATCAAGGTGCCAGGCCTGTCCGGAATAGGATTCCCTATCGTCAAAGAGATTCTGGGCATCGTGGACATAAAGAACCGGGTATTGATGACTTGTCCGTGACGAATAACCGGGCGGCAACAGGACCCGGATTTTTCTGATGTCATTGAGCGCCTCGGAGAAAAACTTCTCAATCGTCAACAAATGGTTGTTCATCTGTCAGTTGTCCCGTTGGTGAATGTCAGCAACAATAGACTGCCCCTCTTCAATGGATGCAGTACGAATAATAATGCCGTAGTTGCCGATGGCCGCACTGAAAATTGAATCAATAGGCTGATGGTGGATAATGGCAGCACCGTGACGCTGGAGGATCTCATCGATACTGTAGCGGTAGTGTTTGCCGTATTTACGCCCGGCATAAAAACAAACGTATTTCCGCGAAACAGCGGCGCTGAAGCCGCGTCCAAGAACAATGTTGGCATATTCGCTGAAGATATCGATGTCATTGGCATAATTGAACATATCGACAGTCAGCCCCCCCGGCGGGCGGACGTTAATCTCCAGACCGATCAGTTTGTTCTGTGGTGTGCGAAAGTACTCAATATGGAAAAATCGTTCCCGGATGCCAAAGGCCTTGAGAGTCGCCAGCCCGGCTTTTTCCAGATCTTTCGGGAGTGTTCTGGGGATGTGGTAATAGAGGTCAACCTCGTTGTTGACACTTTCCATGACGCCGCTGCCGTACACCAGTGACGAGGTGAATACGGCTTTTCCTTCTGCATCAACCAGTCCATCAAAGGTTTCGATACCGCCGGTGACAAAAGGCTCCATGAAGAAGTCGACAGCCGGTTTTTGTGCAAAAAAACGCTCAAGCTGTTCATCATTGTTGATGCGCCAGGTGTCGGCGGCGCCGACGCCGTTGTCAGGTTTGACAATCACCGGATAACCGTGAGCCGCGATGAAAGCACGCCCCTCTTCCAGACTGTTGACAACAGCGCCATCAACTACAGTTACACGCGCTTTTTTGAAGGCCTTTTTCATGCGCGATTTCAGCTTCATGTCGCCAATTTCGCTGTTCTTAATGCCGGGAACATTAAAGTCACTGCGCAGCGCCGCATCAAGTTCCAGCCAGTGCTCATTGTGGGATTCAATCCGGTCGATTTTACCGTACCGGTGGGTGAAATAACCACAGGCACGAAGGACCGCACCATAATCGCCGAGATTCTCAACCTGGTAGTATTCAGTCAGGGCCTGTTGCAGCGGCCAGGGGAGCTGGCCGTAGGGTTCTTCAGCAATACCAAGCACCCGAACTCCGGCCTGGGCGAGGCGGACCCAAAAGTCGACAAAATTAGGCGGGAAATGAGGAGAAATACAGACAAAATTCATGGTCGTCTCCAAAGCTGGGGCGGTTAAATATTTAAATTTTGTTGTAGGGGCACCTCTTGTAGGTGCCCGAAAAAAACTGGGCAGACCCGGAAAGGCCGGGCAGGCACAAGACCTGCCCCTACGAACGAATAAACCTTTTCGTCAGGTCACCATAAGCATCAATGCGGCGGTCACGTAAAAATGGCCAGATCCGTCGCACCTGCTCAGTGCGTTGCAGATCAAGGGTGATACACAAGATTTCTTCCTTGTTGCTGCTGGCCTGAGCCAATATTTCTCCCTGACAGCCGGCGACAAAGCTACTGCCCCAGAATTGGGCTCCAGCGGTTACTTCTGAAGGGTCAGGTTCAAAGCCGGTACGATTAACAGCGACAACCGGCACGCCATTGGCGATGGCGTGACTGCGCTGGATTGTCATCCAGGCGTTGAGCTGGCGCTGCTGCTCCTCTTCGGTGTCGCCGGGATCAAAACCGATTGCTGTGGGATAGATGAGCAGTTCCGCCCCGGCCAGGGTCATCAGCCGCGCTGCTTCCGGATACCACTGATCCCAGCATACCAGGACCCCAAGGGTGCCGACAGAGGTAGGGATGGGATTAAATCCGAGATCTCCGGGGGTAAAATAGAACTTTTCATAATAACCCGGATCATCAGGGATGTGCATCTTGCGGTAGCAACCGGCAATACTGCCATCGGTCTCCAGTACCACCGCCGTATTATGATAGAGACCAGCTGCACGCCGTTCAAACAGGGAGAGGACGATGACGATGTCGAGTTCCTGTGCCAGGGTGCCGAACACGTCCGTACTTGGTCCGGGGATGCTTTCGCCCAGGTCGAAGTTGTCGGTGTCTTCCGTCTGGCAGAAGTACAGACCGGTATGGAGTTCCTGCAGTACCACCAGTTGAGCACCCTGGGTGGCCGCCTGCCTGATACCCTGAATACTGTGAGCAATATTGGTGTCGCGATTGCCGCTGCAGGAATGTTGAACCAGACCAACTGTCAATTTCTTCATGATAAGACTCCGGCGGGCAGTTGCATGGTCACACAATGTAATGACCCATGCTGTTTAATCAGGGGTCGACAGTCAATGCCGATGATGTCGCGACCGGGAAAACAGCTTCCAATGATGTCAAGGGCGGTCTTGTCAGCAGCATCGGGTCGGCTCGGCTCATTTACATCCCTTGAGTTAAGCCGAGAAATGGCATAGGT
>OBJA01000930.1_pt1 | contig 22460 bp, 20 predicted proteins | sample 1519751 | NCBI WGS metagenome assembly OBJA01 (sample SAMEA3881238, study PRJEB22517) | soil metagenome | biome: lake sediment; feature: soda lake sediment; material: sediment, water from around vicinity | place: India | collected 2013-12-23 | depth 3 m
CGCTGTTTAGCGCTTCGCTGTTTAGCGCTTCGCTGTTTAGCGCTTCGCTGTTTAGTGCTTCGCTGTTTAGAGCTCAACCTTCTAAACTTACTCAACAGCCACGCCGCAGGCGGGGCACTAAACATCTCAACAGCCACGCCGCAGGCGGGGCGCTAAACATCTCAACAGCTACGCCGCAGGCGGGGCACTAAACATCTCAACAGCCACGCCGCAGGCGGGGCGCTAAACATCTCAACAGCTACGCCGCAGGCGGGGCACTAAACATCTCAACAGCCACGCCGCAGGCGGGGCGCTAAACATCTCAACAGCTACGCCGCAGGCGGGGCACTAAACATCTCAACAGCCACGCCGCAGGCGGGGCGCTAAACATCTCAACAGCTACGCCGCAGGCGGGGCACTAAACATCTCAACAGCCACGCCGCAGGCGGGGCGCTAAACATCTCAACAGCTACGCCGCAGGCGGGGTGCTAAACATCTCAACAGCCACGCCGCAGGCGGGGTGCTAAACATCTCAACAGCTACGCCGCAGGCGGGGCGCTAAACCTTCTAAACCCCTAAACATTATCATTATGCCTGAAAGAACCATACTCCACATGGACCTCGACACCTTCTTTGTGTCGGTTGAGCGGCTTGTAAACAGCCGTCTCAACGGGACGCCTGTAATCATTGGCGGGCTGTCGGATCGTGGGGTGGTTGCGGGCTGCAGCTATGAAGCCAGGCAGTTTGGTGTACATTCGGCTATGCCCATGAAGATGGCCAGGATGCTATGTGGCGATGCCGTATTTATCCGTGGCGACATGGGGCTCTATTCGCACTACTCCCGTGTGGTCACGGATATCATTGCTGAGGAGGCACCTCTCTACGAGAAGGCATCCATTGACGAGCACTACCTCGACATCACCGGGATGGATCGCTTCTTTGGTTCACTGAAGTGGTCGAAGGAGCTGCGGCAGAAGATCATCCGCGAGACAGGCCTCCCCATCTCACTGGGGCTTTCCGTGAACAAGACGGTGTCGAAGATTGCCACGGGTGAGGCAAAACCCAACGGTGAGCGCGAGGTGCCGCAACTGCTGGTGCCGGCATTCCTGGGGCCGCTGCCCATAAGCCGCATCCCGATGATTGGAGAGAAGACCTTCACGTTGCTGCGCTCAATGGGCATAGCAACCATCAGTACTCTTAGGGATATACCACGTGAGATGGTGATGCAGGTGCTGGGAAAGAATGGCGAGGTGATCTGGAAACGTGCCAACGGCATCGACCATACGCCTGTGAAACCATACAGCGAACAGAAGTCGATGAGCAAGGAGAGTACTTTCGAAAACGACACCATTGACATAGTGATGCTTCGCCAGTCGCTGGTGGCAATGGTGGAGAAGCTTGCCTTCCAGCTTCGCAGGCAGCAGAAACTCACAGGCTGCGTCACAGTGAAGATAAGATATGCAAACTTCGACACCCATACACTGCAGAAACAGATCCCCTATACCGCTTTTGACCATGTGCTGATACGAATTGTACAGGAACTCTTCGACAGACTCTACCAGCGACGGATGCTCATACGGCTGATAGGAGTGAAATTCAGCCAGCTCGTCGGTGGAAACCAGCAATTAAGTCTCTTTGAAGATACACCGGAGATGATCAGCCTGTACCAGGCGTTGGATAAGATCAAAAGCAAATATGGCAGTAGCTTCGTGAAAAGAGCTGTGAGTATCAGAACCGGCGCCTAATGTGGCTATACTGCAACCGGTAAATTGTTTTACCTGAGCAACAGATAGAATTATGATGCTGTTTTTAATAATGACCCAAAGCAGATACCACTACCACTAACTTGTCGGGTTCTTCAATGATCTCATAAATCAAGCGGTCTTTTTTGTTGATACGTCTGCTCCAGAAACCTGAAAGCTGATGCTTGAGTTGTTCCGGATTGCCTGTGCCGGAGCGTGGATGAAGTTGTAATTCTTCCAGAATCGACTCCAATTTCTTTAAATCAATTCTGTTACCAGACCTTTTAAGTTTCAAAATATCATCTAATGCCCTCTTTTCAAATAATATAGTGTATTTCATCGTTGAAAGAGATCGTTTCGCAGCTCATCCGTATATGCAACAGTATTGCCTTCCTTTGCACTTTTGGCACGTTCTAAAATTTTTTCAACAAAATCAGGATCATAAGGTTGATCCTTTCCTTTTCTTCCTTTTATCAATTCAAAGGGAATATTAAAAGCCTTTAAAAAGGCAACCAATGCGTTGGTTTTTTTTGAATCTGTATGTATGATTATAGTATCCATTATTCAAATGTTTTTTATGTTATCCTATAGAGTGTGTAAAGATACAAACAAATATGCACATCTCAGAAACCGAATAAAACTTTAAGTCAGGTGTGCATGAGTCGGGAGTCAGACAGAATTAAGCATACTAAACATCCTCAAGACCCTCAACTTTTTTGAAAAAAATGATTAAATTTCCATCGCAAAAATGATCAATAATTAATCAATTATCAGGGGATGCTCACCAATTGCCATACGTACTACAGTCTCCGCTACGGAACCATGTCACCTGAGCAGCTTGTAAAACAGGCAAAAGGCCTTGGGCATGAGGTGCTGGTTCTGTCAGACATCAACAACAGCAGTGCTTTCCCCGATTTTGTGAAGGCTTGCAGAGAGGAGGGTGTTACTCCTGTCTGTGGGATCGACTTCCGTCGCGAAGGCAGGATGCTCTATCAGGGCATTGCCATGAACCGCGACGGGATGCGTGAGCTGAATATGTTCCTGAGCGATCACAACATAAGCGGCACTCCTTTACCTGACCGCCCGCCCGGCTTTAACAATGCCTTCGTAGTCTACCCTTATGGTAGTGTTGACCACGGCGACCTGGGCGACAACGAATACACCGGCATCACTCCACAGGTGATCCGCAGCAATGCGCTATCTCTTAGCCGGAAGCACCATGACCGGCTACTGCTCCGTGCCCCTGCATCCTTCGCTTTACCGGAAGATTATGACATCCATCGAAACCTTAGAGCTATAGACCTCAACACACTGATATCCAAACTCACTTCGGGCGATACTGCATCCTCCGGCGACTATCTTCTGCCTCCTTCCGACATGGTCGCTCTGTGTGAGGGTATGCCCTCGTTGATTGAGAACACTATGAAGCTGTTGTCGCAATGCAGTATAGATATTGATTTCACCTCCATCAAGAACAAACAGACCTTTACGGGAAGCCGTTACGACGATAAACTTCTGCTGGAGAAGCTTGCCTTCGATGGAATGAACCACCGCTACGGCAGCAGGGACAAGGTTGCCCGGCAACGTGTTGTGAGTGAGCTGGATATTATCGACAGGCTTGGCTTCGCATCCTACTTCCTGATCACATGGGATATTGTCCGGTACTCCATGTCCAGAGGCTTTTACCATGTAGGGCGTGGCAGCGGTGCCAACAGCATTGTGGCATACTGCCTCATGATCACAAACGTTGACCCTGTTGAGCTCGACCTTTACTTCGAACGGTTCCTCAACCCCCGGCGCTCCACACCACCCGACTTCGACATCGACTACTCATGGAAGGAGCGTGATGAGGTGCAGGACTACATCTTCAAGAGGTACGGCGCCAGGCATACTGCCCTTCTTGGTGCCACCTCCACTTTTAAGGATAAATCGATATACCGTGAGCTGGGCAAGGTTTACGGTCTGCCCAAGGCGGAGATCGACAGCTTTATTGAGAGACCCGGTGACCCTGCCAACGACAATGCCATCACCCGGAAGATCATCAGCCTGGCCGGCAGGATTGCAGATTTCCCAAATATACGCAGCATCCATGCCGGAGGCATCATCATTTCTGATGAGCCGGTGACGTATTACACTGCTCTGGATATGCCACCGAAGGGTTTTCAGACGACGCAGTGGGACATGTACGTGGCAGAGGAGCTTGGCTACGAGAAGTTCGACATTCTGAGCCAGCGTGGCATAGGACATATCCGTGATGCTGCCCGGCTTGTGAAGGAGAACCGTGGGGTGACAGTGGATGTGCATGAGGTGCAGCGTTTCAAGAGCGATCCGGAGGTGCGGCGGCAATTGAAGGAGGGCGAGTGCAACGGCTGCTTCTACATTGAGAGCCCTGCCATGCGTGGGCTGCTGAAGAAGCTGCAGTGCGACGACTACATCACCCTGGTGGCTGCCAGTTCCATCATAAGGCCCGGCGTCGCTAAGTCGGGGATGATGAAAGAGTACATCAAAAGGTTTCACAATCCGGAAGGATTCAGGTATATCCACCCGGTGATGGAGGAGCAGCTACGGGAGACCTATGGAGTAATGGTGTTCCAGGAGGATGTGCTGAAGATATGTCATCACTTTGCCGGCCTTGACCTTGCTGATGCCGACGTGCTGCGTCGTGCCATGAGTGGCAAGGTAAGGGGCAGGAAGGAGTTTCAGCGTATCGTGCAGAAGTTTTTCGACAACTGCAGGCAGAAAGGATATCCTGAATCCATCACTCAGGAGGTGTGGAGGCAGATAGAGTCGTTTGCCGGTTACTCCTTCTCAAAGGCACACTCTGCTTCCTATGCTGTGGAGAGCTTCCAGAGCCTTTGGCTGAAGGTGCACTACCCGCTGGAGTTTATGGTGGCGGTTATCAACAACTTCGGCGGGTTCTATCGCACGTGGGTCTATTTCAACGAAGCACGGCGATGGGGTGCCAAACTCGAGCTGCCTTGCGTCAACAGAGGGGAGTACCTTACTTGTATTGCCGGAACTACAATTTTTGCCGGTCTGATCCACATTGCCGGTCTGGAGGAGAAATTTGCCAAAAGGATCATCAAAGTGCGGAACGAACAAGGTGAATTTGCCTCGCTTGAAGATTTTATCCAACGCACAAACGCATCTCCGGAACAGATAACACTGCTGATACGCACCGGAGCACTGCGGTTTACCGGCAAAACCAAGCCTGCACTGCTCTGGGAGAGCAGAATGTTTACCGGGAGAAAGAGTGCAGATCATGCTGTTGGGAAACTGTTCCTGCCCTCTGGCAAAGAGTTTGCCCTGCCAGAAATGGATTATTCATCCCTTGAAGATGCTTATGACGAACTTGAACTGCTCGGTTTTCCAATCTCCATGTCATGGTTTGATATGCTTGAAACAACCTACCGTGGCGACATTGCTGCTCACGAACTGAGCAGCAGGGTAGGGCAGGAGGTGCGGATGCTCGGCAAACTCGTTACCATTAAATATGTACGTACTGTAAAAAGGGAGATCATGCACTTCGCAGCATTCATCGATGCAGCCGGTGAGTTCTTCGACACTGTCCACTTCCCGCAGACATTGAAACATTACCCGTTCCGCGGTGATGGAATCTACCTTATCAGAGGCAGGGTTGTGGAAGAGTTCGGGTTCCCGTCTGTAGAGGTTGCCAGAATGGCGAAAATGGGGTATCGTGCCCGCCCCCGGTAAACAATCCAATACCATTAACCAAAAAGTAACATTTCTGCAATGTTCAGGCAATTTTGTGCCGGTAGTTTTGCCGTGTTAAAAATTTATTAACCAAAAATTGAAAGAATGAAAAAGACATTTTTCCCCGGAGTAGTAATTGCCATGGCAGCACTGCTCCTTTTCTCATCCGCTGCTGAGGCACAGGATTTCAGGATCCGTGGCCGTTTGCACATGGATGGTATTTATGGTATTAAAGATGCTGAGATGTTCAGCAACGGTTTCAACAACCGTCGTGCCCGTATGGGGATGACCGGGAAACTCAATGACAACTGGAGCGGTATCATCGAGGTTGATTTTGCTGATGCCACCCTGGATCCGAAAGACTTCATGCTGAGCCGTTCCTACAGCAATGGTGGAACACTGAAGATCGGACAGTATAAGGTTCCTCAGGGGCTGAACCAACTTACCAGCTCCAACTCAATCACTTTCATCGAGCGTGCATCTGACAACAATGCTTTTCCTGATGCCCGCAAAATTGGTGTGGGATACACTTTTTTCAAGCCCACATTCGGACTTGAATCGATGGTGTTTGGCCGTGGCCTTGGACAGCGTGGTACGCTGACAAACGACATGCCCGTTGGTGCAGGTTTTCGTGGCACCTTCTTCCCGAAGTTTGGCGAAGGCCAGTTCCATGTGGGTGGTTCAGTAGTGTATCAGCGCTATTGGGGTTATCCCGAACTCCGTTTCAACGACAGGCCTGAAACACGCGACAGCAAGGGTGGAAGTGTCCGCTTCGTTGATGTGAAAGTTGCCGATGCCAGAAGTACCCTTAAGTCTGGTGTAGAACTTCTCTATATCCATGGACCCTTCTCAATTGAAGGAGAATATCTCCAGATGGGTGTTTCACGCAAAGATGAAAACAACCCCTCTTTCAACGGATATCATGTGCAGGCATCTTACGTGATTACTGGTGAGAAGCGTTCATATCGCAATGGCCTCCCAGGTGGCATTACCCCAAAAGGCGAAAAAGGAGCATGGGAAGTTGCTGTAAGGTATAGTGTTATGGACCTGAACGATGAGGTTACCGAAGCTCTCGTCTTCAAAGGAGGAGAACAGAATAACATAACTCTGGCTCTTAACCATTATGTAACATCACGACTCCGTTTTATGGCGAATGTCATTGTTATGAATACCGACAAACTTGAAGATAAATCTCCTGTTGTAGGTGTGGTCAGAGCGCAGTTCAACTTCTAGTCCGGTGCCAAAATCACAGGTTCTTAACAACAGCGTAACAAAACCGTAACATATACAGGATATCATTGCAAATCAGAAATTAAAAGAAAGATTAAAATCAAAAACAATCTAAAAACATGAAAAACAACACAATAATCAAATCAATCACACTTCTGCTGATGGCAGGAGTAGTAGCATTCTTCACTGCATGTGGAGGACAGGTTCAGGAAGAAGATGAGCGTCCTGATGTGGACCTTTTGGGTGCCGGTGCATCATTTCCTGCTCCTCTGATTACAGCTATGGCTGATGAGTACAGAGATAAAACCAACGGACGTGTAACTCTTAATTACCAGTCAATCGGTTCAGGTGGTGGAATCCGCCAATTCATTGAGCAGACCATTATGTTTGGTATGACCGAGGCATTCCTCAACGATGAGGTTATGGATGAGATCAAGCAAGCTACTGGTGGCAAAGCTTTTAATATGCCTATCACTCTTGCTGATGTTGTGGCTACATATAATCTCCCCGGCATTGAAAAAGGCCTGGTTTTCTCAGGTGAGCTTCTGGTTGAGATTTTCATGGGCCGCATTACTAACTGGAACAATCCAAAGATTGCTGAACTGAATCCTGGAAAGAACCTTCCCAATTTGCCGATTACTGTTGTTCACCGCAGCGACGGATCAGGTACAACAAATATCTGGACAAGCTACCTCAGCAGGATTTCTGCCGAGTGGGCTGACAAGGTTGGTTTTGGTACAAGCGTTAGCTGGCCGGTAGGTGTTGGTGGCAACGGAAACGAAGGTGTTGCAGGTGCTGTTATGAACAGCCCGGGAGCGATCGGCTACAACAGCCTTTCTTATGCCCTGATAAACAATATGGCTTATGCTTCGATCGTCAATGCTGCAGGAAACACCATCGTACCAAGCTTCCAGGCAACTACTGAAGCTGCAAACATCGATCTTCCGGATGACACACGCATTCTGTTTACCAACACACCTGCACCCAAAGGCTATCCGATAGCAGGCTTTGCATGGATGCTTATTCACGAAAACCTCGATAAGAATAAGGCCATCAGCAACAGGGATCAGGCACTTGATGTTGTTGAGTTTGCAATTTGGGCAATAACAGAGGGACAGGAACTTTCTGAAGGGCTTGGCTATGCAAAACTGCCGAAAGCAGCTGTTGAGAGGAATATCAACATGATAAAACAGATCAAGTGGGAAGGTGAAAAGATTGGTGAGGACCTTCTTAAGAAACACAAACTTATCTAGTACCTTGTTTGCTTACATTATAATACCAGGGATGGATCGGGAGTAATCCCATCCATCCTTTTTTTAAAGAATAGAATATCGATATGGACAACGGGGACAAAGGATCACAAAAAAATATCTCTGCTATTCCGCTTAAACCTGTTTATCGATGGCTTGGTGACAAGATATTTCTGGTGATAGCATTTATTCTTGGTATGAGCATAATTTTGCTCGCCTTCGGGATGGCTCTTGTCTTGTACCAGGAGGGAAGTCTCTCTTTCAAGGAGTTTGGTTTCCTTGGTTTTTTACGTGGCAGCACATGGGATCCTGGTGTTACCCTTACTTTTGGCGCTCTGCCTTTCATCTTCGGAACCGTTGTTACCAGTATTGGCGCTTTGGCGATAGCCTTTTTCCCGGCTCTCGCAATTGCGATTTTTCTGGCAGAGTATGCACCACGCTGGATTGGTGGTATTGTTGAAAACCTTATTAACCTCATTGCAGCAATACCAAGTGTAGTGATAGGCATCTGGGGTATTTTTGTGTTTGCGCCCTGGATGCGGGTTAAGGTTTACCTTCCTTTGTGGACCTGGTCGTCGGAGAATGCGCCCGCACTCGAACCGGTGTTTGGCAACCCCATTGGTTATGGTATGACTACAGCTACGATCATTCTTGCTATGATGATCATTCCATTTATCACTGCTTTGGCAAAGGATGCCATGAAGCAGGTGCCCAAAGAGCAGCGTGAAGCGGCTTACGGTCTGGGTGCCACAAGGTGGGAGGTGATCAGGATGGCAGTAATACCTTATGCACGTGGAGGAATCATGGCCGGTGCCATCCTCGCTTTGGGAAGAGCACTCGGAGAAACAATGGCTGTTGCCATGCTTATCGGGAATAAGAACACTTTCCCGTTCTCAATCTTTGGCCCGGCTGCAACTATGCCCTCGGTAATCATCAATGAGTTCCGTGAAGCTGTGGGCAACCTTCATCTTTCAAGCCTTATGGCTATCGGGTTTGTACTCTTCATAATCTCTCTCGCCGTTAACCTCCTGGCTGCATACATCACCCGTAAAATATCTATAACAGGAGGTAAGATACTATGACAACCATGAGATCAATTCAACAAAATATATCCCTCACAATAAGCAAACAGCTATGATTGAAGGAACCAGAACAATAAGGCATAGGCGCATAAACGACAGGATAATGTACGGCCTGATGGTGCTGAGCACACTGCTGGTGATGACACCGTTACTTATTATTATCGGATATGTTGTATATAATGGCTTCAATGCAATAAGCATTGACTTCTTTACACAGGAGCTTGGGTCACCAGCCAGGGCAATGCAGGGAAGGCCTACCGGCTTGGTGCATACGATGATCGGAACAGTAGTGGTTGATTTTCTGGCATTGATAATAGCTGTTCCTATTGGAATTGGCGCTGGCATCATGCTTTCCGAATATCCAGACCATAAGCTTAACCCTGTTCTCAGGGTGATGAACGATACCCTTAATGGTATGCCTGCAATTCTCAAGGGCATGCTAGCATTTGTACTGGTTGTTAAACCTATGGGTACCTTTTCGGGGATTGCCGGTGCAATAGCACTCGCTTTTGTGATGATACCCATCGTGGCGAGAACTACCGAGAGTGCGCTTATGACCATACCCTGGGCAATACGTGAAGCCGGACTGGCAATAGGTTTGCCCCGGTGGAGGGTGGTGCTCTCTACAGTGATGCCGGCAGCAAAACGCGGGCTGGTCACGGGCGTGCTGATAGCCTTTGCACGTGCTGCTGGTGAAGCAGCTCCACTCATGTTTACATCTTTCGGTAACAATTACCTGCCCAGAAATTGGTCGGGAATGTTGTTCGGGCCGGTGGATACATTACCGCAAAGGCTATACAGCCTGGCAATCAGCCCTTATAAAGAGTGGCATACCATGGGTTGGGCTGCCGGAATTGTACTACTAACCTTTGTTATTATCCTCTTCATCACAGCCAGGGTCTTAACCAGAAATAAAAATCAATAATACACATGAATATTATTCCGAAAATCAAGAATAACAATAAAGAGACTATAGAAATGGAGAACCAGGTTCCTGTTATGCCGGTTAACGACAGTGAGCACCTCTCAGTAAGGATGGAGACTCGTAAACTCTCGGTAATGTACGGTAAGAATACCGGAGTTAAAGATGTATCGCTCCCAATCTACAATGAGAAGGTCACAGCCTTTATCGGGCCCTCGGGGTGTGGAAAGACAACTTTCCTCAGAGCGCTGAACAGGATGCATGATCTTACCAGGGAGGCAGTTGTAACAGGACAGGTGCTCCTTGATGGCGAAGATATCTATGCACCCAAGGTAAATCCGGTCAACATCCGTCGTAAAATAGGCATGGTGTTCCAGAAACCTACTCCATTCCCGACAATGTCAATATATAATAACGTAGTTGCCGGGTTAAAACTGGTAGGCATCCGCGATCGTAAACTGCTGGATGAGGTATGTGAAAAGGCGTTGCGGCAGGCAGCACTCTTCGATGAGGTGAAGGACAGGCTTAATTCTCCCGGAGGGAGTCTTTCCGGCGGACAACAACAACGGCTTTCCATTGCACGGGCACTTGCTATTGAGCCCGAAGTGATCCTTATGGATGAGCCCACCAGCTCCCTCGATCCCCTCTCTTCATCAAAAATTGAAGAACTGATACATGAACTCAAAACAAAATATGCCATCGCTATTGTGACACACAATATGCAGCAGGCAGCGAGGGTGAGCGACTATACCGCATTCTTCTATGTCGGGAACCTTATAGAGTTTGATGAAACAAAGAAGATATTTACAAATCCTACCCACGAACAAACTGAAAACTACATTAGCGGAAAATTCGGTTAGGATTGATATTTTTCAGATCCTGATGTAGATAACTGGCAAATGGAATGCTATTGATTAAAAGGGAAAAACATGACAGCAATAGATAAGGAACTGGATAACATAAAGGAGCTTTTTATAAGCATGATGGAACTCGTGAGGAAACAGCTTCAGAGAAGCCGGACAGCTCTGCTGGAACACAATTCCAGACTTGCTGGTGAAATATTGATTAATGAGCTGAAAGTAAATGAACTGGAGCTTACAATTGAGAAAGCATGTGAGCAGACAATAGCTTTACATCAGCCGGTAGCTACCGACCTGAGGTTTATACTTGCTGTATTCAAAGCGGTTTCAGAACTTGAAAGGCTTGCCGACCATGTGGAAGGGATTGCGAGGGTGCTGATCGACAAGGAGGTTCCATTCAACCGGGATACACTAAATAATCTGCAAACAGAATCAATGTTCAAACAGTCTGTTAAAATGTTTGATGACATCATCTGCTCATTGAATGATCAGGATACTGAACTAGCCAGGTCAGTTTTTAAAAGGGACAAATTCCTCAACAAGGCCTTCAGGCGTTCAACAGCATCCATCCTCGAGCAATTAAAGGATGAAACCACCGACAGCAGTGAGTTATTGAGATTGTTCCAGATTTTGTACAGATTGGAGCGTATTGGCGACTTGCTTACAAACGTGGCGGAACTTATAATTTTTTATATCGAGGCAGTGATCATAAAGCACCAGAAAAAGGGTAGGAAAATCGAAAAAAAGATGAAAGAATTAAAGGATTGTCAGGAACAGAAAAATGATGATAACAGTAAGTGATAAATCAAGAAAGTGCGCTGGCGTGGCTTAATCAAATAGATAATGATATATAAGAACTGCGGAAAAGAATTATACTATGAATCAGAGAAAAGAAGAGGACTTATTGGCTATAAGGGAGCGGTTTGAGGCATGCTCCATAGCAGTCATAAAGCAGTTGAAGCTTCTGGAGAGTGTGCTCATGACGGAACCCTATAAGCTGACAGACGAACATTTCAAGAGTCTGTTGCAGCAGGAGGATCAAATTGATGACCATGAGCTTTTCATCAGTGACCGCGTTGTTGCTGCCATAGGCCTTTTCAATCCGATGGCGCGTGAACTAAGGGAGCTGATTTCTTTTTACAGGATTTCTATCGACCTCGAGAAGATTGGCGATCTGGCAATGTCTGCTGCAAAACTGATACGTAAGCCCGATGATCATGCACTCTTCAGCAGGTTTTCGGAGTCGTTTGGTGATATGTTGTCAATAGTAATTACAATGGTGGAGAAAGCTCTATTTGCTTTTACCAACAGTGATCTGGATTATGCGATCTGGACGATCAGAAATGATGACGCAGTAGATGATCTTCATAACAACCTCAGGAAGAATTTTGTAAGGAAAGAGCTGCCAGGTCTAAAAGCGGATCAGGAGCTGTCAACTCTTGTTGATATGATGAGTATTGTAACCTGTATTGAACGAATTGCTGACCAGACTACAAATATCGCAGAAGCGGCTATATTTACATTGATTGGTGAGGATGTGAGGCATCGGGATATAGAATCTCTTGACAACAATTAGGCTGAATGTCAGCTTGATTTGTGATTGATTTTGAAGTATGTTTGCATAGCATGAGTTTGTTGAATTGATAGTTACTAAATGTCTGAAAAGATGAAAAAGTACAAAATTCTGGTGGTTGAGGATGAAGAGGATTTGTGTGAGATACTCAAGTTTAATCTTGAGAACGAAGGCTTTTCAGTTGATGTTGTCAATTCTGCTGAAGAGGCGGCGCAGCTCAGGCTTGAGCGTTATGATGTGTTTCTGCTTGATGTGATGATGGGGAAAATGTCGGGTTTCAGGCTGGCAGAGAAGATACGCAGGGAGCAAAACCTTGATGCACCGGTTATCTTTCTCACAGCGCGTGATACCGAGAATGACCTCCTGACCGGCTTCAGCCTGGGAGCCGATGACTACATTGCCAAACCATTCTCTGTCAGGGAGGTTATTGCCAGGGTTAAAGCAGTTCTGAAACGTACCGGTGGCAAGGGTGAAACTGAAGAGAATGTTGTGATAGATGACCTGATAATCGATGTAAAAACAAAACGGGCTCTGGTCAATGGCGCTACAGCCAACCTGACCAGAACTGAGTTTGAGATTGTTTTGCTGCTTGCTGCCCACCCCGACAGAATATTTTCCCGCGAGGAGATTATCAGTAAGATATGGCCGGATGATGTGGTGGTGAGCGACCGCACCGTGGATGTACACATCGCCAGGGTAAGAAAGAAATTAGGGGATTATGGACGGATGCTGGTAAACCGCTCAGGTTATGGTTACCGTTTTGAGCCTGATCAGATGGAAAAAGAGTAAAATTCAAAAAATCAAATATCAATAATGGCAGGAAAATTATCGTACAGGAGGAGGTTATACCTCTATATGCTGCTGGTGTTCATAGCTTTCACGGTGATTATTACACTTTTTCAGTATGGGCGTGAGAAGCAGCAACGTGTTGATGAGTTGGAGCTGGTGCTGGATACTTATAATGAGATTGTGAATGGATTCATCACTAACAGCAATTTGCAGTTGCCGGATGACCACCTGGGTCTTGATTCCTTGGTCAGGATGCTGCCTCGTAAAGAGATCAGGGTGACCATCATCTCTTTGGATGGAGAGGTGATATACGACAGCTACCGAAGTGACTTTTACAATATGGAGAACCATCTCAGCCGCCCTGAGGTGGCAATGGCCATGGACGAAAGCGTAGGAGCTAAGGTGCGGCTATCTACTTCCACAAACCAGGATTTCTACTACTTCGCCCGGAAATATGACAATTACTATGTCCGGACTGCAATGCTTTACAAGATTAGTGTGTCAGAGTTCTTGAGCACCCGAAACCTGTTCCTCTATTTTATCGTTCTTTTGTTCCTGTTTACAAGCGTAGTGTTGCTCTATGTGTCTGACAGGATTGGCAAGTCTATCGTGCAGCTTAAGGATTTCGCCCTCAAAGCCGGCAGGGGAGAGACGGTTGAAGAGCAGGTTAGTTTTCCTGATAATGAACTGGGGGTGATAAGCCGGCAGATAGTAAACATCTATGAAAGCCTGCGCAATTCAAACAAAGAGTTGCAAATGGAGAAGGAGAAACTGATACAGCATCTGCAGTTGTCGCAGGTGGGCGTTGCCATCTTCACAAGCAGGCATAAGAAGATTCTGGCCAATAACCACTTTGTGCAACTGATGAACCTCATTTCCGACACACCCCTGACAGACGTTTGTGACTGCCTTCAGTTGAAAGAGTTTGAACCGGCACTTGAGTTCATTAAAAACTACATCGAAAGCCCGGATTCTCCGCGGAGTGAACTGATGGTAAAACGCTTTTCAATTTCCAGAAACATGCGTTACTTCGATGTTCAGTGCATCCTGTTTCACGATTACAGTTACGAAATCTCCATTACAGATGTGACGCGCAGCGTTCAGCAACGTATCCTGAAGCAGCAGATGACATCCAATATTGCGCATGAGTTACGCACTCCGGTCAGCTCTGTTAAGGGCTATCTTGAAACACTTATTGGAAGCCAGGATATAGACCCGGAGAAACAGCGACATTTCATCAAAAAGGCTGCGGGGCAGGTTGAAAGGTTGTCGGAGATGATACGTGACATTTCTCTCCTGACGCGTATTGAAGAAGCATCCGCACTCTTCGAAAAGGAACCCGTGAGCATTCTCTCGGTAATAAATGATGTGATTGAGAATCTGCATCACAGGATACAGGAATTGAATGCTGTTGTTGAATGTTCCATTGATAAATCTGTTATTGTCAATGGAAACATGGCTCTGCTCTATTCAATATTCCAGAATCTGTTCGAAAACTCTCTTCACTATGGAGGGGAAAACATCCTGATAACGATCAGGGAGTATTTTCAGGATTCTGATAAGGTTTATATCTCCTTTGCAGATAATGGGCCGGGGATAGATGAGGAGCATCATGCCAGGATATTTGAACGCTTCTATCGCATTGACACCGGCAGGGCGAGAACAAACGGAGGCACAGGTCTCGGGCTTGCCATCGTGAAAAATGCGGTGCAGTTCCATCAGGGCGACATATCCGTAAAATGCCCGAAAGAGGGTGGAACAGAGTTTCTGTTTTACCTGGAAAGGTAACTATCCATACCTGAGCTGCAGTAGGCTGTCAATACCCTGGTAGGTAAATACCGCAGGCCAGACGACACAGTTAGAGGCATCACCGTTCTGGCGGCCCCAGGTCATGTAGAACATCGGCTCCGCCAATGGGTTGTGCTGCCTGATAAGCTGACACAACTGCGCAGCGTATGGAAACACATCCGTCAATCTTTTTGAGTTTTGCTGCGTAGAGGTAAAGGTTATAAGAATCAGAATGATGATTAAAACCCTGTAGTAGTTTCTGATCATATTATTGATGGTTATTACTGGTCAGTTAAACAAAAAGTACATCAAAAATACAATATAAGAATGAAACTCTATTTTGCTCTTTTATGACTCTTTCTTTTAACTGCCGGTGCTCCGTACTCCTCTTCGAAGAACTTCTTGTAAAATGGAACGTGGCCTGCCTGCTGCTTGTCATTGTTCACGCGCTTCTCACCCGATTGTGGCCGTTTGCCTCCTCTGGGTTTAAAACCCGGCTTAGGCTTGCTCAGCTCTGCCATATTTACATCCAGCATCGTGCCTTCATAACCGGCACCCTTGAACCCGCTTATCAATTTTGATGCAGCACCTGCATCTACTTCGAAGAAGGAGAAATTGCGCTGAATGTCGATTTTACCAATTGTGATGCGCCTGCTGCGACCGTAATCATTAATCAGTCCGATAAGTTTCGGTGGGGTAAGGTTGTTCTTTGACCCAAGGTTAATGAATAGTCTTGCAAACTCAGCTTCTCCATTGCGTTCACGACGTTGCCCTGCAGATTTCTCTCTGCTGCTTCGTCCGCTTTGCCTTGAGTCACGGGACTCACGTTGTTCCGCTTTAACATTGATGTCTATGGCATGTTTGTAATAGTCGAGAAACCTGTTGAACTCAAGTGAAACAAACTTTTTTATCAGATCTTCCCTGCTAAGCCATTCAAGTTTCTTATATATCACCTTAAGGTACTGATCAATCTGTTCTTCATTAACATTGATGTGTTCCATTTTATCCACGAGGTGGAAGAGCTGTTTCTCGCAGATATCCCTGCCTGAAGGCACCATTTTTCTCTGGAATTTCGCACCGGTGATGCGCTCCAGTTCCCTGACCCTGCCCATCTCCCTGGTGTGAATGATGGAGATGGAGACTCCAAGCTTTCCGGCTCTGCCCGTTCTGCCGCTGCGGTGTATATAAGCATCCTGATCATCAGGAAGGTTATAGTTTATCACATGTGTAAGGTCACTTACATCGAGGCCGCGGGCAGCAACATCAGTTGCAACGAGCATCTGCAGTGTCTTGTTCCTGAACCTGTTCATTACATGATCACGTTGGGCCTGCGAGAGATCCCCGTGCAGTGCATCAGCATTGTAGCCATCCTGAATGAGCTTCTCTGCCACATCCTTTGTCTCCTGACGTGTGCGGCAAAATATGATGCTGTAAATGCCCGGATGGATATCCGCAATGCGTTTCAAAGCCAGATAACGATCACGTGCATGAACCATGAAGAACTCATGACTCACATTTGCAGTGCTTTCATTACGCTTGCCTATGGTAATCTCAAGCGGCTGATGCATATACTTGTCGGCCAGCTTGCGGATAGGATTTGGCATGGTGGCCGAGAATAGCAGTGTCCGTTTCTCCGCAGGTGTTTCAGCAAGAATGGTGTCCATGTCCTCCTGGAAACCCATATTCAGCATCTCATCTGCTTCATCAAGCACAAGCCACTTAATCTGCTGTACTTTCAGGATTTTTCTGCCAATAAGGTCAAGCACCCTGCCCGGTGTGCCGACAACTATGTGTACTCCCTCTCTCAGTGCTGTGATCTGTTGCCTGATATCAGCACCACCATATACGGGTGTTACCTTCATTCCAGGTAAAAACTTCGAGTAGTTCTGCAGGTCTTTCGTGATCTGCATGCATAGTTCTCTGGTCGGACAAAGTATCAGGCCTTCTGTAGCCCTTGCTTTCAGGTCAGTGTTTTCAAGTAGTGGCAATCCAAAGGCTGCTGTCTTTCCGGTTCCTGTCTGCGCAAGTGCTATGATGTTTTCCTGTGTTGATAAAATAGCAGGAATTACTTCCGCCTGCACAGGTGTTGGGGTTTCAAAACCCAGTTCTTCTACCGCCCTGAGAATATTATCCCCCAGGCCGATGTTGTTAAAATTGTTCACGTTCAAATCTTTAAGGTAATTGTTTTGATGTATAAAATGCAAAAATCCCGGGTCCTGAGTCTGTTGGAATGCCCGGGCTTTATTGCTCATCCAGGAATACCTTGCTAGTTTCTACGGTTTTGCGGCTGCAAAGATAGTGTTTTTATTTAATACGGCCCTTTACCCGGGCGTATCAGCTCGATATAGTCTCCGGTGCAGTCAATGATCGTCGTGGGGCGGTTGTCGCCATAACCCCCGTCTATAACCAGATCGACATCGTTCTTGTATTTCTCATGTATCAGCTCCGGGTCTGTTGTGTACTCAACAATTTCATCATCATCATGTATTGAGGTTGACATTATCGGATGGCCGAGTGTCCGTACAATCTCTCTGGCGATATTGTTGTCGGGGATGCGGATACCGATAGTTTTTCTGTTGTTCATGAGAAGTTTCGGGATCCTGTTGTTGGCTTCCAAAATGAATGTGTAAGGCCCTGGAGTCAGTTTCCTTATCAACTTGAAAATCTCATTACTGATAGGTCTGGTGTACATTGACAGGTCTGTAAGATCTGCAAAGATGAATGAGAATCTTGCTTTTTCACTTTTTACACCTTTCAGCCTTGCCAGCCTTTCAACAGCTTTTGGCTTAAGGATGCTGCAGCCCATTCCGTATACAGAGTCGGTAGGATAGATTATCAGGCCGCTATCCTGAAGTATTTCAACTGCTCGATAGATCTGGCGCTCGGAGGGTGTCTGCGGATGGATATTTATAAGCATAACATAAAATATTGGTACAAAAAAACGGGCAAGCTACTTACATCGCACCGCTACGACTGCCTACCCTTGCTTCCTTCCGGACCTGGGGGAGTTCAACAGGAGCTGGTCGTATAAGACTTACCCGCCTGCAAATATAGTAATATTTCCGTAATTGAAATTTTTCCGGACATATTTTCCAAAAAACCTGTAGGTTTGCATAAAAATCGTTGATTAAAGGTTGTAAAAACTATGGATATAAGTTTGGTGATACCGTTGCTCAATGAGGAGGAGTCGCTTCCTGAATTGTGTGCCTGGATAGCCCGTGTTATGGATGAGAAAGGGTATTCTTATGAGATCCTTCTTATTGATGATGGAAGCACAGATGGTTCATGGCATGTAGTTACAAAGTTGGCAAGTGAGAATCCATCAATAAAGGGGATAAGGTTTCAACGCAACTTTGGCAAGAGTGCCGCACTGCATATAGGCTTTCAGCATGCAGAGGGTGATGTAGTCATCACCATGGATGCCGATCTGCAGGACAGCCCTGATGAGATTCCGGAGCTTTACAGGATGATTGCAGAAGAGGGTTATGACCTGGTGTCGGGCTGGAAGAAGAAGCGGTATGATCCTGTTTCCAAGACTATACCCACAAAGTTATACAACTGGGCTACCCGGAAAATGTCTGGTATCAGACTGCATGATTTTAATTGTGGTTTGAAGTCTTACCGTAATATCGTGGTTAAAAGCATAGATGTGTATGGAGAGATGCACCGGTATATTCCTGTTATTGCAAAGTGGGCAGGCTTTTCCAATATTGGCGAAAAGGTTGTCCAGCACAGGAAGCGGCAGTATGGTGTAACCAAGTTTGGCATGAGCCGCTTCATCCGTGGCCCGCTTGACCTGCTTACCATCTCTTTTGTCGGAAGGTTCAAAAAACGTCCGATGCATCTGTTCGGCATACTGGGAACTGTAATCTTTGTGCTTGGTTTTGGCATTGCACTCTATCTCACCATCGGAAAGATGTTTTTTGAGATGCATCGCATGACGGAGAGACCACTGTTTTACCTGGGTATGCTGAGTATGGTGATTGGCACGCAGTTGTTTTTAACCGGATTTCTTGCGGAGCTTGTTGCAAGGAGTGCTCCTGACAGAAATCAGTATCAGGTATCAGAAAAAACAGGATTTAAAGAAGATGCAGATTGATGAAAAGAGGCGTATAGTGATTGCCGGGACTGCCTGGCCTTTCAGGGGAGGTATTGCCGCTTACAATCAGCGTCTGGCAAAGGAGTATATCGGTCAGGGGCATGAGGTCATTATCTATGGTTTCAGGCTTCAGTATCCTTCCTTTCTGTTCCCGGGAAAAACACAGTACAGCAGTGAACCGAAGCCGGAGGAGCCGGAAATCAGGCAAAAGATAAACTCGGTGAATCCACTGAACTGGATAAAAGTTGGCCGTGAGATCAGGCGGCTGAAACCCGACCTGCTTATTGTCCCGTTCTGGATTCCTTTCATGGGGCCGTGTCTTGGAACCATTGCACGTATTGTCAAAGGAAACCGTAAGACACGTGTTGTTTCTGTTGTTCACAATATGATCCCTCATGAGAGACGATATGGTGATAAATGGTTGTCAAGGTATTTCGCAAAACGTGTTGATGGTTTTGTTGCTATGACCAGATCTGTTATTGATGATATCGGGAAATTTGATAATCGCAAGCCGAAAGGGCTGAGCCCGCATCCTCTGTATGATCATTTCGGCTCACTGCAACCTAAAGCCGAAGCGCGTGAGGCTCTCGGACTTGACCCTGAAGGTCGGTACATCCTCTTTTTCGGTTTGATAAGAGACTACAAGGGGCTTGATATCCTGCTCAGGGCTATGGCTGATGAAAAGCTCAGGATGCTGGGTGTAAAGCTTGTTGTTGCCGGAGAGTTCTATTCTGATCCCGGAGATTATCATCATCTGATAGAGGTGATGAAGATTGCTGACCAGGTACTCATGCATGCGGAGTTTATACCTGACAGCAGAGTAGCCTTCTATTTCAATGCTGTTGATCTTGTTGTTCAGCCTTACCGTACTGCAACGCAGAGTGGAGTAACACAGATTGCTTACCATTTTAACAAGCCGATGGTTGTTACAAATGTGGGTGGTTTGGCTGAGATGGTGCCGGATGGTGTGGCAGGTTATGTAGTAAATCCTGATCACAAAGATGTTGCAGATGCAATTGCAAACTTTTACGAAAACGGTCGTGAAGAGGAGATGGTGAAAGCAGTATCACAGGAGAAACTTAAGTACTCCTGGGAAAATCTCACAGCAAAGATTGATGAGCTTATTTATGGCTGAAAGAGGCTTACTCTTCCAATATCACAATTTTGTCAATTTTATCACCTCTGCGGATATTATCAATAACCTCGAGGCCTTCAACCACTTTTCCGAATACAGTATGGTTACGGTCGAGATGCTGTGTGTTTTGCCTGTTGAGGCAGATGAAGAACTGTGAGCCGCCTGTATCTCTGCCTGCATGTGCCATTGAGAGTACACCACGGTCATGGTACTGATTTTCTCCGTCAAGCTCGCATTTGATGTTGTAGCCTGGCCCGCCGGCACCGGTGCCGTCAGGGCACCCTCCCTGGATTACGAACTCCGGTATTACACGATGGAATGCAAGCCCATTGTAGAAGCCTTTCTTTGCCAGAGTAACAAAATTGTCAACTGTATTTGGGGCATCTTTTTCAAAAAACTCTACTTTCATTAACCCTTTCTGTGTATGGATTTCTGCTTTCATGCTAATGGTTTTGTTTGTTTTATCTGTTGATTTTGTCAAATGCGTTCAATTACTATTGATATACCCTGTCCCACTCCGATGCACATGGTACAGAGGGCAAGTGAGGCATTTGACTTCTGTAGCTGATGGGTAGCGGTTGTGACCAGCCTTGCACCGCTCATTCCGAGGGGATGGCCCAGAGCGATGGCTCCACCTCTGGAATTTACTCTCGGGTCATCATCTGCAATCTTTAATTGGCGCAGGCAGCCAAGGGCCTGAGCAGCAAATGCTTCATTAAGTTCGATGATGTCAATATTGTCAGGTTTTAACCTCAACCTTTGCAACAACATGTTTGTGGCGGGTACCGGTCCAAGACCCATTGTCCGTGGTGGAACTCCGGCCACCGACATGCCATAGATCCTAGCTATTGGAGTAAGGTTGTGTTTTTTGATTGCAGCTTCTGATGCGATCAGCAACGCTGCAGCACCGTCGTTGATGCCGGAAGAGTTGCCCGCAGTGATCGTACCTTCAGGTGAGGTTAATGGTTTAAGTTTGGCTAGTATATCGACGGGGGAAAGCCTGAGGTGCTCATCATTTTCGAAAACAACCGGGTCGCCTTTTTTTTGAGGAATGGGCACAGGTACTATCTCATCTGCAAACAGACCCAGCAGTTGTGCGTCGGCAGCTTTTTTCTGACTGTTATAGGCAAACATATCCTGATCTTCGCGGGATATTTTCATCTCAACTGCAATATTTTCTGCGGTCTGCATCATCGATTCTGTGCCATAGAGAGCATCCATCTTTCTGTTGATGAACCTCCAGCCGATTGTCGTGTCATAGACCTGAGGTGACCGTGAAAAGGCTTCACCCGCTTTCTCAAACACAAAAGGAGCTCTTGTCATGCTCTCAACGCCACCGGCAATAATAAGCTCAGCCTCACCGGCTCTGATTGCCCTGGCAGCACTACCTACGGCATCCATACCTGATCCGCATAACCGGTTAATGGTTACTCCCGGTACGCTCACAGGCAAACCTGCCAGTAAGAGAGCCATCCGGGCAATATTACGGTTGTCTTCACCGGCCTGATTGGCACATCCTATCATAACATCATCAATAGCCTTAGGGTCAATTCCCGGATTCCGTTCCAGGATACTCTTTACCGGGATTGCTGCAAGATCATCTGTCCTGATCGTTGAGAGTGATCCGCCATACTTCCCTACAGGTGTTCTTATTGCATCACAGATATAGACTTCGTTCATTTCCTATTTGTTTCCGTGGTCATATTTGTTTAATCACTATTTGTCAAGATGTGGCTTAAGGAATCTGAACGCACTTAGCATTGCATCAGACAGTATATCAACCTCTTTTTGTGTGATAACAGTTGACAATATGCATGAACAGGAGTTGATGATGATCACCCCTTTTTCATAGAGATGCTCAAGAAACATCTTAACGATCTTCTTGGTTTCATCGGTCTCGTATACATCTCTGTATGATCTGGGTGGCACATCTTTGAAATGGACCTTAAACATTGAAGCACAGCCTGTGATGCTGAGTGGTATATCAGCGATTCTGCCGGCTTCCAGAATCTGGTTTTTAGCAATTTCAGCCATCATATTCAGCTTATCGAGAGCATCTCTGTCGAGCATCTCCATAGCAACTTTGCCGGCAATCATTGATATAGGGTTTGCTGAAAAGGTACCTGAGAGTGCGAACCGGAATTCAGGGTGGCTCGGGTTAAGGATGCTCATTATATCATCTCTTCCGGCGAAAGCTCCAATGGGGAACCCTCCACCGATAATTTTCCCCATAGAGGTGAGGTCGGGTTTTACGTTGAAGAGTGCCTGAGCACCTTCATAATCCACTCTGAAACAGA
>OBJA01000931.1_pt1 | contig 22458 bp, 19 predicted proteins | sample 1519751 | NCBI WGS metagenome assembly OBJA01 (sample SAMEA3881238, study PRJEB22517) | soil metagenome | biome: lake sediment; feature: soda lake sediment; material: sediment, water from around vicinity | place: India | collected 2013-12-23 | depth 3 m
TTCTTCCCAAGATCAATGAGCACCTCGGGTCTGTTTGAGAATTCAGCGAAACCGCTTCGAGCTGGCAAGGGGGTATTCAAGCATGAATGTGTATGCCAGTACTCCCGAACTGTTTTACAAAACTCAACAGCCAGCGATTCTTCTCCATTCCAGTACAACCACTTGACGACCTCAATTCCATGGTATACATAATCATCTGCTGCAAATGGTGCTGTTGTGAGCTGCTTTGCCAGTTCAGTAGACTTTTGAAATTCCTGATTGAGGCAGGCATTTTCGAATTTCGGCCATATACCTTTGAAGTGCTTACTCATATCGATTGGTGTGATAGTCCCATCGATTTTCATAGTTTCAGGCTGCTCTGAATCGTTATCGTAGTTATACCGATAAAAGAGGAGGAGGGCGTCTTTCAGCTCTTTTCCGCTGAGCTCATCATACAGTTCATCTTCAAGGCTAAGCTCCGAAGGGTACCGTTTATGGTAGAGTTCGGCAAGAGCATCCATTTGACCAACGGCATGAGCTTCACGAAGCACTTTCATCATCTCTGCTTCATCAGTACCACCGAGAAGTCCCTTGTTGAATGCTTTATACAGACGATCAACCCACTGGGGATCATCAACGCCACTCGAGGAGGGAGCAGATTTTCGTGCTACTTCATAATAAAGGTGGAGTGCAGCTTTGAGTTTTTTCCCTTTGAGCTTATCATACAAAGCGTCTTCAAGACTAAGCTCTCCAGAGTAAGTATCCAGATACAGCAATTTGATCTGGCCCATGATGTTTTTTGCTTCATTGAGTTTTTGCAAAACCATATCATCGTCACACCCACCCATCCCCAGAAAACCACTTTTGGAAAGTTCAGTATGGAGGTGATTTACAATCTGATCTGGATTCGGCATCGAACACGCTCCTTTACCGATCAGTACCTGAGTACCAGCCAGTCTTACATGCAGTCTTTTTTAATGCGGTGATAACAACTATCAGTAATGAATTCACTTATGGTCAACAGTGCCAGTTCCCCTGTACCGCTAGCTCCCGTATGTTTCCAATAGACTATATTTGACCCGGTATCTCTCCTCCATCATGCCATCGTACCATCTCGTCACGTATGTCATTGAGATTGCCGGTTTGTGTTCTGCCAAAGTAGTGCTGATATGCATTGACCTGTTCTTTTAGTGAGTTACCGAAAAAGCCCAGGTTTGTAAGGCGATCCCTGCACACATCGTCATCGATTGAAGTGATTGCAATTTTAAATGTATTCTGGAAAAAGAATCGATCAGCCGGATCTTTATTTTCAGCATCTTCCGGTTCCCATTGAAGATCAATACTTGTCTGATTCCAGTTTGTCAGCGGAATTTTGACAACACCCTTATTGTCACACTGAAAAATGGTCCCCTCATCACCTGCGATCCGGCATTTACCTCGCGGGAGCGGATTCTTATCCGAACCTGTCAATCTTACTCTCAGATAGCGCGACAGGTAAACGGTCGCATCCCTGTCATCCTCTTCCCAATCATATCTTCTGGTATAGCTCACACCCGGCTCCTTACCATTTACCATAACACTACACAAAGCGCTGTTTTGTCTTCCTGAGGTCACCATAACTGACGTTACTAAATAATAACCGGGACTCTCCTTGCTGGGAAATTACCTTCAGAGAATACTTTTTATCCATAGGTGCATTTTCAAACAACACGATTACTGTCTGGCTATTGCTGTCTGAAAAATCACGAATTCTTTGCTTTTGATCGTAGCCACCGGAATCTGCAAAGAGTTGCAACATATCGGTGCAGCTTTTACCCTCTTCGGGGGTGAGATCGACGCGAATTCGGATCGGCCCCTTTTCGAATCTGGTTTCCCCAAAGCTGGCATTGGCATCGAGCTGAAAATGAGGCTCCAGCACCAGGTCATCAATAGCACCGGTGAAAGATACCGCAATATCGGCTATAGCCCCTGCAACAGTGGTTAAAGAGGGAAGTGCTTCCCGTACTGCAGCGATTTTCTTTGTTACCGTCCCGACAACTCCAGATGCAGCATCTTTAGCTTTGTCAATTGTGGCGGACACGGTATCTTTGGCAGTGTCGATTGCACCGGTTACAGCTCCTTTTGCTGCAGCAGTCACATCATCTACTTTCGGTACATCGACCTTCGGTGTTTCAACCTTTATTTTTGCTCCAAATCCCATAACTACTCCGTTTTCTTGCATCCTGTTACGGTTTTGGATGCAGGATAGGTAAATTTGGATGTTCCGATTTTATACCCGTTTTTCTCTGAACTAATGGTGTATTCACCCTGTTTAAGACTAAAAAATGAGACAAAACCATGTTCATCGGAAATGGTGTCTGCTTGTATTGGTCCCGTAAGATGCACCGTAGCAAAAGGAGCTGGTTGCCGTTTCGAATCAATAATCTGCACATGTACTCCATGGTGCTCATAATCCTGAGTCTCAACAACCCTTGAGAGCCATTTGGGATAGAGTGCACTGCCTTCGGCAGAAACAGTACTATCAGGCCTGGGCGAAATCCCCTGTTTAAAAAAGAACACCTCAAGCCTGCGATCATCAGGAATTTGCCCTGATGATGTAGCCGTATCTGCAAAGTGCCCTTCACAACCATGCGCAATAGGGGTTACATCATCAGCGAGTGTGGTGTTTTCGATCTCCATGTACGATTCGACCAGAGCTTTTCGGGTTTCGAAATCGGCCTTTCCGTCTAGCGGGAGTGCAGACCCTTTTTTCTGATTGGTATATTCCTGGAAACGTTTGATACCAGTTGTTGTCTTCTCGTCAGTTACTCCGGAGGCAAACCCCTGATAAAAAGAACTGCCATCGCCAGGGAGAGCAGAAAGCATAAGCTGGATCTCTCTGGTCCCCCAGCGCGATCTGACATGTTTATCAGGACCGAACCAGTTGAGCCAGATATTGGGTTTGCTTTTAAGGTATGCTCCAAGAATCTGTGCCCGGTCAAATGCGATATCTCCTCCGGCCAGATCTTCATCGCAGCCTGCATGACCTACAATAAGCACCTCCGCATCCGGTTCTTTTTGATGCATGTTGACGACCATTTTCATGCCATGTAAAGCCTGCGGCAATAAAAAACATTTATTCGCGTCGAATAACATACCAACCAGGCGCACTCGACTTACAACAGGCCTTTCCAGTATTAATTTGTAGGATTCACCGGGTTTCAAATCAGGCACGACTGGCCATTGACCTGTGGATTTTTCAAAAGTCAGACTAATATCAGGCATATTACACACCTTGTTGAGCAGACAATACGATCACTTGCAAAGTATAGGATTACGTATTGTATATAGAACTATAGACAATATACATATGGTGGCCCTTTACTATCATTTTTTTTTGCGAAGATGTAAAAAACCTGAATGCAGATCTTCTGCCCGGAAGTGAATCTATCTTTTACATTGCCTGTCATGTCAGTACAGATAGACTCCCGGTAATGCCTGAATTCAAGCCAGCTCTCATCTGGATACTTCTGCAAGTCAGGATGGACAGCTCATCAATTGAAAAATTCATGCCTTACCCTTGTACCGTCAACTATTTTTGAACCTTTACGACACCGTTCTACTCGAAAGTGCAACCGCTATGAAATGGTCAAAACAGGATATCATTAACTACTATCACCAGAACGAATTTGGTTATAAGCTCTGGGGACCCAATATGCACTACGGCTACTGGGAAAACGACATAAAAACGCAGCGCCAGGCTTCATTGCGATTCAACGAAGTAATGGCAAAGACCGCGGCAATAACCAGCAAGGACCACATTCTTGATGCTGGCTGCGGGGTGGGAGGTGCAAGCATCTTTCTGGCAAAAACGTTTGGCTGCAGGGCAACAGGAATTACCATAACCCCTCGCCAGGTACACCTTGCCCGTCGCAATGCAGAAAGAGTTGGTGTCAGTCATTTGGTAGATTTCCACGAAATGGATTATCACCATACCACCTTCCCCGACCAGACCTTTTCCGTTGTCTGGGGACTTGAGAGCATTTGTTACGCAGACAAAAAGGAATTCATAAAGGAAGCGTTTCGTGTTCTTAAAGACAGCGGAAGATTAGTAGTCGGTGACGGTTTTGCCAGCAAGGAGCACTACGAGGGCAAAGATGCAAAGCTGATGCAGCGCTGGCTCGATGGCTGGATAGTAAATGCGCTCAAAACTCCGGCTAAATTTACACAATACAGTCTCGAAACCGGTTTCAGGGAGACTTTCTATCGAAACGTAACTGAACAGGTCAGGAAAACCTCTCGCATTATGATGTATGTGTCACTTCCCTTTTTGCCACTCCACATACTGGATAAGTTTATCCGTTTGCAGTACCCCACTGATGCATGCTGGAATCAGTACTTCGCCATGAAGAAGAAGCTCTGGGAATACGGTATTTTTCTGGCGAAAAAGTAGAACTGCATCCCCCTTATCGGCCGCAGGGACATAATCACCACGCGGCCTACACACAATGCCGGTATTCCAGCTCTAATCATGTCCAGTTTCCAGATCATATATTCGGGAGTCAGCATGGGAATAGAAGACACAAGGAAAGACAGCAATCTCGCTTCCACATCAGCTTCCTTTCGTTCCCTTCAACGTGAGGAATACTGGGCACGAATAAACCGTGCACTCGATTACATCGAACAAAACATCGAGCAGGAGCTGCGTCTTGAGGAAATCGCCAGGGTGGCAAACTTTTCCGCATTTCATTTCCACCGGATATTCAGGGCAATGGTGGGTGAAACCCTTAACAGGTTCATCCAGCGGATCCGCATCGAAAAAGCAGCTTCTATGCTTCTTGCAAACAAAAAAAAGTCAATAACAGAAATTGCTCTTGATTCAGGATTCAGCAGCTCAGCAGTATTCGCACGAGTTTTTAAAGAGATGTACACCATGAGTGCCAGTCAATGGCGAAATGGCGGGTATGTAACGTATCGCAAGGAATGCAAAACTGAAAGCAAGATCTGCAAAACGGTTAGCAAGAGATGTAAAGAAAGCAGATCCGGAACAGGGTATATTGATAGTGTTGGTAAGGACGGCGCCGTCAGTGATTCAATATACTCACAAGCAGACGAAAGGAATTTTATGTCAAAGTTCAAACCGGATGTGCGAATTGAGGAGATGAAGGAGATGCAGGTCGCCTATGTACGCCATATTGGCCCGTACAAGGCAAATGAGAAACTGTTTGAGCAGCTGTTCGATACGTTGATGAGATGGGCGGGGCCCCGAGGTTTTGTCAACAAAGATGCAAAGGTTCTCATCGTGTATCATGACAATCCAGATGTTACCGATGAATCAAACCTTCGGACAAGCTGCTGTATAACAGTTCCTGCAGGCACCAGAGCTGAGGGGGAGATCGGCATGATGACCATACCAGCTGGAAAGTATGCATGCGGGCATTTCGAACTGAGAAACGATGAATATCAGAATGCCTGGGATGCAGTCTGTGGAGATTGGCTTCCGGAAAGTGGCTATCAACCCGACGACCGTCCCTCCTTTGAGCTCTGTCTCAATGATCCGCATGAGCACCCCGAAGGAAAACATGTTGTCGATATCTGCATTCCAGTCAAGCCATTGTAACCAGGATGCGGGCTTCAGCATTCCGGATGTACCTGTTTTTTTCAGGTACTCCGGATTTTATGAAATTTAGCTGATTACCCCTGCTGAGCTCTTCTGTATCTCTTTCAGATGAACGTCAGGATGGTGGTAACGACCTCTGGAAGAGGTCTTGTTTCCAGCCTGAATAGCAGCCTGTGGACACCAATGAAAGCAGGCCATACAGCATTCGCACCGATGTTGCCACACTGGCCTATTATCCACCAGCTCGATATTTCCAACCGGACAAACAGACAAACAGATCCCGCATCCGTTACAGGAAGCATCTGTTGAATAACTTTTATCAGCCCCACTGCATTTACTCATCATTGCTGCACTGACTCCGGACAACAACCTGCCCAGAATTCCCAGATTAGTCTCAACCGAGCACTTTTTCCGATCTTTCACCGCTGCGGCAATCTCAGGAATTCTCTTGCGCTCCTTCTGATACATTCCATTCCGTTTACCCTCTTTTGGCACATCGTAAACATTTGTCGCATTACCCGGCATCTGAACTGCAAATCCGGCCCCGAGTGCATATCCTCGCTTCTTGAGTCTGCTCTTGAGAATATGACCTGAACTGCAAAGCATCCCACCGTAGGAGGCCAGGCCAAAGAGATATGCAGTGTCTGCAAATTGCACCCTCTCTAAAAAATTGGATACGATATTCGGCAACCCAAAGCAGTACACCGGATACACGATGCCGGCGATAGTACAATCGGTCTGATCGAAATTCATGTCGTAAGAGATCTTCAGGAGCTCCGTATTATCCAGTTCCTGTGCCATATCCTTGGCCAGTTTCAATGAATTTCCCGTACCACTGAAATAAAACAGCTTTGTACTCATGTTCTTTCTCCAGAATATTGTTTTTATAATCTGAAAATAGGTTTCGGCAGATTTGCCATTGCCAAATTTCACCAGAACAGCTATAATGCGTTTTTTGACCTTTTGCCTCTGAATCAAAATAATTGTTTTTTGTACAGTAGTGATAGTGTACATGCGCCAATGTTGAGCTACAGCATTTCACATTTTGAACTCTTTTTCTGGCGAGACACACCTATGTGCACTATATTAGTCAACAGGGTTTAATCTGAATGTGGAGGTCACCGTGAAGCTATTACCAACATTCATCGCAGCAGGCTCACTTATCCCTATTCTTTTTACTACGCTCCTCTTTGCACAAACAGGTAACACAATCACCTATACACTGAACCGAGCCTCCAACCCGAGCCAGGATCAACTTGATGCTTATGAGAGAATCAAGAGTGCAATGGATTCTGCAATCGGCTACTATAATTCATACACAACAATCACCAAAAGCTTCTCTGTTCATTACAACACCGATGTGCCAACAGCAGATGCCAATTTTAACGGCACCATTCGTTTTGGCGCAAACAGATCTTACATGGTTGTCGGCACAGCGATGCATGAAATTGCACACGCTGTTGGCGTGGGTACAACAGCAGAATACCGCAACTTTATTCAAAACGGAATTTTCACCGGCCCCCGTGCTACAGCGATGCTACGCGAAATCACCGGAAAACCAGATACTGTTCTTAAGGGCGATTCACAGCATTTCTGGCCCTACGGACTCAACTACGCCAGTGAGATATCATCAACTGATGATCTTGTGAACCACTGCAAAATTGTCAATGCCATGTATCAGGATATGTTTCGCGAGGAGTTCTATGGAACCTGCTACCTGCGTTCAAAGGTTGACGGCAATTGTATAACAGTACAGAACAATACAACCCTGGTTTTAGCCAGTTGCACAGATTTAGCATCAGCAGTCAGAATGGTTGCTCTTGCAGGTGAGAACACATTCCGGCTGGAATTTGGAACCAGAGTACTCGATATTCCAAATGAATCAACAGCGGCCGGGGTTGCAGCAGGACTGTGGAGCTGGAATGGCGGAGCTCATCAACGGGCAGTTTTCCAGTTTCAATCGGAAGATAAAAAAACGGCAAGAATACAGATGGCACACAGTGGTTTGTACCTGCGCGCAGATGGGGATAAAATCATTCAGGACCTGGCTGCCAGATCACCGGAGAGCCAAATCTGGGAGCTGGTAAGTAATCTTGGTCCGGTACGGGTTTCTCAACGTTCAACCAATAATTTGATCTCAAAGAACATCTATATGCAAAATAGGCACATTGTAGTAAACAATGATGATAAGTCACCGGCTCTTCTGAGTATCACCGATATGCAAGGCTCTCTTAAAAAAGCAGGTGTTGTACATGACAGATGTGTAGTGTCCACTGATGAATTAGCGCGGGGAATTTATTTCCTGCAGATACGCAGAGAAGGACATACTGTCACTAAGAAGATCACCATACTGGGAGAGAACGCTTCATGGAGATAGCCTGAATCTGTTCAAGGGAGCATTTCTAATCTCCCAGTTTCAGTTTCGACTCCCCCTGTGACCATAAACTATTTTGCTGAGGGCTTTTTATCGGCAAAGTAAATCGTGTGGTTTTGGATTAAAATTTAAGTAACCGGGAGTATTAATGCTTTCCAGAATGAGTTTGCCTCTAGTGGGTAGTACTGCACCAACCAGGGTATCAGATGCTCGTGTCTTCATTTCTTAAACGAATAAGCAGCTAATAGTCTTAAGGTTACAAATTGCATGGATAATTCATTCTTCTCTACTTCCCTTGTTCTCCAGATGGTTTCGAATTTCATCGGTGGGCTGTGCATATTTCTTCTTGGAATGAAATACCTCTCTGATGGTGTGCAGGCTGTGGCCGGTGAACGGATGCGCAAAATGATCTCCATGGTGACAGATAACCGTCTGGCAGCGTGCGGCACCGGCCTCCTCGTCACAGCAACAATTCAATCCAGTTCTGTAACTACGGTGATGCTTATCGGTTTAGTCAACGCTGGAGTGATGACTCTTCAGCAGTCCATTGGTGTCATTCTCGGTGCAGATATCGGGACAACGATAACTGCCTGGATCGTGGCTATAAAGATCACCAAATATGGTCTTATCATTACCGGTATTTCCGGTTTTGTCTATCTCTTTTCCAAACATGAACGATCCCGTTTTGTGGCTATGTTGATCATGGGCCTTGGCCTGATCTTCTTTGGCTTGCTCCTGATGGAAAAAGGTGTTGAACCGTTCCGGAGTCATGAGGGATTTATAAGACTATTTTCGAGTTTTTCACCAAACAACTATTTTGGCGTGATCAAATGCGTCTTAATTGGAGCTTTGGCAACTGCCACGGTCCAATCTTCATCAGCTACGATCGCAATCACTATCACTCTCGCACGGGCAGGTGTCGTTGACTTCAATACCGCAGTTGCACTTGTTCTGGGACAAAATATCGGTACAACAATCACTGCTTTCCTGGCCTCGCTTGGGACATCAATAAAGGCAAGAAGAGTTGCCTATGCACACATTCTCATGAAAATTGCAGCGGTATTGTTGACTATCCCGTTCTTTTTTCTCTATGTCAACTTTCTTCAGGCAATCATTCGTGAATCTGTCGAGATCGCTACCAGAATAGCTCTGGCACATACGATCTTCAATATTTTTCTTGTACTGGCCTTTTTGCCATTCACACAATTCATCAACCGCTTGCTACTCTATTTCTTCAAAGAAAAATCGGCACAAAAATCCCTTGCACTTACCCGTCTGGATATTCCGTTGCACCAAACACCAATGATTTCTATTGAACAGTCACATCGCGAAGTAATTCTCATGGGAGAGGTCATCGGAAAGATGCTGGAAACGCTTCGCTGCATAATCATTACCGGGGATAGTACAAAAGAACATATCGATAAACTGTTCAATCAGGAGGAACTGCTTGATCGTATGCAGGAGGAGATTGTCGTTTTCCTGACACACCTACTCTCACAGGAACTTATTTCTACCATCACCAAAGAGGCACAGGAGCAGTTGCGGCGAGCTGACGAATACGAATCGGTAAGTGATTACATCATCTCGATTCTCAAATTGCATCTACGCCTCGGAAACGCCAGATTAAAACTGGACAGCGAAGAAGTCGATGAGATCAATGAACTCCATACTGCTGTTACTCACTATTATAACTTTATCTTTAGAGCACACCAGAACCGGAATTTCAATGTTCACCTCACCGCTAAACAGCAGGGTGACGAAATAACCAATCTTTTCCGCAGAATGCGGTCACGACATTTAAGCAATTTATCAAAAAAGCAGCTTGACCCACTGATCTCTACAATCTACCCTGACATCCTTACAGCATATCGCCGAATCAAAGATCATCTATTTAACATTGCCGATGCAGATACAGAAGAGTTTCGGGAAATACCCTCTTACATCTTAGCTGAAACAGAAGGCATCAGCTGAAACAGGCTTCAGAAGGTACTGTCAGTTTTAAAACCCCGATCGATCAGAGGGCATCTTTTTTCGGTAGTTAATCAGTCCTCCCTTTAATACCATCCCGATCTGTCGTTTTGTCATCGAATGCCACAACTCAAACTTGAAGTCTTTGGTCAAATCGACACCCCATAAGCGCCAGTTATTTTGAAGAGAGATATGGAGATCCTGGAGTAGCAACGTATCCCCAACTTCGATACGATCGTAAGCCGATGAATCGACAAAACAAAGCGGTACAACACCAAAATTAATAAGGTTCTGATGATGTATGCGGGAAAAACTCTTTGCCAGAACTGCACGTAAACCCAAAAACCGGGGTGCTATGGCAGCATGTTCCCGACTTGAGCCCTGTCCGTAATTTGTCCCTGCCACGATAAAAAAACCTTTTTCCCTGCAATGCGCAACTCTCTCCGTGAAACTGACATCTATTCGGGAAAAAACAAATTTGCTGATCTCCGGGATATTACTCCGTAATGGCAAGATACTGGCACCTGCTGGAAGGATATCATCAGTAGAGATGTTATCTCCTGCTTTGAGCATTATGTCTGCCCGGAGAGTGAGAGGGAGCGGTTCAAAATGAGGTAACCTTTTTATGTTTGGTCCCCTGACCAGGCTAATTTCTTCTGATTCCCTTTCGGGTGGACAAAACATGGTTGTGTTTACCGTGTAAAATTCAGGTTCTGAAATGACCGGACAGGTACCGAGATCTCGGGGATCCGTGATGGTGCCGTTAAGAGCGGATGCAGCCGCAGTTTCAGGACTACACAAATACACCTCATCATACTTTGTTCCCGATCTACCCGGGAAATTTCTCGGAACAGTTCTAAGACTTATGGTGCCGGTTGCCGGAGCCTGCCCCATGCCGATACACCCATTGCACCCCGCCTCATGTACTCGCGCACCAGCATGAATCAACCTCTGAAGCAATCCCAGAGAGACAAGGTTCTCAAGAACCTGCCGAGAAGCTGGATTGATATCGAATGAAACATGACTGGCCACCTGTTTTCCTTCTACTATGTGTGCAGCTATGGCGATGTCCCGAAGTCCAGGATTTGCAGATGATCCAATGTAGGATTGGTGAATCTGTTTTCCGACAACACTCCTTACTGGTACTACATTACCGGGGCTGCCCGGCAGCGCTACCATAGGTTCCAGTTCTGAAAGATTCAACTCTTCGTGCTCGTCGAAAACAGCCCCCCTGTCAGCCAGTATCTCTTTCCATACTTCATGTCGTCCCTGCGCTTTGAGAAAGCGCAGGGTGATATCGTCGGAGGGGAAAACACTCGTTGTTGCTCCGAGTTCTGCCCCCATATTGGCGATAGTATGTCGATCCATTGCTGAGAGACAATCGAGTCCTGGACCGTAGTATTCCAGAATTTTTCCTACACCCCCTTTGACATCGTGACGCCGAAGCAGTTCGAGAATCACATCCTTTGCACTCACCCACTCAGGAAGATTTCCGGTTAGTCTGATCCCCTTGACTATTGGCACAGTACAATAAAACGGCTCACCCGCCATGGCCAGTGCAACTTCCAGTCCTCCGGCACCAATAGCAAGCATCCCCATGGAACCAGCTGAACAGGTGTGACTGTCAGAACCCAGAAGAGTTTTCCCGGGGCCACCGAAGCGCTCCATATGAACCGCATGACTCACCCCGTTTCCCGGCCTGCTATACCAGATGCCGTATTTACGACAGGCACTGAGAAGAAACAGGTGATCATCTGCATTGCGATGATCAGTCTGCAGGAGATTATGATCGATATACTGAATCGATAGTTCGGTTTTTACCCGCTCGAATTGGAGCGCTTCAAACTCAAGCATTACCATCGTACCGGTTGCATCCTGTGTAAGTGTTTGATCGATTGTAAGGCCGATCTCTTCTCCCTGAGACATTCTCCCATCGACAAGATGACTGCGGATAAGTTTCTGTGTTACCGTTTGATTCATTTTTCCCTCATTTTTGAATCACTTCTGTGCTTCCGTTCTGACGAAGTCCAAGTGGAACAGAGAGTACGTCGATGAGATATTTGTGAAGAGCGGATAATTCATTTGCAAACCAGGTTCTGTTTTTTTCCCCATCGAGAGAAAATAGTTCCATGTATTCAAGGGGATTTTTCCGGACAGTTTCGACAAAATCAAGGATTGCCGTAAGGGTGGTGTTTTCTGTGTCCTGTTCAAAGATGATGTTTTCCAGATCTACTCTGAGCGGTGCTGCTATTTCGCCTGATTTCTCCAGAACACCTTTGGCCATGGAACTAAGCTCTTCGTATTTCATAGTGTTATCCTGTAAAAATTGGATTGTGAAATAACTGAGGATTCTTTTATATAGCAATAACAGATCCTGAGAGGGTATGACAGGGACCTATGAGCAGGCTTGAGAAAAGACCGCAGGCATATCATTTGCTCACTTGTGCTCATAGATGGAACTGTCTCACCAATAACGAAGGTATATGCATGGCAGCAGAAAACACCAACGATATTGACACCAAACAGAAACAACCGGAGATGAAATTCTCTTTCTGGCGATTTCTCATGTGGGGGATTATTCTCACCGTTCTATTCACCTATCTTTTTGGCTCCTTCTCTTCCCAGAGCAGGGTAACGATTCCCTACTCAGTTTTCAAACAACAGGTCCGGGAAGGGAACGTAACGGAGGTGACGTTCAGGGGAAGTGAGATAATGGGCGTATTTGCGAACAGCTACCAGAATACAGCCGACACTGTAACAAACGATACTACTGCATACCAGCAGTTTGCTACCACGATGCCCATGGCAGAAGACCCGGGTCTGATGAATCTTCTGGAAGAGCGTTCTGTTACTATCAGGGCAGAAGCCTCAGAGGGATCATCGTGGTGGTTGAGTTTGCTGGTTTTACTTTTCCCCTGGCTTCTTCTGATCGGCTATTTCATGTATGCCGGCAGACGGCTATCCAGTCAGATGAAGGGTATGCCGGGCGGGGGCATTTTTGGTATTGGTAAATCACGCGCAAAGAGATTTCACAAAGAGATCACCACGGTTCGTTACAACGATGTTGCCGGATTATCGAATGCAAAAAAGGATCTTCAGGAGATTGTAGAATACCTTAAAGATCCGGCCAAATTTACCCGGCTTGGTGCAACGATTCCCAAAGGGGTTTTACTGATGGGGCCTCCGGGAACCGGGAAAACACTTCTGGCCCGCGCTACCGCAGGGGAAGCGGGAGTACCATTTTTCAGTACCAGCGGCTCGGAGTTTATCGAAATGTTTGTTGGTGTTGGCGCATCACGGGTACGGGACATGTTTGAAAACGCCAAAAAAGAGTCACCTGCAATCATTTTCATTGACGAGCTCGACTCTGTCGGTCGGGTGCGTGGGACCGGGCTCGGTGGGAGCCACGATGAACGGGAACAGACACTCAATCAGATCCTTACAGAAATGGACGGGTTCGAGCCGCACCAGTCGGTGGTAGTCATTGCTGCTACAAACAGGCCCGATGTTCTGGATCCTGCCTTGACCCGACCGGGACGGTTCGATCGACAGATTACTCTGGATCTGCCACTAAAGAGCGCCAGAGTTGATATTCTCAAAATTCATTCTCAGAACGTTCCACTCGATGAATCGGTGACAATGGAGAAAATTGCGGCACGGACGGTCGGCTTTTCCGGTGCTGATCTGCGAAATCTGGTCAATGAGGCGGCACTGCTTGCCGGGCGAAAAGGGAAAAGCACCGTCGATTCCAAAGATTTCGAGGAAGCACAAGATAAGATCCTCTTAGGAGCTGAACGGGAAGACAAGCTTGGAGAGCGGGAACGGGAGATTGTAGCCTACCATGAAGCAGGTCATGCCCTCATTGCCAAACTGCTCCCTGAAACCGACCCCCTGCAAAAGGTAACGATCATTGCCCGGGGAAGAGCCCTGGGGGCAACAGAGCAGATCCCTGATGTGGATCGCCACAATTTCAGCCGCAAATACCTTCTCGGAAGAATCACCGTAGCGCTTGGCGGACGAGTGTCGGAGAAACTCATCTATGATGAACTGACAAATGGAGCAGCAGAGGCCCTCAAACAGGTAACCGGTATTGCCCGCAAAATGGTTTGTCAGTGGGGCATGAGCGATAAACTAGGGCCCGCTACATTCAATCAGGGAGAAGAACACCCGTTTTTGGGCCGTGAACTCACCTCTCCCAGAGATTTTAGCGAATATACCGCCCGCATTATCGATGAAGAGGTCCAGAGAATCATCATCGACCAGGAAAACCGGGCTATGGAAATCTTAACGTTCAATAAAGACAAGCTCGACCTGCTTGCATCTGCATTGATTGAACATGAAACACTGGAAAATGCCGATGTCGATAAAATTTTAAATTTAAAAGGAGATATCGAAACATATCCGCACAATAGAGCAGCCTGATTAGAAAGGGAGCTCAATCTCTTCATGAGATTACTCCCCTTAGCTGCTACGTTTTGGGAGGTGGGAAATATCGACCCAGTTTACGAAACAATGAAATGTCCCCCTCCAGCCTTATCTCTCCTTTACCCAGTAACTTCAATGGATCAGTCTCCCTGCAGACTACTTTAGACCAGCTCTCACTGTTGCAGGTAATTGTAAGGTCCGGTTCCGGACAAGCTCTCTCCTGGATAGTGCAGGTACCATGTCTTACAAGGAGAGAATATACCCTGTTTAGATCTGGAAATTGAAACAGGAACGAAGCTGTTATGTGCTTTGTCGCAACGGCATCCACCCCACTGGCCATTTCATATATGAGAATACGAACATCACGATTGGTGAGATAACGGACCCTTTGAGCATCCTGTTCATGCTCCGCATATTCCCAGTAAACATTGGAGTACCGGGCAAAAGCGACATTATCCGATGCCAGTGGAAGCGAAACATTCTCAAATAGCTCATCACTGAGAACTCCATCGGTAACCAGCATTCGCCCTGCCCTGAAAAATGCATCTTTGATCCGTTTCGATGTTTTGGGTTTGGTATCTGAAAACTGGAGAATGAATGATTCAGGTCTAACCAGCGCACCAGAGAATTCCATTCCGAATCCCTCGGCATAAAACCTCAGTGATTCAACAGCCCCCTTCATCAGGCGGTGGTCTTTAAGCCCTCCCACAATCACTGCAGCCAGTTTCTTTGGTCCCCTGTGAGGAAAACGTGAAATATTCCTGTCCATACCCTGAACGGTAAACTCTACTCCTGGTGTGAGCAGGGGAAATGTGCGCTCCTGAAAAATTTTCAAATAACTACTCACCGCATACGCATAGAGTGGAGTCACACATACCACGATGTCTGCAGTAAGGTAACGTTCGATAATCTGAGCCATTCCATCTTTTTGGATGCATACTCCAGGAGTCACAGTCCAGCAGTGGAAGCATCCCCGGCATGGATGTATATCAATTGATGTAAGGTCTATTCGCTCTATATCAGCTTTCCCTGCAGCTCCTTCCAGAAAATCATTGATACACTGCTGGGTATAACCGGTTTTTCTGGGAAAGGCTTCGAGCACTACGACTTTCACAGCGCCTCTTTCATGGCAAGGGTCAAGGAGCCCCGGGCAACCAGATTTCTTCCGGCACACGCTTCGACACTGAAGGTATGCAGTGCACCAAAGGAGCGATCAACACTGGCTGTCATGCGAAGCGTTTCTCCGGGATAGGCAGGGTGGGTATACTTCATATTTGCAGATGCAAGAAAGAACACCTCCGGTACCGTTTCCAGGGCTTGCAGCTCTGTTTTTTTTGTCAAACCCCACAACAGTCCGCTGGTCTGTGCCAATGCATCAGTAATCAGCACCCCGGGCATAATCGCTTTTGTCGGAAAGTGACCCGCAAAATGGGGCTCATCCGGGTGAAGATCCCGCTCTGTAACAATCATCCGTCCCGGAATCAGTTTAGTAACCCTGTCTACAAAAAGAAAGGGCGGACGATGAGGGAGAATTGCCAATATGTCCTCGATTCCAAATGCTTGCCCAGGCATAAAGGTATCCTTTCCGAAAAATCAAAATCTCTGTGATTCTGTTTACTGTTTCTGATGCAGCGTTTCCCAGACGGTTCCGGCATCGAGCTTCTTTATCTCTGCCATCATGCGCCTGCGGACCCGTTCTGCAAACTCGACTGCTCTTTCTCTCTCCAGCGGCAACACCGGCTCAAGTGCCCTGATCACCACAGGCATATCCTTTGGCGGAATCAGACTTCCCGGCATTTTAGCCATGAATGGGTGTGCAGAATGAACAATGACCGGGATAACGGGTACCCGAGTTTCTATTGCCAGGCGAAAGGCCAGTTCCTTGAAAGGCAGGAGCTTTGCCGAGCGCGAGCGACTTCCTTCGGGAAATACCAGAAGACGATCGCCGCGTGAAATCAATTCTTTGCATCGGTCCATGGCAGCTGCAAGCGTCTCAACTGAGGAAGAATCCACACTGATAAAGTCGGTATATTTGACAAGGCTGGAAAACACGGGCAATCGCGCATAATTCGCCTTCATAATTACTCCGGTTTTTTTGAGTATCGACAGCAGAAATAGTCCGTCAATACGACTCCGGTGATTGGCGACGAAAATACAGGGTGTGCCATCGCGGACCTCTTCAAATCCGGACTCTTCAATGATTTGGTAATTTCTGAAAGCGGGCAGATACACATGAGTCAGAAAATAGAGATATGAACGATACACACTGCCAAACAATACCTTGCGTAAACCAGTACTGAGAGAGGCAAAAACAAGCAGCAACGGAAGTAGCAGTATAAACATCAGATTGGAGAAAAGGTACATACCGTAGCCGAGGATTGCTGCGATAATCCTGGAGAAGGGTACTCTGTGAGGTTTCATGAGACCTGCAGCTGTGGGAGTGAGAACTGAAACGGAGAATCGATCTCAGAGAGACATGGAAGAAGCGCGTCCTTTGCAGAAAGGATTGGCTTTGCAGATAAGGGCCATTCTATCGCCAGCTCAGGATCATCATATCTGATTCCTCCGTCGTGTCCGGGAGAATAAAATTTATCGACCTTGTACTGCACCTCTGTTGCTGGTTGCAATGTGCAAAATCCATGTGCAAATCCGGCCGGAACAAAAAGCATCATGAAATTCTCCTCGGAGAGCTCAAAGCCCCGCCATAGTCCAAATGTAGGAGAGTTTTTCCGGATATCCACAACCACATCGTACACAGAACCTCGCACTACCCTTACCAGCTTGGACTGATCAAACGGGGGTGCCTGAAAATGCAGGCCCCGAATCACCCCTGCATCTGCTGAGCGGGAGTGATTATCCTGCACGAAATCGATAAGAATACCCGATTCCTGAAACTTTTGTTGCGAATACGATTCTAGGAAAAAACCGCGGTGATCTTTAAACACCTGAGGTTTTATCAGAACGACGCCATCCAGGTCAGTTTTTATGAATTCCATTATTGTTCAAGAAGATCCGTTTTAAGTACAAGGTCTTTGAGATATTTTCCGTAGCTGTTTTTCTCAAGCGGCCTGGCCAGCTCCAGAAGCTGCCCGGCATTGATATATCCTTTTCTAAAAGCAATCTCTTCGGGACTGGAGACCTTCAGCCCCTGACGGGATTGTATTGTTTCGACAAATTCAGCTGCCTGAAGCATCGATTCGTGGGTACCGGTATCCAGCCAGGCAATCCCGCGCCCAAAAACCACAACCTGCAATTCGCCTCTCTGAAGATACAGCCTGTTAAGATCAGTGATCTCCAGCTCCCCACGCTCAGAGGGTTTCAGAGATGCAGCCAGTTCTGGTGCTTTGGCATCGAAAAAATAGAGACCGGTGACAGCGAAATTCGACCTGGGGTTGGCCGGTTTCTCTTCAAGGGTCAGAACCCGGCCTGTTTTATCCATTTCCACAACCCCATAGCGATGGGGGTCATTGACTCGATAGGCAAACACCGTTGCTCCGGTTTCATGCGCCACTGCCCGTTTGAGGTCCTGAGGAAGTCCATGTCCCCAGAAGATGTTATCACCCAGGATGAGAGCACAGCGATTATTACCGATAAACTCTTTTCCAATGATCAGTGCCTGTGCCAACCCCTCAGGGCGAGCCTGTTGGGCATAGGATAGAGAGAGCCCCCACTGGTTTCCGTCTCCCAGGAGTTTTTTAAAACTGGCGCAGTCTTCAGGCGTCGTGATGATGAGAATTTCCCGTATTCCTGCCAGCATCAGAATAGACAAAGGATAGTAAATCATCGGTTTGTCGTAAACCGGCATGAGTTGTTTGCTGACCGCTATGGTGACAGGGTACAGTCTGGTACCAGATCCACCTGCCAGTATGATTCCTTTCACCACCTAAAAGCTCCTTTTTTAAAAGAGTTTTTTAATATACTTTATAGTTTACGCAATCGGGAGATCCAGAGATGCATTTATTGCCTGATACCATAGCACAATTTCTGGAGTATGCGAAAAAGGAACGGGCATTTTCTGAACACACCGTTGCAGCATACCAGCGAGACCTTCTGCAGTTTTCAGCTTTTCTTCAGGAAAAAAAAGTCCCGCTCACACTTTCTGATTCCATGAAAAAGCAGCATCTCAGGGCTTTTATGTTTCAGCTCAGCAATGACGGGCAGCGCGCCCGATCCGTAGCTAGAAAAATAGCAGCTTTAAAGAGCTTTTCCAAATATTGTCTCAGACGAGGACTCCTGCAGACAAACCCGGCCAAAGTCATTGCATCACCAAAACTTGACAAACCGCTTCCGGTTTTTCTGACCCAGAAACAGGCAGAGGTACTCCCCCCTGCTGCCAATTCTTCGTTCGAAGAGCTTCGTAAGCACGCCATTGTTGAATTGTTCTATGGAAGCGGTATACGCCTCTCCGAACTCTATGGAACAACTATCGATTCTATTAATGCAAAACAAAAGACGATACGGGTTTTGGGAAAAGGCAAAAAGGAGCGAATCGTTCCATTGACTGAAAGTGCAGTTGAGGCACTGCAACAATACCGCAAATCATGTCCGGCGCTCAGAGAAAACGATAACCCCCTGTTTGTGAACAAAGAGGGAAAGCGCCTCTCCCGACGTCAGATAGAGCGGATAGTGGGGAAAGCACTCTCTCAGGTGAGTCAGCATAAAAAGCGAAGCCCGCACGTATTGCGCCACTCCTTTGCAACTCACCTGATGGACAACGGGGCTGATATCCGTGCCGTAAAAGAGCTTCTGGGACACGCATCTCTGAGCACAACGCAGATCTATACACATGTCTCGCGCGAACACCTCCTTAAAGTCTACAAGCAGGCTCATCCCCGCGCAGAACAGTAAAGCTAGACCGCCCGCAGATAGTAGTGTAGTATTCATTACGAAGCGCCACTTCTGAACTTTCTGTATTCTATGTACCACAAAATCGCTTACAGTAGAGTTTTTATCTATTATATTATAAAGCAGATCAATTTAAACGGTCAAGTAAACGGTCGATTCTCGGGGGAACACTATGAATAACCGTAAAGCCTTGATTTACAAGGTACTGGGAAACTTGCTCCTCGTGAGCACGCTTTTAAGTGCACAGGAATATCCACCAATTATCTGGGTACCTGTTACCTTCTATGATTTTCACTCTGATCGCTCCAACCCCGAGTTCGAGCAACGCCACATGGGCGGACTGCGTACCGGAATGGTGGCAAACCAGCTTGGTGCAGATGGCAAACCGCAGCTTGGTCAGGTGCCATACATGAATTACGGCATTAAAAAATGGTTTACACCCTGGACTGCCGGTGACTTCACTATCCCTTCATACTCTCCCCGCGCAGGGTTCAAAGAGGCCTATCGTGATGATTGGACTCTGGAATACCAGCAGAGAGTTGTCTATAACGGCGACACTGTGGTTAACTACGATACCGCATTCAAAAATATAGTCATTCAGGATTCACTTCCCTTCCAGCATATAGGCGACGGGATGTACGAATACCGAAACGATAGTTTCTTCCCGCTCGATGGGCGGGGTTTCGGCAATGAATGGAATCACGAACTGGGAAATCCGCACCAGTCTCAAAAAGTGAACCACAACTACTCTTTCACCATGGAACTGCACTGGACATTCATCAAAAAACCAGGCATGACATTCAAATTCAGGGGTGATGATGATGTGTGGGTATTTATTAACAAACAACTGGTGATGGATCTGGGTGGGATTCATGAAGCAATCGATGGCTCCGTGTCAGTAGACCAGCTGACAAATCTTACCAATGGAGCGACCTACGATCTCGATGTGTTCTATGCCGAGCGCCACTCCGCAGAATCACACATCTGGATTACCACAAACATCATTTCTGCACCCTCCTATCTCCGTCTCTACCGTCAGCCGGGACCACCGGATATCGGCACCAATATCCCAATCGGTTCTGCTGATTCGATTACCCTGGGCATGCCCTATTCCATATACGGGCACGTTTTTGACAGCCTTGGTGTATGGCAACCGGAATACGACAGCCTTATTACCTGGGAGCTTACCCCAGCTTCGGGACTGAGTGCAACAAAAGGCTCCGGAACCACATTTACACCCACGGTGGGGGGAACCTACACTCTTACTGCCCGGTTCAGGGATCCCAAAAACCCCGCTCAGGAATCGGTCAGTAAAATTACCCTATATGTTAAGACTGGACCACTTCCATCAGCCTATACTATTAAACTGTATAAAGAACCTGGAGACCCGACCTACCTGACTCCGCTGACTACCGATGCCATTACAGCCGGACAAACGTATACGGTATATGGTCACATATTTGATAGCTCGGGTAGCTGGTTGCAAACCAACGATCAGTATATAAAATGGTGGATTGTTGAACCGAACACCGGAACATCTCCCCTGCCCGAAGTTGGTGGCCAGACCTCAATACGACCCACCAAAGCTGGTACAGTGACGCTGGTAGGGTATTTTGCAGATCCTAACAATGTCGCCCGCTCCCCATCACAGGCACAGGTGACCATTCAGGTAACTGCAGATGTTGCACACCACATAGATATTCAGCCAGATTCAGCCATTACCAGTTTTACCGGCGATGATGATTTCGACGAGATTATCTTCGGACAAGATGATGTATCCGTTCAGGTCTTTGCAGTTGTACGGGATCAGTTTGGAAATTTTGTCCGCTATGCCACAGATGCGGTATGGCGCATCGACGACCCACGGGTTGCCAGTCTTACAGCAACGCACGGTTACTCCACCTATGTCCTTAAAGAAATCGCAGGGTTGGGAGAGGAGACGATTCTGATCGTTTCAGAATCGAATCTGATACCCGATACCGTGAAGGTTGGAAGTACCGGGAATTCATCGGCAACTGTGGCCCCGAATCCATTTACTCCTGGAGTCGATAATATATTTGCTGTTTTGAAAAATGCACCACAAACACTTCAGTTTTATGAAAACATACTTGACCCTGGAAAACCATTTGTTACATTGATCGGCGTTGAATCGGCCCGACCGCTCCAACCACTCAATAACTCAGATATCCAAAATCCAAAGGCAGAGTATGGGTACGTAACCATCTATGATGCGGTTGGTAACATAGTAACAAGCAACAGGTCGGGGAATGTTAAACTGCTTCAGGCAAACAGTAAGCGCTCATACGGATTGAGCTGGGATGGAAGCAACGACAATGGACGGCTTGTGGGAGGAGGCACCTATCTGGTTGTCATCAGGGGTAAACAGACTGACGGAAAACCGTTTGGCAAAAATCTAAAAGTGGCAGTAAAACGAAAGGCAAAGTAACCGATTTCATCGAACATTGAAAAAATGCGTTTTTCACTGAAAAAAAGAGAAACCGGAAAGCTCCGGTTTCTCTTTTTTTTTCCTGCTTACTCGATCATGCCGGGCTTGCCTTTAGGACAGTCGGGTTTTCCGACGAATTCACACCCGGCTTTCTTCATACCGGCATGTTTGCCGCCCTTCCATTCCTTACTGACTATTTTGGAGAACTGTTCAGCAGTAAGAACCTCTTTCAGTTTCAACATGTGCTGATTCTGCTTTCGGGCCATTTCCTGGTGAAGTGCCCCCATCTTTTGTGCATAGTCATCAAGAACACTCTGCGATGGCTGTTCTTTTAGCAGCTCATCTTTAATTTTTGTCCGCAGATCCCGAAGAGCTTCAAAATGGCTCTTACGTTCTGTTTTCGTCTCCACATGAAGCGTCTTGAGCTTCTCTTTTTGCTCTTCATTCAGCTCCAGATCAGCCCACATACGGTGCTGTCGGTCTGGTGGTGAACTGGCCTTCTGTGAAAATGCAAACGCCGGAAGAAGCGTAAGAACACATGCTATCATGGGTAAAAGAATGCTGATTCGTTTCATCTGTAACTCCTTTGTGAAAGAATTGTACCTCAAAAACCTTCATAGAGCGCATACACTGCCAATTCCTGCTCAAGATCATCACCATTGAGATAGTCACGAGTGATCTGCAGCTCATCGATAATCTCAGGGTGAATCACTTCAGCAACATCGGAATGTTGCACATCCATTCTGGTTGTAAATTGTGCCAAATGTAATGATCCAAAAACAAGAACCACAGAAGCTGCAAGTGCGAAGACGGTGTTCTTCA
>OBJA01000932.1_pt1 | contig 22457 bp, 25 predicted proteins | sample 1519751 | NCBI WGS metagenome assembly OBJA01 (sample SAMEA3881238, study PRJEB22517) | soil metagenome | biome: lake sediment; feature: soda lake sediment; material: sediment, water from around vicinity | place: India | collected 2013-12-23 | depth 3 m
GCGGAATCCATGAGGGTTGGAGCAGTGCAGATAAACGGAAACAAAAGCAGCAGGATAAGGTCTGGATGATTGCCATGTGAGCCTGCGGTTTTTTCGCAGCGACATAACCTTGCAGAGGTCTCTTAACTTTTTTGTTTTTCACATTCTGGAATTTTCGCCATGTCTCGTATCCACCGGCAAAAATCATTATTCGATTCCGTCGATAGTAGCGAACTTACCGTTACAGATGTTCTGACGCACGCAAAACCGCAAACCAAACAACAGGCAACTTTCCAGCGCCTGATCCGGCAAATTGATGAGCAACGTGCCCAGGTTGCGGAGTGGCACACTTACAGCGAGCGCTACAATCAGCGTGTAGACAGTGAATTGATGCCTCTGTTTGCGCAACTGCGCGAAAAACGCATCGCCATGTTGCATCTGCTTGACACGCAATTTCATCAGCGCAAGGTCATTGGTGGCAAGCAACAGCGCGCAAAGCTGTGCGATATCATTCTCAACCTGGCGAATGAGTTGCTGCTCGAGCAGCGCGATGAGGAAATCGTGGCACTGTATGACAAATATAGTGATCTCAGTTATGACGATCAGGCCGATATTGATAAAGCAATCTCCCAGGATATAGTTGAAGAGCTGTTTGGTGTGCATCTGGACAATGACAATGCAGATGTCAGCATGGAGGAAATGCTGGCAAAAGCCATGCGCCAACGGCAGCAAGAAGAAGAGGCTAAAAATAAAACCGAATCAGGCTCGCGCCGCCGTAAATCAGCCAAACAGGCGGCTGCTGAGGAGAAACGTGCAGCAGCAAAAAAAGAAATCAGTCAGTCCGTGCGTGAAATTTATCGCAAACTGGCCAGTAGTCTGCATCCTGATCGCGCAAGCACCGATCTGACAGCGGATGAAAAAACCACCCTGATGCAGCGCGTCAATCAGGCTTATGATCGGGGCAATTTGCTTGAGCTGCTGAATATCCAACTCGAAATCGAACAGATTGATACCAATTACCTCACCAACCTGCCTGATGAGCGCATTGAACATTACATTCAGGTACTGCGTGAGCAACTGGCGGAACTCAAAACGGAGCTTGCGTCGTTATTGATGCCCTACCGGCAACTGGTGCCTTATACACAGAAGATCAAGCCAACCCATGTTGACAAGGCAATGGATGCTGAAATCACGCGGCTGGAAATAGATCTACAGCAAGCTGATATTGACCTCGTCGCTTTCCAGGATGCCAAACAGCTCGCTACCTTTATTAAGCACTACCAGGTGGATAATGGGTTCGACGAGTTTGACGGATTGCAAATGCTGGGTGATCTACTGAGCAGTTTTTCTGCGCCACCTCCTCGTCGACGTAAGCGCTAAACACCAATCCGAGCACACCCCAACAGTTGGGACGGCAAATTTGATTTGTAAGCGTATTTTGTGCCATGAGGTGCTAGGGCCAGAATAAAGAACACGTGTCGCACTTATTTCTTGATTCGCGATCTGGCCTCGATTTACGTCGTGACTCCGGTTTACGATTTACGCACGATCCGGGACATGCTGGCTGACCAGTGCTGCGTGACGGGCCACGTTCCATAGCCTGAATGGGCAGCACGCTGCATGTCAGAAAGGCTACGCGTGCCGACCTGAGCAGCGGCTGGCTGTCTACAAGGCGCTGAGCATCGAGTCGTAACTTGGAGCGTATCTGCAAGATTATCGTATGGCACCGGCACGCCAGCTCCACCTTCTTTGAGCACTGTTACGATCTGATTTTCTGTAAATCTGTTTTTCTTCATTGAGGTTTTCATTTAAAAGGAGGCCAAGAATGTCCACCAAAAGAGGAAGCTTACGCAATAAACTCAAACATTGGCGCAGATTCTCAACCAGATGCGACCGTCAAACTATTTACTTCTCGGCCTTCATATATCTGGCCACAGTAATTTTATAGCTTTAAATGTCGATTCTACCTAGTATTGCCAGAATAGTATCTATAGATCAGATTTCCCGCCCAAATATCCCTCCAAGGATTTTTCTGTCGATATGCTTAGTAAGGTAGGCTGCCCCAAACTCTCCGAAGAGTTCTTTCTTCGTGATATCCAGTTCTGATTCTTTGGCCGTTAGTATCTCACGGGTGGAAGAACGGTCACACATTGCATCGTAAAACGTCTGTAATGCGGGATCGTCTCGAAATAGATGCATCTCAGGTATTTCGAACAGTTCAGAAAACATTTGGCTGAGTTCAAGCGTATAGAACAATTGGAAATCTGGTAAGAAGGGCTCTTTGCCAAGCAGGAATGGCTCCATTCTTGAACCATTAACTAGGCGGGGTAACCACATTTTGCTTAGCAAGACGGAACAAAGATGATAGCTATGTGCTTCTTTTTCAATTTTGAGTTTCCATGCCTTTGGGAAATATGCACTGACAACAAACCAGTTAAAGAATGGACCCGCAATGGAGAAAGTAATGAAGTCATTCTTGGCATCGATTTGTGCGCAGAGTATCGGATCGTCAACAGGATAAAACTTTCGTGCTTCCGGGTAGACTTTGGCAAGGTAGCGACAGATTGCGTGACTCTCAGCAATATCAATACCATTGATATCCCTCAGAGTGGGAATTTTTCCAAGAGGATTTCGTTCCAAGTGCTCCGGCGTGAGTGTACCTGCCTGAAACGGAGATACACGTTCATAGTGATAAGGCAGACCAGTTTCCGAGAGCATATGCGCGACCTGACTCATATAAGGTGAGAGCCAGAATCCGTATAGTGTACGTTCGATGTTTGATTGTGAGGACATGGAAACTCCTTCCGCATTGCGATTTAATATTGAGAGGTGTCTTATTAGAGGCATGGTGCTAATTGCCGCTGGCAGTAGTAGTACCAAGGACGATCGCTTCATTCTCTCTATGTAGCGATCGTCGTATTTCCGCCATGAATTCCACTGGATCCCGTTCAAATCGTTGAATCAGATCCCAGTGTGCATTACTTTCAGGAATATATTTTGCGCTCCAACGTACCAGCTCCATGATAGGTGGTACCAGATCCAGGCATTTCTCAGTAGGCATATAAATAACTTTGCGCGCATTAGCCGGATCTCGATATCGCAAAATGAGATGGCATTCCTCCAGTTTCTTCAACCGGTTGGAAAGGATATTGGTGGCGATTTTTTCCGGGGAATTCTGAAAATCCCGGAAGTATCGTTTACTGAAGAAAATGAGATCACGAACAACAAGCAACGTCCATTTGTCGCCTAATATATCCAAGGCACAGCTTACTGGACAGGAGGAACGGTTGATCTGATTTAATTTTGTCATAACTTCATTTGTCTACAGATTTACTTACTTTTGCAACTAAAGGTTATGCCTGTATTCCGCAATGAATTCAGGTTCCTAGGTCGGTGAAGTGTAAATAAAGTAAAGAAAGAACCTCTCCCAGGATGTTCACAATTCCGTATTATCTTAGGTGCCTGGAGGCCCACCAATTTTGTACTTGCTGCGATTTCATAAGCTTGTAGCTAAGCAGGGTAAACAGTAGCAATATAGCCAGCGACCCAATCGCAGCACGAAAAATATACGCATAATTGATCATCTGTACACGCAACGGATACTCATAACGTACTGGAGGGATCGCTTCGCCAGTAATCAACACCGTGTATAGCCCCTTATCCAGATTGGTTTCTACTCTCATCACTCCATCGGGATGATAATTTGGAAGCATGTATGCCACCGTTTCATCATCTACTGCGCTGGTCCCACGTACTATGCGTATGTCCATGGGGATATCGCGTAAAGCCTGATCTGCAAGATCTATTACCAATAAGGTATCTCCTTCTCTGGGTATTTCTGTGCAGTACTCATCGTTGGATTCATGTTGATGCTGGTAAGCACTCAAATGCACCATGCTGGAATCATCGAGCCTGCGAGTGCACGTATCGTCCTTCATTGACACCTTTCCATGTGCTCCAGCTATGCCACAATAAAGCGCTGCGACGACAATAATTGTGGATTTAATTATTTGTCTGATCATTTGATTGCTCCTTGAGGTAGGGTTTAACTGCACCTTCATAATCCTCTGCATGAAATTCCTGAAAATCGCCCCGGCCTATGTGATGCAGGAGCGAGGGCGATTCAGATTTCCTCTTTTAGTTAACTGACCACTTTCTTTCTGAGGAGAATTTCTCGCTAACGCAATCATTTGATAATTGACTTGCAATTAACAAGTAGTTGGAGTGTATACTTGGTGCGGGTAGGCGTGTAGCCTGCAAAATTAGATTTCAAAGTTCTGTATTTGAGACGATGGATGGTTCCTATGCAAGACCTGAATGATCTTTACTATTATGTCCAGGCTGTGGATCATGGTGGCTTTGCTCCGGCGGGTCGGGTCTTAGGCATACCAAAATCGAAGCTTAGCCGCCGCATTGCTAAGCTGGAAGAGCGCTTGGGAGTGCGCCTGATCCAACGCTCGACACGTCACTTTGCAGTTACCGATGCTGGCGAAATTTATTACATGCATTGCAAGGCGATGCTGGTGGAAGCTGAGGGAGCCCAGGAAGCAATAGATACGTTAGCAGCCGAGCCACGAGGTATAATTCGAATGACATGCCCCATACCACTGGTGAATGCTGACGTGGGAGCGATGCTGGCCGATTTCATGGTGCGTTATCCGCGCGTAACAGTGCAGATGGAGGCAACTAATCGCCGTATTGATCTGGTCAGTGAGTCGGTTGACGTGGCCCTTCGCGTACGACCGCCGCCCCTGCAGGATAGTAACCTTGTCATGCGTATTTTAGCTGAACGTGACCAATATCTGGTAGCTAGCCCTATACTTGTCCAACGGCTCGGATTCCCTTCTATACCAGCTGCTTTGAGCAATTGGCCTAGTCTGAGCCTTGGGTTTTTGCAACAAACCCATGCCTGGGTGCTACATGGGCCAGATGATGCATACACAATGCTTCATCACACACCGTGTTTCGTGACGACGGATATGATTGCGTTGAGAGATGCCGCGGTGGCAGGTGTAGGCGTAGTGCAGTTGCCGGCAATCATAGCACGGGATCAGCTGGCGGCTGGTTCACTGGTCAGGCTGGTGCCAGATTGGGCGCCGCGCCGGGAAATTATTCATGCGGTGTTTCCGTCTAGGCGCGGTCTTTTGCCATCTGTACGGGCATTAATTGATTTTCTCGTTCAACGCTTCGAGACACTGCGTGAGGAATAACTGCCGATCGTTGAAGGGATTGGCTATTATCGATAAGGCAGGAGTAAGCTAATTTATTTTTTCAGGTGATTGCCATGAAAAGGGAGCTTTCTGACGAGCAGTAGCTGTTTGGCCAACAGATAAACATGCGTAAAGGCTTTGCACTGACAGCAGTGATGCCAAGTCTGCGTTACATTAGCCCAGATGATATTAATTCTGAGAGAAAGTTTCTGCTTGCGCGACAAGCGCTGCGCCGTTTCCCTATACACGCATAACCATTTATCTGACAGGCCCCCATGGCGGTGAGCCAGGGGATGCAACATTAATAAGCTTCTCATTGACGAATTCCCTAAATCCCAGCTCTGACAGCTCACGGCCGAAGCCTGAATTCTTGACACCGCCGAATGGAAGTTGAGCTGCTGTCCATACTGGCTGATTGATGAAGACCATGCCGCTATCGATCTTTGCTGCAACCCTGCGGCCACGCGCGATGTCAGATGTAAATACCGAGGCACCAAGACCAAATGGGGTTGAGTTTGCTAGGCGAATAGCTTCATTTTCATCTGTGACAATGCGAAGAGAGGTAACCGGACCAAATAATTCCTGGATATGGATCGGGTTTTCCTCAGTGATGTCGGTCAGTACTGTTGGTTCCAGGTAAAAACCAGAGCGATCAATTCTTCTGCCGCCGAAGGCAATTTTTCCTCCTTCTTTCTGAGCTAGCTTGATTTGATCCAGGATAAGATTCAATGCTTTTTCTGAAGCAAGCGGTGCCAAGGTTGTAGCAGCATCAACAGGGTTTCCTGCCTTCAATGAGGCTATGCGTTGAACGAAGCCATTAAGGAAAGCCTCTCCCCGTTTCTCGCCAACGACGATAATGCGTTTTGAACCAACACAGCATTGTCCGGCGTTAAACATCCGGCCAAACAAAGCATTATCAAGTGTGGATTCCATGAGAGCATCTTCAAGCACAATCAGCGGATCACTTCCTCCCAGCTCCATTACGGATTTTTTAAGGTTACGGCCAGCGCGTTCAGCTACTGCAGCACCTGCACGCTCGCTGCCAGTCACAGTAACGCCACGGATACGCGAGTCCTCAATCAATCTTTCGATTTGCTTAATGCTGGCGAAGATATTCGTGTATACCCCAGAGGGTGCACCAGCTTCCTCGAAAAGGCGTGCAAAAGCCAATGCTGACTGAGGAACATTCTCCGCATGCTTGAGCAGTAGCACGTTGCCAACCATTAACTGCGGTCCTGCTACCCTTGCAATTTGGTAGTAGGGAAAGTTCCAGGGCTCAATGCCGAGCAAAACTCCCAGCGGTTCGATATGTAGTTCAGCGCCGGGAGATTCGGAAAGGATGCGCGGCTTCAGGTGATTCTCGGCTTTTTGCGCGTAGTAATCCAGGATATCGGCGGAAAGGGCGATCTCTGCACGCGCTTCTGCAATAAGTTTACCTACCTCTAGCGTCAGGTAGTGGCTGTACTCTTCACTTTTTTCACGCAAGATGGTGGCTGCGGTGGACATGATGTTGCTACGCTCGATTATTGGATGATGCCGCCAGTCACTGCAGAAAACTTTATGCGCGCTCGCAACTGCGTCTTCCAGGCCCTGGTCAGAAATATTTGCATAGGCCTTGATCAGTTTACCTGTTGCGGGATTGATCGTTTGGTAAGTCATGTATGCCTCCATGTGCTTGACTGTTAATGAGTGCACTCATTCATCCGACAAACTCAGAATGGTGAGCTTGTATTTTTGTGGTACGTATGATGTCGAGCTCAAGGAAGTGGCTACCCAAATAGGGCAGCCACTTATATCTAGCGATCTGTTATTCCTGGAGTAAATGCCAGGTTAACGGGAAGTTTTTCAGCCAGGGTGTAAGGACTTGCTTTGTTTTCCTTTATCCATCTCTTCTCACCTGCAGATTCAAAAGGAGGCGGAATCTCTCCTTGGAGGGACCATAGATCGAAGGGAGTTTCGTCAATGGAAAGCTCCCAATCGTAACCTCTATCCTTTACAAAAGGAGCAATAAGCTCATCAAGTGTACTTACCCACCATTCCCGCATGATTGGGCCAGGCAGTGTCCGCGCAATATGATCTACCCTGAATCGGATAAATTTGTTATTCAACTCGCCGCCTACAAAGCAGGAATCTTTGCCTATTTCCTCAAAAATGAAAACTACATAGAACTTGGGGATGGGAACGCGTGAATACATAGCGGTAATCTTTTCGGATAGATCTTTTTTGTCTTGAGCGGTGTATGCTCCAGCTGGATGATAAACTTTCCATAACGGCATGATTTTTCTCCTGAAATTAAACTTTGACTTAAGATGAATGCTACTTGCGGTGAGCAAGTGATTAGAGTGTAGATTTAGGGATGGGCAGGTGTGTAGTCTGCTAAATCAGCTATCAGAGTTCTATTTTTAAAACTATGATGATTCCCTATCACCAGCTGAATGGCTTCGACTGCTACGTTCTAGGCTGTGATCAGGATGGCCTTACTGCAGCAAGTCGTCTTGGATATGCTGAAATTGAAGTTTGACTGCCGCTGCTTGCAATTGTCTGATCTGACGACGTAGTCTCGTTGATACCTTTCGTTCAAGCGTATTCAGGCTTTGTTGCTCGGGAAGGATTTATCGCATCACACAAGTGTCTGGTTTAGGATGCTGCAACAAACCTACGCTTAGGCCTTGTATCAGCCAGGTGACGTGTAGCCGCTTCATCCCATCCCGCGCTTTATGAAGACAGATATGATTGCACTGAGCGATGCCGCATGAGGATTAAGACGCGACTGGCATCTGAGCAACAGATATATTTCTACTATTACACTTTTGTCGTTCTAAAAAAAGAACTCTATTGGCTAATTTAGCAGACTACATGTTATCTGTTTTCAGGCCTATACTTTGACTACTTGTTTATTGCAAGTACTGTCGGAGGATAAATGCCAAAAGAATTGTCTTGCAGCGAGCGCACAACAGCCACAATAATTATCGATGAATCTCTTCGGCCGGTATTAATTCATGGCTTGAAAGGTATCGAAAAAGAAAGTCTCCGAATTAATCAGGAGGGATCAATATCATTGTCATCTCATCCGATTCAGCTTGGATCTGCGTTGACTCATCCGAATATTACAACTGATTATTCTGAAGCTTTACTTGAGTTGATTACGCCAGCATTATCGGATGGAACAGAAGTGCTGAACTCCTTGACGGACTTGCATAAATATGTCTGCCGAAATATCAATGACGAACTATTGCTGGCGGCCAGTATGCCTGTCGGTGATTTGCGGGATACGGCCATTCCCATCGCCGAATATGGTTCCTCTAATGTCGGGAAGATGAAGCATATTTACAGACAAGGCTTAAGTTATCGTTATGGTCGTTGCATGCAGGCTATCGCCGGGATCCATTTCAACTATTCACTTCCTGAGGCATTTTGGCCGCAATACCAGCATTTCATGAAAAATGTCGGAGATCTGCAATCCTTCACGACCCAAGCTTACATGAGAATGATCAGAAACCTGCAGCGCTATGGTTGGCTTATTCTGTATTTATTTGGCTCATCCTCGGCGATCGCTAAGAGCTTCATTGATAATCGCCAGTCTGCGCATTCTCGGACTTTGGAGAAGTTCGATGAGACTTCCTATTACAAGCCTTACGCGACTTCTTTGAGAATGAGCGAGATCGGCTATTTGAATCATGTTCAATCGATGTTTCACATTTCCTTCAACAGTATTGAGGAATATATACGGGATTTGAGTAAGGCGACGACGATACCTTATCTCGGATATGAAAGGATTGGAGCAAAGGTAGATGGCCAGTATCGGCAATTGAATACCTATTTCTTGCAAATTGAGAATGAGTATTACACTCCAGTACGGCCAAAACAGCCGGCGAGATATGGAGAGAGGCCTCTGCAGGCGTTGGGAAGTCGAGGGGTCCAATATGTTGAAATACGTTCTGTGGATTTGGATATGTTTGAACCTTCGGGTATTGCGATCGAAACCACACGTTTTCTTGAGGCATTGAGTCTTTTTTGTTTGTTTCAGCTCAATTCCGAGCATGATCTGGAGCAGCATAACGAGATCAGCAATAACGTATTGTCGGTGGCCAATCGTGGCAGGGATCCCAGGCTTAAGCTTTTAGACAACAGGCGTGAAGTCTCGCTGCGACAGTGGGCCCTGATGTTATGTGATCAGATGCAGGAAGTCTGTGAGATTTTGGATAACGATAACGCTGATATTCCCTACACCTGCGCTTTGCACCAGCAGATCGAAAAAATTCTCCATCCCGAGTTGACCCCTTCAGCAAGGATACTGACGGCTATGCGCACACAAAAAATGTCGATTACCGAACTGGTATTGCAGAAATCTCATGAATACACCTGTTATTTCAGGAATGCCATTCTAGATGAAGCGATCAAGAAGAACTTTGATCTTCAGGTCAAAGCATCACGGGCGCAACAGAAACAGCTTGAGGTCGTGAATGAGATCCCTTTTGATCAATATCTGAGAAACTATTTCTCCCAAGCTGCTTCAGTTGGGCTATTTGACGAATCTCATAAATCCTTGCAAACAACGTAGATATCGTCAAGGAATAGCCATATTGAGGTTCATTCCTGGTAATTGGATGATTATTTTGCACAATGAAACTTACCTTGCATCCTGATCAGAAGATTTCATCAGAATTTATAAGGATCTGAGCGTTGTTATTATGCGCGGAATATCAGCCTGCGTGGGAAGAGCATCCAAAAGCTATAGCTTGGAATGGCAATCGTGATTTTTCCACCCGAAAAGGAGCTTTATCCATGAAGCCAGCGATCGAAATTAAGCAGGTGTACAAGCATTTCGGCGCATTGAGTGCCTTATGCGGCATTGATCTCGAAATCAACGTCGGTGAATTCTTTGCTTTGCTTGGTCCCAATGGAGCAGGAAAGACGACATTGATCAATATTATTGCAGGCCTTGCTTTTACTAGCAGTGGCAGTGCCCGAGTAATGGGACACGATGTTGTCACCAGGTATCGTGAAGCACGTCGCGTGCTGGGTGTGGTGCCACAGGAACTGGTATTCGATCCGTTTTTTACTGTTCGGGAAACACTTGTATTTCAATCCGGTTACTACGGTTTAAAGAAAAATAACAGCTGGATAGACGAGATAATCCACCGTCTCGATCTTACCAATAAAGCTGATACTAACATGCGATTGCTATCCGGTGGTATGAAGCGGCGCGTACTGGTAGCGCAGGCATTGGTCCATAAGCCTCCGGTAATCATTTTGGATGAGCCCACTGCAGGTGTGGATGTGGAATTGCGTCAGTCCCTGTGGCATTTTATCAGGGAATTAAACTACAACGGTCATACCATTGTGCTCACCACACATTATCTTGAAGAAGCAGAGGCTTTATGCAATCGTGTGGCGATGCTCAAAAACGGCAGTGTTGTTGCGCTGGATAGTGTTAGAAATCTTATTAGCAGCATTTTAGGGTACCGGATACTTTTAAGGTTATCTCCCGATATGCTACCGGCAACGTTACAGTTGCTGGTAATTAGCCACGATCAAGGCTGCTACGTTCTGGCAATTGAGGAATATTCTCAACTTGGAAATGTAATGACTGCATTACATGCAGCCCAGATAAAAATTCTGGATTTGAAGATATTGCAACCTAGCCTGGAAGAAGTGTTCGTAAAATTTATGCATGGGGCAGAGAGTCCGAAATCTGTGTCAGTGCTATGAAGGGATTCCTTACCTTGCTTTATAAGGAACTGCTGCGATTCTGGAAAGTCGGTTTCCAGACTGTATTTGCCCCTATGCTATCTACTCTGCTTTATCTGTTGATTTTTTCTCACGGGCAGGAAGAACGGGTACAAGTATATTCCAGTATAACCTATACGGTTTTTCTTATTCCGGGGTTGGTAATAATGGCTATGTTGCAAAATGCTTTCGCTAACTCTTCATCCAGCCTGATTCAGTCTACAGTCTCAGGCAATCATATATTTATGCTGTTATCACCGCTTTCTTACCTGGAAATATTTACTGCTTATGTATTGGCATCAATCATTCGCGGTCTGGTGGTAGGATTGGGTATCTACGTGGTGACACTGTTATTTTTTGAGCTTCCTTTGTACTCGTTCGCATGGATACTTGCATTTGCCTTGATGGGTACTGCATTACTAGGTACCTTGGGTATCATTGCAGGGATCTGGGCGGAGAAATTTGAGCAGCTTGCTGCGTTGCAAAGCTTTATCGTCCTGCCATTGATATTTTTATCTGGGGTTTTCTATACGATTCCCTCGTTATCTCCATTTTGGCAGGGGATATCGTATCTGAATCCGTTTTTCTACATAGTGGATGGGTTTCGCTACGGCTTCTTTCATATCTCGGGTGTTTCCCCTTATTTTAGCCTTGGGACTCTGGTGGCATGGTTCCTAATAGTATCGTGGTGCGCATTGCGAATACTGAAAACAGGTTACAAAATCCGAAAATGACCTCTACCGGTTTATCTACGATTTTTCAACTATGCAATATTTTGTTGCATGTGGGTGATACCCAATATATTTTTGAAAGGTGCCTTAATCTTCGTTCAGTAGGTTTTTGCGTTATGCTTCATGCTTATTAGTGTCCACAAAGATGAGTGAGGAGTTTACGAGTAATGAATTGCTTTATGTAGTAGCCTTGCACAGGAAGATGTATCGAACCATGAATGGCGGTCAATTGGATTTTGCAGGTTTATTACAGCATCGGTTTGATGATTTCTTCGATCTGTTTTTTCTTGATTCTTCCCAGGTGAGTGTCGACGATCATGCCATTGCGGTCGATCGTGACAGTAAAAGGCAGGGCACCCTGCAGATTGCCCATGGCTTCTGCAAGTGAAAAAGCATCGAATTCTCCGACCAGCACGGGATAGTTGATATTGAATTCCTTGCTGAATGCAGCTACTTTTTCAGTATCGTCAATGGCAATACCAAGAATGACCAGATCTTTTTGATGATGTGTCGCGTAGGTCTCGATCAACTCCGGAATTTCATCACGGCAGGGCAGGCACCAGGTTGCCCAGAAATTGACGATAACGATTTTTCCTCGCCATTGCGACAGGGCTTGAGGGGTACCATCTAGGGCGGACAAGGTTGCACTGAAGAATTTATCGGCTCCGGCCCTTCTGTCAGTACTTGACAAGGAGGCTGTAGTGCCCATTTCTCTGGATTTATAAGCAAAACCAGCAGCCAGTGAAAGAATTGCAACGATGACGTAGAACGAAAACTTGTTGGGTTTGGTCATAAAGAATTCCGGAGAAAGTTTATACGTGGTAGAGATACCGGGTTTATACCAGAAACATCAGTATCAGAAGTTTCCTACACTGGCAGATCGGTAACCAGTCGGATATCAGAGCAGGATTGCATCCAGTACTGTGACGAAGTCTCTTTTATCGAGGTAGCCAATGATTTTGATGTTGGGAATCTCGACTCCCTGCCGGTCAAAAAACAGAATCCCGGGCGGGCCAAAGAGCTTGAAACGTTTGAGCAAAGCAGCATCATCCGGTGTACCGTCAGTGACATTGATCTGTACCAGTTCGACATTTTTCAAGCGTGCCTGAACCTGCGGATCGGTGAAGGTGAAACGCTCCATTTCTTTACAGGAAATACACCAGTCTGCGTAAAAGTCGATCATGACATAACGTCCCTTCGCTTGCTGAATAAGCTCATCCAGCTCAGTAGTTGTTTTAACCTGCTTGAATGGCAGAGATTCATTTGTGCTCACAGCTGGTTTGGCAAGCTGATCGAAGGATGTGGTAGCAGCCAGGCTGAATCTGGATAGAGGCTGCAGAATATCCCGGCTTCCGGAAAGTACACCAATGAGCAAGGCAACACCCATCAGTAGTGCGATGACGCCGATTCCCTTGAGAAATTTGTTGAGACCTGATGCATGGCTGGGGAGTGGATCAAGCGCATGCAGATAAATTGCCGAAATGATCAGCAGTGCTGCCCAGAGCAGCATATGCACAACTTCTGTGATGACGGGCGAGACCAGCCAGATTGCTACGGCCAGCAGTAGAACACCAAAAAACTGCTGGACGGATTTCATCCAGGCACCGGACTTGGGCAGTAATGCACCGGCCGAGACACCCAGCAGCAGCAATGGCATACCCATTCCCAGTGCCATGATGAACAGTGCGGAACCGCCTAGTACAACATCGCGTGTCTGGCTGATATAAATCAGCGCGCCAGCCAGCGGGGCAGCGACGCAAGGGCTGACGATCAGAGCAGATAGTGCCCCCATTCCAAATACACCGGTAAGCTGGCCTCCTTTGAAATGACCTGTTTCTTCGACTAGCCTGTTTTGTATAAAAGATGGCATCTGCAGTTCGTAGAAACCAAACATTGAGAAAGCCAGTGCAACAAAAATCAATGCAAATGTTCCCAGTACCCAGGCATTTTGCAGCGCGGCAGACAGCATGGTGCCAGATAGACCTGCTGCTGCGCCGGCGATAGCGTAAGTGATCGCCATGCCCAGTACATAGGCCAGCGCCAGCATGAAACCGCGCAGTTTTGACATTTGCTGCCCTTTGCTGGCAATGATTCCGGACAGAATCGGGAACATGGGAAATACACAGGGAGTAAAGGCGAGTAATAAGCCAATGCCAAAAAAACCACTTAGAATCAGCCAGAAATTGCCACTGGCGAACAAGCGTTCTATTTTATAGGACTCTGTTTCAAACAGTGGTGCATTGTCTGCCTGGAATAATTCGGCTATAGCATCGGTTCCGGCAGATTCGGCTGCCTGAGCATCTCCACTGACTGTGTCAGCAACTGCGTCAATTGCAGCCGTGACAGCTGGCAGCAGGAGGTCATTTACTTTGTTGATCGGTGCATAGCACACACCGATGGGTTCATTGCAACCTTGATAAGTGGCAGACAGGGAAAGTTGCTCTGGTGCAGATGCATCCCGGCGTAGTGAGATGACAGCTTCCAGGGGCTGATAGTAAACTTCTGTCTGACCAAAGGCAGGATCCAGCTTCATTTTACCCGGCGGGAGCGTTATCCGATCAATATGGATACCTGCGCTTTTCGATTCGAAGTTAATTTTATCCCGATAGAGATAATAATCTTTGGCGGGTGTCAGGCGGGCAATCAGCGTGCGGTCATCCCGGACTTCGAGCGACAGCTTGAAAGCTTCATCCGGTGGCAGCAATTCCTGCTCGGTCTGTTCGGAACTGACACCCAGCCGCTGGAGAATGCTCATCAATCCCCCTGATGAGCTTTCTTCGGCCAGAGTATGGGTGCTTACCAGGCACAGTAACAGTAAAATGGTTTTTATCCAGCGCATGGGTTATCTCGGTTAAGTATCTGTTTCGGTCGTTTCGTGAGTAATCCACTGTAAGTAAGCAGGTAACCCGCTATCGACAGGGACAGCAATAATTTCGGGGAGTTCATAGGGGTGCAGTGATTTGATTGTCTGCTCTACTGCTTCGTAATGTTGCCGAGTAGTTTTAATCAGAACCGGAACTTCACTGGTGATTTCAGTCAGACCTTCCCATCGGTAAATGGAGGTGCACCCCTGTAGAATGTTGATGCAGGCAGCTAACCGACGATCAATCAGTATTTCTGCCAGCTTCCTGGCGCTTACGTCATTCGGGAAGTTGGTCAGAACGAGCAGAATTTGCGATGATCCGGTCATTTCATGGAGCGCTGAGAATTATCGTCCCGGCGGGCACTCTGGATTTCTATGGTATCCTATTGTAGTAAATGTGGTTTCCCGTAGCAATCAACAAGAAGATGGTGTAGAACGATATGATGAAAAATCTGTTTGTGTTACTCCAGTCTATTACAGCTATCTTTCCTGTCAGTATTTTTTTTACTTACATTATTATGGATGAGGGTGATCAGTTTACTTATGAACACTATCTGGTTACGGTACTGAGCGCTTTTCCTTTCTTCCTGGTCTTGTTGATCAAGTATTTCATATCCGGATTCGAAAATAAGTAGTGTTTTCGTTCGATATGAAAATCCGGTATTTCGGGTTTATGTCGGTATCAATGGTACAACCTTGTTTCTGGAGCCGGATACCACTGAAAATGGACAAAATTATTTATCTTTTCGCCGTATCCACGTTTTTTGTTTCCTTATTGGGGTTGCCATTGGCCGTCCAGGCAGAGAAAAGTTACGCCAGTGATCAGGTGGAAGTATTGATGCGAACCGGCCCCAGTCAGCAGCATGCGATCGTAAGGATGCTGAAAAGTGGTGCAGCGCTGGAAGTATTGGAACGTGACCAGAACAAAGGATATTCCAGGGTCAGGACTGCTGGCGGTACAGAAGGGTGGGTGCTGTCCCGATATTTGATGGCAGAGCCTGCGGCACGTGAATTACTTGAAAAATTGAGCAGTGATTTCTCCGGATCGGCCAGCCGGCCGGATAACATTCGTGCACAGGCTGACCTTGTCAGACATGAACTGGGGGCGCAGAAAAAGCGGACGGAAATACTTGAGAAAGACAATAAACGACTGGAAGCTGAATTGTCCAGAATCAGACAGTTGTCTGCCAGCGCGGTGCAATTGAATGGTGAAAATCAGGAAATGCGGCAACAGGTAGCTGATCTGAAGATGAAACTCGGTGAACTTGAACAGGAGAATCATGTGCTCAGCGGGCAGATTGAACGCGAGTGGTTTTATGCCGGAGCACTGGTGTTGTTTGTCGGTTTATTTCTGGGGCTGGTCATTCCGCGTATTCAATGGCGCAAACGGTCACGCTACAACGATTTTTAAAATTGATTTGGTGCAGGTTTTAAAAACTACTTGGAGCTAAGCTGCGGTGTTGCTCTGATCGTCCTTGCTATGTTTTTCAGCAGTTTGTTAAACATTTAATACAGGATCAGTGCACTAGGGTGTTGAATGCGTATTGAAAAATGGTTTTTCCGGCGTGATACCCAGCCACGCACTTCAAGCGGTTTATTTAAATAGGTTTCAAGGGGAGGGAACAAGGCCAGATCCCGATGGGCGAAAGACAGATCAAGGTTGTCACTGATAATGAGCCGGCTGAACCGGCGATTTCGTTTGAGTGCTTTGGCCTTGACCCGATAGCGTTGCCAGCCGAATGGCTTCTCGGTCAATTTGACTATCGGGCGTGGCTGGTAGTATTGCATTGACCAGATTCCGAGTTTCTTGGCTTCTGCCCGTTGCTGTGCCCTGATGAGCGTATTGGCGTGAAGTAGGTTGGGCGGGATCAGGTTGACTGTGGCCAATCCCTTCTCTACCAGGGAAAGATTGATATGTTCTCCACCCGGAAGATACAAATGAGCCAGCATTCTTTTATAGTGATCATGCGTTTGCCGGTCCTGTTTCAGATATACGCTGCGTCCCTGTAATTTTCCTTGCAGCCACTTTTTTGCATCTGCTCCGCCTGGTTCTCCCGGGTGATATCGGCTTTCGATTTCAGGTGCATTTATACCCAGCAACCTTACCCGCTTGTTATTCTCGAGTACGATGGTGTCGCCATCAATGACTCGGGTAACCCGGTATTTGCTGCGGGCCGGTGGAGTAGCTGGCTGTAAGGGTTTGGCTGCTGGTGTGGGTATATCTGAATAAAGTGTGCGGCCATGAGAGTCCGTAGAGCGATAGATGGTCTCGGCCAGACCCGAGTGGGCATGAAGGAGAATCAGTAGAACTGCAAGAGGATAAATCGTCCTGAAAAAGAACGATGGGGTGAGTTGTATCCGGAGTGCTCTGGTAAAATACATTACTTTGAATCCAGTCAGAATTATTCAGGTTGAATGGCCTGTACAGCCAATAGCGGCGATAAGACACAAAACCGGGGATATTACGCATGCCACTGAAATTTTGGAAGGTGAGAGGCGGATCGGCTGATGGCTGACGATGCATTGATCGAGTTTAGTAAAGTCAATTTTTCCTACGGCCCTCGGCCGATCCTGAAAGGGGTCGATATGCGCATGTCGCGGGGGCAGGTGATTGCTATCATGGGCGGCAGCGGATCAGGGAAAACTACGCTGCTGCGCTTGATCGGAGGTGAAGTCAGTCCCTCGGCAGGTTCCGTCACCGTAGCGGGGCAGGTCATACATGAACTTGGCCGGAATGAATTATTCAGGCTGCGGCGCAAAATGGGCATGCTGTTTCAGTTTGGCGCTTTGTTTACGGACTTGTCGGTATTCGATAACGTTGCTTTCCAAATGCGAGAACATACGAATCTGCCTGAGTCGATGATTCGGGATTTGGTTTTAATGAAACTGCATGCGGTTGGTTTGCGCGGTGCGTGTCAACTGATGCCAGCACAGCTTTCCGGCGGGATGGCGCGGCGTGTGGCGCTGGCACGTTCTATCGCACTGGATCCCATGCTGATGATGTTTGATGAGCCGTTTACCGGCCTGGATCCGATTTCATTGAGTGTGATCGGTGGTCTGATCCGTCGTCTGACTGATACGCTTGGCATGACTTCCATTCTGGTGACGCATGATGTTCAGGAATCATTACGAATAGTTGATTACATTTATTTTCTGGCAGATGGGGTGATTGCTGCCCATGGAACACCTGATGAAGTGCGCGAATCGAAAGTGCCGTTCGTCCATCAGTTCATCCATGGTGAAACAGATGGTCCGGTGCCGTTTCATTACCAGGCACAGGCTTATTCGCAGGATCTGGGTATAAGTGTCATGGAAAGGTGACCGGACACTGGCAGCATGAATGATAGGAATGATCAGTTTGGCTAAACGTATCAAGACCATTATTGAATCGATCGGGCACAGAGTGGTCGACAGTATCTGGCGACTGGGATGTGCAACCCGTTTCGTATTGCTGGTACTGTTGAAATCTATGCCCGGCTTTCTGCGTTTCCACCTGATCACACGCGAGATATATTTCGCCGGTGTCCTGTCACTGATCATCATTCTGGTATCCGGGCTGTTTGTTGGTATGGTGCTAGGTCTGCAAGGGTATGAAACATTGCAGAAATTCGGTTCTGAATCAGCAGTAGGAACACTGGTGGCGCTATCTCTTGTGCGAGAGCTGGGTCCTGTTATCGCTGCATTGCTGTTTGCCAGCCGTGCTGGTTCAGCCATGACAGCTGAAATCGGTTTGATGAAAGCAACCGAACAACTGGCTGCCATGGGAATGATGGCGGTGGATCCAGTCGCACGTATCGTTGCACCGAGATTCTGGGGAGGTGTTTTTTCCATGCCGTTGCTGGCAGCAATGTTCTCTGTTATGGGGGTATTTGGAGGATATCTGGTGACGGTAGTTTTCATTGGTGTGGATGAAGGATCTTTCTGGTCACAGATGCAGAGTTCGGTTGATTTTCGTTATGACATCGTGAATGGTGTCATCAAAAGCTGTTTCTTCGGGGTCGTTATAACGGCGATTGCTGTATTTGAAGGGTTTGATGCACCGCCGACAGCTGAAGGAGTATCAGGTGCGACTACCCGTACAGTGGTAACTTCCTCGCTCGCAATTCTGGGGCTGGATTTTGTTTTGACTGCATTTATGTTCAGAGGAGTAAGCTGATGCAACGTACCATGATGGATTTCTGGGTAGGTTTGTTCGTCATGGCAGGTATTGGCGCACTGCTGATTCTTGGATTGAAAGTGGGTAATCTGGCCGATTTTCAGCCGGAAGGGAGTTATGTCCTAGTAGGTAATTTCGAGAATATCGGTGGCTTAAAGGTTAGAGCTCCGGTAAAAAGTGCAGGTGTAGTGGTGGGGCGCGTGACGGATATACAGTTCAGTGTGCAGACTTACGATGCAGTAGTCACCATGAAAGTGGATACGCGTTATCAGTTTCCAAAAGACACTTTTGCCAGCATTCTGACATCGGGCCTGCTGGGTGAACAATACATCGGACTGTTACCGGGAGGTGATGAGAAGATGCTCAAGGATGGTGAAAAGATCATGAAAACCAACTCGGCCATTGTGCTTGAGGATATGATCGGGCGGTTCCTGTTCGATAAAGCCTCAGAGAAAAAAAATTCGGATCCGGAAATTTGAAATAGGTGATAAAACATGAAAACACGCATTGGTAACTTTCTTTTACTGGTATTACTGGCTGTTGTATTGCCTGCATCGGCACAGAACAGCTCACCGGATGCACTGATCAGAAATACAGTCGATGAGGTGGTGGCCGTACTCAAACAGGACGATGGTATTAAGACGGGTAATCAGGATAAGGTATTAAATCTCATTCGGGAAAAAATATTGCCCCATTTCAATTTCACGCGTATGACCCAGCTGGCGATGGGCAAGAACTGGTCTCTGGCAGGTCCGGAGCAAAAGAAATCCCTGGTGAAGGAGTTTCGTACGCTGCTGGTACGAACTTACTCCAATTCACTGACCACTTATCGCGATGAGGTCATCAAGGTCAGTCCGACAAATGTCGGTTCGCAGGATACCAGAGCAACAGTCAAGACGCTGGTGGTTCAGGGTGGCGGGAAACAGCCTGTACCGATAGACTACGCCATGGAAAAGAGCAATAGCACTTGGAAAGTATATGATGTGACGGTTGCCGGAGTCAGCCTGGTTACCAACTATCGAGGTACTTTCAACAGCCAGGTCAGAGAAGGTGGCGTGGATGGGCTGATTACGGCACTTGTAGAAAAGAATGCATCAATGCGAGGCAAGTAGTGTGGTCAGAGAAATGGATATCCGTATTCACCTGGAGGGAAACTGCCTCTTTATCGGTGGCCCCATAACTTATGACAACGTAGTTGAGGTGACCCGTGCGGGAGAGGCAGCAATCAAAGCAGATGACATGCTGGTCGACCTGACGGGAGTTACCCAGGTAGATTCTTCGGCTGTCAGCATGCTGCTCGAGTGGATGCGTACCACACAGACATACGGCCGGAGAACCGAATTCGTCAATCTGCCCTCAAATCTGGCTGATCTTATAGAACTGTATGATGTGGGCAGCCTGCTTCCAACTGGCAAACCGGCAGAATCTATCTGATCTGACGGATTTTGCCATTTTCCTGCTTTCATTTCAGTAATACGTTGATGTTTTCCATTACCAGATGACCCCCGCGATCGAGGTACGGCAGTTGAGCAAACGCTACGGCAAGCTGGTTGCACTGGATAATGTCGATCTGGTTGTTCAACCGGGGGAATTCTTCGCATTGCTGGGGCCCAACGGAGCCGGTAAAACCACATTGATCAGTATTCTGGCAGGCCTGACCCGGGCAAGCCAGGGAACTGCCAGAGTAATGGGGTACGATGTGCTGTCCGGATATCGTGAAGCCCGGAAAAGATTGGGAGTGGTTCCGCAGGAATTGGTATACGACCCATTTTTCACAGTGCGTGAGATGCTGGTCATCCAATCGGGCTATTTCGGAATCAGACGCAATAATGCCTGGATCGATGAAATTTTGCAGCATCTCGATCTTGCTGATAAGGCACATACGAATGTGCGTGCCCTGTCGGGAGGTATGAAACGGCGTTTGCTGATCGCGCAGGCGCTGGTGCATAAACCACCGGTGATCATTCTTGACGAACCCACGGCGGGGGTAGATGTGGATTTGCGCCAGAGTTTGTGGCAGTTCATCCGGCAGCTCAATCTCGAAGGTCATACAGTCGTACTGACCACGCATTATCTGGAAGAAGCCGAAGCTTTGTGTAACCGTGTGGCAGTGCTCAAACAAGGCAGAATCGCAGCACTCGACAGTATGCATAATCTCGTACGCAGTACCAGGGACTATACGCTGGAGTTGCGTTTGTCGACCGACACACTGCCACCCGGACTGGATGTATGGCCAGGCGGGTATGATGGCTGCCTGCACAACCTGAAGATAAAGGATTACACCGAGATTGAAACGGTATTGTCAATATTGCGTCAATTCGGAATTGAGGTGCTCGATATGCGATTACTCCAGCCTGATCTGGAGACTGTGTTCATGAAGATTATGGAAACCGACACAGCGGGGATGTCATGACCGGATTTTATACTCTGTTTCACAAGGAGCTGCTGCGTTTCTGGAAAGTCAGTCTCCAGACGGTTCTTGCGCCGGTATTATCCAGCCTGCTTTATCTGCTGATTTTCTCGCATGTCCTTGCGGCACGAGTAGAAGTCTATGGCAGTATTCCCTATACCGTTTTCCTGGTTCCCGGGCTGGTGATAATGGCCGTCTTGCAGAACGCTTTCGCCAATTCATCTTCCAGCCTGATTCAGTCGAAAATAACCGGGAATCTGGTATTCACTCTGCTGTCGCCACTTTCTTATCTGGAAATTTTTCTGGCTTATGTCAGTGCCTCCACACTGCGCGGATTGATAGTCGGTTTGGGTGTATGTATGGTTGCTGCCTGGTTTTATCCGCTGCCACTGCAGTCACTGCTCTGGGTCGTGCTGTTTGCATTGCTTGGCAGTGCTCTGCTAGGGGTGATGGGTGTCATTGCCGGGATCATGTCGGATAAGTTCGATCAACTGGCGGCATTCCAGAATTTTATTATCCTCCCGCTGACATTTCTTTCCGGAGTGTTTTATTCTATTCATTCTTTGCCGCCGGTATGGCAGTTCTTATCTCATCTGAATCCTTTTTTTTATATGATCGATGGTTTTCGCTACGGTTTCTTCGGTGTTTCCGATGTCTCACCTTACATCAGCATGATTGTCGTATCGTTTTGTCTCGTGGCAATTTCGGCATGGGCATTATGGATGCTGAAAAGCGGTTACAAAATCCGCTCGTGAGCGAGTAAGTTTATTTTTATATGTGAGAAATAAAGGAGAAGACATGGTTACTGCAGAGTCAATCGAGCATTCAATCAAAACTGCTTTACCCTGCACCTGGATCAGAGTAGAGGGAGATGACGGCCATCATTTCAGTGCCGTGATCGTCAGCGAATTGTTTCAGGGTAAAAGTATCATCAAGCAGCACCAACTGGTTTACCAGGCACTTGGTGAGCGGATGCGTGAGGAAATTCATGCTTTATCAATGAAAACCTATACTCCCGAGCAGTGGGACGCAGCCATAACTTCGAACTGATACCTGATCTCGATCATGCCGGCCAGAGCAGTATACTGCCATGAAGCTCGGCAAAACAGAAAATAGGATCGCGAAAAAACAAGACAAGGGCAGGCAAACTTTCCAGCGATTGCTATTCGGTAATTCCACCGGTTAGAAAAACAATATCTGCCTTCCCGCGATCAATGTGATCAGTGCAAACCGACCAGTCTGGAATGTAGTTGTTTAGAGCATTTCTCGTTTAGTTAGACACATAGCCGGAGTTGGTGAAGTAGTTGCGGCATTCCTGGGGCCGGATGGTTTCAATGATGCGCCCGATGGCAGCCCAGAGAGCATCAAAGGATCGTTC